>OKBD01000472.1_pt1 | contig 1755 bp, 1 predicted proteins | sample 1612391 | NCBI WGS metagenome assembly OKBD01 (sample SAMN04436792, study PRJEB24849) | human gut metagenome | biome: human gut; feature: NICU; material: stool | host: Homo sapiens | place: USA: Saint Louis, MO | collected 2011-04-27 | reverse complement strand
CAACCAGGTGATGTGCCTGTTACATATGCTGATACGAGGGCATTAGAAGCTGACTTTGGTTTTAAACCTAATACAACCTTACGTGAAGTTTTAAGACGTTTTGCCATATGGTATAAAGATTTCTATATGACGGAGGGCAAATAAATGAAGATTGCAATTGCTGGTACAGGCTACGTAGGCCTTTCCAATGGCGTGTTGTTAGCTCAACACAATGAAGTGGTGGCCCTCGATATCATTCCAGAAAAAGTGGATATGTTAAATCGCAAAGAGGCGCCTATTGTAGATGCTGAGTTGCAAGAATATTTAGCAACTAAGGATTTAGACTTTAAAGCTACGCTAGATCCAGTAGAAGCTTTTAAAGGTGCAGATTATGTTATCATTTCTACGCCTACAAATTATGACCCACAAAAAAACTTCTTTGACACATCTTCTGTTGAACAGGTTATTAAAACAGTGTTAGATATTAATCCTGATGCGGTAATGATTATAAAATCAACAGTACCAGTAGGTTATACTGTACAAATGCGTGAAGAATTTAACACAGAAAACCTAATTTTTTCGCCAGAATTTTTACGTGAAGGTAAAGCTTTATATGATAATTTACATCCATCCCGTATTGTTGTGGGCGAGGACTCTGACCGAGCACGTCGTTTTGGCCAATTATTAGCAGAAGGTGCTATTAAAGAAAATATCCCACAATTATATACTGATTCTACGGAAGCGGAAGCAATTAAATTGTTTGCTAATACGTATTTAGCATTACGTGTAGCGTATTTTAATGAGTTAGACTCCTATGCTGAAGTACGTGGCCTTAGCACAAGTCAAATTATTAAGGGGGTTTGTTTAGATCCTCGTATTGGAGATTTTTATAATATCCCTTCCTTTGGCTATGGTTGGTATTGCTTGCCAAAAGATACAAAACAATTATTAGCTAACTATAATGATGTACCACAAAACTTGATTTCTGCCATTGTCGATGCGAATAGAACACGTAAAGATCATGTGGCAGATACTATTATTGCTAAAAATCCGAAAATTGTTGGTATCTATCGCTTGACCATGAAGATGAACTCTGATAATTTTAGAGCATCAGCCATTCAAGGTGTTATGAAACGTATTAAGGCGAAGGGTATTGCTGTGGTAGTATATGAACCTACACTAGATGCAGAAGACTTCTTTAATTCGCCAGTTATTCGTAATTTTGAAGACTTTAAGCGTGTTAGTGATGTTATTGTAGCTAATCGCTGGGATAGTAGCTTAGAAGGTGTAAAAAATAAAGTTTATACACGAGATATTTTTGATAGAGATTAATACAGCTATATGTATTGTGGCGTTTAGGAGAGTAGTATGAAACGTTGGATACTATATATTGTGTTATGTATAATTGTGTTTTTTATATGGGATAATTCCTTGGAAAATGGAGGGAACTCTGATGGGTTTAGTCTTATTTTTGCAGAGTGGCTTGCCCCTATAGCTGATAAATTAGGCTTTTACGGAAATATATGGGCCTTAAATAGGATTGTTCGAAAATTAGCCCACCTTACAGAGTTCACAATTCTTGGTGGTGTTTTATATGTAGTTCTACGCCGCTATATTGAATATGGCACAGTAGTAAAAACTATAGGAGTGGGTATAGTAATAGCTAGTCTAGACGAATTTATACAATTATTTTCTCTAGGTCGCAGCTCTCAACTTTCTGATGTATTGATTGATACAATTGGTATAATCATTGGTATATCGGTAGTAAAATTAGCT
>OKBD01000463.1_pt1 | contig 1803 bp, 3 predicted proteins | sample 1612391 | NCBI WGS metagenome assembly OKBD01 (sample SAMN04436792, study PRJEB24849) | human gut metagenome | biome: human gut; feature: NICU; material: stool | host: Homo sapiens | place: USA: Saint Louis, MO | collected 2011-04-27 | reverse complement strand
TCAACAACTTCAACCAGCTGAAGCTAATAGCTAACCCCTAACAAATAAATCCTATAGTAAAAAGGTCGTAATATGTATTAATACATGTTACGACCTTTTATTTGCCCCACGAAAGGGACTCCTATATAACCAATGTGTTTTCATCAACGCATAGTTCTGGAAATAATGAAAGCACAAGCCACAATGATACCAAGGACTATACTCCCAGCTACTATATAAGGCCAGGTAAGTACATCCCGTACATCATTCAATATTTTTATATCAAAGATTGGCATATAAAGTAGTAAGTTCCCCAAAATCCAACCGATTGGTCCTATGAACTTTAGCTTCTTAATCGTATCCATTTTATCTAGAATAGACTCGGTTACCTCTGAATCCTTTTCGACAGATACGTATTCTTTATTAATGTAAAAGCCTTTTGAATATTCCGTTTCAAAAGCCCACTCTTGAACAGAAAACGTAGCAGTACCATCAGCATTTTCATACTCTTTATATTTAGCAGTATCAGTAGTACCTACGTCTACCTCACCCCAAGTGCCCGTTACCATCTCATAACCACTATCTATGAGTTTCATATCGGCTGGTAGTGCTTTTCCACACAACTTGGAAAACTGGTACGCATCTCGCTTCTTATCCCAACTGAGCCAAAACTCTGCATTATTCATGTTTAACTAACTTATACTCATACCCAATTTTTCCATGAGTATCAATATAGCGTATCTTGCCTAAGATTGTATATAGATCCCTTCGGATACGTAACGTCTCACCATAATTAAAAACCATAATTTTCTCTCATACTGAAAACCATACATGTAAATGTATATGTATATTATTTATTACTATGATTGTACACATAATATGAGAGTATGCCAATACAGCTATAAAAAAGGGCCGGCAACAGCCAAATATACTTCTTCTAAAATAACATCTATCTAGAAAGATAAAATCCTATTTGGCCTTATAGGACAGAACTTTCAGCTTTTTTGCATAAAGTTCTGTCGTCTAAGCCTAAATTTTTATAAAATGATGAATTGTAAAATATATTATGACAAATAAAAAAGACTCATATTGGAGAGCTCGTGTAAAACTTAAATATCCACAAATACATGACACGGAGGTTTCTAATATGAGCTATATACATCTTACCATAGAAAAACGAAGTCAAATAGAAATTTTAAGAAAAGAAAGGTACTCTGTTCATAAAATTGCTAGTTAAATTAGTGTCCACCCTTCTACTGTAGCAAGAGAATTAAATCGCGTTGAAGACGAATACTCTACGATTAAAGCACAACAGATAACAACTAGTAAGGCTGCTAATAAAGGAAGACCAATAAAGTTAACACCTCAATTAGCGACTTTAATTGAATCCAAATTACAACAAACTTGGTCTTCAGAAGAACTGGTTGATGATGAATTAGTTAGAATTCTAAGCTTTAAGACAATATATTCCTAGATTCATCGTGGTTTCCTTACTGTAATGGGAAAAGTACTTCGTCGGAAAGGGAAAAAGCCCGGTACACACGAAAAACATAGACGATTCCAGGTTAAAAGAACCATTAAAGAACGCCCTCAAGAAGTTGAAGACCAGGAGGTTTTTGGGCATTGGGAAGTAGATACAATGGTTTCATCTAGAGGCAAAAATAAAGGCTGTTTAGCTACATTTGTTTAACGTAAAACTCGATTCTATGTAGCAATAAAAATGAATGACCGAACTCAGAATTCTATGTTTTTAGTTATTAGTTCGTTATAGTTCTGGATATTGGCAACACCAACAGCCGCTATCGCTTCCCGTTATCGGCTCGC
>OKBD01000448.1_pt1 | contig 1827 bp, 1 predicted proteins | sample 1612391 | NCBI WGS metagenome assembly OKBD01 (sample SAMN04436792, study PRJEB24849) | human gut metagenome | biome: human gut; feature: NICU; material: stool | host: Homo sapiens | place: USA: Saint Louis, MO | collected 2011-04-27 | reverse complement strand
TGTGTCGGTGGGGTTTGATGGCGGCAATATCATCGTGCGCGATATTTCCTACACAGGGCGGGACGATGTGGCCGGTACGGCGACGATAGACCTGGTGATATTCAATCAGACAGCACCTGTCGGCGGCGACGGCATCACGATGACCAATGCTGCAGGCCAGGTGACGTTCTCCACGCTGAAACGCCCCTTTGTCTATGACCGACAAATCCAGATCACTGATGCCTTTCAGGATATTGGCGGCGGGTTTTGCCAGATAGTCTATACCGGCGTTCAGGTACGAATGAGTGGTGGATGGGGAAATATCAGAACCAAAGGCGTTGTCATGTCAGGCGGTAGCGTCAGGTCGGCCTATAACAAAGTGTTTGCGAACCGTAATTCAGGCGCATGGGATATGACCCGAAACAGAAATATCGCCATGCCCATTCTTATTCTTCCGAACATGTACTGAGGAAAAAATATGTCAGCAGGAACCTTAACTCTGACGAATAACTCTGCCCTGGTATCAGGGGCAGGGACTTCATTCACTACCGAACTGACCGCTGGCGATTTTATTGTTGTCACTGTCGGCGGCGTTCCCTATACGCTCCCGGTCAAAACAATCGAGAGTAATACAGGACTGACGCTGGTCAGTAACTTTACCGGGCCAACACAATCTGGTGCGGCCTGGTCAGCTGTTCCTCGTGTGGCGCTGAACATGGTTACTGCCGCGCTTGTGGCTCAGAGCGCAGAAGCGCTTCGCGGCCTGAACTACGACAAGCAGAACTGGCAACAGGTGTTTAGTGCCTCTGGAATGATAACGGTCAAACTGCCTGATGGTTCAAGCTTTCCTGGGCCGTCATGGAAATATCTGTCCGATAAGCTATCCAGCTTAGGAAACAGCGCGACCAGAGACGTAGGAACAGGTTCTGGAACTGTTGCTGCTGGTAATGATACGAGATTTGAAACTGTTAACGGCAAAACAGGCGGGGATATTTCATCTCAGATATCTGTTTCTGGAAATATTTATGCAGTCAATAAATCCGTATCAGATCCGGCCAATGGCACTGATGTTTCAGGTGGTTCGCTCTCATCAAATTATATAGTTAACGGCGTTACAAGGGCTCTGGCTGGGTTCTCAGGTAGATACAAATGGGGTGAAGAGAACGGTTATGGCCAGCTGGATGTGGCTCTTTTAGACGGCTCTGGTAACTATGTGAGAGGGGCATCATACATATTCTCCGGTAATGGTAATGCCACTGCCAATGGCAACTGGATTAACGGTGGTTCTTCTGAAAAAATTAAGAGAGATATTGAAGATATTGAAGACCCGTTAGGGAAAATGCGACAGATTCGCGCCTGCACATGGCGGCTGAAGACTAAACAAGGAGATGGTCGCTTTGGTATTGGTGTACTGGCAGAGGGGTTATATGAGGCCTACCCTGAGGCAAAAGTCACCGCCGGTGATATTGAATTAGCTGATGGCGTGGTTGTTGAAAATGTCCTGTCAGTTCAGGCCGGTGACTCAGGAGTAACCGTCGCTATCCATCATGCAGCTATACTGATACTGATGGATATGAACGAATCTCAACAGGAAGAAATCAAACAACTGAAAGCTGACGTGGATGAGCTGAAGAAAATAGTCAGTCAGATCGTAGCCAGATAATTTTACTCTGGAATACAGTACTGGGATAGAGAGTTACCCAGGACATGGGTTCCGCAGCCACATCGTATGCAAAACGGGCTGCGGAAAACCGTCACTTAGTCTGAAACCAGCCACATATCAGCCTCTTCAAACATTTCCTGAACAGTACGGCTTATCTGTTCCTTCTCATGCTTGCTGGCGTCAGT
>OKBD01000433.1_pt1 | contig 1898 bp, 1 predicted proteins | sample 1612391 | NCBI WGS metagenome assembly OKBD01 (sample SAMN04436792, study PRJEB24849) | human gut metagenome | biome: human gut; feature: NICU; material: stool | host: Homo sapiens | place: USA: Saint Louis, MO | collected 2011-04-27 | reverse complement strand
CATTACAGCATCACAACCGGTTTCATCAAGCATTTGCTTAGAATCTTCAGGATTCACAATATCACCATTGCCAAGTACGGGTACAGATACCGCTTCTTTCACAGCCTTAATATAAGACCAGTCCGCATGTCCACTATACATTTGCTCCTTTGTACGCCCATGTACGGCTATAGCAGCCACACCTGTAGACTCAATGCGTTTTGCAAAATCCACAACATTAATAGAGTCACTATCCCAACCGATACGCATTTTTACAGTAACAGGTACATCAACAGCCTCAACAGCGGCTTCTGCAACACGCGCCGCTAGATCAGGATTTTTCATAAGTGCCGAACCATCGCCAGAGGTAACTACCTTTTTTACAGGACAGCCCATGTTTATATCTACAATATCGGCACCCGCATCGGCCACAACCTTAGCCCCCAAAGCGATTGCTTCTGGATTAGAGCCAAAAATTTGCATGGATACAGGACGTTCTGCCTCTTCAATGCGCAATAATTCATGAGTACGTTCATTCTTATATTTAATACCCATAGCACTGACCATTTCGGTACATACCAAGGCTGCACCTTGTTCTTTGGCCAGTAGTCGATACGCAATATCGCTAACCCCTGCCATAGGCGCTAATATGGCTTGACCATCAATTTTGACAGCCCCAATTTGCCACTGTTTATTATTCATATAATTCTATTTCCCTTAATAAAAAAGGTACAGCATAAGCTGTACCCGAATGTACACTACTTCGTTACCTATACGTAACTATATTATAGTAGCATTATTTATTTCTTTCGTAAATAAGGCGTAAGCCTTCTAATGTAAGCATAGGTTCTACATGGTCAATGCAGTCTGTAGCACTGCTAATAAGCTGTGCCAAACCACCTGTAGCCACTACAGTTACATGATTCCCCATTTCCGCTTTTATACGAGACACGAGGCCTTCTACTTGACCTACATAACCGTAGAACATACCAGATTGCATAGAGGACACCGTATTTCGACAAATGACTTGCCCCGGGTCTCTCACATCGATACGAGGTAGTTTGGCCGCCCGTTGGAATAAAGCCTCTGCAGAAATTGTTACCCCTGGAGTAATAACCCCGCCCATATAATCGCCATTACCTTGTACCGCACAATAAGTTGTAGCCGTACCAAAATCGATGATAATTAAATCGCCCTTATAAAGCTCATGTGCTGCTACAGCATTTACAATACGGTCAGCCCCTACTTCACGAGGATTATCATACTTAATAGCGATGCCAGTTTTAGTACCTGGACCTACAATAAGAGGATTTACATTAAAGTAGCGCAAACACACGCGCTCTAATGTAGGCATTAATGGTGGTACAACCGAGGAAATAATGATAGCATTAATATCTTTTACATCAACCTTACGGTCGTGAAAGAATAAGTTCATCATCAGCATGCCATATTCATCGGTGGTACGGACCCGATCTGTGGAAATACGCCAGTGACCCACAAGTTCTGTCTTGTCGTATACACCGAGAACAATATTGGTGTTTCCCACATCAATTACTAATAACATTAATGCCTCCTATTTACGCGGACGAATTGATACGTCCCCTGCCACAATACGTTTAATTGTACCATCTGAGATTCTTACTAATAAATTACCATCTTCATCAATATCTGTAGCCACCCCTTCATAGGTATTGCCAGGAGCACGCACTTCAATTTCTTCACCGAGAGTAACAGATAATTGCCGCCATTCATTAAGGGTTTCGTCAAAGCCACTATCGAGCACTTCATAATATTGATGTTCTAATTCTTCTAATATAAGTCTAAATGCTTCTGTGCGCTCAATATCAATATCTTCCATCGCAAGGGATGTAGCAATTAATTTTAACTCTTCTGTTAGTTCTTCTAGTTTTGTTTTTACG
>OKBD01000422.1_pt1 | contig 1933 bp, 3 predicted proteins | sample 1612391 | NCBI WGS metagenome assembly OKBD01 (sample SAMN04436792, study PRJEB24849) | human gut metagenome | biome: human gut; feature: NICU; material: stool | host: Homo sapiens | place: USA: Saint Louis, MO | collected 2011-04-27 | reverse complement strand
CTGATAGCTGATAGCTGATAGCTGATAGCTGATAGCTGATAGCTGATAGCTGATACTTTCACAAATTATATAATGTATATAGAGGTGTATGATGAGCAATACAAAGGAATTAACGGTAGATGTGCGCGGTAGCTTGTGTCCAAAACCTGTTATTGAAACTAAGAAGGTAAGTGATGCGAATCCAAATGCTGTTATTACTACAATTGTAGATAATGAAGTGAGCCGCGATAATGTAGAGAAGTTTGGTAAGTCTCGTGGTTATGGTGTAGCTATTCGCCAAGATGGCAAGGATTTTTATCTTACTATGACACCAAATGCAAATCCGGTAACGGAGGAAGTAAGTTGTGAACCTATGAACTATGGAAATCGCGTCATTCTGATGACGAAGGATTATCTTGGTGAAGGTAGTGAAGAGCTTGGCCGAAATTTGATGAAAACCTTCTGGGTATGTATGCTTGAAGCTGACGTAAAGCCTTCTAAGATTTATTTCATCAATAGCAGTGTTAAGATGGTAGTCAATGATTCGGTTCATTTGGAAAATATAAAGAAACTAGCTGAGCTTGGTGTAGAGATTGCAGCATGCGGTATTTGCCTTGATTATTTCGGTGTGAAAGATGAGCTGGGCGTAGGTAGTATTACTAATATGTATGCTATTACAGATGCAATCCTTGGAGATAATATTGTTAAGCTATAATATTAGTATTTTATTTTGATATATCGATTTAGAGCTACTGATTTAAAGTAGATTTCTTATTTCTAGAATGAATCATTGAGATGAAAGACATTTAATCGTATCTACTTTGGTAGGAGGTGAGGCATTGGAAAATAAAAAATTACTTGTCGTTTTTACATCCTATTATTTTGGTGATAAAGCGGATAAAGTATTAACCGAGTTAGAGGTGCCTCATCAGTTGATGGCCACCCCTCCAGAGCTTTACGATATGTGCGGTTTATCTATTGCAATAGACTCAAGTATAGTGGATCAAGTAAAGACCATTTTAAAAGAACATAAAATTAGTACATCTGGCTTATTTTGGTATGAAAAGGGCGAGCTAGCTGTACCGTATAAAGTCTATACGTTGTCTAGGCTTTTATACTTTAGTGTTCATCTTCATATAACTTGAACGATGAGTGTGGTACTATAGAAACATGATATATTTTATCAATTACAGATATTAATTATGGAGGTATATATGAGTAAATTTGAAATAGAAAATGTAAAATTAACAGCCCCTAAATTTGATCGTAAAGATTTAGAATATGCTATGACATATCGCTATGCATGTAAGAAATTTGATAGCGCTGAAAAGATTTCTGATGAAGATTGGCAAGGTATTTTAACGGCGGCGCGCTTGTCTCCAACCTCCTTAGGTTTTGAAGCTTACCAATTATTAGTTATTCAAAATCCTGAAATCCGTGAAAAGATGAAAGCTTATGGTTGGGGGATTCAAGCTGGTCTTGAAGCGAGTCATTTCGTAGTGTTTTTAACACGTAAAAAGGTGGATTTGGAATTTGATTCCCCTTATGTACGATACATTCAAGAAGAGGTGAAACAATTACCTGCTGAAGTCGATGCTATTTATAAAGAAAAATATGCTCAGTTCACAACTGAAGACTATAAAACATTTGAGTCTGATCGTGCTGCCTTTGATTGGTCTTCTAAGCAAGCGTATATTGTAATGGCTAACATGATGACTATGGCTGCTTATGAAGGTCTTGATTCCTGTGCATTGGAAGGCTTTAATCAAGATAAGATGACAGCTTTTTTAGGTGATGAACTAGGGCTCTTTGATACAAAACATTTTGGTATTGCCGTTATGGCTGCTTTTGGTTATCGCGATGAAGAACCGCATCGCAATAAAACACGTCGCACAATGGATGAAATTGTTACAGTAGTTTAATCGATTGCGACTTTTATAACCATATCGAATTT
>OKBD01000381.1_pt1 | contig 2145 bp, 2 predicted proteins | sample 1612391 | NCBI WGS metagenome assembly OKBD01 (sample SAMN04436792, study PRJEB24849) | human gut metagenome | biome: human gut; feature: NICU; material: stool | host: Homo sapiens | place: USA: Saint Louis, MO | collected 2011-04-27 | reverse complement strand
CGTAGCTAATTTTGCAGTTGCTTTTACATCGCTAGGATTATCAAAGGTTAACACATATGAGTTAGGCAACGGATTTACATCACCTAAAGCATTCACCAATTGTTGCTGATCACCAAGGCGTTCTTTGAACTCCTTCATAGCTTGCTCTTTATTAACAAATTCTAAATGCTTTAAGTTAGGTATAGCCTTAATTTGCTTTCCTACTGCCATAATTTGATCAGTTGTTAAGCCATCCTTTAAGTAAATACTTAACTGTACTTGATTTTCTAGACTGGATGCCATGTTATTCAAATTAATGACACCACAAAGGAATACACCGAGCATAAATAAGGATAAAGCCACTGTAGAAATGGACGCTAATGTCATAAGTCCATTACGTTTCATAGACTTCAGTGCTTCTTTAAAATAGTATTTTATCGTTCTAGGCTTCATTAATTTCTGCACCTCTCATATTATCACTTTGAACACGGCCGTCTTTTAAACGAATAACGCGTTTATTCAAGTATGAAACAAGATCCATATTATGGGTAACCATAATAACGGTAGTGCCGAAATTGTTAATATGCTTAAACAATTCAACAATATCCTTACTAGTATCAGGATCAAGGTTACCAGTAGGTTCATCAGCAATTAATACTGTTGGGCGATTAACAATTGCACGCGCAATAGAAACACGTTGTTGTTCCCCGCCAGAAAGATCCTCTGGTAAATCATTAGCCTTCTCAGATAAACCAACAAGGTCTAATACATGACTCACCTTTTCTTTAATAATTTTTGGTTTTTCTTCAATAACTTCAAGAGCAAAAGCAATATTCTCTGCTACCGTTTTATTAGGCAATAATCGGAAGTCTTGGAATACAACGCCAAGCTTTCTCCGCAATTTAGGAATTTTACTGCGCTTCATACGCGTAACATCAAAGTCATCAACAATGACAGTACCAGCATCTGGCACTACCTCATGTGTTAATAACTTAAATAATGTTGATTTCCCTGCACCACTGTGACCACAAACGAGAACAAATTCACCATCGTTAATGGTTAAACACACATCGTCTAATGCAACAGAACCATTATCATAGACTTTACTAACATTCTTAAATTCAATCATGGGATCCCCTTTGATTATTTACGAGCGATTACACGTTTTACGGCTTCTACAATATCATTGGCAGTTAAGCCATACTTTGCCATTAGTTCTTTTGGTGTTCCACTCTCCCCAAATGTATCTTGGACACCAACGAATTCCATAGGTACAGGCTTATTAGATACTACTACTTCAGATACAGCAGAACCGAGGCCACCAATAATATTATGTTCTTCAGCTGTAACGATAGCACCAGTTTCCGCAGCGGCTTTTATAATTGCTTCAGCATCAATAGGTTTAATAGATGCCATATTAATAACACGTGCAGATATATTAGATTCAGATAAAGTTTTAGATGCCTCTACAGCAGGTCCAACTAATGCACCACAAGCAATAATTGTAACATCAGAACCATCTACCAAAATAGTAGATTTACCTGGCACAAATGAGTAGCCTTCTGTTGTTACATCATCTACACCAGCACGCCCCAAACGAACGTATACTGGGCCGTTATAAGATGCAGCCCATTCGATAACAGCCTCTGTTTCACGCTTATCAGCAGGCACCACTACAGTCATATTTGGCAATGTACGCATACAGGAAATATCCTCTAAACTTTGGTGCGTTGCACCATCCTCACCAACAGTAATGCCCGCATGTGTAGCACATACTTTCACGTTTAATTTAGGATAGCATACAGCATTGCGAATTTGTTCAAATGCACGTCCTGTAGCAAACATGGAGAAAGATGATACAAATGGAATCTTACCTGCCGCTGCAAGTCCAGCACCAACAGAAATCAAGTTTTGCTCTGCAATACCTACGTTAAAGAAACGTTCCGGGCACACAGCTTTAAATGTATCTGTTTTAGTAGATTTGGATAAATCCGCATCTAGTACGATAATATTAGTATTCTCTTTACCAATGCGAGCTAGCGCATTACCATATGCTTCACGTGTTGCTTTACCCATTATTGCACCCCCATAATTTCATTAACAAAGGCTACACCTTGCTCTTCACTTGGTGCTTTACCATGCCAGCCTGCTTGACCTTCCCTCTCT
>OKBD01000352.1_pt1 | contig 2354 bp, 2 predicted proteins | sample 1612391 | NCBI WGS metagenome assembly OKBD01 (sample SAMN04436792, study PRJEB24849) | human gut metagenome | biome: human gut; feature: NICU; material: stool | host: Homo sapiens | place: USA: Saint Louis, MO | collected 2011-04-27 | reverse complement strand
CAAATTTTATTACCAGCAATAGATAAAACCTTAACCTGTACCGGATCCTCAAACTTTAAAAGGGTATTAATATCTTCGACATATCCATGAGCTACTTCAGAAATATGAACTAACCCCGTTTGCTTTTCTCCTAAATCAACAAATACGCCAAATTTCGTAATACCTGATACGGTACCATCAATAATGTTACCAACTTCGATTGCCATGCAACCTCCTAATTAATGCGGAAACCTTAAACTACAAACTGATGCAAAGAAAAAATAATAGAATATACTCTATTTTACATATGGTACTTCACCAGGTTTTACCAATCCTAGCTCCTCACGAGCAACCCCTTCTATGGTCTTTGGATCGTGTAACCTGGCCTTTTCCTGTTCTAACTCTTCATTTCGCTGCTGTAACTCTTGCAATTGTTGCTCTATATGTTGTTTTTCTTGATATACAGCCACCAAGCGATAAGCCTGCCCTAACAGTAACAGCACCATAATCCCTATGCCAATTCGCTTGATCCACATGAGGATAATACGCTGATCCTGTGCTTTGCGATTAGGACGAACCCGTTTGCGCGGCCTTTTTGGGCGTTGTACATCCATAATGTCCTGAGTCATAATGTCCCCCAAATATTCATCATCTGTATACTGTCATTTTTAGATTATACCACATAACAGAGCTTGGGACTAAAGAAAATTACAGATATTTCTCATTAAGAACGGTAACATAAATCCGTATAAATTTAAAACTCCATATGCAATGTAAACTTTCTATATACAAAAGTAAACATCCACTTACATAGACTCAGCCTTTACAACATGTTCACGAATGACAGCACAAGAAGTTTTAAATAAGGCTAGCTCTTCATTGGTTAGTTGCAGTTCAAAAACATTTTCGATACCATCTTTACCAATAACAGCAGGAGTAGATGCAAATATTCCTTCTTCTCCATATTGTCCATCTAAATAACAGGAGCAAGGCAATACCTTCTTTTCATCATGGAATACGGCGCGAATCAATTCTGTGGTAGCACTCGCAATACCAAACTCCGTAGAGCCTTTACCAGCTAGTACATGATAGCCACCAATTTTAACATCATCTAGTACTTTTGTATGGTCAAGTTCAGGAAATCTATGGGGTAGCTCTCGATGTAACTCTAAAAGTGGTTTCCCTTGTACACAAATATGGGACCATGGCACCATAGCACTACCTCCATGTTCACCTAAGCAGTAGGCCGTAATAGAGCGATTACTAATAGTAAAGATATGCGCTAATTCTTTTTGCAATCGAGCTGAGTCTAGAGCTGTTCCCGTTGAAATGATGCGTTTAGGATTCCACACAAGATGTTTACATAAATAGGTAGCTACCACATCAGCGGGATTAGAAATCGAAATGATAAAGCCTTTGAAGCAAGATTGCTTGATACGTGGAATAACATCTTTAAGTACAGCTACGGTTTCACCAAGACTCTCGAGACGATCTTGATACAAATTTGGCAAAGGTCCCGCACTAAAAACGAGAATATCACAATCTCCACATTCTTCAATAGGACCTGATGTAGCAGTTACTTGATGTGGAATATAGCTAACGGCATCATTAATATCCATAGCTTGCGCTTGAGCTTTTTTCTCGTCAATATCCATCATATATAATTCATCAACCTCACCTTGTAAGGCCAAAGAAAATGCCACATGAGAGCCTACATGTCCAGTACCAATAATACCTACCTTGCGTAACTTCATAAGAGCCTCCATACCTTAGCATAAAACGATAGCATATCCTCAAATGCCAATTATTTAAATCACATATATCTGTATATGATTTATCTTAATAGAATCATAACTCATTTAAATTCATCTCATCCAAATTGAGTGGGAACAAATCTTTTCCTTCCATCGCTTGAGGAGATTTTTCTAAATATTGTTTACGCATGGACCACAAAATATCCAAATCTGTAGGATCCAATTTAGATAATGCATATATCATAGTAAAGTCAGAACCATAGTGCCCACGTAAGCTATCAGGTACACCCTTAGAGCCTTCACCACTAATGCGGTTATTAAAGAACCCTTGGATACGACGATTATCTAAATCTATAATAATAAAACCTGATCCATCATACACATATAATGTATGATTAACACGTTTTAATGCACGTACTGTATTCGTAATAAAATACTGGTCCTTCAAATCAATGAGGGACGACTCATAACCAGAATGGTAAAAGTCACCATAATAATGGGCCCCTCCATCAGTAGACTCCAACAAGCCTTTAAATTCTTTTTGCTCTTCAGCACTGAAATCGGATAAAGATTTTAGCTTTGTTATATTCCGTAAACCTCGTTGGTAATCATCCGATTTAG
>OKBD01000303.1_pt1 | contig 2719 bp, 3 predicted proteins | sample 1612391 | NCBI WGS metagenome assembly OKBD01 (sample SAMN04436792, study PRJEB24849) | human gut metagenome | biome: human gut; feature: NICU; material: stool | host: Homo sapiens | place: USA: Saint Louis, MO | collected 2011-04-27 | reverse complement strand
GATGGTAAAAGTGCAGTTGCTAATTACTGTATCTTTAACCATATTCCTTATGAAGTGGTAGATGTAGGAATTGCGTGCCCACAAGGTATTGGGATAAATCGAAAGGTAGCTCAAGGCACAAAGAATATATTAGATGGTGCTGCTATGAGTGCTGAAGAGTTTGACCTAGCATACCAAGCTGGATATAACCGAGTTGTTTACTATGCAGAATCGGGTATCAATCTATTTTCCTTTGGCGAAATGGGTGTTGGTAATACGACTACTTCAGCAGCTGTCCTAAGTGGTCTTACAAAACTAGACCCACGGATAACTGTAGGCCCTGGATCTGGCCCTGATGAAGAGGCGTACATGAATCAAAAACGAGAGTTTGTACGTACTGCATTATCTCATCATAAGGGACACTTAAATAGTCCTAAAGAGGTAATTAGCCGCGTAGGTGGCTTTGATATAGCCGCGATTACAGGTGCTATGGTAGCTTGTACAGACTTACATATCCCATTTGTAATCGATGGATATATTACTGCAGTTGCTATGGCTTGTGCTACTCTAATGAATGGAGACGCTCCATTATATGGTATTCCATCTCATTATTCTCGCGAGGTAGGGATGGCCGCAGCATTGGCTTATGCAAATATTCGTCTTGATGAAGTTCCAATCCATGGACAAATGGCGTTAGGTGAAGGTACTGGTGCTGTACTCATGGTACAACTACTTAAAACAGCGCACTTTGCCTTTATGAATATAGGTACTATGGTGGAACTATTAGAAAAATAAATTTGTAATCTTTGTTCTATGTTTTGTAAAAGGAGAGAAAACAGATGACACAAGAAGCATTAGGTATGGTGGAAACTAAGGGCCTAGTAGGCGCTATTGAAGCAGCTGATGCAATGCTTAAAGCAGCTAATGTAGAACTCGTAGGCAATGAAAAAATTGGCTCTGGCCTCGTTACGGTTATGGTTCGTGGTGATGTAGGTGCTGTAAAAGCTGCTGTAGACGCAGGTGCAGCTGCTGCAGAACGGGTAGGCATTGTTATCTCTACTCATGTAATTCCAAGACCACATAAAGATGTAGAAGGTATTTTACCAACAAAGGGTGAATAATTATGGCCGATACTAATAGTATGGTAGATGAGATTTTAAAGCGCGTTTTGATGCGTATCGATAGTGCTGATTTTAGCAAAACTTCAGGCGCGACTAGTAATGCATCATGTGCTTCGGCACCTGTAAGTTCACCTACTGTAAGTCAATTACAAACTTCTATGATTACTGAACATGTAGGTAGCACTACAACAGGCGATACAATTGGTCTCGTTATTGCCAATGTAGACAGTCAAGTATTGGAAGCTATGCAGCTCACTAAGTCATATCGATCCATCGGTATCTTAGGTTCACGTACAGGTGCAGGGCCACAAATCATGGCCGCTGATGAAGCTGTAAAAGCGACGAATACAGAGATTGTTAGTATTGAGTTTGCCCGTGATATGAAAGGTGGCGCCGGTTCTGGTTCCCTTATCATATTTGGCGGCGATGATGTATCTGATGTAAGACGTTCTGTAGAAGTAGCATTGTGTGAATTAGAACGTACCTTCGGCGAGGTATATATGAATGAAGCAGGTCATGTGGAGGTTCAATATACAGCTCGTGCAGGGGAAGCATTAGTTACAGCTTTTGGTACACCAGAAGGTAAAGCTTTTGGTTTAATCGTTGGGGCTCCAGCTGCTATCGGTGTAGTTATGGCGGATACAGCCGTTAAATCAGCTAATGTAGATGTGGTAGGCTATCGCTCTCCATCGAACTCCGCTATGAGTAATGAGGTGATCCTACATGGTAGTGGTGATTCTGGCGCTGTTAAACAAGCTGTAAAAGCAGCACGTGATGTGGGCTTAGCTTTATTAGAAACTATGGGCGAAACACCTAAGAATAAAGGTAATGCTTACATTGTCTAATGAATGTTGCTTCAAGAAATATACATTCGTTATAAATACTTAATACGTCGAAATAGATGATACTTTCACAATGTGAATAGGAGAATTCATAATGGCAGAACTAAATGAACAAATGTTACGGGCTATCATTATGGACATAATGGATGAAGTAGGTATGCTCAAGGATGAGCCTGTTCAGGCGACACCGAAAGAAGAACCTAAAATAGAATCTCAAGAACCAGAGTTAAAAGATTTGATTCGTCAAATGTTAGTAGATATGCAACGTAGTTAACGTTATAGGAATGCATGAATCCTGTGTGCGAATCATCAACAGAAATAGACGTCGGGAGGTGGCATAGTGAAAGATTCACTAGGGTTACTAGAAGTAGCTGGTTTACTAGGGGCTATCACCGCATCAGATGCAATGGTTAAAGCTGCAAATGTACGGTTGATAGGAATAGAAAAGGCGAGAGGCCTTGGCTGGATGACAGTAAAGGTTGCCGGTGATGTAGCAGCTGTGGAAGCGGCTGTTCAGACTGGTGTGGCTCTTACAAAAGGAATGAACCTGTATGTAGCTCATAAGGTAATTCCACGACCTGCAGAAGGTTTAGTAGAATCCTTTAATGATGATTTTACAGATAAGCCTGCTAAGGTTTCTGATGAGACACAGTTAACTAAGGCGAGTGCTGGTGTTCAAGAAACTAAAGAAGTTATAGAAACTGAACCAGTCAAAGCTGAAGTTACAACTTCTAAAACAGAGAAACCCCAATTAGATGAAAAGGTTGTTGAAGCGTT
>OKBD01000261.1_pt1 | contig 3172 bp, 4 predicted proteins | sample 1612391 | NCBI WGS metagenome assembly OKBD01 (sample SAMN04436792, study PRJEB24849) | human gut metagenome | biome: human gut; feature: NICU; material: stool | host: Homo sapiens | place: USA: Saint Louis, MO | collected 2011-04-27 | reverse complement strand
ATGTATAGGCGTTTATAAGCTTAACATTGAATTATCTAAAAGTCCCTATCAAAGATAGGGACTTTTTATGTTTACTCTAGTTGTTACATGGCAAGAATAAATAGCTTTTACTATACAAAAATAAATTGTATATCCCGTTGTAGTCGTATATAATAATATTAAAAGATTTGTATTTTTCGATATAATCAAAGAAAGGAGTACAATATGTCAAATTTTATCACTCCTAAAGAATTATTAGCTTGTCTCGATGAGGTCATCATTTTAGATGCTAGAGGGTATCAAGATTATAAAAAAGACCATATTAAGGGGGCTTATGCGGTAGATTTAGACAAGGATTTGACTGGTCCTTTAGGCGAGCATGGTGGTCGTCATCCATTGCCAGATATGGAACAGTTAGCTCATACCTTTGAGTCTTATGGCATCACTCGTAACTCAAAGGTTGTAGTATATGATTCGTGGCTATTCTTAGCGGGCCGTCTTTGGTGGACGTTACGTTACATGGGCTTAACAGATGTACGCGTTTTATCCGGTGGTATTGAACGATGGGTTCGAGAGGGCCATCTCTTAACTAAAGAGCCGACCCCGTTACCTGCTGAACCATCTATTTTTAACTACGAGTTGCAAACGGATATGGTTATGAGTCGCGATGAGGTGCTCAAGGCTAGTGAAAGCGGAGATCATGTTATTATTGATGCTCGTGCGCCATTCCGTTATGATGGATCTCAAGTGGATACGATGGATGGTATGACAGGGCATATTCCTGGGGCTGTTAATCATTTTTATGAAAGTGTCTATACCGTAGATGGTCCTAAATCCTTGAAAGATTTAGAGGCTGAGTATTACAACGAAATCTACCAAAATAGGCCAGTTGTAACGTACTGTGGGTCTGGTGTGACTGCCTGCAATGCGTTGTTAACCATGAGTGAAGTAGGCCTTGAATCTGCTTTATATGTTGGTAGTTCTAGTGACTGGGTAACGTATGAAGGCTTCCCGCTTAGTACAGGTGTAGAAACATTAAACTAACTTAGGAGGGCGAATGAATCTATTAAAACAATTACTAACAGTCGTTGCCTTTGGTTATTTGTGTTATCACATCTATACCTTTGGACCTGGTATGTTTAATGTAACTGTATTAGTGATTCTTGTCTTGTCGGCGGTGGCTAACTATTTCCGTGAGAAACCTGAAAGCGATCTTAAGGCCAACGAAAACGCCCGTAAGGCTCGTGCAGAAGCAAGACATGCTAAGAAACATAAAAAGCAGTAGTATTGCTAACATATAATCTTTAGATTAGCTTACATTAAGCAAAAACTTGACGTATATTCTATGTGAAAGAGACTTTCACCAAGTTAAATACGGTGAATAGTATTAGATTGATGCGAAGTATTATAAAGAAGTATTATAAAGGAGTAAGAATTGAAATTAATTTCTTGGAATGTAAACGGCCTCCGCGCCGCTGTAACAAAGGGTTTCATGGAATCCTTTAATGAATTAGATGCAGATATTTTCTGCCTGCAAGAAACAAAATTGCAACCCGATCAAATTTCTTTGGAGTTGCCAGGGTATGAGCAATATTGGAATAGTGCAGTTAAGAAAGGCTATAGTGGCACGGCTGTATTCACGCGTATTAAGCCATTGTCCGTAACTAATGGCATCGGTATTGAAGAACACGATCAAGAGGGCCGTGTTATCACTGCTGAATACGATAATTTCTATTTGGTATGCTGTTATACACCGAATAGCCAACGTGAATTAGCTCGCCTTGATTATCGTATGACTTGGGAAGACGCATTCCGTAATTATCTACTTGAATTAGATAAGAAAAAGCCTGTCATTCTATGTGGTGATCTCAATGTAGCCCATCAAGAAATCGACCTAAAAAATCCTAAGACAAACCGTAAAAATGCGGGCTTCTCCGATGAAGAACGTGCAAAGATGACAGAACTCTTAGGGGCAGGCTTTACAGATACATTCCGTCACCTCTATCCAGATGCTATTGAGCAATACAGCTGGTGGTCCTATATGGGGAAAGCTCGTGAACGGAATACAGGATGGAGAATTGACTATTTCATCACATCCAAACGCCTTGATGATAAAATCCAAGAAGCGAAGATTCATCAACAAATCTTTGGCTCCGATCACTGTCCAGTAGAATTGGTTATTGATCTATAAAATTTTAGTGAATGTAAAAGCACAGCCTCATCTACGGATGAGGCTGTTGTGATAGAAAAGGAGATACTATGGCTCAAAAACAAAAAGCTGTTGTTCTATTTAGCGGTGGCGTAGACAGTACTACTTGTTTGGCCCTCGCCATTGAACGATTTGGTAAAGACAATGTGGTGCCCTTATCGATTCAATATGGTCAAAAACATAGTAAAGAATTAGAAGCTGCCATAGCTATTTTAGAGTACTATAATATGAAAGGTAAAACGATGGATGTTACCAAGCTATTTGCCTTCAGTAACTGCTCCCTGTTAGTACAATCTAGTGAAGACATTCCGCAAGGTTCCTACAAAGAACAACAAGATGCAGAAGGGAAGGGTACGGTGAGCACTTATGTACCGTTTAGAAATGGTCTATTCCTATCTGCGGCAGCATCCTTGGCACTATCTCTAGACTGCGGTTATATCTATTACGGTGCTCACAGTGATGATGCGGCGGGTAATGCCTATCCTGACTGTACAGAACACTTCTACAAATCTATGGGCGACGCCATCTTTGAAGGCTCTGGTAAAGAATGCTCCTTAGAAGCACCCTTTATTAACGCCAACAAAGCTGACATCGTAAAAGAAGGCCTACGCCTCAACGTACCATACCACTTAACCTGGTCTTGCTACGAAGGCGGAGACAAACCATGCGGACACTGCGGTACCTGCATCGACAGAGCTAAAGCCTTCCACGCAAACGGAGTCGAAGACCCAGCACTATAATACCCATAAACTGGCTTAGACAAGCAGTCGCCTTTTAGGCGACTACTTTACATATATTCTAATAGAGTAGCATGTATATGTGATTCAAGGCGGACTTGTACGTCACTAGTATTAGGGGATAAGCAGAGTTGCTAAATTTGAAGTGGTGGCAGATACCTTTTCAAAGAGCGACTTTGGCAGGTCAAGGCCCTAGGCCGATGGCCGGTTCGCCAGTGGAGCGATGAGGAAAGGTATCTGCCACCCC
>OKBD01000254.1_pt1 | contig 3215 bp, 2 predicted proteins | sample 1612391 | NCBI WGS metagenome assembly OKBD01 (sample SAMN04436792, study PRJEB24849) | human gut metagenome | biome: human gut; feature: NICU; material: stool | host: Homo sapiens | place: USA: Saint Louis, MO | collected 2011-04-27 | reverse complement strand
GGACATTATAGATCATTTTACGATGTTCATCAAACCTCAATATCTGCCACGGATGCATAAACATGTGCGCGAGTTGACAGGGATAACCACCCATGAGCTCAATCATGGTGTGCCATTCAAGACGGCTATGCAGTACTTTCAAAAATGGTGTGGTGATGAATATATGCTGCTTTCTTGGGGATCAGACGATATTCTTATCCTTCGAGAAAATCTTATGCTTCATAAGATGAAAGCATTATCTTATGATCAATGGGTAGATGCGCAAATGATTTATTCTTATCAACGCTATGGAACAAGTCAACAGTATTCTGTGGCGCATGCTATGGAGGATCTTAATATATCAACGGAGCATTTATCTGCTCATAATGCCTTGCATGATGCAGTTTTTACAGCTCACATTTGTCAGACTTTAGATATTGCACAAGGAATTTTGCATTATGATCTAATTCGCAAGGAAAGTAGTAATCCTTTCCTATATCCTCCTATTCTTACCTTTTTTATGTATGAAAATTTTTCTGAGAAAAAACGTATTGTTCATGATAGAAGAGTACGTATGTCCTTCTGTCCGTACTGTCAAACACGTTTAGAAATGACAAGAGCTGAACGATTACAAGGGGATAAGCACCTAGCCATTGGAGTATGTCCTAAACATGGTGATTTTGCGGTGCAACTTAAAGTTGGAAAGTATACGATTAAGTCCGGCAGTAGTAAATTCTATGTTACTAAGGTACTGACCCATTGTACGGATGAAATTCGTTCTCTATATACTCAGAAGTCTGAAATCAATCGCGAAAAAGAGCGAAAATATTTAGAGTATCGTAAGGCGGAACAAGAAAAAGTCCGCCAAAAATAGTTATGTAAATTCAAGTTCGTTTTCTGAATTGTACTATATATTAGGATATGAACTTTTAGAAAGGATAGATTATGGAACGTAAATATGCATGGCATAATTATGATGATGCCACTATGGAAAAGGTATATGCTTTAAGTGATACATATCGTCAATTTTTAGATAATGGTAAAACAGAACGTGAATGTGTTGTGCAAGCTGTAGAATTTGCAGAAGCAAAGGGCTATATAAATCTAAATGACATTATTAAAAGCAATACGTCAATTAAAGCTGGTGATAAGATTTATTACACACATATGTATAAATCTATTTCTTTATTTAATATTGGTACTGATGATATTGAATTGGGTATGAATATTTTAGGTGCTCATATTGATTCTCCACGCATCGATGTAAAGCAAAATCCACAATATGAGGATAGTAATTTAGTATTTTGGGATACTCATTACTATGGAGGTATTAAAAAATATCATTGGGTAGCTATGCCTCTTGCTATTCATGGTGTTGTGGTAAAAACAGATGGCACCCGCATTAATATCAACATTGGTGATAAAGAAACAGATCCTGTGTTTTGCATAACTGACTTGTTACCTCATTTGGGACAAGAACAAATGCAAAAGAATGCAGCTAAAGTAATTGAAGGGGAAGCTCTTGATTTACTCATCGGTAGCCGTCCAGTTAAAGACGAAGAAAAAGAAGGGGTTACTAAATTTATTAATAGCCTTCTTGAAAAAGAGTATGGATTTATTGAACGTGACTTATTGTCTGCAGAACTAGAAATTGTACCAGCTGGTAAAGCACGTGATATGGGCTTTGATCGTTCCATGGTAATGGCGTATGGCCAAGATGATCGCGTGTGTGCCTACACATCCTTGGTAGCAATGCTTGAAGTGGATAATGTAAAGCGTACTACTTGTTGCTTACTTGTAGATAAAGAGGAAATTGGTTCTGTAGGTGCTACAGGTATGCAATCACGCTTCTTTGAAAATGCAGTGGCTGAAATTTTAACACTTATGGGTAAACCTAATTCTGTAAGTGTACGTCGTACGTTGGAGAAATCTCGTATGTTATCCTCCGATGTAAGTGCCGGTTATGATCCACTCTATGCGTCTGCATATGAAAAGAAAAATGCTTCCTACCTTGGCATGGGCGTAGTATTCAATAAATTTACAGGCTCTCGTGGTAAAGCTGGTTCTAACGATGCTAATGCTGAGTATATGGGCTTTATCCGTCGTGTCATGGAATCTAACAATGTAACATACCAAACGGCAGAGCTTGGTAAGGTTGATTTAGGTGGTGGTGGCACCATTGCGTACATCATGGCTCTTTATGGTATGAATGTCATCGACTGTGGTGTAGCCGTTCTTAGCATGCATGCTCCTTGGGAGGTTACATCTAAGGCTGATATTTACGAGGCTAAACAATGCTATGTAGCGTTCTTAAATGCAGCTGATGAATCAATCTAAGATAATGGGGCTTTCACCAATGGTAAAAGTCCATTCTTTGTGCGGTGTATATGAAGCAAACAGAATTAGGCGCAGCTATAGAGTCTGCGAAAGGAGAGGCTACAGAGGTCAAGACTGTAAAGGTAGATATTTTTGACATCCCTGAAACGAAGGTTGAGGAATATATTGCTAATCGTAAAGAGGTAGCAGAAGCAGCAGCACAGGTTATGAGATCATACTGTGTTACTGTAAAACGTGAAACTTTAGATCCTGAAGAAGGGGAAGCAGTGGTTGGTTACTATATAACGGGTGAAATTCTAATGTGCGTCATCTTGGACCCATTTGAAGTGCCTGTTATGAAGGTAGCTCTTGATAAAGGGACTCTTAAGGACTATATTTTAGCAGCTAATGATTTAACAGAAGACATGTTAGCGTCTCTTGAAAAGTAAAAGGATTTCGTATCTTAATGTGTTCTATAAATGGACAAATGTAAAATACTTTAACCTGCTACATTGATGTAGTAAAGAAATTTGTTTATAATAGATGTATTATAGTCATTGCAGATAGGAAGGAAATCCCCATGAACTTGAAAAAAGGTATTGCCCTAGCGCTCACGGCGGCAGCATTGTTGGCGTTTACAGGCTGTGGCTCAAATGGAACTACATCGAATGGTGAATATAAAGTTGGTGTTGTACAGCTGGTAGAACATCCTGCACTAGATGCGGCAAATAAGGGCTTTGTTGATGCGCTAAAAGAAAAAGGTTTGGCAGAAAAGATTACTTTTGATCAACAAAATGCGCAAGCTGATCAATCTAATTTGAATAGTATTGCACAGCGTTTCGTATCCGTTCGGAAAAACTTGATTTTAGCAATTGCTACGCCAGCGGCTCAATCCATTGCGAATGCAACTCATGATATTC
>OKBD01000242.1_pt1 | contig 3343 bp, 3 predicted proteins | sample 1612391 | NCBI WGS metagenome assembly OKBD01 (sample SAMN04436792, study PRJEB24849) | human gut metagenome | biome: human gut; feature: NICU; material: stool | host: Homo sapiens | place: USA: Saint Louis, MO | collected 2011-04-27 | reverse complement strand
AACCTTTTTGGTATGAATCGTTGCAATTCCGATACCGACACTAGAGTCTGGATGAGAAAAGACGAGGCACATTTGTTGTGCGCATTTATGATAACCCAAGGACTATGTAATAGTCCTTTTTTTATTGAGGTGATATGGTGGATGACGTAGTATATATGAAGCGCGCCATTGAACTGGCAAAATTAGCCACAGGTCACACCTCACAAAATCCTTTGGTTGGTGCTGTTGTGGTAAAAGATAATACAATAATCGGTGAAGGTTATCACCATAAAGCTGGTACAGCTCATGCTGAGGTGCATGCACTAAATCAAGCGGGTGATAATGCCAAAGGTGCTACTTTATACGTAACATTAGAGCCATGTTCCCATTATGGAAAAACACCACCTTGTGCGCTTCGTATCATTGAGGCTGGCATAGCTAAAGTAATAGTAGGTAGTACAGATCCAAATCCACTAGTTTCTGGAAAGGGAATGGAGTTACTTCGTGAAGTAGGTATTGAGGTTGTTTGCCCCGTATGTAGTGATGAATGTGCTGAACTAAATGAGCATTTCTTTACCTATATACAGACAGGTAAGCCTTTTGTCACTCTAAAAAGTGCTATGTCACTAGATGGGAAAATTGCTACATCTACTGGACAATCTCAATGGATTACAAATGAGTCCTCTCGTCGCGATGGACATGTGTTGCGTGCCACGCATGATGCCATGCTCGTTGGAATTGGTACAATTTTGGCAGATAATCCACAGTTAAATTGTCGTTTAACGGATAGTGAATTATCAGATGCGTTATTAGATAAAAGCATACTTGATGAACCAATTACGATTCATCAACCAGATGTAATTATCTTGGATAGTCTTGGTAGAACACCTACTACTAGTCGCGTCTTTGAAATAAATAATCGTAAGATTCATATATTCGTATCTAAAGGTTGTCCTAAGGATCGGATACAAGCATTAGAACAAGTTGGTGCTCAAGTAACCGTAGTAGAATCTATTTCTACTCGTAAAAGCAAGAGCACAGACATTGTCATAGATATTAAGAAATTATCTATCGATGATATTCTTACAAAACTAGGTGAACTAGGTTACACATCTATTCTTGTTGAAGGTGGATCTGCAATTATCAGTTCCTTTGTGGAAACGAAGAACTTTGATAAGGTCGTAACATATATTGGAAATACCATTATTGGTGGTAACGATGCAACACCAGCTGTAGGAGGTCGAGGTTTTGAAAGTTTAAAGGCTTCGCCGCAATTAACTTTTACCAAGACTAAAGTATTAGATAATAACATTCGCATTGAAGCGTATCGTCAAGGAAGGAGGGGCGCTTATGTTCACGGGAATCGTTGAAGAAATCGGCCGCATCGAGAACATTAAAAAGGGCCCTAAATCCTTAGCCATAACAATTCGAGGAGAAAAAATTTTTAGCGATTTAAAAGTTGGTGATTCCGTAGCTGTTAATGGGGTGTGCTTGACGGCCACAACGATTGGCAATAGTATATTTACAGCGGATGTGATGCCAGAATCCATTAAGATGACTACGTTTACTAATTTGAAAGTCCATCAACCAGTCAACTTAGAGCGAGCTATGCTTGCTAATGGTAGATTTGGTGGTCATATTGTGGCAGGCCATGTAGATGGTACAGGTCGTATCATTAACCGTGAACAAACCGATAATGCCATTATCTTTACTATCGAGGCTCCAAAATCCGTTATGGATTATGTTATCTATAAGGGCTCCATTACCATTGATGGGATTAGCCTCACTATTATGCGACGAACAGACAGCAGTTTTTCCGTTTCTATCATTCCTCACACTTTGAGTGAGACCATTTTAGGTTCTGCTCATATTGGAACAGAGGTCAATTTAGAAACGGATATTGCTGGACGATATATTCGTCATTTTATGAATCTTGGTAGTGAACCTACCGAAGAAAAGCCTAAAAAATCTATGCAATCCCTCTTAGTAGAAAATGGATTTATATAAGTAAGGAGCGTTCCTATGAGCGAACAATTACATTCTATTGATGAAGTCTTACAAGACCTTAAAGCTGGTAAACCTATTATTATCGTTGATGATGAAAGCCGTGAAAACGAAGGCGATCTTATCATTGCTGCAGAGTTTGCGACGCAAGAAAACATTAACTTTATGGTTAAATACGCTCGCGGTATCGTATGTACGCCTATGCGCCGCGAAGCATTAGAAAAACTTGGCATTCCTGCAATGGTTACCAAAAATACTGATAACCATGAAACTGCTTTTACTGTGACTGTGGATCATGTAGATACTACAACAGGCGTATCTCCTGCAGAGCGTGCTTATACAATTCAAAAACTATTAGATCCTAATGCGAAACCTCAAGATTTCCGTCGTCCAGGTCACGTATTTCCACTTGTATATAAAGAGGGTGGCGTATTGGTACGTCAAGGTCATACTGAGGCATCTATCGACCTTTGTCGCCTAGCAGGGTTACAAGAGGCTGCCGTTATTTGTGAAATTACTAAAGACAATGGCGATATGGCCCGTTTGCCTGACTTGATGAAATTTGCTAAGGAGCATGATTTGAAAATTGCTTCTGTAGCAGAACTTATAGAATATCGTAAACAACATGAAGATATGGTTGAGCTTGGTGCTTGTTCTAAGTTGCCTACTAAATTTGGTGATTTTAATATCTTTGTATTTAAAAATGAATTAGATCATAAAGAGCATTTAGCTATCGTAAAGGGTAATGTTCAAGATTGTAGCGATGTGCTTGTCCGTATTCATTCTGAATGTTTAACAGGCGATGTATTTGGTTCTAAGCGCTGTGATTGTGGCGAACAATTAGACAATGCGTTGCGCGCTATTGAAAAAGAAGGCAAAGTCGTTGTTGTATATATGCGACAAGAGGGCCGTGGCATTGGTTTGACCAATAAAATTAAAGCCTATGCATTACAAGAACAGGGCCTTGATACAGTAGAAGCAAATGAACAATTAGGCTTCCCTGCAGATATGCGTGAATACTCTTTAGCGGCTCAAATTATCCGTTTCTTGGGTATTAAAAGCATCCGCTTATTAACTAACAATCCCGAAAAGCGTCATGGCTTAGAACATTGGGGAATCAATGTAACTAGCCGTGTACCACTCATCATTGCTGCAAATAAATTTAATGCAGGCTATTTAAAAACAAAAGAAGAAAAAATGGGTCATATGTTAGAAGACTAATTAACTTTCACCATATAACTCGGTCGTTACATATATATTTCCTTATATGGAATAGAGGAGGTCAACATAATGATGGTTCAAGAAGGTAACTTATTAGGTTCTGGTAAGAAATTTGCTATTATCGGTTCTCGTTTCAACG
>OKBD01000203.1_pt1 | contig 3909 bp, 2 predicted proteins | sample 1612391 | NCBI WGS metagenome assembly OKBD01 (sample SAMN04436792, study PRJEB24849) | human gut metagenome | biome: human gut; feature: NICU; material: stool | host: Homo sapiens | place: USA: Saint Louis, MO | collected 2011-04-27 | reverse complement strand
ACGAGCCTCTTAATGAGCGATCCTTTTATTTTAAACCTGCGTTGATATATTTTATTGTTATTTATGCAGGGGCTGTATTTAACTTTATATTAGCCATTGTACTTTTCTTTGGCCTAAATGTGCCTGTAGGAAATCTTACATATACAAATGAACCTGTAATTGGTAACATTATTGCGGGTAGTTCTGCAGAGCAGGCTCATTTAGAAGCTAACGATAGAATTATTACGATTGATGGTAAAAAAATTAGTACTTGGGATGATATTCGTCCTAGTTTACAAGGCACAGCAAACCATGGTGTAACTGTTGTTGTAGAGCGTGAAGGAAAAACTATAGAGACTACGGTAATACCTAAAATGGAACAAGATAGTCCTAAGATTGGCATCTACCCTAGCTTTACTCGTGAAACTTATAGTATTGGTGAATCTTTGAGCCTTGCTGTTAGTCGGACGGGGCAAACTATTGTTGCTATGGTCAGTGGGATTTATGATATGATTCGTGGCACACAAGCAGCCGAATTATCTGGTCCAGTAGGAATTTCCCAAATGGCAGGTACTATTGCACAATCAGGATTTGCACCACTATTAAGTTTTGCTGCATTCCTTAGTATTAACTTAGGGGTTATTAATCTTTTACCATTACCTGTTTTAGATGGTGGTCACTTGATTATTATCTTGGCGGAAGCTATAACAGGCCGTAGATTACCTGCTAAAGCTCTTATGTATATACAAATGGTTGGGGTTGCCTTAATGGTAGCATTATTCTTATATGTAACAACGCAGGATATTTTCCGTTTACTATAAGACAGATGGGAGATTACAATGATTGTACGTAAACCAACAAATGGTATCTATGTAGGTACAGTTAAAATCGGCGATTATGCACCGGTAAGTATTCAATCTATGATTACTACGGATCCAGTACATACAGAGAAGGCAATTGCAGAAATTAATCATTTAGCAGAGGCTGGTTGTGAACTGGTTCGTGTCGCCGTTCCTACAATGGCATCTGCAAAGGCTTTAAAGGCTGTTAGAGCGGGCATTTCAATTCCTTTGATCGCCGATATTCACTTTGATTATAGATTAGCTTTAGAAGCTATTGAAAATAATGTTGATGGATTGCGCATTAATCCAGGAAATATTGGTGGTGAAGATAAGGTTTTAGCCGTTATTGAAAAGGCAAAACCTAAACAAATCCCAATTCGCATTGGTGTTAATGCAGGCTCTTTACCAAAGCATATTCTCGATGCTAATGGAGGACATCCTACAGCGGATGGTATGGTTGAAACAGCTTTAGAACACGTAAGAATTTTAGAAAAACTCGATTATCGTCAAATGAAATTATCCATTAAAGCCACGGAAGTACCTCTAATGGTGGAAGCATATCGTAAGTTATCTGATAAGATTCCTTATCCGTTACATTTAGGGGTAACAGAAGCTGGTACTATTAAACAAGGCACTATTAAATCTGCTATGGGGATTGGTGCATTATTGCTCGATGGCATTGGTGATACATTACGGGTATCCTTAACTGGAGATCCAATTCACGAAATTGAAGTAGGTAGAAGTATTTTAAGTAACTTAGGATTAAGAAATTTTGGGGCCACTATGATATCTTGTCCTACATGTGGTCGTTGCCAAGTAAATTTATTTGATATGGCTGGTATTGTAGAAGAACGTCTAGCATCCATAAAAGCGCCTATTAAGGTTGCCGTTATGCGGTGTGTTGTAAATGGTCCAGGGGAAGCGCGTGAGGCCGACTTTGGTATTGCTGGTGGTGATGGTCAAGGTATTATTTTCCGTAAAGGGAAAGTTATTAAGACTGTACCAGAAGCCGAATTAGTAGATACATTGTTTAGAGAAATTGACCAATATTTAGAAAATTTAGATGAGGAGTCTTTATGTTAGCCACTAAATTATATGCACCTACATTGCGTGAGGTTCCATCTGACGCTGATGTAGTAAGCCAACAGCTTATGCTTCGCGCTGGTTTTATGCGTAAAACTGCAAATGGTTTATATAGTTTTTTACCATTAGGTTGGAGAAGTATTAAAAAGATTGAAGCTATTGTACGTGAAGAAATGGATCGTGCTAGTGCTCAAGAAATTATGATGCCAATTTTACAGCCTGCAGAAATTTGGAAAGAGTCTGGCCGTTGGAACGCATATGGCGCAGAAATGATGCGTATCAATGATCGTCATGATAATGAGTTTTGTCTAGGACCAACACATGAAGAGATGATTACAACCCTCGTTAAAAATGAGATTAACTCATATCGTCAATTACCAGTCAACTTATATCAAATTCAAAGTAAATTCCGTGATGAGCGTCGTCCACGTTATGGCTTGATGCGTAGCCGTGAATTCATTATGAAAGATGCTTATTCTTTTGATGTAGATGAAGCGGGTTTAGATGAATCCTATAAATCTATGTACGATGCATATACACGTATTTTTACACGTTGTGGTCTTACATTCCGCCCAGTAGAGGCTGATAGTGGTGCAATCGGTGGTAGTGGTACGCATGAGTTCATGGCCATTGCCGAAGCTGGTGAAGCTGATATCGTATATTGTACTAAGTGTGATTATGCAGCTAACATTGAAATCGGCAAGCCTGGTATCATGAAGCAAGACGAAGAAGTTCTTCATGAGTTATCTGTTGTGGATACACCAAATGCAAGTTCTATTGAAGCTGTGGCAGACATGTTAAATTTACCATTACATAAAACTATCAAAGCGGTAGTATTTTCTATTGATGGTAAAGTGGTATTAGCCATTGTTCGTGGTGACCATGAAGTAAATGAAGTCGCTGTACAACATGCCGTTCTTGGTGCTGTAGAGCCTGAGATGGCCACCCCTGAAGAATTGGAAAAAGTAGGTTTAATAGCTGGTTTCATCAGTCCTATTGGTTTAAAACAAACAGAAGAATTTGCTATTGTTGTTGATGAATCTGTTATGGAAACTTACAATGTTTGTGGTGGCGCTAATAAAAAAGATGCTCACTACGTTAATATCAATCCAAAACGGGACTTTAATGTAGAAGATATTATTGTTGCTCCAATTCGTTTAATCACGAAGGACGATGTGTGTCCTAAATGTGGGGGTGCTTTAGAACATGCTAAAGGCATCGAAGTGGGTCAAGTATTTAAATTGGGTACAAAGTATTCTGAAGCATTACAAGCTACATTCTTAGATCAAAATGGTCGTCCTAATCCAATGATTATGGGTTGCTATGGTATCGGTGTATCTCGTACACTAGCTGCTGCTATTGAGCAATATCACGATGAAAATGGTATTATTTGGCCACGTTCTATCGCTCCATTTGAAGCAGTTATTGTTCCAATTAATGCAAAAGACGAAGCATTAATGTCTACTAGTCAAACTATTTATACTGCATTACAAAATGCTGGTGTAGATGTATTGTTAGATGATCGTAAAGATCGTGCAGGTGTTAAGTTCAAAGATGCTGATTTGATTGGTTATCCACTTCGCATTACAGTAAGTAAAAATACTCTTGAGAATAACGAAGTAGAAATTCAAATCCGTAAGTCTGGAGAAGCTCTTCCATGTGCTATTGATTCTGTATCTGATAAAGTAACAGAATTGCTTCAAAACTTATAATAGAATTGCGATTCTAGTGAATGTTCATTAGGGTCGCAATTTTTCTTTCTAAACTTGAATTAATAGATTAAATAAGTCATAATTAAATGATAGAATATTTGGAATGGAGGTGCTATATGCTTGTAGATTTTCATATGCATTCCATCTTTTCAGATGGTGTTGAAACACCTAAAGATCTATTGCAACATGCCATAGACTGTAATGTATCTATGATGGCTTTAACCGATCATGATGAAATAGACGGCATTCAAGCATTGCGTGCTGCTCAAAAGAAGTTAGATCCTAATGATTCT
>OKBD01000185.1_pt1 | contig 4173 bp, 6 predicted proteins | sample 1612391 | NCBI WGS metagenome assembly OKBD01 (sample SAMN04436792, study PRJEB24849) | human gut metagenome | biome: human gut; feature: NICU; material: stool | host: Homo sapiens | place: USA: Saint Louis, MO | collected 2011-04-27 | reverse complement strand
GTATTCATAATGCGTACTCTCTCCCGCGGCATCCGTCTCTTCCGCCAGTCGGTAAGCCCCATCATAGCGGTACTGCGTCGTTTTACCTGAACAGTCCTGCGCACTGCTGACCTGCCCGCGTGCATTATAAGTCAACCGTTGCACACCGCCTTTCTCATCCGTGAACGCCGTAACCTGTCCCCAGGCATCACGCTGGTAGTAACAGCACTGTCCCAGCGCATCAATCACCACACAGGAGTTAATCATGGCTGAACGCGATTCTACGCCAGAAGTGACCATTTCCAAAACACAGCGCCGGGTAAAAGTCGGCGCTGTCGGCATCTGCCACACCAACCGTAAAACCAAAATCCCCACAGGTTACACACACAGCCCCAGCCTGCACCTCAAGGGCAACTGGCTGAAGGAAGCAGGATTTGACACCGGGCGCGGTGTCACCGTGAAAATCTCGGAGGGGTGCCTGCTCATCATCGCCGACAATGACGAAGTGCAGGAACTGAGGGAAGAACTTTACAGGGTAAAACAGGTGGTTAAGGGAATTAAGGATGTGGTTGTTTAGTGGGCTGAACAAAAATTAAAATAAAAAGCCGGAATGTTTTCTTCCGGCTTCTACATTGCTCAATAGGATAGTGAAATTTATCTACTACCGTAAACTGCAATAATTTCACATGTTTTTATATCAATATCCACATTTGTATCAAAAATCTCGATTCCACCATGACCTATATCCATCCAATTTTCATCCGTTATTTCCGTGGAATAAAATCTGATGGAATATATTTCTTTACCGATATCTTTTTGCATATGTTGTTTAAAAGAAACATAGAAATTATTTATATCATACATTCCATTATCTTGAGCTGCAATTATGGCCTTTAGTAAATAGGGAGTGTATTTCTTATCAAGAGTAAAAATAAATTCATTTTGGTTCATACATTTCCCCATTATAAAGGTGTTGCGTCATCAGGGCCACTGACTCTACCAAAAATCTTCCAGAATCCGCCACCTGGCATTCCTAAAGCATCAGTATAGCCGGGGAATGTACTATTCGCACGGTTATGAATATTTATATCAGTTGGCGAGAATATATCGCTATTGTGATAGTCGCCTGCTTTAATTCCAGCGACTCGCTGACCACCTTCTGCGACCACTGGTACGGTGTCCGCCGTTTACGCTTCACAAGTTGCCCGTTGCGGTTATACCAGTGCTCCAGCGTGACCTGCCGCTCTTCCTCCACCCGGCCATAACACTGCCAGTCATCCCCGCTGCCGCTGATGTCTTCCCGCAGCCTGTTGCCTGCGGCGTCATACACAAATTTTGTTATCCGCTCCAGTGCGCCGTCAGCCTGTCCATCACCTCATGGCTGAAAAATTCTTGACCCGCCACGCTGTCATTACGCTGCCGCACGTTGCCGTTTAAATCGTAATACCACTCAGTGGCAAACAGCGGTCTGGCCTCCCGGCTCACCCGCTGTGCGCTCAGCCAGCCGTTTTCGTTATAGCTCAATTCTCGCTTCAGCTCCGGCGTAAGCTGCTCTTCACGCAGCCGTCCCAGCGCGTCATACGCCAGCGCGGTTGCCGGTTCATCGTTTATCTGTATCCGGCTTAACTGCCCCGCCTCATAGTTCATTTCTACCCGGCTTTTTATTAATATATTGATATTATTTGCTATGATATATATGTAATATTTTTTTTGACTTTATATCCATAATGACATTTATATCGCTACCATATTCATAACCATCCATCCAGTTTTCTTCTGTTACCCTCTTATAAAAAAAACATATTTCATAACATTTCCGCCCATTTAAAAACCTTAAATTAAATTCAACATAAGACTTTTCAACACTGAATCCATTGTCTTTGGCCGCAATTATTGCCAAATAAAGATAAGGCATATATTCCTTATCAATCTCAAACATCGTACCTTCGCGAGATATATTTTTACTCATAGCAGAAACTCCAGAGGCAGCTAAAGTGGTGTGGCATCGGAAGGCCCATTTACATGACCAAAAATCTTCCAGAACCCACCACTTGGCGTACCTAATGCATCAGTATAGCCGGGGAATGTTCTATTGGCATTATTATGTATCCTTATATCTTCTGGAGAAAATATATCACTAAACTGTTTATCACCCGCTTTATTCGTTCGATTGAAAAAATCATCCGAGTAATCACCATGCGTGTGATATTGCCCAACTGGTGTTGAACCTTTGGGTAATCCTCCCGCTGAGGCTTTAAATGATGGTGTAGTACCGCGGGTGCCTAAACGACCACGTGTATATCCGTAAGATCCATCTTTGGCTCTGTATATAATTCCGCCGTACTCTCTGTTTTTAAATATAGACATTGGGTTGTATTTATTTAAAGCCGCTCTCGCGGCATCATCCGCACTTGAAAACCCGCCGCTACATTTTCTTAATCCCAGCGGGTCGATCCATGTGAGGGGATTCGGCGCATACTGATAAAGGTTCAGTCCCCCCGCCAGCCCCACCGGGTCCGGTGTGATAAACCTTCCCATATCAGGCGCATAATACCTGAACGTATTGTAGTGAAGCCCCGTTTCCCTGTCCAGATACTGTCCCGCAAACCGCAAGTTCTCTTCCGGGGAATGGCTCCATTTCCCGCTCCACCGATGACCGCTTTCATCGGCATATTCCGCCCGCGTTTCACCCCATACGTCCGCTTCCAGACACCAGTGCAGTTGCCCCTCTTCATCCGTCAGCGCCTGCGGCAATCCGTTCTGCCCGCAGCGGTAATAATCCACTCGCTGCTTTTCTCCGCTCCCGTATATCCTCGCCAGCGGCGTATAGCTGCCTGCATCTTCATACACATACACCAGCGGCAATCCGTTCCGCTCCTCCGCCAGCAGCCGCAGCCCTTCCCACACAAACCGCGTTTCCTGCTGCGTTGCCTTTACGCATCCCTCTCCTTTCTCATACACCTTCACCACGCTGCGCTTTTCCGTACGCCTTCCCAGCGGGTCATAGCTGAAATTCACTTCATGCCGCGTACTGCCCGTTCCCGTCGCCGTGGGGGCTTCCATCACCGCTTCCGTCATCCGGTGTTCGCTGTCGTATCTGTAATACCATATCCCGCCCGGCCCCGGCTTCTGGATCAGACGACCGTAAACATCATAAACGCAGGCTTTCTGCCGGAGCTGATGCTGCTGATTATGCTTCAGCGCCTGCCCTGACTGCGAGGTCTCCAGTTGGTTCCCCGCCGCGTCATACTGCCAGTGACTGCTCCCCCTGAAACTGGTGTCCTGCCGCAGAATATGGTCTGCCTCATCATAACTGTAACCCTGATAGCGGTAATCGCAGATTTGCGTTTCACTCAGCAGATTATGGCGGCTGTCGTATTGCCAGTGCCACGCTTCTGCCGGGCGCATCGACTCTTCCTGGCGGTAAATTTCCCGGCGTTCCGGTCGCCCCAGCCTGTCATACCGGGTCCGCAACGTCAGGCTCCCTCCCTGCGTGCGGCTGATTTCACGGTGCAGGTTATCACGACTGAATTCAGTGAGCAGCCTGTCGTCCAGGCTGATACTCAGTGCATGTCCGCTGCCATAGTACAACGTCTTCAGATGGCGGCCATCCGGTAGCTGCACCACGGTGCGATTGCCCAGTGCATCCAGTTCGTAGCTTACCCGCCCTGTATTGTTTTCTTCTGCCGTCAGTCGCCCCAGCCGGTCATAACTCAGTTTCACCTTTCGGGAGGGCAGTGCTTCCCCTGACTCATCATGACCTGCCGGATAAAACAGTACTTCTGTCAGGTTACCCGTGGTCGAATAATGGTATACCGTGCGTCCATCCTGTGTCCGTTTCTCCGTCACGTTCCCCGCAGGATCATACTGCCAGGAATGTACCAGCGCATCCGGTGTTCCGGCTGCCCAGGTTTTGCTGATAACACGATCACACTCATCGTATTCGTAGCGGGTGATGACACCATCCAGCCCTTGCTCTTCGTACAGACGATCATTCACGCCCCGGATAAACCGGTACATTTCGCCATTTTCGTTATACAAGCGTGTCAGTCAGTTACGTTCATCGTATTCACGCCGGACAGTATGGCCCAGCGGATCGGTTACCACGCTCAGACGCCCGCAACGGTCATACTGCCAGCGAACCGGATTGCTGAACCCCTCCCGGTAACTTTCTGGTTGCCCCTGTGGCGTCCA
>OKBD01000183.1_pt1 | contig 4180 bp, 4 predicted proteins | sample 1612391 | NCBI WGS metagenome assembly OKBD01 (sample SAMN04436792, study PRJEB24849) | human gut metagenome | biome: human gut; feature: NICU; material: stool | host: Homo sapiens | place: USA: Saint Louis, MO | collected 2011-04-27 | reverse complement strand
ACATTTCCTGAACAGTACGGCTTATCTGTTCCTTCTCATGCTTGCTGGCGTCAGTATTGATCGCCGGCAGTGTCATCATCGGTTTAACCCGGACATCAGCGTCGGGGAAAATCCGGTGAACCCTCCTGGTCAATTCGCCCAGAATGATATCTTTCGCACCGGACAGCCCATCAAAATTCCTTTTGTCATAAACGAGTTCCACGAACATGCTTTAACTCCTCTTTACTGTGTTTGATGTCAGTATATACTGTATATATAAACAGTATAAGTGTGAGTGAGTTTATTATGAAGTTTTATTCACCAGTTGAGTTGCGCCAGATCGTTGCGCTTCCCTTGTTTAGTGATCTTGTTCCATGCGGATTTCCATCCACAGCGCAGGATTATGTTGAACAACGTATTGATCTCAATGAACTATTAGTTCAGCACCCATGTGCAACATACTTCGTGAAGTCGTCTGGTGATTCTATGACTGGAGCGGGCATCGGAAATGGCGATTTGCTTGTTGTTGACCGATCCAGAAAGCCTTCACATGGAGATATTGTTATCGCTGCCATCGATGGCGAGTTCACGGTTAAACGTCTGCAGTTACATCCAATACTTATGCTTGTTCCTGAAAACAACGCTTATGCACCCATTACGATAAACAGCGAAGATACGCTGGATATCTTTGGGGTGGTGACGTTTATCGTGAAAGCGGCAAGCTGATATGTTTGCCCTGGTTGATGTGAACTCGTTTTATGCCAGTTGCGAGACTGCATTCCGGCCAGATCTGAAAGGCAGGCCGGTAGTTGTTCTGTCAAATAACGATGGCTGCGTTATCGCCCGTAACGCTGAAGCCAAAAGAGCTGGTGTGAAAATGGGGGATCCGTATTTCAAGCAGAAGGACTTATTTCGTCGATATGGTGTGGTTTGTTTCAGCAGCAATTACGAGCTTTATGCAGATATGTCCAGCAGAGTAATGTCCACGCTGGAGGCAATGTCTCCCCGCTGCGAAATATATTCAATTGATGAAGCCTTCTGTGACCTGACTGGTGTAAGAAACTGCCGGGTTCTGCAGGAGTTTGGGCAGGAATTAAAAGATGCCGTTTATCAAAATACGGGGCTGGCGGTTGGCGTTGGTATTGCCCAGACAAAGACGCTGGCGAAACTGGCAAATCATGCCGCCAAAAAATGGCAGAGACAAACGGGTGGGGTGGTGGACTTATCTAACCTGGATCGCCAGCGCAAACTGATGGCTGCACTTCCGGTCGATGAGGTCTGGGGAGTAGGGCGCCGTATCAGCAAAAAACTGGAGGCAATGGGGATTAAAACGGTTCTGGAGCTGGCTGATACTGATATTCATTTTATCCGGAAGCACTTCAATGTTGTCCTCGAGAGAACGGTGCGCGAACTGCGCGGCGAACCCTGTCTTGAACTGGAGGAATTTGCCCCCGTAAAGCAGGAAATTGTCTGTTCCAGATCATTCGGGGAACGTATTACGGATTATGACGCTATGCGACAGGCCATCTGCAGCTACGCGTCGCGCGCCGCAGAAAAGTTACGTGGAGAGCATCAGTATTGTCGCTTCATATCCACTTTTGTCAAAACGTCACCCTTTGCGTTGAACGAACCGTACTACGGTAACAGCGCGTCGGTGAAGCTGCTTACCCCGACACAGGACAGCCGGGATATCATTGCAGCAGCGACGAGGAGTCTGGATGCAATATGGAAAGACGGACACCGATATCAGAAAGCCGGGGTAATGCTGGGGGACTTCTTCAGCCAGGGCATCGCCCAGTTGAATCTGTTCGATGATAATGCGCCGCGCCGGGGTAGTGAGAAATTGATGGAAGTTCTGGATCATCTGAATGCAAAGGAAGGAAAGGGGGTGCTTTATTTCGCCGGACAGGGGATACAGCAACAATGGGCGATGAAGAGAGAGATGCTGTCACCACGATACACGACCCGCTATGAGGATCTGCTTCAGGTTAAGTAACAGGCTTAATTAAATCTGCACCCTGATTTTTAACATTCCCGACGGCACGTGTTACGGCATGCCATATAAATTTATCAGCCGACACGGAACCGTCGGCCGCAATGTCCGCAGCTTCTTTCCCTCCAATGTCCTGCCTCATCCATTCGCGAGCGGCTTCTGGCGACAGTACCAGAGGCCGCCTGTCGTGAATATCTACCAACCCTTTGTCGGCAGCAGCCGTCACTATCAGGAATCCTTCTGCTTCATCTCCACGTTCGAATGGTGTGCTGCCGATCGCCGCCATGAATATCGGCTGGCCATCGGCTCGATGAATGAAGTAGGGCTGCTTTTTGTCACCTTCCTTTTTCCATTCGTACCAGCCATCAGCAAAGCAAATTGCGCGACCATGTTGCCAGAGTGGTTTAAACATTCTGCTGGTGGCCGCAGTTTCAGAGCGTGCGTTAATTAGCGGTGGTTTATCCCACCATCCGGGGGCGTATCCCCAGATAACTGGATCAAGATGGAGTTTCTCGTCACGTTCGCTCAGAAGCAGAACTTTTGTTCTTGGCGCTACGTTGAATCTTCCGATGGGCTCTGGATCGTATGGAATATCGCGTTCTGATTCATCAGCGAGCAGGGCAAGATAATCTTCACGCGTCATTGACTGTGCAAAGCGTCCACACATAGAAACCTCCAGCCATATGTCAGACTGAAAGTATAGGGCAGTAAGAAAAAGTGGTGCGCACCGTTAAAGATTCAAAAGGATCTTGTAAGGTAAATCGGAATGACAGTTTTTTGAATTGATGAATTCCGAAAGTGAAAAGGATACTTAATCATCGTGTGCTGGCGATCCGGGAGCAACATTTGACGGGGTTATTCCCCAGTAATTCCCCATTGCTTCCCCGTTCAGAAAACAGGCATAAAAAAACAGCCATAACAGGCTGGTTCTTAGAGGATTTTTGGTCGGCACGATAGGATTTGAACCTCCGACCCCCGACAACCCATTACACCAGTGGGAAACCGCTCTATGCCTCACCACTACGGGAATGTAGCTTATTTGACAGTATAAACAGTGTGTTTTATACATTATATGCACTTTATACATCAATGAGTTATGCTATGTTTTACCTACTGAAATGAGGGAAGTAAAGTGGACCAGAATCTAAAAAATATTCATGAGCATATGATTCATTTGGGATGCGGATCGTTAATGCATGCTAACTTTTTGGGGCACTTCTACGATATGGTTAATGAATATTGGAATGAATTAGCCGTGCTTCAGGCTGCACATGCTGGCGAAATTTTCATGAAAGCAAGACTAGCCCAAGAGCATCCATTATTAATTTTCGAAACAATTCCAAAATCAACAAGCAAACATGTTGATAGCAACACAGGCCTACTCAATTTCGAAAGTTTACTGCAAGATGGAAGAACAATTGACTATTCTGACTTGCCAGAAAAAGTATGGGCTGCTACTGGCTTAAGGTTTACACCCGAGCAAAAAAATCTTTATAAGCAGTTCGGTTATCTTCGTAATAAGATACAACATTTTGCATCTCCAGACGAGGATATTAAAAGCCAGATAACAAATTACATCTATGGATTTATTGATCCATTTATAAATTCCCAATGGGGGTTGTTTGCTGTCGATTTTTGTGATGACACCGAACCATATGAAAACCTCATTCCCATTCTGGCTTATAGGAATGTAGAGTTTTTAATTCCTCCGGCTTTAGGTGCCGATGTTATGCGTTTAATTGATGACGGAACACCAGCTTACATTAGGAGAATGAGACAACAGGCGGTAGAGAGGGGCTATATTCCTCGTTAACTACCGTGATCGCTTCATGTGAATTCATTATCTAGTCGATATTGGTATGGACGGTTTTAAAGTTGTTAGCAATTAAATTAGTATAATGGGATATTTTCTTCTTTACAGGTACCCAAGCAATTATGGTCCGTTGTTGCAGGTATCAAAAATTTTCACTTGCGGATATGAGGTATCTCGACATTTAGTAACTTGTAAATCAATGAGATAAACTCTTCCCCAAAACTACAAACATAGTTCGGATAATCAATGAGTTGAAAAAGGTGATTACGATGTATTTTTGATAATTTAAAACATGATAATTTCATGTTTATCATCATGTTAGAATAGTTTTCACCATGTAATGCTGCGCCACATGGGTTGGACCGAAGCGGCTGATTTAATTGTTAAAGGTATGG
>OKBD01000153.1_pt1 | contig 4760 bp, 3 predicted proteins | sample 1612391 | NCBI WGS metagenome assembly OKBD01 (sample SAMN04436792, study PRJEB24849) | human gut metagenome | biome: human gut; feature: NICU; material: stool | host: Homo sapiens | place: USA: Saint Louis, MO | collected 2011-04-27 | reverse complement strand
CAACTGAGGGAATAAAAGGGTAATGCATATCGATTTTTATTAGAAGAGATATAAATTATGCATAATTATAGTGAGGAGAATGAGAACGGCGTATACTAAAAGTAATAGATTCCTTAAGAAAGGATAGGAGGAAATAGAAGTGAGTACACTTATTAGAGATTATGAACGTTTTGCCAAGGAGGCAAATGAGATTTGTAAAGGTCGCGTATACACCGATCATTTACGTCGTTATGCATATGGCGTTGATGCGTCTTGCTATAGCTATTTACCAAAGGTAGTTGTTAAAGCTGAAGATGAACGAGAAGTAAGACGACTTATTCGTTTGTGTCAACAATGTGGGACACCATTTACATTCCGTGCGGCCGGCTCCTCCTTGTCTGGTCAATGCTCCAGTGAAGATGTGCTCATCGTATGTAATGATGGCTTCAAGAAAATGGAAGTTATTGATGATGGGAAAGCCTTGAAATGTGAATGCGGTGTTATCGGTTCCGATGCGAATGATTTATTGAAACCGTACAATCGTAAAATTGGTCCAGATCCTGCAACGCTTGCCACAGCATTAGTAGGTGGTATCTTGAATAATAACTCCTCTGGTATGTGCTGTGGTACGGCGCAAAACTCTTATAAAACAATTCGGTCCATTCGCGTTGTTTTATTAGATGGCTCCATCCTTGATACGTCTGACCAAAAGAGTATTGATCAATTCCTTAAAGAAAAACCTCAAATGGTAGAGGATATCTTACAATTGCGTAAGGATATTTTGGCCGATGAAGAATTGACACACTTGATTCACCATAAGTACAAAATCAAAAATACAACAGGTTACGGCTTGAACTCCCTTGTTGATTTTGAAGATATTATTGATATCATCAACCACTTGTTCATCGGTTCTGAAGGTACATTAGGTTTCGTGTCTGAAATCGTATATAACACTGTTGAGGACGTACCGTATAAAGGCTGTGGTCTCATGTTCTTTAAAACATTGAACGATGCATCTCTTGCTGTTGTAGCCTTGGCTAATATGGGTCGTGACAAGGTTGTTGCTGCGGAAATGATGGACTATCAATCCCTTAAGGCCGTTCAAGCGCTAGACAATGTGCCTGACTTCGTTCGCGAAGTTCCTGAAGGTACAAGTGCTATTTTGTTCCAAACTGAAAGCTACTCCAAAGAAACTGTCGATGAAAACTTAGCTTTTATTAAAGATAAATTGAAAGATATTCCAACAGCTATTCCAAGTCTTTACTCCCAAGATCCTAAAGAATACGATTCTTGGTGGGCTATCCGTAAAGGCATTTTGCCAATCGTTGGTGGTCAACGTAGAAAAGGCACCACTGTTATTACAGAAGACGTATGTTTCCAAATCGAAGACTTCACTAAGGGCATCGAAATGCTTACCGAATTATTCCACAAATACGATTTCGTAGACGGTGGCGTGATCTTTGGCCATGCGTTATCTGGTAATGTTCACTTTAACATTACACCTGACTTCAGCGATCCTAAAGATACTAAGAACTTCGGTGACTTGGTAAAAGAAATGTCTGAACGCGTCTCTGGCTTCGGTGGTTCTTTAAAAGCTGAACATGGTACAGGCCGTATGGTGGCACCGTTTATTGAAATGGAATGGGGGCGTAAAGCGTACGAGATCAACCGTCGTATTAAAGCTATCTTTGACCCTGAACGTATCTTGAATCCTGATGTTATCATTACTGATGACCCAGATGTGTATAAGAAAAATCTTAAAGCTCAATGCGTTATCGATGATGCTTTTACAATCTGTATGGAATGTGGTTTCTGTGAAAAACATTGTCCAAGCCGCAATTTAACATTGACTCCTCGTCAACGTATTGCATTGTTGCGTGAAACAAAACGCCTTGAAAACGAAGGCAATTTCACATTGGCTGCGGAACTTAAAAAAGGCTATGAATACTTTGGTGTAGATACTTGTGCTGCGTGCTCCATGTGTAAAGGTCTTTGCCCTCTCAGCATCGATACTGCTCAAATTGCATTATCCATGCGTCGCATCGATCCACCTGTACCGGAATTAGCTAAGAAGATTTACGATAATTTCCCTACTACACTTCAAATGGCTCGTGCCGGAGTAAGTCTCGAAGGTATTGCAGGTTCTATCGTTACACAAAAAGCGATTTCCAAGATTACAGAAGGCTTACATGGTGTAACAGGTATTACTCCGTACATTCCTAAGACTACACCTAAGGCCAATCGTTACAGATTGAGAAGCCGTATTAAACCGACTAATTTTGAAAAGGTTGTATACTTTAGTACTTGTGCGAACCGCGCCTTCAAACCTAATCAAGGTTACGACGATGAACGCAGCTTGCAACAAGTAGTGGAAAGCCTTTGCAACAAGGCCCATATCGATATTATCTACCCTCAACATATCGAAAACCTCTGCTGTGGCTTGAGTTTTGAAAACTATGATGACGTTCATGAGCGTGCTGTTAAGGACTTACACGATGCATTGATGCAAGCATCTCAAAACGGTAGATATCCAATCGTGATCGATCATAGTGCATGTTTCAACCATGCTTTCAAACACATGCCAGACTTAGAAATCAACGATATTTCTGAATTCTTGTGTAAATACGTTGTGCCTCATCTCGATATTGAAAAATGTGATGAACGGGTCATCGTACACAAACAATGTAAGATTAAATCCTTGAATAAATCTCAATATATTGAAGATTTGGCTCGTCTATGCACAGACCATGTATTTAACATTAAATCTTTTGCATGCGATGGCTTTGCTGGTCAAAAAGGCTTCTTCACACCAGAACTCAATAAATCTGCTACCAAAGACCTCGCTAGTGAAATCGCTGAATACGGCGCAACATTAGGCGTAAGCTCCAGCTCTACCTGTGAAATCGGTCTTGGCGAAAGCGGTGGCATCCCATTCGTTGGTGTTGCATTCTTATTAGATCGTTGCTCTAAGGCTAAGAAATAAGTCTTGTATATCTATTGCTATTTACGTTAACGTTGCTAGTAGTTTATGTTAAAGTAAATGGTAGTTTATATTAATGTTGCTTTAATATTCCTCGCAAATTATGTTAAAACTAGTAATAGTTTTTTAGGAGTTTTATGAGATTTATTGCTAATTCTTTATTTTTCTAAGAAATGTGGTATACTAAACGTAGGTAGTAGAGTGTATGAAATTACCTGCAATATAACCAAAAAAAGGACGAGTGGCAGCTCGTCCTTTTTCTTGCTTATTTTTTGTTTTTATTGTTAAGCCAGTAGCTGTAGGTAGTTACAACTAAGGCAACAATAATAGGGGCAAGCAAGGTGCCCCAGAGTGTATAAAACAGCTCCTGCAATATACCACCTCCTTTCGGGAGGTATTTTATATTATATCATCATGCTATGGAGTCTTGTACATAATTAATGATTGGAGAATTCTTAATGAAGAAGGTTGTGCTTTTCTTTCTTTTAATAACAGCCCTTACGGGATGTGGATTGAATCAAAATACGAATAGTAATAAAACAGAATCAAATGCAACTAGTTCTGCTACTGGTTCCTCTACATCTGCTGCGGGAATCAGCCAAGCGACTACCAAGCAAGATGGACATCTAATTACAGCAAAGCAAGCCTTATCCGCTGGTGAGTATGCGAAAGCCATAGAGGAAGCTACAGCGTCCATTAAGGATAATGCTAATAATGCAGAAGCCTATTCTGTACGTGGCTTTGCAACAGCATTAAACGGTGATGAGTCTAAAGGGTTGACAGATACTAAAAAGGCTTATGATTTAGACCCTAATAATGTGGCTAATTACTATAACATGGCGATGGTCTATAAGTTGCAAGGGCAGTTAAACGATTCTAAACAATGGTTTGAAAAGGTATTGGAAAAGGACCCTAGTAACACCTGGTCTGTGTATGGTATTGCTACCATTTATGCAGACCAAGGGGAAGATACTAAGGCCCTTGATTGGTTAGAAAAGGCTATAAAAATTGATCCCTCTGTAAAATCCGTTGCAGACGAACAAGACCATTTTGAACGCTTTCACAATAACGGACGATTTAAAACGTTGGTAGAATTATAGACATGGATGTGAAACAGATGATTCGCCTTATTATAAAGGTGATAGGATTTATATATTGGCTTATTTTTCTATACCTTGGCGGTCTAATGGTCGTAGACTGGTCAGGGTTTATGACTCGGTACAATATTGAAACACCAATTTTCCTTAGCTATATAGTGGTGGTAGGGTGTATTGTTATGCCTTATTTGGTGTTTTATTGGAAAAAACTGAATCCTAATGTTAAACCGCCCTATTTGGTGCGATGTCTTAGTGCCTATATGAACCGTCTAGAGGACCAACATAGTATATGGTTTGATGTGCTATATGTACTCAAGCTACTGCTCTATTTTGTAACAATCCTGTGGATGATCTGTATACTATTACTCATCTTAGCAGCTATTGCATGGACAATAGTTCTAATTTTACTGAGCAATTGATGATGTAAATTACATTGTTTTCTCTACTAATGCTTCTTGTAAAAGTTGAGAAAAATTAATTCCTTTAGCCAATGCTCTGTCGTTAAGCCATGCATGAATCGTTAAGGTTTTCTTTACGGACTTACTATTTTTAGCTAAATCAATATCTGTTTGCACTAATGTAGGATATGTTGTATCGGTACATGGTAAGCTGCGAATAGATGTGGGGGTAGGTAGAGTTTGTCCATCTTCTAAAGCGCCTAATATATAGAGTTCCATAGCCTCTTGTGCATTGGTTATTAATTC
>OKBD01000148.1_pt1 | contig 4935 bp, 5 predicted proteins | sample 1612391 | NCBI WGS metagenome assembly OKBD01 (sample SAMN04436792, study PRJEB24849) | human gut metagenome | biome: human gut; feature: NICU; material: stool | host: Homo sapiens | place: USA: Saint Louis, MO | collected 2011-04-27 | reverse complement strand
AATAGTTTGTGGACACTCTTCCAAGAACGCCGTTTGAGTCGACGCACATTTATGAAATCCTGTGTAGCACTCACTGCTATTTTAGGTCTACATCCAACGATGTTAGACACCGTTGTTAAGGCTGCCGAAACAACTGAATTACCTACGGTGATTTGGTTGCATGGTCATGAATGTACTGGTTGTAGTGAATCTTTTATCCGTTCATCCTCTCCCTTTACTTCTGATGTTATTTTGAACATGATTTCTCTTGAATATGATGATACTTTGGCGGCAGCGTCTGGTGCACCATTAGAGGAACATTTAGAAAAAATCATCAAAGAAAAAGCCGGTAAATATATCTTGGCTGTTGAAGGTGGCGTACCACTTGATGAAGATGGTGTTTATTGCACAGTAGGTGGACGTACATTTAAAGAATCCCTATTAGAAGCAGCTAAAGGAGCTGCAGCAATCATAGAATATGGTTCTTGTGCTTCTTGGGGCGGTATACAGGCGGCAAAACCAAATCCAACAAATACAGTTTCTGTATCTTCCGTTGTATCTGGTAAGCCTATTATCAAGGTTCCTGGCTGCCCTCCGATTCCGGAGGTTATGACTGGTGTAATTATGCATTATGCATTATTTGGTCAAATTCCACCTCTTGATTCTCAAGGCCGTCCTAAACAATTTTATGGCAATCGTATTCACGACACATGCTACCTTCGTGCCTTCTTTGACTCTGGTCTCTTCGTTGAAAAATTTGACGATGATGCATCTAAATCTGGTTGGTGCCTATACAAGGTAGGTTGTCGTGGACCTCAAACATATAATTCTTGTGGTAATCTACGTTGGTGGAATGGTTTATCCTATCCAATTCAATCCGGTCACGGTTGTATTGGTTGCTCTGAAAAGGGCTTCTGGGATAATGATGTGTTCTACAAACGATTACCAGATATTCCATTGGCTAATACTATCACAACTGCTGATACAATCGGTACAGTAGCTGCCGTTGGTGCCACTGCAGCGGTTATCGTTCATGGTGCAGCAACTCTTACGCGTAATAAAATTCTTGATATGAAAGAAGAAAAACGCTTAAAAGAACAAGGCTTATGGGATGAAAAGAAACATAATAATGGAGGAGGTCACTAATGAAACGCGTAGTAGTAGATCCGATTTCCCGTATTGAAGGTCATTTACGGGTTGAAATAAAAGTTGATGAAGCGAGTGGTAAAGTAGAGGACGCATTGTCTTCTGGTACTGCTTGGCGCGGTATCGAACTTGTTGCTAAAGATCGCGATCCTCGTGACCTTTGGGCGTTCGTACAACGGATTTGTGGTGTATGTACTACAACACATGCGTTGGCAGCATTACGTGCGGTAGAGGATGCAATTGGAATTACAATTCCTAAAAATGCAAACTATATACGTAATATCATGCATAGTAGTCTAGATGTGCATGATCATATCGTGCATTTCTATCACTTACATGCGCTTGATTGGGTTAGTCCGGTAGCAGCTCTTAGTGCAGATCCTGCTAAAACCGCTCAATTACAAAATGATGTATTAGCAACTTATAATGTGAGAGGTTTAGCACCTGCGGAAACTGCATCAAAAGACTCAGCCTATCCTAAAGAGTTTCCTAAGGCTACTACAGCATACTTTACGGCTGTACAACAAAAGGTTAAGAAAATAGTTGAATCAGGCCAATTGGGGATTTTCTCCGCTCAATGGTGGGATCATCCTGATTATAACTTGTTACCTCCAGAAGTTCATTTGATGGCCGTATCTCATTATTTGAACATTCTTGATCGTCAACGGGATATTGTAATTCCTCATGTTGTATTTGGTGGCAAACACCCTCATCCTCATTACATTGTAGGTGGCATGCCATGCTCTATTTCTATGAATGATATGAATGCCCCTATTAATACGCAACGCCTTGCTGCTGTAGAGCAATCTATTGCATTGACTAAAGACTTAGTTGATAATTTCTACGTGCCAGATCTATTAGCTATCGGTAAAATATATGTAGAAAAAGGTATGATCGATGGTGGTGGCCTTGCGAAGAAACGCGTTATGTCCTATGGCGATTATCCTGATGATACGTACACCGGTATTTCTAATGGTGACTATCATAAGAAATGTATTGTTCGTTCCAATGGTGTTGTTGAGAACTTTGCATTAGGTGTAGATAAAGCAACATTCATCCCATTAGAAGGTAAAGATTTCATGGATCCTCAATATCTTAGTGAAGAGGTTGATCATTCCTGGTTTACATATCCAGATGGAACAAAAACACTTCATCCTATTTAAGGTGTTACTGATCCTAAATTTACAGGTCCTAAATCTGGTACAAAAGAAAAATGGGAATTCCTTGATGAAGATAAAAAATATTCTTGGATTAAATCTCCAACTTTCAAAGGGAAAACTGCAGAGGTTGGTCCATTAGCAAAATATATTGTTGTGTATACAAAGGTAAAACAAGGCATAATCAAAGACCCAACTTGGGCTGAATCTATGATTGTTCGTCAAATTGATACAGTATCACAAGTATTGGGTGTACCAGCTCATGTATGGATGACTACTATGGTAGGACGTACAGCATGTCGTGGCCTTGATGCACAGGTAGCGGCAAATATTAGCCAATACTTCTTTAACAAGCTTGTATCTAATATTAAAAATGGTGATACTACAGTAGCGGATATGACTAAGTTTGAACCAAATACATGGGATAAAGATGCTAAAGGTGTTGGTCTTGTAGATGCGCCTCGTGGTGGTTTGGGGCACTGGATACATATTAAAGATGGACGCTCTGCAAACTATCAATGTATCGTACCATCTACATGGAATGCGTGCCCTAAAACTGCAGCTAATGAACATGGTGCCTATGAAGATTCTATGATTGATACACATGTAAAAATTGCGGATAAACCACTTGAAATTTTGAAGGTAATTCACTCCTTTGATCCATGCCTAGCATGTGCAACCCATTTATACAATAAAAAAGGCGAAAAAATTGTTTCCTTCAATACAGATGCATTGTGTAAATAAAGGGTGGTGGACTTATGTTAATACATACTGACAAAAAGGCGTATGTCGTATTTAGTCTATGGTTGCGTATATTCCACTGGACTATGGTACTCAGTGTAACTGCATTGTTCTGGACTGGCCTATATATTGGTGATCCAGGCTTTGCTGCGATTACGGGTAACCCTGAACCAACCTTTGCTATTGATGGCTGGTTCTCTATGGAAACTATGCGTCGTATCCATTTCATTGCAGGTGTTATCTTAACGTTCTCCTTCATCTTCCGTTTTGCAGGCGCTCTTTGGAACAGAGGGGATAGATTATTACCTAAATTCCGTCAAAAACGGTATTGGTACGGTCTTAAAGAAACAACATTGCACTATTTAATGATTCCTCAAAAACATGAACATCATTGGCTTCGTAATTCCTTAGCTAGAACTGCGTATATGATGGTATACATTATGTTCTTCTTTGAAATTTTAACGGGTTTCGCAATGGATTCGCTGGGTAACCCTAATGGTATTCTAGGAACTTTATTTGCACCAGTGGTTACATTATTTGGTGGTGAATACAAGGTCCATGTTATCCATCACTACATTGCGTGGGGATTCTTGTTCTTTACTATTGTTCACGTGTATATGGCATTCCGAGAAGATGTTATGGAGGAATCCGGCGAAGTATCTGCTATGGTTTCAGGTATGAAATATTACGCTCATGATCCAATTGATATTGAAGACCTTAATGGTAAACGTCGTCGTGGGGAACGTATTGATAAACCATCTGGTACTACATATCGTCCAAGTGATCCTAATGATCCTAGAGAAAGAGAATTACAAGAAAATGACTAATACAAGTACTGATATTATTAGTGGCTTGGAACAATACGCGGACTCAGAGGGTCCGCGTATTGATTTAAATAGCCTTTATGATGATGGAGATAATGAAATTGTTCTACTCGGAGTCGGCAATATTTTACTTACCGATGAGGGATTAGGTGTTCATGTAGTAAAAGAATTGAAAGAGTCTTTCACATTTACGCCTGCAATTTCCATTATTGACGGTGGCACTATGGGAATGGAATTACTTACGTATATGCGTGGTATGAAGAAAATCCTTCTTGTAGACGCTATTAATGGCGGAGATGCTCCAGGAACTATATATGAATTTCCTCATAAGGAATTAGAACAATATTTTACGGAACATATTTCTGTACATGAAGTAGGAATGCAAGATATTTTACGTATCCGTGCTATTCAAGAGGATCCATTAGAAGATGCAGTGGTTATCGGTGTAGAGCCGGAATCATTGGAAATCGGTTTTGAACCTAGCGAGCCGGTACAATGCGCCTTGCCTGAGGTTAAGAAACGTGTTTTGAATGTACTACGAGAATGGGGCGTAGTAGCTGAGCCTAAAGCACAAAGTGAAAATTTCATATAGTATATAGATAGCTTATAGAATGTAAAGATAGTCTCTGTATAGGAGTATTTATGATTGAAAATTATGGTAATGTTCGCGCCGTTTTAAATGAGTTGCGTTTGGCTCTAAAGAATTTGCGTGAAACTGGTGAGACATATTCGATTTATATTGAAAAAACGGGTTTAACAGAGGAAGAACAATTTGAAGTATTATAAACTCTTGGACGCGGTCATATTACGATTAACTTTAATGAAACTGATCAACCTGTAGAATGGTATGAATCACAATTTTCTGGAATCTGGATTGGGACTTATAAAAATGGTCGTGATGACTCAATTTTACATACCGTAGAGGTCGCTAAGTATCCAGTTGTAGCTGGTGCTTATATAGAGGATATGGAACTGGCGGAGGAAGATTTACAATCTTGGATTGATGCTGCTGGATTATAGTAAAGGAGACCCTTAACGGGTCTCCTTTTTATGAAAAATAGATGAAAATAGATGTTTCCGGTAAATTT
>OKBD01000146.1_pt1 | contig 4967 bp, 5 predicted proteins | sample 1612391 | NCBI WGS metagenome assembly OKBD01 (sample SAMN04436792, study PRJEB24849) | human gut metagenome | biome: human gut; feature: NICU; material: stool | host: Homo sapiens | place: USA: Saint Louis, MO | collected 2011-04-27 | reverse complement strand
ATCTATTTTTTTAGTTCTAAGATTGCATCTACGAAACCACGGAATAATGGATGTGCATTATTTGGGCGAGATTTAAGTTCTGGATGTGCTTGTGTGCCAATGAAGAATGGATGATTTTTCACTTCAATACTTTCAACGAGACGGCCATCTGGAGATGTACCAGAAATTACGAGGCCTGCATCAGTCAATTGTTGACGATATTCATTGTTGAACTCATAGCGATGGCGATGACGTTCATAAATCAAATCTTCTCCATAAGCCTCGTGAGTTTTCGTACCGGCTTCCACTTTGCATGGATAGATACCTAAACGCATCGTACCGCCTTTTTTATCTACATCAACTTGATCACTCATCAAGTCAATTACTTTGTACTTAGCATTTTCGTCGAATTCGCTAGAGGTTGCTCCTTCCATGCCACATACGTTACGAGCAAATTCCATGACTGCAGACTGCATGCCAAGGCATAGGCCGAGATATGGAATATTGTTTTCACGAGCATATTGGATTGTACGAATTTTACCTTCTACACCACGGGAACCAAATCCACCAGGTACGATGATGCCTTCAACACCTTCAAATACCTCTTTAGGATCTACAGATGTATCATCAAGTTCTTCGGAGTCAATCCAACGAATATTCACTTTAGTACCCGTAGCAATACCAGCATGATCTAGAGCTTCAACTACGGACAAATACGCATCATGCAACGCTACATACTTACCAACGATAGCAACTGTAATATCTTTATTAGGATTCAAAATCTTATGAACCATTTCTTTCCATGCAGTCATATCGCAAGGACGATCTTCAAGGCCTAATTTTTTAATAACAATATCATCAAGACCTTGATCTTGCATCATCAATGGCACTTCATAGATGGAGCTACAAGTTTGGTTTTCAATAACGGCTTCTGGTTCTACGTCGCAGAACAACGCAAGTTTTTCTTTCATTTCATCAGAAATGTGTTTTTCGCTACGGCATACCAAAATATCTGGTTGAATACCAATGCTACGCAATTCTTTTACACTATGTTGTGTAGGTTTTGTTTTCAACTCGCCTGCGGCATTGATGTAAGGCACTAATGTAACGTGAATGTAAAGTACGTCGTTACGACCTACTTCTTTTTTCACTTGACGAATGGCTTCCATAAATGGCAAGCTTTCAATATCACCTACGGTACCACCAATTTCTGTAATAACTACATCAGCATTATCCTCTTTACCTACACGGTAAACATTTTGTTTAATTTCATTTGTAATATGTGGAATTACTTGTACAGTGCTACCTAGATAATCACCTTTGCGCTCTTTATTGATTACAGACCAATATACTTTACCAGCTGTAATATTGGAACGTTTACTAAGGTTAATATCGATAAAGCGTTCATAATGACCCAAATCAAGGTCAGTTTCAGCGCCATCATCTGTTACAAATACTTCACCATGTTGGTAAGGGCTCATCGTACCCGGATCGATATTAATGTATGGGTCAAATTTTTGAATCGTTACATTGAAACCACGGTTTTTTAGTAAACGACCCAAAGATGCTGCTGTAATTCCCTTCCCAAGAGAAGAAACAACGCCGCCAGTTACGAAAATATACTTAGTTGCCATGATGCCTCCCACCTATTACATTTTTTCCGGAGCGGAAATACCTAAAATACCCAAGCCTTGACGAAGAACGAGGGCAATCGCTGTAATTAATCCAAGACGAGCTTGTTGTAATGCTGGATCTACGCCAATGATACGACCTTGACGGTAGAATGAATGGAACATGCTTGCCAAATCATATAGATAACGAGCAATACGATGAGGGGCACGATGTTCGGCAGCTTGAACGACCTCTTCCGGATATTCAGCTAATTTCTTAATTAATTCTAATTCCATTTCACTTGTAAGCGTTGTGAAATCAGTTTCACTATAATTGCCAAATGCAATGCCAGCTTCACGCACTTGGTTATAAATGCTGTGAATACGAGCATGAGCATATTGGATATAATACACTGGGTTGTCATTACTGCGAGATTTTGCCAAGTTAATATCAAAATCAAGTTGGCTATCCAAAGAACGCATCAAGAAGAAATAGCGAGACGCATCTACGCCAACCTCTTCGATCAATTCATCTAATGTAACACTATCGCCACTACGTTTAGACAATTTAACAAGTTGTCCGTCACGGAACAATGCTACCATTTGTAATAACAATACGGTTAATTTATCAGGGTCATAACCAAACGCCGCCATAGCCGCTTTTACACGACATACATAGCCATGATGGTCAGCGCCCCAGATATCAATCATTTCCTTGAAACCACGATCATATTTATTGCGATGATATGCAATATCTGCCGCTAAATACGTAGGAACCCCATTATCACGAATAACTACACGGTCTTTATCATCACCGTAGTCAGTGGATTTTAACCACAATGCACCATCTTTTTCATAGACGTTACCAAGGGCCTTCAGAGCCTCTACAGAATGATGAATTTCATCCGATTCATGAACTGTACGTTCAGAGAACCAATTATCAAAAGTAACGCGGAAGTTTCTTAATGTTTCCTCTAAGCGAGCTAATTTTTCTTTTAAGCCCTCTTCCTTAAACAAGGCTACACGATCTGCTTCGTTCATAGCATTTAATTTATCAAAGCCTTCGCGTTCTGCAATCGCTTTCGCTGTTTCAATAATATCTGGGCCACGATAGCCATTTTCAGGGAACACTAAAGCCCCTTCTGGAATATCGAACTCAGGCATAGAACCGTCTTCATTGCGTTTAGGTGGGAATACTAATGTAGCACCTTGTAACTCTTGGAAACGGTACTCAATGGAAATAGCCATGTTGTCGATTTGATTACCTGCATCATTGATATAGTACTCGGATTGTACATTATAACCCGCTGCACGTAACAAGTTTACAAGAGCACTACCGTACGCAGCACCGCGACCATGACCAACATGCAATGGACCTGTTGGGTTTGCACTTACGTACTCTACTTGAATTGTATCGCGCGCACGCAATGGTTGAACACCATACTCAGTACCAGCATTCAAAATGGCTTTTAACGTATCGTACACCATATCAGATTTCAAAAAGAAATTAATAAAACCTGCGCCGGCAACCTCAGCACGTTCAAGCCAATCAAAATTCATATGACTAATCAAAGCTTCAGCAATGGCTCGAGGATTTTGACGAGCTACACGAGCGGATTGCATAGCGATGTTTGTAGAAAAATCACCGAATTCCTTTTGAGGTGGCACTTCGAGAACGATTTCTGGATATTCCCCAGCCGGCAAATCACCGCTGTTAATCGTATCTTGTAATGCCTGTTCAATCCCCGATTTCAGGATTTCCTTCATGTCCATGCTCTATATCCTCCCGCACGTCTATATCTAACTGATTATAAAATTGCCATTCACCTTCAACGGAAATATCATATCCTAAATGAACATGACCTACGCCATCATGAAAGTCTACTGTTAATTCATGAGTATTTACAGCCATATGTAAATCACCATATGGTGTTTCATATACGGCTTCACGTTCTTCACCACGGACGTATTGATGACGCATATTGACAGCCCCTGTTCGGAGCAACACGATAGAATCATCATGAATTTTAATGGTCGTCTTAACCCCATCCAATCCAGTCACACTAGATTCTTCATAACGCACATATTGAGCATTACCTTTTTCATGTGACGTACCTGGGGAAATCAGTTCCACTACGGTATCCTTGCCATCCATATCTCGTTGTACACTCTTTACGGACACTAGAACCCGCTTCATTTTCAACCTCCGTGGTAGTAATTAATCATCATATTATACCATAATCAAGGACTATTTTGCACCCTTAATGAGTCTCAATTTCTTAGTCTTCGTCATCCGTTTAATAGCATATTCCCTGCGTTGTGCTTCTTGTTTTTGGTGAAAGCTTTCAGCATATACCAAGGTCACAGGACGACGTCCTCGCGTATATTTTGCACCGCCTGGGATATGTCCATTGTGAGCATCTATTCGACGTTTGAGATCTGTAGTCCATCCACAATACAAAGAATCATCAGAGCAACGCACTAAGTAAATATAGTGCATTTCTTTTGATTCATCGCCTTGAACACTAGCGTCGTTCAAGATTGTATCACAATCTACAATTATACCTTGTACCTCTTGTGTAGATGCGCATTCACCAGAAAGAGACTCTTGAGAAGTACTTTTCTTATTTGCCATTTTTCGCATCATCAGTAATCGGCTCCAATGTAATGGTATTGATGATTACTGGTTCTACTGGCTTATCATTGCGACCGGTTTTAACCTTGCCGATTTTTTCAACTACATCCATGCCTTGTACTACAGTACCAAAGATGGTGTGTTTATTATCTAACCAATCCGTAGGTCCCAAGGTAATAAAAAATTGAGATCCTCCTGTATTAGGACCACGGTTAGCCATGGCTAGAACGCCCATTTTATTGAAGTGTAAATCATTGGAGAATTCATCAGGAATTGTATAGCCTGGGCCACCAGCACCTGTGCCATCAGGATCTCCACCTTGAATCATAAAGCCTTCGATAACACGGTGAAATGTCACACCATTATAGAAGCCTTTTTTCACGAGATAATCAAAATTTTTGACCGTAATCGGCGCTTTAGACCCTAACAAACGAACCTTAAATTGACCATAGTTTGTATCAAAAATAGCATATTCATCTGCAATTGGCGCATTCGTAAAATTAGGCATCGCCACAGTTTCTGCTTTCACAGTATTACCTTGTGGTTGCTCCCCAGTTTTGGTACTACATGCTGTTGTACTAAGTACTGTAATCCCCAACATTGCGCATAAAGCCAAGCGTTTCCAGTTCATATGTCCCCCAAAATACTAATATTATATTTAACTAAATGTAGATTTAAAATTTACATAGAAAAACCGCTCAACCCATGAGCGGCTCTTTTTTAGTATATCATATTATGGAGCT
>OKBD01000127.1_pt1 | contig 5552 bp, 5 predicted proteins | sample 1612391 | NCBI WGS metagenome assembly OKBD01 (sample SAMN04436792, study PRJEB24849) | human gut metagenome | biome: human gut; feature: NICU; material: stool | host: Homo sapiens | place: USA: Saint Louis, MO | collected 2011-04-27 | reverse complement strand
GCAAAGATGCGATTGCATATTTAAAAGAGCATGTAGATGTGCGCCAATGGACTGAAAAAACAGTGATGCCTCGTGAGGTACTGAAGGAATGGCTCATTGATGCGGATGGTTTGTGGTGTGTACGACCTTTAGATGTAGATGGTGATCTTGTAAAGAATGCGCCAAATTTAAAGGTTATAGCACAAGCGGCCGTAGGTTATGATAATGTAAATATTGATGAACTAACAGTGGCAGGTATTCCTTATGGCAATACGCCAGGTGTTCTCAATGAAACGGTAGCAGAACTTGCATTTACGTTGATTGCCACGGCTAGTCGTCGTATTATAGAAAATGCTAACTTTGTAAAAGACGGTCGTTGGGCTCAAAGACCTTCTAATATTAAAGGTTTTGATTTAAGTCGTCGCACTCTTGGTATCATTGGCATGGGGGCTATCGGCGTATCCATTTCTCGACGTGCCCGTGCGTTTGGTATGACTGTTGTGTATCATAATCGTAATCAACGTTTGGATGATAAGATTCATAAGACTACTTATATGGAGTTAGATGATTTATTAGCCATTAGTGATGTAGTATGCGTTATGGCTCCATTGACAGATGAAACATATCATATGTGTGATGAAGCGTTTTTCAAGAAGATGAAGAATACAGCTTTATTTGTTAATGTTGGTCGTGGACCTATCGTAGATACTGATGCACTTATCAATGCTCTTAAAACGGGTGAAATCGATTATGCTGCCCTCGATGTAACGGATCCAGAACCATTACCAGCGGATCATCCATTGTTAGATGTAGAAAACTGCCTTATTGTACCGCATATTGGCTCTTACACAGATAGAACTCGTTATGACATGTCTATTTTGACAGCGGATAATATTATTGCCGGCGTTCATAAGAAACCTTTAAAAACATGTGTAAATGAAGAAGTAAATTATAAGAAACCTCAAATGGATGTAGAGTCTGCGCTAGAAGAGCTTAAAAAGGCTGGCGTTGATTTAACTGATTTCGACTAAAAGTGGAAGACATTAAAAGATATGCGGTTTTATACAAAATATGGTAAAATAAAAGAATATTTTTCCTATGGAGGTAAGAACGTTGGAACATAAAGACATTGAAAAAGATGTAGCTCCTGAAGAAGTTGTATCTGTTAACTTTATTGAAGCTATTATCAACAAAGATAACGAAACTGGCAAATACGGTGGCCGTGTATTGACTCGCTTTCCACCAGAACCAAATGGTTACTTGCATATTGGACATGCTAAATCTATTTGCCTCAACTTTGGTATTGGTAAACAATACAATGGCTTAACAAATCTTCGCTTTGATGATACAAATCCTGTAAAAGAAGATGTCGAATATGTAAACTCCATCATGGAAGACGTTAAATGGCTTGGATTTGATTGGAATGAACAACCACGCTATGCATCTGATTATTTTGACCAAATGTATGAGTATGCTAAGAAATTAATCACCCTTGGCAAGGCTTATGTAGATGATCAAAGTGCAGATGAAATTAAACAAAATCGCGGCGATTTCTCTACTCCTGGTGTCAATAGTCCATACCGTGAGCGTAGTGTAGAAGAAAACTTGGCACTCTTCGAAGAAATGAAGGCTGGCAAGTATAAAGATGGGGAAAAGGTATTGCGTGCAAAAATCGATATGGCGCATCCTAATATCGTAATGCGTGATCCTGTTATTTATCGTATTGTAAATACAGAGCATCATAATACGGGTAATGAGTGGAAAATTTATCCTATGTATGATTTTGCCCATCCTATTGAAGATGCTATTGAACGCATTACGCATTCTATTTGTACATTGGAATTTGAAGTTCACCGGCCATTATATGATTGGGTGTTAGAGGAATGGGATGATACTGAAATTCCTCAACAAATTGAGTTTGCTCGCTTGAATGTAACTAAAATGGTTATGTCCAAACGTAAATTGCGTGCTCTTGTTGAGGCAGGCCTTGTAGCTGGTTGGGATGATCCCCGTATGCCGACAATTTCAGGTTTGCGCCGCCGTGGTTATACACCGGAATCTATTCGTGATTTCTGTGATCGCATTGGTGTAGCGAAGGCGGATAGCGTTGTTGATATTGCTTTGCTTGAGTTCTGTATCCGTGAAGATTTGAAACTCAAAGCTACACGCCCTATGGTAGTTATTGATCCTGTGAAAGTTGTTATTACGAACTATCCAGAAGGTCAAACTGAACTTTGCACAGTTGAAAACAATCCAGAAAATGAAGAGTTGGGTAACCGTGAAGTTGTATTCGGTCGTGAAATCTACATTGAACGCAATGACTTTATGGAAGAACCAGTTAAGAAATTTTTCCGCTTGGCACCAGGTAAAGAAGTACGCTTAAAAGGTGCATACTTCATTACATGTACTGATGTTATTAAAGATGAAAATGGCAATATTACAGAAATACACTGTACATATGATCCAGAAACTAAGAGTGGTAGCGGTTGCACTCGTAAGGTAAAAGGGACATTGCACTGGGTTGAAGCATCTACTGCAGTAGATATTGAATCTCGCTTATATGATTATTTACTTAAAGAAGATTCGGATGGTAAAGACTTCTTGGGCGATTTCAACCATGACTCCTTACAAGTATTCCATAGTAAAGGGGAAGCATGTCTTGCTAATACTGTACCAGGTGATCATTTCCAATTCTTGCGTCAAGGTTACTTTGTAACTGATAAAGACAGTACTTCAGACCATATTGTGATGAACCGTATTGTTGGTTTACGCGATAGTTGGGCTAAGGCACAAAAGAAATAATATAACGCTTATTTTATATTACTATAATGTTAAAGAACCGCTCCTTGGTGGGCGGTTCTTTAACACTGGGTTATTACTATAAATACTTTAATGACAATAGATATTTAGAATAGCCTAAGCCATTGTTTGGCTTTAATCTCTAGATGTTGTATTGCTAGCTTATTATATTAAAGCTTTGATGAGGAAAAACATGAAGAAATTAGTATTACTTGCTACGGTAGCGGCTGTGTTGGCATCTGTGCCAGCTACTGGTTCTGCAGCAAATATCAAGTCCATTTTAAATAGAAGTCAAACTGTAACATATCAAGGTGTTAAATTGCCTGAAGGTGTTACTATGTATCAAAACAATCCTAAAGCATTATTTGCAGGGGAAGTGAAACAAGACGTTAAATCTGTACTTCTTGAAGCAGGTGTATCTTCTGCAGATGTATATACATTAAATATTAAAACAGAAAACGAAATGCGATATGCTGTTTATGCTAATGTTGTATTAGGTAAACAATTATCTGGTCGTATGAGTGAAGCAAAACATATGAATACAGATTCTTCCTCAATTGGTGCATTGGCCGCTGCTATTAACAAGGGTGAGAGCCCTGCGCTTGGCACTTTTACGGTAATAAATCCATTAGTAAAACAAGGCAATGCCTATGAAGGTACATTGAAATATAAAAGTGTAGCTAATAATAATTCTTATAATGAGATATTACATATTAGTATTTCTGAAGATAAATATACAGGACCAAATGCTCATTTAATCGCTGTTGATGAAGCTAATGATAGTGTTGTATTCCCTAAAGTTAAAGGTTTATTACATACCAAATAATAAATAATTATTGAAAATATATATCAATTATTCTTGACAATTTTTCTCATCAAGAGTACTATGAGCCTATAGGAATTATTCTCATTAGAGGTAATTCTAACGATGTGCAACAGGCAGGTACTATTATGATGAATTCAATTGACCATATCATTGGATATCATTGTGCACCGGCAATTCGAGGTATTAAGCTATCGAACTTGGTTTCTATTCCACGGGACATGAATGAACAAATCCAATTTGTATTGATAGAGTATAATAAAGCGTTCAATGAAAAAGGATTGTTCTTCTTTGAATTATGTCGTTGTAAAGCGCGAAGACTATTATTGGTATTCCGTGAGAAGCAATTAAGAGACTATGTACGCCAACCTGCGGTGATGTTATTTTTGAAAGCCTACGGTTATCATGATCAAATGAGCATTATGGAGATGCTTGAACATCTTAGATATCGTATGGAAGTAAGCATTGAGTTTCCACATGAAATCGGCATTTTTTTAGGTTACCCATTAAAGGATGTGAAATGTTTTATTTCTTATCGTGGTGGAGGATACCGAATGTGCGGAGAGTGGAAGGTTTACCATGATGTGGTAAATGCGCAACGCTCTTTCTTGTGTTACAAAGCATGTCGTGAATTTTGTCAAACTCAATTGATGTTGGGAAAAACATTTAGTTCATTGGTCGCAAGAACGGCCTAGGAGGTACAAGATGATTGGTGTAATTTTTTGGTCCGGTACAGGCAATACAGAACGCATGGCTTATGAAGTAGCTGAAGGTATTAAAGCTGCAGGTCAAGAAGTTGAAGTAAAATCCGTTTCTGAAGTATCTGTTGATGAAGCAGCAGCTTATGAAAAATTAGCTCTTGGCTGTGCTGATATGGGTGCAGAACAATTAGAAGAAGGCGAATTTGAACCATTCTACACTGAACTAGAAGGCAAGTTGAGTGGTAAAAAAATAGCGATCTTTGGCTCCTATGGTTGGGGTGGCACTTGGTTGGAAGACTGGGGCACTCGAATTAAAGATGCTGGTGGCGAATTAGTGGCTGATGGCGTAGCAATCTTGGGCGAACCTGATGATGATGGTAATGCACAATGCCAAGAATTAGGTAAAACATTAGCAAATGCTTAATTTGATTTCAACTACTAAATAAATACTAATAGTTAATAATAAAAAGGCTGTAATGACGATAAGTCGTTATTACAGCCTTTTTTGTATGTATTTATGATTGATATGATGAAGCATAGGTCATTAAAAATTTTAATATCATTAAGTAAATGTTATGAAAATCATAATATTTATTTATCTTTATCTCTATTCGTGTATATAAGCGTATAATTATAAATAACTTTAATGCATAATTATATTGCATTTTTGTACACATAGTCCTATAATTTAGTTAAAGAACCTAACAAAAATTTAGGTTAATACAAAAATAGTTAGGGTTAATTTTATATTAGCTATTAATCGGGCTGGCGTAATTTAAATTGGAGAGGTTAATTAATGACAGTGGAAGAGGGGTTATTTCAATGAGTAAATTAGAGCGAATAAAAGTCATAGCCCATGGATTAGCGGCGCAATTTGGCCCATCCTGTGAAGTATTGATTCATGATTTAAAAGGGGATATCAATTCGTCTCTTGTATATATTGAGAATGCAAATATAACTAATCGACATGTTGGTGATGGTCCATCGCATGTGGTTTTAGATGTGCTGAGTCATGACGATGGTAGCGAGGGTAGATTTGGTTATCTCACAAAAACTAAAGATGGCCGAATATTAAAATCTTCTACCATGTATATTCGTGATGATACAGGTCGTATAGCATACTTGTTGGGGATTAACCAAGATATAACAGAGTTTGTTTTGATGCATCGACTTTTGGATAGTCTGGTCAATACAGGTCAGGAAGATGCAGGATCTGTTGAAAAAATTACGACAAGTGTATCGGAGCTATT
>OKBD01000095.1_pt1 | contig 7510 bp, 5 predicted proteins | sample 1612391 | NCBI WGS metagenome assembly OKBD01 (sample SAMN04436792, study PRJEB24849) | human gut metagenome | biome: human gut; feature: NICU; material: stool | host: Homo sapiens | place: USA: Saint Louis, MO | collected 2011-04-27 | reverse complement strand
CACCAGTCACATACTAAGACGTACCATCTTTAGGATAAATGATCTTAATTGGATACCCATGATCACTATATTGCGCCGCATCAGACAAGTTACCAATACCAATATTTGTCTCCCCTAGCGCAGTTAGGCGTATTGGAGTAGACAAAAATTTAGCATGTTGAACCACATGGGGCTTCAAACTATATAAGTATTCAAGAGCCTCTGGTTCCCCTTTATACTCTACCATATTATATAGCAAATTGGCCGCATTCTGAGATGCTACAAAATCGGTCATAACGATAGACCAATCACCTTGTTTTCCCAATGTATCCCATGTAGTAATATATTTACCAATGCCATTATGGAAGGTATCATTCTGAACAAATACGATGGGATCATACCAAATACCAACCCAATAGCCATTTGGATCCTTTAGATTATCACGTACCTCGTCAATACGTTCATTGACGATGGGCATATATTTACCTGCATTGGCACCAATTACGAGATTATCTTCAGAAGTTAGCACCAAATCACCAGAAGTATCAGCCACTATAGAAGCCGACCGTTGCGACATTTGTTCCTCTGTAAGAGGCATTACAGTGACTTTTACCTTTTGTTCCTCTTCATAACGCTCAGCAAGCATAGCTGTCAAAGTATTAGGTAAGTCCGTATAGACTATAATTTCACCACGAATAGGCTCTTTGGCCTGTTCTATTTGTTCTTGTTGGTAAAAGTTTATGCCGTAGATCAACATTCCTACCACAAATAATGCTAAGATGCTCGGAGCAATCCATCGTTTCATATATGCCTCCCATAAGACATAAAGTATCTTAAAATGAGAGTAGCTAGAGCTACTCCCTACATGTAACGACCACCAAAACTTTTATTAGATGTACGAACTTTAGTCACATCTCTACTACGCCTTTTTTCAGTCTGGTATCGATTCCTAGATTCGCAACCTCGTTTGCCATTACGAGATTTACTAGATTGGCTAATACGCTTAGAATTTCCACCAATTGGTCGGGGTGGAATTAAACATTCTGGGCCAAAGCCAATTAAATCACGTCGATTGGCTTCTATGAGAGCCTCTTTAACAAGGTCATAGTTTTCAATATTTTTAAACTGCATCAATGCGCGCTGTTTTGCTTTATCTCGACCCTTTTTAGCAACATATACAGGTTTTCCATCTAGTGGATTAATGCCCGTATAATACATACAAGTAGAAAGGCTACCCGGCGTAGGAATAAAATCCTGTACTTGCTCTGGGTACATATGGTGATCTCGTAAAAATTCCGCTAATTCAATAGCATCCTCTAGGGCACAACCGGGATGAGAGCTCATAAAGTACGGAACTAAGTATTGTTTCTTACCAAGCTTTTTATTTGCCTCTTCAAACCAAGACTTAAAGGTTAGGAATTCTTCTTTACCAGCTTTTCCCATCATATTGGTAACCCGTTTAGATACATGTTCTGGAGCTACCTTTAGCTGCCCACTTACGTGAAATTCGCAAAGTTCCCGCACAAAATCTTTATTGTTATCGGCTAGTACATAGTCATAACGCAAACCAGAACGAACAAATACCTTTTTTACACCTTTTAGTTTACGTAATTTACGCAGTAAAGCAATATAGTCATCATGATTTGTATTCAAGTTTTCACAAGGCTCTGGAGCCGCACAAGTACGACCTTTACACGCACCATAGACAGCTTGTTTATCGCAAGCTAGATGGCGGAAGTTTGCCGTAGGGCCCCCTACATCATGAATATACCCTTTAAAGTTGTCCATCTTGATCATCATATGAGCTTCTTCAATCAAAGACTCATGACTACGATTCTGAATGATACGCCCTTGGTGATTAGTAATAGCACAGAAAGAACAACTGCCAAAGCAACCTCGTTGGCTCACAAGGCTAAATTGAACTTCGCTTAATGCTGGCACACCACCCTTATCATCGTATTTAGGATGCCACCTTCGAGTATATGGCAAGTTATAGACACCGTCCATTTCCTCCTGTGTCAATGGCAAGGCAGGCGTGTTCTGAATGAGATATCTATCACCATGCTTTTGGACTACAATACGTCCATAGAACGGATCTTGTTCATCGTATTGAATGCGGAATGCATCGGCAAAATCCATCTTATCCACCTTAATAGCTTCATAGGATGGGCACTCTACATAGTCAATAGTAGAAATTTCCTTTGCCATGTAGCAAATACCGCGTATAGACGGCAAGGACTCTTTAAATCGTCCTTGATCTAAGGCATCGGCTAGTTCAATGATTTGAAGCTCTCCCATACCATAGACGAGTACATCTGCCTTAGAATCTACTAAGATGGATCGGCGCACCGTATCTGACCAATAGTCATAATGACCAAAGCGACGCAAGGACGCTTCTATACCACCAATGATAAGAGGTACATCACTGTAAGCCTCCTTCATGCGGTTAGCATATACCAAGGTAGCACGATCTGGACGATGACCTGATTCACCACCTGGAGAATAATCATCTCGACGGCGAATTTTCTTTGCTGCCGTAAATTTATTGAGCATTGAATCTAGATTTCCTGCCGTAACAAGGGATGCTAGACGTGGTTTACCTAGTTTTTTGAAAGCCTCGACATCATTCCAATCTGGTTGATCTATAATGCCTACACGATAACCTTTGGATTCCAAGTATCTACCGATAACCGCAGGAGCAAAGGATGGATGGTCCACATAAGCGTCCCCACTGATGAGAACGAAATCTAATTCAGCCCAACCACGTTCCTTCATATCCGAAGGTTCTGTTACTAAAAATCTATCCATTGATTGTGTAAATGCCTTTCTATCATGCCTAATCAGATACTAGAACAGGAATAACCATAGTAAAAACAATGCCATACAAACTAAAATAATCCCTAAAATAATGCGTTCTTGTACAATAGAGCGTTGACGTTTTCGTTGACGCGTTTCTAAGGACATACGCTTTTTAGATGTTTGGTATTCAACAAACTCACTTTGTACCAAATTAGGAGTTGCTTGAGCCTTCCGTCTTGTAACAGAACGTAAAGAAAAGGTATCTATGTCCCCTACTTGGCCCTGATATACTTTTACCAAGCGATCCCCATCAAGATCTAAGTAGTTACCATAGTTTCGAATAAAACCTTTTACGTAGACTTGACCAGGAATGATATCATAGTTGCCATCTTCGATAGCCTCTAAATAGGTTGTTTTAATGTGCAGCACTTGCTCCACATCTTTAAAGGTTAGATTACGTCTTACCCGTTCACGTCGTAATTCTTCGCCTAATTCAGCCATTTTCGTTCCTTTCTAAATCTACGTAATATTCATATAGTAATTAGCTAATTATTGCTCATCATTGGAATCGGAGAAATATCTAGCCTTAGCTTGTTCAGGGCTCATTAAAATTTCTCGAGCCTTACTGCCCATGCTAGGGCCAACGATTTTAAGGTCTTCCATTGTATCTACAAGACGTGCCGCACGAGTGTAACCTATACGGAAACGACGTTGCAACATCGATACGGAAGCTTGACCAGATTCCATAACGAGATTGACAGCTCGCTCTAATAATTCATCGCGGTAAACATCATTAGCATCAGAAGATTCTTTTTCAGCTTCCTTTTCCACTTCTTGAGTTACCGTATTATCATATTCTGGTTCTCGTTGAGCTTTCACAAACTCTACAAGTTTTTCTACCTCATCATCAGAAATGAAGGCTCCTTGTACACGAATAGGTTTATTTGCACCAATCGGAGCAAATAACATATCCCCTTTACCCAATAATTTCTCTGCTCCTGCCATATCAAGAATGGTACGGGAGTCAATTTGAGAGCCTACAGCAAAAGAAATACGGCTTGGTACATTGGCCTTGATAGAACCGGTAATAACGTTAACAGATGGCCGTTGTGTCGCAAGAACCATGTGAATACCTGCGGCACGAGCCATTTGTGCTAAACGACTAATAGATTCTTCAATATCATCAGGAGCCGTCATCATAAGGTCAGCTAACTCGTCGATAATCAACACGATTAGCGGCATAGCAGCCTTAGGATGAGCCTCATTATAGCTCTTGATATCACGTTTACCAGATGCAGCAAACGCCTTATAACGAGCCTCCATTTCACGAACGGCCCAACGCAATACAGCTGCTGCTTTTTTCATATCCGTTACAACTGGAGCCATCAAGTGCGGAATCCCATTGTAAATAGACAATTCAACCATCTTAGGGTCGATTAATAATAACTTAACCTCTTCCGGTTTGCGGCTAAAGAGAATACTAGAAATTAATGTATTTACACATACGGATTTACCAGAGCCAGTTGTACCAGCTACGAGCAAGTGAGGCATCTTCGCAAGATCCGTAATAACAGGCTTACCTGCAATATCCTTACCAAGACCAACAGGAATACCTCCACGAGCATCTTTAAAGTCACTACAATCAAGTACATCGCGTAAATGAACGGCTTCTGTCGTTTTATTAGGGACCTCAATACCGATGGCAGATTTCCCTGGAATCGGAGCCTCCATACGAATATGTTGCGCTGCCAAATTGAGGGCAATATCGTCTGTTAAATTAACGATACGACTCACTTTCACGCCTGGTGCAGGTTCAATTTCATAACGTGTAACAGTTGGGCCTTGTGTAGCATTAACAACCTTTGCCGTAATACCAAAGTCACTCAATACATGTTCAAGCATCATCGCATTTTGTGCTACTTCTTCACCATTGTTTTGACTCCCCTTCCCTTTCGCCAAAATATCTAGACTTGGGAAATGGTAAGGTCTATCATAGGACCGATGAATCTGTCCATCTTTAGATACAGCTACTTGCGCCGTATCTTCTGTAGTACTAATAATGGACGGTACTTGTAACCCCATACCTGCCATACCAACTCCAGCACTTACAGAACTTGCCGCTGCACCCGTTCCTGGCACAGCGGAGGCAATAGCACCGTGATTCGTTTCCAATGGGCCTATTGTTGTATTTTGATAAGAGAATTCTGGTTCTTCATCATCAGAGTTTTCTACAGTTCCAACCTCATCTGAATACTCTTCATCTGGTGTATATGAATAGTCCTCATCTGGAACATATACATAATCATCACTCGTAGAACTATGCGTATCAGAGAATTGTTCAAAATTATCAGCTTCATAAGACTTAGCATCACCAGATGCTTCAGATATATTAGCCAATTGCTCAGCCGCACGATTACGTGCTTCTATCTCAGCCAATTCCTTCCAAGATGTAGGAGTTCTTTGTGACTCCATAGTAGTAACTGTATCTTCAATAGGATCAACATCTATAGCTGTGGTAGAGTCAAAAAGGTCTCTTCCAGTAGCAATGCCTTGTTTTTCTAGTGCTTCTAATGCTTGATCTGCTGCATCAGCAAAGCGTGTATCTTTTTCCCTGTTATAAGCTTTACGCTGTTCTGCCGCTTCTTTACGTTGTTCATTCCAATCTTCAAAGACTTCTTTTGCAACAGCAACCTTCTCGGCAGCTACCTCTTTTGCAACATCAAGGCCAACCTGTGTTTTGTCCGCGGCCTTCTGTAATCCACTGCGCAAAGACAAACGTGTCACCAGTAATCCAAAAGCTATGAGTAAGAATACATCAAGAATAATAGCCCCTAGGTTACCTAACAGTGTACGAAGGAATGTAGCAATTGCGCCACCTACGAAACCACCTTGATTAGCTAGTTGTGTAGTAATGAGTTCCTGTCCCTCAGGAACGCGCCACAAGGGAACAAGAGCTAACAAAAATAGGAAAAACAAGGTCATTACAAACCCTCGTTTTGTAATGGAAATAAATGTATCCTTATATAATAATCTCCAACCTAACCAGAAAACACATAAACAAGGAATAATCCCCCCTAAGCCAAAGCCATAACGGAATATACCTGTTAAAATCTGTCCTACAAGGCCGAGTTCAAAGCCGAAAAAGCCCAGAAAGGAAATCACAGCAAAGGCAATGACAATAAGGCCTTTCACTTCGCTGCGCAAAGAAAAACTTTGAGACTTTGATTGCTGTTTTGTACTTGTTCGCTTACGGCCTGTGTTGCGTCTTTTGGTGGAAGTATTTTCTTCTGCCATAAATCTATACAAACCCCTTACTAATATAACATTACAGTAAATTAACTTATCATTATATTATAGCATATATCGTAATATTAAGTTAATTTTTACAACGTTTCTCCCAGTCGTGAAGTAACTGTTCCTCAGTCCCTCTCTTTATGCCCTTATAGTAGGTTGCATCAACTAGAGGCGTTGGTAAATACTGCTGTTTTACATATCCATTAGGATAATTATGAGCATACTTATAAGCTTTCCCATGACCTAATTTACTAGCCCCGCTATAGTGACTATCTTTCAAATGATCAGGTACTTGTCCACAATCCTTATGTCGCACATCAGATATCGCGGCATCAATAGCTACATAAGCAGAATTACTTTTAGGTGCGAGAGCAACATAGCACGCAGCCTCAGATAATATAATACGCGCCTCAGGAAAACCTACCATATGAGCCGCTTGAGCCGCTGCGTTGGCAAGTATAAGAGCTTGTGGGTCCGCAAGTCCTACATCCTCTGCTGCACAAATAACAATACGACGAGCAATGAAATTAGGATCCTCTCCAGCTTCAATCATGCGTGCTAAATAATGTACCGTTGCCTGCACGTCAGAACCACGCATACTTTTTATAAAGGCTGAGATTGTATCGTAATGACTGTCTCCTTTTTTATCATATGTATATATACGACGACCTACGACCTTTTCAAGAACCTCAATAGTAATCGTCCCCTCATCAGGAACCATAGCTGCAGCTTGTTCAAGAATATTAAGGGCCATGCGGCCATCACCATTGACGAAAATTCCCACATCTTCCAGAACTTCATCCGTTACCTGTAGATGGCGTTTGCCTAATCCCACTTCTTCATCGGTAATGGCGCGACGTAAAATTTGACCAATAGCCTTTGGTGTAAGTGCTTCTAATGTAATAAGACGCAAACGAGATAATAGCGGTCTATTAACCTCAAAGAATGGATTTTCTGTAGTAGCACCAATAAGGATAATAGTGCCATCCTCTACACAAGGTAACAACACATCTTGTTGGCTTTTATTAAAACGATGAATTTCATCGAGGAATAGAATTGTGCGTTGCTGTAAAGAACGAACTCGTTTGCGCGCGTCTTCAATGATGGTGCGCAACTCACCAATACCGGCGTTAGTAGCATTCAGATTTACAAAATGGCTATTACTCACCTTAGCTATAATGCCAGCTAATGTAGTCTTACCCGTTCCACAAGGCCCATAAAAAAGCATAGATGGTATTGTATCCTTCTCTACCATAGCTCTCAAGAAAGTCCCCTTACCTACGGCCTTCTCTTGACCATATAAATGATCTAGTTTAGTAGGACGCATTCGTACAGGAAGCGGCTCGTATGTATTTGTAGGTGTCATATCAAATAAACTATCCATTCTATCACCTCAATTCGCACTCAGTTTAACTGTCATATTTTAATATCTATAACT
>OKBD01000084.1_pt1 | contig 8370 bp, 7 predicted proteins | sample 1612391 | NCBI WGS metagenome assembly OKBD01 (sample SAMN04436792, study PRJEB24849) | human gut metagenome | biome: human gut; feature: NICU; material: stool | host: Homo sapiens | place: USA: Saint Louis, MO | collected 2011-04-27 | reverse complement strand
TAGATAGCTGCTTTTCTCGTACAGTTAGTGCAGGCTTAACAAATAGCCAAATCTGATGCAATATAATGGGAGCGGCTATGACTAAGCCACCTACAACAGACACCTTCATATATGTAAAAAATGCTTCAGTAGGTCTCATATAATAAAGCTTGCCAGCCGGTTTTAGGAGTATTTCCAATAATAAGTCTACATAATAATAAGAAATACAAGTTCCCACAATAACTGCTACAGCTATTATAATCAACCGTTTTCGCAGCTCTGAAAGATGTCCTACAAGGGACAATTCCCTTGCTTCATCCATCATCTTCTGCTCTATAGCCGTATAAACTGGTTCATCTTCCACATCCTCAGGAATGTGTTGAGTTGCCACCTTATATCGTTCTTGCTCAGACTTTTGTTCTGCTTCACGCCGTTTTTGACGAACTACACTGTCAAAAGAAGGTTTTTGCATGGGATATTCGAAATCCGATTTTGGTTCGAATGGTTCCATATTATACCTTTCTATCAGCTAGATTTTCTACAGCCATCACAAGGAATTCCTTCCCTGGGAAATCACGCACTGCAGCGAGTGCCGCTAGAGCATCTTTACAATATTTATCAGCTACAGCTAATGTATTATCAATGCCACCTTGAGCAATAACATAATCAATAATGTCTTGCTCATTACCACCATTATTTAAGCCTTTAATATCTTCAAGCAATTTATCTTTATTACCATCGTTAACGATACTTAATAACGGATACGTCAATAGTCCCTCTCGAAGATCATTCCCTACAGGCTTTCCCGTTGTCTCCGCTGTTTCACGATAATCCATAATATCGTCTGTAATTTGGAATGCCATGCCTAATGCATGACCATATTTTTTCAACTCTATGATTTCATCCTCTTGCCAATCTCCTAAGAGACCACCAAGCTCCATACAGCCTTCCATGAAGTCTGCTGTTTTCTTTTGCGTCTTTGTCATATAACGCTCTATGCCTTGATCGATGCGATATACATCTTCCATTTGCATGAACTCACCTTCTACGAGGCATGTAATAATATGAGAGAATACTTGAAGATACTTCATATTCGTCATTTCAGATACGATTTTAAATGCTTTGGCAAATAAATAATCACCACTAAGGATAGCTACCTTATTACCTTTATGCATGTGAATTGTATCCTCCCCACGGCGAATTTCAGCTTGATCTAAAACATCGTCATGGATAAGTGTTGCTAAATGAAGCATTTCAACAGCCTCAGCAATTTTAATGCGTTGACGCTCTATAGATGTACCTGCATTAGCAATCAATAGACACAATTGAGCGCGCAAACGCTTACCACCTGCTGCTGATAACGGTCGAATCAGTGCATTGAAGTCCTCTGCACCGGTATTAAAAGATGATGCAAGAGACTCTTCGACATGCTCTAAATCTAGAGCAATGCGTTCCATAATCTCTAATTCGTTCGTTTGACTCATGCTTCATCTCCTACCAAAATTTTATTGATTCGTTGTTGTAAAAGCTCACGTCCAGTATGCTTTAAAGAGCTGTACAAAATCGGCCGGGTAGCCGTTGGATATAGTTCTTTAATAATAGACAAGTTTGCAGACTTTTCTTTAGCCGTCAATTTATCGGCCTTGGTCACTACAATTTGTAACGGAACACCGGCTTCGACGAGCCAATCAAAGGCCACCTTATCAATGGTCATTTCAGGATGGCGACCATCGATAAGCAAACACAACAACATCAATCGTTCAGAATGTAAAATATAATCGGCAATAAAGGAAGACCACAGATTGCGGTTTCCTTTATTTGTCTTTGCAAAACCATAACCAGGAAGGTCCACAAGAAACCAGTTATATCTGCGTTCCTCGGTGTCAGAAATATCCTCTTTTGATTCAATATCAAAGTAGTTTATCGTCTTAGTCTTACCTGGCTGACCACTAACGAGGGCTAACCCACGATAGTTACATAAAGAATTAATCAACGAAGACTTGCCCACATTAGAGCGTCCAAGGAAGGCGATTTCTACGGTATCCCCTTCAGGATATTGATCCGCCTTCACACAGGAAGTATTATATTTTGCAGCTATAATACGAGGCCCCTTTGGTTCTTTTCGTGTATATTGTGGTTTTGGGCCCATTGGTTTAGTGGATTTTTTCTTCTTTTGCATTACACAAGTGCCTTTGCTAATACTTCATCCATTGTCTTAACTGGCGTAATGATGAGGCCTTCTTTCACAATGTCAGGTAATTCTGCAATATCCTTTTCATTGCCTTTTGGAATCAATACCTCTTTTATACCATGAGACAAGGCTGCTAATAATTTTTCTTTTAAGCCGCCTATTGGTAATACGCGGCCACGCAATGTGATTTCACCAGTCATGGCAATATCAGAACGAACCTTGCGGTTAGTCAAAATAGATACCATAGCTAATGTCATTGTAATACCTGCAGAAGGACCATCTTTAGGGGTTGCCCCTTCTGGCAAGTGAACGTGAATATCAAGCTTTTTATAAAAATCTTCTTCAATCTTTAAAGCTTTTGCATTATGGCGAATATAACTCATAGCCGCTTGACCAGACTCTTGCATAACCTTGCCGAGACTACCAGTTAAAGCCAATTTACCGGTACCATTCATAGTTGTAGCTTCACATGGTAATACTACACCACCAACAGATGTCCAAGCTAATCCATTTACATAGCCAACTTGTGCTTTCTTTTCTCGCTCTTGGTCAACAAAGATTGGTGCGCCTAAGAATTCGTGCAGATTCTTAGTAGTGACTTTTGGTGCGTCTCCGCCTTCTTCAACTACTTTGAAAGCAATCTTACGGCAAATCTTAGCAATTGTTTTCTCTAAAGTACGAACACCTGCTTCGCGAGTATATTCGGAAATTACCTTTCTTAACACAGCATCAGATAATTTAACCTTGTAATCTTCAAGGCCATTTTTCTTAATTTGCTTAGGTGTTAAGTAACGCTTAGCAATTTCTAGTTTTTCTTCTTCCATATAGCTGGACAACTCAATAATTTCCATACGATCTAACAATGGACCAGGAATATTAGATGCTACATTAGCCGTAGTAATCCAGAAAACTTCAGAGAAGTCGAACGGTACTTCGATAAAGTGATCACTAAATGTGCTATTTTGTTCTGGATCCAATACTTCTAATAACGCTGAAGATGGATCACCTTTATAATCAGATGCTAATTTATCAATTTCATCCAATAAAAATACAGGATTCTTAGTACCTACATTTTTTAACCCCTGAATCATACGACCAGGTAAAGCACCAATATAAGTACGTCGATGTCCACGAATTTCAGCTTCATCACGAACACCACCTAAGGATGCACGGATAAACTTACGATTCATTGCTTTAGCAATAGAGGTAGCCAAAGAGGTTTTACCAACGCCTGGTGGGCCTACTAAACAAAGAATAGAGCCACTATTTTTACCGGTTAATTTACGAACCGCTAAAAATTCTAAAATGCGTTTCTTAACCTTTTCAAGGCCATAATGATCGGCTTCGAGCATAGCATGAGCGCCCTTGATATCTAAGCGGTCTTCCGTTAATTCATTCCACGGTAATGCCAATACCCAATCTAGGTAATTGCGCAAAATTGTTGCTTCCGGCATCAATTGAGGCATGCGGCTGTAACGAGAAATTTCTTTATCAATACGCGTATGTACGTCTTCACTTAGGTTAAGTGCTTTTAACTTAACTCGTAGTTCTTCTGCCTCCTCCTCGGGATCTCCTTTATCACCCAACTCATCGTGGATAACGCGGATTTTTTCGCGCAAGAAATATTCCTTCTGCGCTTTTTCCATAGATTGACGCACTTGATTATTGATGGAATTTTCCAAATCAGAGATTTGTAATTCCATATTTAAAATGCCTACAATCATGTTAAGACGACGAGCTACAGATAATTCTTCAAGTAACTCTTGACGTTTCAAATTATTAATAGGCAATAGAAATGCAACTTGGTCAGCTAATTCACAAGGATTGCGTAATTCCATAACGCGCGTTACACCTTCATCAGTAACTGATTTAGCTTCTTCTGCCCATTCGCCAAATTTAGCTTGAACCAAACGACGATAAGCTTCAAGCTCTACATCGTCTTCAAATTCAGACGCCACTCGTTCATAGTCTCCTATATAATAAGGGTCCATGCTAGTAATATTCATAAGACGAATACGAGTGATGCCCTCTACAAGAACACGTACTATACCACCTGGTAAGCGCAACATTTGTTTAATTTTTACTAATGTACCCATTTGGGCTAAATCATGAACTGTTGGTGCATCTACAGCATCATCTTTTTGAGTTACGACGGCTAAAATGCGGTCCTCATTCATTGCGGCTTCCACCGCCTTAATGGATTTGTCTCGACCGATATCGAGGTGAATCACGATATTCGGGTATACTACCATGCCTCTGAGAGGTACGGTAGGGATCCCAACTTCGAGTAAATTCATACTTCCTCCAGGTATATATATTATGAAAAGAAACTCATTCCTACACAGAAATGAGTTTCTTCGAATTACGATTTCAACTGGATGTCTTGGTCTGCCTCATTTTTGAGTATAGGTTCACCTGTGCTTAATACGGATTCACGATTCACAATGCACTTAGTTACTTCCGGCATGGAAGGAACCTCAAACATTACGCGTTTCATCACCTTTTCAATGATAGCACGCAAACCACGAGCACCTGTTTTTCGCTGTAATGCTTCATCAGCGATTTCTTCTAATGCATCTTCAGTGAAAGTTAACTCTACACCATCAAGGGATAGAATTTTTTCATATTGTTTTGTTAATGCATTTTTAGGCTTTGTCAAAATTTGAATTAATGCATCTCTGTCTAATTGATCTAATGTCACCATTACAGGCAAACGTCCAATAAACTCAGGGATCAAACCAAATTTTAATAAATCTTCAGGTACAACATCTTTTAAGATAGCCGATATATTACGTTCTTCTTTACGCTGTACATCTGCACCAAAACCAAGTGTTTTCTTAGCGGTACGCTTAGTAATAACCTTGTCCATACCATCAAATGCTCCACCACAAATAAAGAGAATATTCGTAGTGTCGATTTGAAGCATTTCCTGATTAGGATGCTTTCTACCACCTTGAGGAGGAACAGAAGCAACGGTACCTTCTAAGATTTTAAGCAATGCTTGTTGTACACCTTCACCAGACACATCACGTGTAATAGAAGGATTTTCAGACTTACGAGCAATTTTATCGATTTCATCGATATAGATAATGCCACGTTCAGCCCGAGCTATATCATAATCTGCAGCTTGAATAATTTTGAGTAGGATGTTTTCTACATCTTCCCCCACATACCCAGCTTCAGTTAAGCTTGTAGCATCTGCAATAGCAAATGGTACTTCTAGCATTTTCGCTAAGGTTTGAGCCAATAGTGTTTTACCACTACCAGTAGGACCAATGAACAATACATTAGCCTTTTGTAATTCTACATCATCTACTACATTATCTGTTTGTAAGCGTTTGTAGTGATTATATACGGCCACAGCTAAAGAGATTTTAGCATCATCTTGACCAATAACATATTCGTCAAGATGAGCTTTAATTTCTCTAGGCGTTGGCAATTCTTTTAAATTGAAGTCGTCCGTCTCAACCGCACCCAACTCATCTGCAATGATGCGTTCACAAACTTCAACGCATTCGTCACAAATATACACGTTAGGACCCGCCACTAATTTGCGGACTTCTTCGCTTGTGCGTCCACAAAAACTGCAGCGCATAGTATCTTTATCTTTTGCCAAGGGGCGCCTCCATTACTTGCTTTCTACAGGTTCTCTTGTGAGTACCTCATCGATTAAGCCGTATTCAACGGCATCCTGAGCACTCATGAAGTTATCGCGATCTGTATCGCGAGCTACTACTTCAATATCTTGTCCACTGCGAGAAGCTAAGATACCATTTAACTCTTCACGCATGCGAAGAATCTCACGGGCATGGATTTCAATTTCAGATGCTTGCCCTTGCACACCGCCTAATGGTTGGTGAATCATGATGCGCGCATGAGGCAACGCATATCGTTTACCTTTAGTGCCAGCTGTTAAAAGCACAGCACCCATGCTCGCTGCAGAGCCTACACAAATAGTAGACACATCTGGTTTGATATATTGCATCGTATCATAAATAGCCATGCCGGCAGTTACAACACCGCCAGGGCTATTGATGTACAAATGGATATCCTTATCAGGATCCTCTGCTTCTAGGAATAACATTTGCGCAATAACCGCATTTGCCACATTATCATCGATGGGGCCACCAAGGAAAATAATGCGATCCTTTAACAAGCGAGAGTAAATATCATAGGAACGCTCTCCGCGTTCACCTTGTTCAACTACGATTGGTACATACATATAATCACCTTTTCATGTACCTAGTTGAGCAAACTATTATTCAGCCGCTTCAGCGCCTTTTGCATTATCAATAATGAATCGAGCTGCTTTTTTGCGAGCTACAGAGCCTGCCAACATAGCTACACGAACTTCTTTTGCAATAATATCCCAAACTTCTTTAGGATCTGCCCCAAAGTTTTGAGCCATAACGAAGATTTCACGGTTCATATCATCTGGAGTTACTTCGATACCTTCAGCAGTTGCAATAGCATCCAATACTAAATCAGCGCGTACGTTTTCAGCTGCGGAATCTTTGTATTCAGAGCGTAAATCTTCGATAGTTTTATTGGAGAATTTCAAGTAGTCATCAAGTTTCAAGCCACGGCCTTCCATATTCATAGCCAATTCTTGAATCATTTGTTCTACGCGATCTTTAATCATTACTTCTGGGATTTCTACAGTTGCATTTTTAACAGCTGTTTGAATCAAGTCAGCATTGTAAGTATCGATTGCACGACGGGAAGCTTCTTCCTCCATTTTAGTGCGAAGATCTTTTTTCAATTCTTCAATAGTTTCGTAAGAGCTTGCTTCTTTTGCAAATTCATCATTCAATTCAGGCAATTCTTTACGTTTAATATCATGGATATGAGTTTTGAATTCTGCTTCTTTACCAGCAAGTTCTGCTACGAAGTAGTCTTCAGGGAATGTTACTTTTACAGTTACATCATCACCAGCTTTAGCGCCAATTAATTGATCTTCGAAGCCAGGAATGAAGCTACCAGAACCGATTTGTAATGGGTAGGATTTACCTTCACCACCATCAAAAGGTTTACCATCAACGGAACCAGCAAAGTCGATTACTGCGAAGTCATCTTTTTGAATTGTAGCGCCTTCTTCAGCAACAACCATTTTTGCTTGTTGTTCACGAATATTGTTCAACTGTTCTTCGATTTGTTCATCAGCTACTGTAGCATCTTGTTTTTCTGCTTCTAAGCCTTTGTAATCGCCAAGTTTAACTTCAGGGCGTTTAGTTACAGTAGCTTTGAAAATCAAATCTTTGCCTTCTTCGAATTGTTCTCGTTCGATTTCAGGTTCAGATACAGGCACGATATCATTTTCACGAAGTGCAGCACTATAGTTTTGGCTAGCCAATACTTCAAACGCTTCTTCCAAGATAGCTTCTTTGCCGAAGTTCATTTCCAAAATACGGCGAGGCGCATGTCCTTTACGGAAGCCAGGGATGTTCACTTGACCTGCAATGCGTTTTACAGCTTGTTTAATGCCCTTATCTACTTCTGCTGCAGGTACTTCAATAGTTAACGTTACTACGTGTTGATCAACAGGATTTACAGTTGCTTTCATTTAAAATATGTCCTCCTCGAAGGGCAATATGCCCAAATTTCTGTAGTATATTATGCACTCCTAATAATAACATAAATGCAAGGTCAATGCAATTCTTCTCAATATACACTAAAAGACCACCCCAAAATGGGTGGTCTTTACATATTTTACATAATTATGCTAATTAGTTATCTTTAGCAATCAATTTGATAATGTCACGACGAGACAAAATCCCGATCAAACGATACTCTTTATCTACAACTGGCACATTTTTCAAATGTTGATCAAGCATAACAGATACAATTTCTTCTACATCTTTATCCGGTGTGGTTGTAATTACTTCATCAGTCATCAACTCATGAACGTGAGATGCCAATAATTTTTTGAATTGAGCATTGTATTCGCAAATGCCATTGTAATAGATGCTAGCGCCTAATACATTAACATAATGAGGCACATGAGGACGTACTTTTTTATATAGTAAATCACCTTCAGAGATAATACCTAACAACTTATTATCATCATCCACTACGGACACAGCTGTTAAATTATATTTAACCAACAAATCAGCTACATCAGAAATCGGCGCATCTTTGCCAACAGTAACAGGGTATTTATTCATTACTTCTTGGATTTTCATAGTGAATTCCTCCTTACA
>OKBD01000079.1_pt1 | contig 8852 bp, 8 predicted proteins | sample 1612391 | NCBI WGS metagenome assembly OKBD01 (sample SAMN04436792, study PRJEB24849) | human gut metagenome | biome: human gut; feature: NICU; material: stool | host: Homo sapiens | place: USA: Saint Louis, MO | collected 2011-04-27 | reverse complement strand
ACTAAAAAAGGAGATAGACAGCTATCTCCTTCTATACATTTATAATTTTCTCTATATTCAACCAATATGTTCAAACATACCTTTAGTCGATTGCAATAACATGATCTGGATGTGCAATACTAACTACAGCATGTTTAGGATTATTGTTATGTTCTAAGTACAACTGGTCCCCTTCAATATGTCCACGCCAGCCAACGACAATAGGATACTTCTTACTAATAGTTTTTAACAACTCAAATGGTTTTAGATTTAAGATAGGTGCAAAGAATACATTAATACCATCTAGCAGAACTACTTCCGTATCGCTACGGCTAAGAGCACGGCAAATAACTTCTTCCGCTAATTGAGGCCGTTCATCACGAGGCACGAGCAAAAACTCTTCCTCGATGAGTTGCTTAGCTTCCAAATATTTCCAGCCCTTCTGCTCAGACAGTTCACGAATTAGCAAACTTTTACCAGAACCTGGACCACCAACAATAAACAATATACGTTCATCATCACCTTGAATCTTTTCCCAACGTTCTTTTACATCTTGTACAGTAACCATACCCTTTGCCTCCTCGCTGTGACCTATCCTATTTTACAGGACGGTCAGATAACATAACGGATTTGATATATTGGTTTTTATCATCTAGGGCAAACTGTAAATAAGAGTTGCTTGCCGCTGGATTTTTATATTCATATACGGTAGACGTCCCCGCCTTTGTTGTAGATTCAACAATACGAGTTGGCATACCATACACAAAGAGCAATAAATATTTGGTATCACCCATTGCGATTCCACGACGTGTAGGCGTATACACATTTAATAATACGCGATTGATAAGATCTTTTTTATCTACACTCACACCGTATTCATTATAGCCAATAAAAGTGGAACCAAACAATATGCCTTGATGTTTCCAATCATTATTAGGATCATTAACAAAATGGTCATTCAACTTGAACCCACGCAATACAAAATCATCAGCCGTAAGTGTACCAGCTTCAAAATCATACACTTCAGCTTTCGGCAATCCAAATCTAGGCCATACTTGTCCACTAATAATGTCTACAGCCTCTATATTGCTTTGTTTAATGGTGAAAGCAATATATTCTTTTTGCTGACCAAGCATAGATTGTTGTTGGCTATTACTATTTGTATTCTCTACGGGACTCTTAAACTCCTTTTTTTGAGGCAATGAATTTTCGGAATGCCCCTCATAAAGGAAAATATACGTCTCATTTTTCTTATCACGCCACATCGCATTAGGACTGCCATAGGCAAATATCAATTCCATCCGTGTGCTACCAGGGCCAATGTCACGTACTGTATTAGCGCCTTTTTTCGTACTATGAATATTTGTAATAGTATTTGGTTCAAAGAAGTAAGTCGCCCCTTGACCGCGCAATTGATTATTAACCGACAATTCTTGAGCAGGTCCAGTATATACAGTTACTGCTACATCTTTCATGTAATACGTAGTAAAGTTATCACGTACCTCAGTTTTTTCTACATCTTTTGGAACTTCAAACTGATCTCCCAATCGGTATGTGCCGATAGCATAGTCATCCTGAGAACCTAAAGGCGGTAAACTGTTTGCCGTATAAGACTTACCAATATCAGCTAAATTATTCTGAGTGATACTCGGCAAAGGGCCTTCGTTCTCACTAGCCGCTTGCCAGAATTGTATAGAATCACCAAATTCAGTTACAGCCATTTGCTCTGCGAGCCATCCGGTTTTAGAACCTTCCTGTTTCGTTTTTGGATCCAGCTTAACAACTCTAACTGGTGCATTATCAAGGTAAGACCAGCTCTCAACCTCACCAGTTCCATCTACACTACCATCATTGCTCGCATTAGCGGAATCTTGAGCTACAACGTTAGTGTCATCAGTAGTTTCTACTGCAACTGGATTAACAGTGGAAATGGCAGGCTCTGCTGCATAACTGATTGTAGTAGCACACAAGCCCACAAGGAGGGCCGCTACAATACGGCTCTTCATAGAATAGTTCATCGATTATTCTCCAACTGTGCACGCAACCAATTCAACCATGGTTCAAGACCGTTGTGGGCCGTGCAACTTACTTCAAAAATTTCTCCATTTGGATTTAAATTACGGATATCTTGTATTGCCTGCTCCTTTTTGAAAGGCACATAGGGCAATAAATCAATCTTGTTAATAAGGATGGCCTTAGACTCTTTAAAGATTAACGGATACTTAAGGGGCTTATCTTCACCTTCAGTAACAGATAAACCCGTTACTTTCATGCTTTCACCAATCTCAAATTCCGCAGGGCCCACTAAATTGCCTACATTTTCAATAATAATCATATCGAGATCATCAAGATTAAGATCACCTAAGGCATCTTGAATCATCTGTGCATCGAGATGGCACCCACCAACCGTATTAATCTGGATAACAGGCACACCCAACTCATGAATGCGCTTGGCATCCTTTGCCGTAAATAAATCGCCTTCAATAACGGCTAAGCGATACTCCTTTTTTAAATCTTGTAGGGTTGCCTCCAAAAGAGAAGTCTTACCTGCCCCAGGTGAACCTAACAGATTAAATACAAATATATTCTTTTTCTTAAACAACTGTTGTAAAGCCTCTGCTATAGCATCGTTTTTTGCCAGTACATTAGTTTTAACTTGAACTTGCATGCCCTAACCTTTCTATCAATCGATATCCATAGAGGTCACTTGTAACTCACGACCGCCTATAGTTTGTACGAAATGGCTGTCACAATAAGGACAAATAAACGTATAATTTTTTACAGAAAATATTTTATCACAATCTAAACACTTTCCTTCAATAGGAATAGTATTGATTTCTATGCGTGAGCCTTCCGCAGGGGTTCCCTTTGTAATGGCTTCCCAACAAAATAACAATGAATCAGGTTCTACCCCACTCATTAAACCTAAGTCTAGTTGAATAGAATGAATGACTGTCGCATCGTGTTGACGTAAGGTATCGAGCGCTACATCAAGAATACCTTCTGCTATAGACATCTCATGCATGGTATGCCTCGTATACCGCTTCTAGCATCATTGTCGTTGTTACGGATCCAACACCTCCTGGTACAGGAGTAATGGCAGATGCAATATCTTTTACCGCATCATAATCAACATCACCTACAGTTTTGCCGTCCAGTTCATTAATACCTACATCAATAACAACAGCACCAGGCTTAATCATATTAGCAGTAATCATATGAGCACGACCAGCCGCAGCAATAATAATATCACCACGCTTTACTTGCTCTACTAGATCAGAAGTTCTAGAATGGCACATTGTAACAGTACCATGTGCAGCGAGTGCCATAAGCGCTACAGGTTTACCGATAACTTGGCTACGACCGACAACAACCACATGTTTTCCTTCTAAAGGAATATTATAGTGATTTAAAATAGCCATACAAGCCTTAGCCGTACAAGGAGCAAAGCCACCCTTACCAGCTGTTACTAAACCGATGTTATATGTTGTAAGACCATCAATATCTTTTTTAGGATCTAACATATCGATAAGAGCTTCTGTATCAATGTGTTTAGGCATTGGCATTAGCGGTAAAATTCCATGAATAGATGGATCAGTATTTAATTCATGCAACGCCGCTACTACTTCATCTTGCGTTGCCGTTTCAGGCAATTGCTTTAGCACAAAACCATAGCCAAAATTTTTAGCTGTTTTTTCCATAAATGTAGCATACATATGAGCGCCGTGGTCTTCACCTACAAGTAACACTGCCATAGTAATCACAGAGTTGCCTACTGCTGCAACTTTTTCTTGTAAAATCGCCTTGTGGGCATCTGCTACCGCTTTCCCTCGTAATTCGATCATAAGTATCTCCATTCATTCAAACTATTTATAAAAAAGGTGCCTCCTGAGAGGCACCAAAGTCTCTTATTCTATTATATAACGAACTGTCTATAATTTCTAATTATCTACTAAAGTGAACGGTAATTGCCGTCCCGGGTTGAACAGTAGTGCCCCCACTTTCATCTTGAGAAACGGCAATACCCGTTCCATCTTGCTTAAACGCAAGCCCCGCCTTATGTAACCAATCACGTACCTCACCATAGGTGAAGCCCGTAAAATTAGGTAATGTTACGGAACCATCACCAGAAAGATGTGGCTCTGGTAATGTATTGCTAGGTTTAACAGCTACAGGAGTACTATCTTTAACATATGGGCTCAATTGGTAGTACCGTACAAGTTGAGACACGATGTCTTTAAATACTGGCGCTGCAATTTGGCCCCCATAAATAGACCCTTTTTGAGGATCGTCAATGGCTACAAGGACCACAAATTTTGGATCCTCTACAGGGCCAAAGCCAATAAAGGATGCAATGTATTGACCATCTAAATAGCCCCCACGTTTAGTGTCTAGTTTTTCTGCGGTACCAGTTTTACCACCGAAGTGGTAGCCTTCCACCATCGCTTTGTTACCACCGCCTTCAGACACCTCTTTTTCCAAGATATCTACAATAGTTTTTGCTGTTTCCTCTGGCACTGGTTGACCTACTACAGTATTTTCGGTAGTGCTTGTTACTTCCCCTTGAGCATTGCTATAAGACTTGATAATATGCGGACGCATCATAGCGCCCCCATTAGAAAGAGCACCAAAGGCACGTACCATTTGTAATGGCGTAACCGCAATACCTTGACCGATAGACATAGTCGCTACATCCAACTTACTCATATCTTCCGGATTATACAGGATACCTGCCCCTTCACCAGGCAATTCAATACCTGTTTCAGAGCCAAAACCATAATCGCGTACATATTTAGAAAGGATATCTGCTCCAGTTGTTGTACCAATTTCTGCCATACCTGTATTGATAGAATACTTCAAGATATCTAGCAATCGAACTGGTCCATAACCTTCACCATTCCAGTTTCTCATCACATGACCATTCGCTACAAAGGCCCCTTTATCATTGTACACGGTTTCTAATTTCCACTTTCCTGATGCAAGAGCTGCAGATGCAACGATTGGTTTGAATGTAGAACCTGGTTCGTATAAGTTAGTAACAGCAATATTTTTGAAAGCCTCTTCTCCACTTTGGTTATAATTGTTAGGATCATAGCTTGGACGATTTGCCATCGCAAGAATTTCACCCGTCTTGGGATCCATAACGATAACGCTAGCATGTTTAGCCCCTGTATCAGCCATCGCCTTATCAAGCGCACGTTCTGCAATAAATTGGATGGTCGCATCGATTGTTAATGTTACGCTTTTACCCTTATCAGGTAAGAACTTGGACAAAACGGAACCAAAGATAGCATTACCTTTATTATCGGTAGCAACGATTTCTTGCTGTACGCCACCCTTTAACTCATCATCGAGGACCATTTCGAGACCATCAAGGCCTTTATCATCGGTGCCTACAAACCCCAGTATTTGAGCCGCTAGTACACCATTTGGGTAATAACGTTTGGACTCTTCCACAAAGTTAAGGCCTGCAATATTATTATCCTAATAACTTGTGCCACCGCCTTAGACTTGTCCGCATCCATCATGCGATTAATCCATACGAAGGCAGAATCCTCTTGCAGAGCTTTCACAATATTTTCTTTTGACATGGTTACATATGGCGAAATGAGTTCCGCAATCTCTTGGGGAGACTGTTTAATCATCTTAGGATCCGCATACAAAGATTTTGTAACCACACTCATCGCCAAAGGCTTACCATTACGGTCATAGATTGTACCGCGCGGTGATTGTAATTTTCTATCTACTTGAACCTGTAATAAATTTTTCTTCTCCAGATCAAATGTATCAAAGACCTGCAACTGTGCCAAACGCCCTATGAGGACAAAGGCAACAGTCATGAGAATGGCAAGACACCAAGTAGTACGACTCCAACCACTCACGTGTCGCAACGCTTTATTTAGTAAATTCATCATTTCTCCACTGGACGGCGTAACTTATGGTCTAATGCGTCATATAGCGCATCTGGTTCATTAGGAACAACCCCATTTTGTACCTGACCCAATAAATATTGCAATCCTTCCCCTACTTGCTTCCCAGCGAGTTTAATCACTCGTTCATCATAATTTAGATCCTTTGTATGCACAGGCATATCCAAACTAAGATCTGCCATACATTCGCCAAAGGCTAATGTTCCATCTGTAGATGAGTAAGGTTTCCCACAGCCTAACACATCGGCAGCACAAACCTTAGCTAATTGCTCCCAGGCAGTGCGCATAATTTGGCTATCTCGGAACTCTCCACTCCGAGCTTCCTTGCGAAGCCATTTTTTCTCGTTTGCATCACCATTTTGTACGAAATAGTGAAAGCGCATGTGGTTTTTCACAATCCACGCCACTCGTTGCACAAAGGCCTTCGGATATCCTAGGCGTGTTAATAACGTTTCTGTCATCTCCGCTCCTAGTGTATCATGGCCACGATCTGTGAGGCGACCATTGATAACAGCTCGTACCGCTGGCATTCCCTTTGCCACATCATGTAATAAAGCACCCCAACGCAGCACCAAATCCGGTTCCGTATGGGACACAACGGCTAATGTATGGTACCAGCCATCGAATTCGTGAAAGTCCTTTTCTTGGGGCAAATTCACGAGATGGTATAGTTCAGGCAAGATAGGAACCTCTCGAGCCACTCCGTTTTCAACCACTCGACATGAACATTCTGCCAAACGCGACTGCACCAATACATCTAAACCTTTTGCCACAGCAGGCTCTAGCATGAGGCGATTAATTTCGTTGCGCACCCGCTCCAAGGATAAACCAGAGACGCGATGAAAAGCCTTAGGCATAGCCACTAATAGCTCTTTACTAGGCAAGAAATCCAACTTCGCCACAAAGCGGCACGCTCTAAATAATCGCAATGCATCTTCTTCAAAACGTTCCTGCGCATTACCAATAGTGCGTAATGTCTTATGTTTAATATCTCGGCGTCCACCTACGAGGTCGATAACCTCACCAAAGCGGTTCATCGCCATGCCGTTGACAGTAAAGTCACGACGTAACACATCTTCTTCTAAGGTATCGGCATAGATAATTTCTTCAGGGCGATGGCTATCTGCGCCATATCGCTCCGTTCTATATGTAGCAATTTCGTATTGCCTTCCCTCTAATGTAGCTACCACTACACCAAAAGATTTGCCTACGAGGTCTGTCGTTTGAATATCATGACTGCGAAGAACCTCAATTACCGTATCGGGACGTGCAGACGTCACAATATCGAAGTCATGTGGCTTTTGATGCATCAAAATATCGCGCACAGCACCGCCTATGATATAGGCTTCATGGCCGGCTTCTTCCAATATGGTCAATATTCGATTTGCTTGTTCCATCATACACGCTCCTTTCTGAACTAGTCTAACTTTTATTTTACTACAAATGAAAGCATGAAAAAAGTGCAATCCTTATAAGGATTGCACTCTTTCCGCAATAGCTGTACCTGTCGGTGTTATCGCAAGACCGCCATCACTTGTTTCACGCAATGCTGCCGGCATAGCGCGACCTATATTATTCATCGCTTCGATGACTTCATCTGGTGGAATTTGACTTTCAATATTCATTAACGCCATTTCAGATGCAGTAATAGCATGAACTGCATAGAAGCCATTACGTTTAACACATGGCACCTCTACGAGTCCCGCCACTGGATCACAAGCAAGCCCCAATAGATTTTTCATGCACAATGCAATAGCATGTCCGACTTGACGTGGTGAACCACCCATCATTTCGACGATAGCCCCTGCTGCCATACACGCAGCCGTACCAATTTCCGCTTGGCAACCGCCAACAGCACCAGCAACACAAGCTCGATTTGCCACCACATTGCCAATACCGGACGCAGCTAAGAAGCCTTTTACTACTGTAGCTCTATCTAATTGGTAGTGATCAGCTACTGCTTTCACAGCACCAGGCATAACACCACAAGAGCCCGCCGTAGGACAAGCAACAATGCGGAACATCTTTGCATTTGCCTCATTTACAGCAATAGCATACGTCATTGCCTTATACGCAATATCACTCATAAAACGAGGTGTTTGCCCATTAAGCTGTGCCGCTTGACCACCCGACATACCAGAAGCCGTTTTCTCCGCATAAGCTATACCATCTTGAATGGAGCTTTCAAAAATATCTAAGCGATTCTCTATTTCTCGAACAACCGCTTCTTCATTGCGATCATAATTTTCTAATTCATAGCGCAGTACTACATCGCCAAAGGAAATATTATTTTCCTCCGCTAGGCGAATAATATCTGCAATTGTATCATATGCATAACTCATTATTCGCCCTCCTATAACGCTTCAAAGGTCATCACATCCTGGATGCCTGGAAACTCGCGCATAAACTGAACTGTAATAGGATTTACCACCGTATCTGTAGTAATAACCATAACTGCATCCTTATGCTTGCCCTTACGGAATACGCGCATCGTAGCGATGTTAATATCAGACTCGCTCAAAGCTTGGCTGATAAGAGAAATCGCACCAGGTCTATCCTCATGGAACACTACAAGAGTGAACTCATCTCCTGTAATGGACATATCATTTCCATCTACTTCGGTAATCATAATCTGACCACCGCCGAGAGAGCGACCAATAACAGTCATATGACGATTATGTTCATCATACATATCAAAACGCACCACATTCGGATGCCCTACATCAAGAGGAGACTCAATAAAAGAAAACTCCATCCCCTCTTTTTTCGCTAATTCATGGGCAACTCGGATGTTCGCATCATCCTCTTTATAACCTAATAAGCCGCCAATCAAAGCACGATCCGTGCCATGCCCTTTATAGGTTTTTGCAAAAGATCCATATAATGTTAAATCTACCTTTTTGGGAGTAGAACGAAAAATACAACGCGCCATCTTCCCTAGCC
>OKBD01000076.1_pt1 | contig 9140 bp, 6 predicted proteins | sample 1612391 | NCBI WGS metagenome assembly OKBD01 (sample SAMN04436792, study PRJEB24849) | human gut metagenome | biome: human gut; feature: NICU; material: stool | host: Homo sapiens | place: USA: Saint Louis, MO | collected 2011-04-27 | reverse complement strand
TCTATTCAATTATTAATCTAAATTGTAGAATCCAGATGGTTTATCGCTCAAGTTTACGATGATGTTTTTCATTTGAGTGTAGTGCTCAAGGATAACTTTATGAGTTTCACGTCCGATACCGGATTGTTTGTAACCACCAAACGGAGCACCTGCAGGGATGGAATTATATGTATTTACCCACATACGACCTGTTTCGATACCACGAGCTACGCGGATAGCACGGTTGATGTTTTGAGTAAATACGCCACCGCCAAGGCCGTATAAGCTGTCATTTGCTTGTTCAATAACTTCTTCTTCGCTGTGGAATTTGATGACAACAGCTACAGGGCCGAAGATTTCTTCGCGAGCTACACGCATATCATTTGTAGCATCTACAATAAGTGTAGGTCTTACAAAGCAACCTTTACCAAGTTCGCCATCAGTAACACGTACACCACCGGCTACAATGCGAGCTCCTTCTTCTTTTGCAAGGTCTACATAACTCAATACTTTATTAACTTGGTCTTCGTAAATCAAGGAGCCAAGTTGAGTAGATGAATCCCAAGGCAAACCAACTTTCACCTTATCGAATAGTGCAGCAAGTTCAGCTACGAATTTATCGTAAATTGTATCTTGTACGAAGATACGGGAACCAGCGCAGCATACTTGACCTTGGTTAAAAAGAATACCGAGCATTGCCCCGTCAAGAGCTTGTTTCCAGTTCGCATCTTCAAAGAAGATATTCGCAGATTTACCACCTAATTCCAATGTGGCAGGAATCAAGCGTTCAGATGCTGCTTTATATACATCTAGACCTACCTCTGTAGAGCCTGTGAAAGCTAACTTGCTGAAGCCTGGATGATCAAGGATGTATTGACCGGATTTAGAACCTTTACCTGTTACGATATTTACAACGCCTGGAGGCAAGATTTCTTTCAAAATGTCGCCTAGTTCCAAAAGGCTAAGAGATGTATGGCTAGAAGGTTTGATTACAACTGTACAACCTGCTGCAAGAGCTGGCGCCAATTTCCAAGCGGCCATTAGGAATGGGAAGTTCCAAGGTACTACCTGGCCTACAACCCCAATTGGTTCACGAACGATAAGGCTCAATGTATTTTCGTCAAATACTTGTGCAGAGCCTTCTTCGGAACGAAGCACGCCTGCAAAGTAACGGAAATGGTCCGCCCCAAGTGGAATATCCACATTCAATGTTTCACGGATTGGCTTACCATTGTCGTATGTTTCAACTTGTGCCAAATGTTCTTTGTGAGCATCGATAGCATCCGCAATTTTCAATAAATAGTCAGCACGTTCTACTTGAGAAACGTTTTTCCACGTTTTGAAAGCTTCTGTTGCAGCCTCTACAGCTTTATCAACATCGCCATATGTAGCCTCTGCACAGATAGCGAGTTGTTCGCCATTAGCAGGGTTATATACATTGAATTCAGCACCGTCAGATGCCTTTACCCATTCATTATTAATTAAAAGTCCATATCTTTCTTTTAGGTTCAAGCTAATTGCATTACCTCCTCTTTAGGAATATGATTTAGGAATTTCCCCTCTGTGATTACATCATACTCCTTATATCTAAAATTATCAATTAGATATACCATTTTCGATATATCTGTTCTGCATTAATATGCATAGATTTTAGTTATATAGAAAAACCGCACCCTCTAAAACCATAGAGGGTGCGGTTTTTCGTATAATGACTTTTAGTCAAGAATGAGTTTCATTTAAAATCTATTAATATAGATTAACTAGCCTTCTAAGAAATTATCAGTTTCGACGATTCCCATTATTACGAGAGCCATTATTGTGATTATCATTTTGACGTCCGCCATTATTACGGTTGTTATTTCGGTTATCATTATTTCGACGCTGACCGTTGTTATTTCTATTACGGTTATTATCGTTATTCTTCGGCTTTTCTGGTTGCCCTGCTTTTCCCGCCAAAAAGATGCGATTGCGTTTTACATCAACAGAAATAATTTGTGCTTCGATAATATCACCTACAGCAAGCACATCAGCTGGATGCTGACGGCTGTTGCAGAGCTCGCTACGATGTAATAAACCATTCGTTTTAAGCCCAAAATCTACGAAAGCTCCGAAATCAACTACGTTATGAACAGTCCCTTTTACAACGGTGCCTACTTTAATATCTTCTAGGCTCACTACGTGCTTTCTAGTAAGCGGAGCCGGTAAATCTTCTCGAGGATCACGACCTGGTTTCGCAAGAGCCGCCAAGATATCTCGAACAGTCGGCACGCCCGCATCAAGTTTGGCAGCCATTTTCTCAGCATCTACAAGAGGTAATTTTACTTGCAACGCTTCTAATTGAGCTTTATCTTGTAAGTCTTTTAACGTAAAGCCTAACTCACCAATGATGCGCTCTGCCAATTCATAAGACTCTGGATGGACAGATGTATTATCCAGTGGATTTTTACCATGTTGTAAGCGCAAGAAACCAGCACATTGTGTAAAGGCAGCAGGGCCTAAACGAGGCACTTTTAGCAATTCCTTACCGCTTTTAAACACGCCATTCTCTTGACGGTATGCAACAATATTCTTAGCCACCGCACTAGAAATGCCTGCAACATGTTGCAAGATAGCTGGGGATGCAGTATTTAGCTCTACCCCAACGTGGTTTACTACAGTTTCAACTACTTGATCTAAGGTATGTGTCAATTGTTTTTGGTTTACGTCATGTTGGTATTGACCTACGCCAATAGATTTAGGATCGATTTTAACAGATTCAGCCAATGGGTCTTGCACACGGCGTGCAATAGATACAGCACCTCGAATAGTAACGTCTAAATTTGGTAACTCATCGATAGCTAATTTATATGCAGAGTATACAGATGCACCTGCTTCATTAGTAATGATATAGTGGCAATCTAATTGTTCCTCTTCAATCATATTAGACGCAAATTGCTCTGTTTCATAGGATGCAGTACCATTGCCGATAGATAAAAGAGTAACCTTAAACTTACGGATTTTATCAGCCAATACCTTTTGAGCTTCCTTGCGAAGCTTTTCACTATTTGTTAAATAGTACGCACCATAATAAAGCACATTGCCTTGTTGATCGATAATCGCCATCTTACAACCGGTGCGATAACCAGGGTCGAGCCCCATGATAACATGTCCGGCCAATGGTGGTTGTAACAATAGATTTTTGAGATTTACACCGAATACCTTGATAGCTTGCTCATCGGCTTTTTCCGTCAATTCATTGCGAATTTCACGCTCTAAAGCTGGGAAAATAAGACGTTTGTACGCATCAGCTACAGCAGCCGCTTTATACTCTGCGAAGATAGACTTCGGATTTTTCTCTAACTTTTGAACCATATAAGCGACATAGGTGTCACCTGGTACGGTGAGCGCCAATTTCAAAGCACCTAATTTTTCACCGCGATTTACCGCCAAGATACGATGGGACGGCATTTGACGTACGGGCTCAGCATATTCAGCGTATTGCAAGAATTGTTGTTGTTCTTCCTCTTCACCGCTCAATTCAGCTTGAATAAAGCCTTCATTCCACATCTTCTTACGCAAGTACGCCCGGAAGTCTGCACTATCACTGACGATTTCCGCTACGATATCAGAAGCGCCTTGTATGGCATCCTCTGGCGTAGGAACCTCTTCTGTTATATATTCTTTTGCAATTTCTAACGGATCTTCAGAGGTAACTGTATCGTTGATAATCATATCAGCCAAAGGCTCTAAACCACGTTCACGGGCAATCATAGCACGCGTACGTTTCTTTGGACGGTACGGTAAATACAAATCCTCTAATTCTTGAAGCTTTGTTGCAGCCTCTAAGGATTTCATCAACTCGTCTGTCATCTTTTCTTGCTCTGTAATAGAAGCAATGATTTCTTGGCGACGTGTTTCTAAATTGCGCAAGTATTTAATGCGTTCTTCAATGGTGCGCAATTCTCATCTTGCAATTCGGCCGTTACCTCTTTACGATACCGCGCAATAAACGGCACCGTATTGCCTACGTCCAGCAATTCTACTGCAGCTTGCACCTGCTTTGGCTTAACATTTAATTCACTCCCAATAAGGGCAAACATTCTTTCACTCATTTAGCTGCCTTTCTGCGATAGGTTACAAAACGATGAGGATATTGATTCTTTTCATCCACAATGCCGTCTACAACGGATTCGATGGTGAAAGCATCCTCTGAGAATTCAGGGAAAAATGCATCCCCATCAAATTCGTGGTCCACTTCAGTGATATACATAGTATCTACATAAGGTAGAAAAGCTTCGTATACTTGAGCGCCACCAATAACGTAGGCCGCATCAAGAGCACGTGCTGCTTCAGCAGCCGCCTCAGGGTTATGGAAAATCTTAACACCTTCTGGTGCATCAAAGCCTTTATCACGAGTAATTACCCAATGCTCACGATTTGGCAACAAGAACGGTAAGCTTTCAAAGGTCTTACGGCCCATGATAATAACATGTCCTGTTGTTTTTTCCTTAAAGAATTTCAAATCATTTGGCAAATGCCAAATCAAAGTATTATCTTTACCGATTACACGATTATGTGCTACGGCTACGATTAATGCTAACATACTGCCCTCTTTCAGTTAATACTATACAGCAACAGTCATGGATAATTTACCTAAATGTTCATATCCATCTAAGGTAATGTCCTCTGGTGTGAAGTCATAGAAGTCTTTTACCTCAGGATTCACAATAATTTTTGGAGCAGGCAACGCTTGTTCACGACGTGCTAATTGCTCACGCAATGCATCTACATGATTTTCATAGATGTGAGCATTGTTGATAACATGAGTAAATTTACCAGGTTTAAGACCTGTCACTTGAGCAATCATACATTGTAATGCCGCATATTGAGCTGTGTTAAAAGGAACACCTAGCCCCATGTCGCCACTGCGTTGTATGAGCATGCAGTTCAAGTAACCATCCCCTACATCCCATAAGGTTTCATACGCACATGGTTGCAACGCCATATCATCTAAATCTTCAATATTCCAAAGGGTTACAATCATTCGACGGCTATCAGGATCTTCTTTGATTGTTTTGATGAGCTTATCTAGTTGTTTGTACTTCGCAATTTGGTAGCCGTACGCTTTACCAATAGTACCATCTTCACGCATCCATTCATCCCACACGTGCACATTCATTTCTTGCAATTTGCGCACGTCATTGGACTGCATTTGCCAAATCCACAATAATTCTTTTACAGCTGTTTTGAAAGCTACAAATTTAGTGGTTAAAATTGGAAATTCCTCTTGCAAGTCAAATTGCATGATTTGTTGAGGCAATTTGTACGTTGCAATGCCTGTGCGATTTTGACCATAAATGCCATGATCTAAAATATTTTCAATAATACCGAGGTATTGTGTATCTGCTAAGCTCATTTATCCCCCTAAATCTATTATAAGCAAAAAAATACTAACGTATATCTTGATAATCTTACTAAAATATATAGTACTATCTCACTAAAATATATAGTACTATCATACTAAAAAATATACAGTACTACCATATATACAGTAAAATTTATTATCCCTTATATTCTGCAATGGCCTGTAAAAAGGTAAGTCCATATTTTTTTAATTTTGCTTCCCCTACGCCTTTAACATTTCCAAACTCACCTAATGTTGTAGGTCGTAAATTTGCCAAATCTATGAGTACTGTGTCAGGGAAGATAAGCTACGGTCTAAGACCCGCTTTTTCTGCCAAGCGTTTGCGATGTTGACGTAAATGTTCAAATAAGCCGCCCGATGTAGATCTGGATTTTCCTCGCACCACTGAAACAGCAGACTTACTGTTGCGAGAAGGCACAGACACATGTTGTCTAATTTCCTCTACCTCTTTATGACCTGCTAGCACTTCCTCTGCACCAGCCGTTAAGGATAACACAGGGTATTTCCCCGTCGAACTACGCAAGTAGCCAGATGCTACAAACTGTTGAATAAGTCCTTTAATAGATTTTTCATCTACATTGCTCAGTAAGCCAAAGACAGGCAATGCATCATGGCCAGCACGCATAATCCGGTCCGTTCGCTCCCCACGGACAATAGAGGTTATCATTGATGCCCCATATCGCTCATCGGTGCCCATAATGGCACGGAAAATAGCCTTTGCTTCCTTCGTAACATTGATCTTATCAGCAGAACCCTTACAAGAGCTACAATTATCACAGGTTGTCCAAACGGTGCTTTCACCAAAGTAATTAAGCATATATTTACGCAAGCAATTACTACAGAAACAGTAATCAATCATGGACTGCAATTTGCGTAACTCCACATCTTGTCGCTCAGGCGTTTCAATGGACTGTTCAATTAAATACTTATGAACCTGCACATCCTGCCCACTATAAAGCAAGATACATTCAGCAGGTGCCCCATCACGGCCAGCTCGTCCTGCCTCCTGATAATAGGACTCCATATTACGCGGCATTTGATAATGTAGCACATAGCGTACATTGCTTTTATCAATGCCCATACCAAAGGCATTGGTAGCCACCATAACCTGCAATTTATCGTCTGCGTAGGCATTCTGCATTTCACGGCGCACCTCGTCGTTGAGTCCTCCGTGGTAATGGCCAGCTTTGATGCCCGCACGGGTTAAATTTTCATAAACCCGATCTACATCCTTGCGCGTTGCACAATAGATAATACCATTTTCATTGGCGTGCTGTCGCACATAATGGACAACGTAATCCATCCGCTTCGGTGTGCGGATGACAGAGAAGGATAAATTAGGCCGATCAAAACCCGTCACGTATACATTAGCCGTATCTAGACCTAATAATTTTTTTATATCATTTTCTACATATTTCGTCGCCGTCGCTGTGAAAGCCCCCACGATAGGTCTCTTTGGTAATGAATTGAGCCACTCACCGATAAGTCGATAAGACGGTCTAAAATCATGGCCCCACTCAGAGATACAGTGAGCCTCATCCACGATAACTTGAGCAATCGGTAACGCTCGCAGTACATTACAGAAAAAATTAGAACTCAACCGCTCTGGCGCAATATATAAGAGTTTAATTTTGCCACTACGTACCTCGTACATAGTCTTATTAAACTCTGCTTGGGTAAGCGTACTATTGATAAGTGCCGCTGGTATATTCTGTACTAAAAGACCATCCACTTGGTCTTTCATAAGAGAAATAAGCGGAGAAAACACAATAGTCAAGCCCGGCTTACAAAGCGCAGGAATCTGGAAACAGATAGACTTCCCTGCCCCTGTCGGCATGATTCCAATTACATCTTCATTCCGCAACAAGGATGCAATAGGAGCCTCTTGAGCCGGTCTAAAGGAGGTATACCCAAAGTAGGTCTCTAACATGCGCAACGCTTGTTGTTTCGTCACAACTTGATGCGGTTTAGGTACTTCATGCTTAGTGCCTACTTGTTGTTCCATAAGGTCCTCCTTTCACGTTCCAGAAATGTAAATATTAATCTCGATTACTACTGACCAATATTTCGTATACCCAATACGAAATATCGTTTTTCCATTCTTTTATTTTATCATATTTCGTTCGGTATTGGTTTCATTAGTATATGATTTCATAAGCAACAATCTAATGCGTATCTCTAAAGTATATGGGCTAAATTGGTATAGGAATCTTGTTAATATCACCAATTTTTTTACCCTCTAAAGTACTAATATGTGGTACAATAAAAATTATTTACTATACTATAGAATATAACTAGAACCTAAGGAGGTCTTATATAGGCATGACACAAGACAACTTAATGATTATTATCGCCTTTGCCTTATACCTAGGACTCATGATGTATATCGGGGTCTACTACTATCGCAAATCAAACAGCATTGGTGATTACATCCTCGGTGGCCGACAACTAGGACCATGGATCACAGCACTTAGTGCAGAGGCATCAGATATGAGTGGTTGGATGCTCATGGGTGTGCCTGGTCTAGCGTATACTACGGGGATTTCTGGTGTATGGATTGCCGTAGGCCTCACATTAGGTACATGGGCGAACTGGAAATTCGTTTCTAGACGCTTACGTAACCATACTGAAGTAGCCAGTGATAGCTTAACATTACCGGATTATTTGAAGAATCGTTTCCACGATCAGTCTCATTCGGTAGCTGTCATTTCCGCCTTATTTATCTTGATTTTCTTCTTGATTTATACATCATCAGGATTCGTGGCAGGGGGCAAATTGTTCAATACCATCTTTGGTCTTGATTACACCGTATCCCTCTTTATCACCGCTGGCATCGTCGTATTTTATACCTTCCTTGGCGGATTCCTTGCCGTATCTTGGACAGACTGTATTCAAGGCGCATTAATGTTCTTTGCCATCTTGGCAGTACCAATTACAGCAGCCATGTACATGGGTGGCCCTATTGAAACATTCCAACTCATCCAACATGAGTTTCCACAAGGACTAAGCTTGTTTGGTAATCCATCTGATTGGTTTACTTGGGCTATCGGCCTAATTTCTTCTCTTGGTTGGGGTCTTGGCTACTTCGGTCAACCTCACATCCTAGTGCGCTTTATGGCTATCTCTGATGCGAAAGAGCTTAAGAAATCTACGAATATCGCCATGGTATGGGTTATCTTATCCCTTATGGCAGCTATTGCAGTAGGTCTCATCGGTCATGTTTACATGCTGCCAGATAAATTAGTAGGCACTGATGCGGAAACAATATTCCTCATCATGACTGAACGGCTCTTTACTCCATTTGTAGCAGGCCTTATCTGGTCCGCTGTATTGGCCGCTATTATGAGTACCGCATCTGCTCAATTATTAGTAACAGCCTCTGCTATTTCTAATGACTTCTATGCTAATATCATACATCCAAAAGCAAGCGATAAAGAGCTTGTATTAGTAAGCCGTATCGTAGTACTTCTAGTGGCATTGATTGCCATCTATATGGCAATGGACCCAGACAGCTATATCTTGACGATGGTAGCCTATGCTTGGGCAGGCTTCGGCGCAGCCTTCGGTCCAGCAATCTTGTTCTCCTTGTTCTGGAAGCGTATGACTCGTCACGGATGTATCGCTGGTATTGTTGTAGGTGGTTTGACAGTACTCATTTGGAAACAATTTGGATTCTTTGGCCTATATGAAATTGTGCCAGGCTTCATCTTCTCTTCTATCGCAATCTATATTGTAAGCCTCATGTGTAAATTGCCTC
>OKBD01000060.1_pt1 | contig 13026 bp, 10 predicted proteins | sample 1612391 | NCBI WGS metagenome assembly OKBD01 (sample SAMN04436792, study PRJEB24849) | human gut metagenome | biome: human gut; feature: NICU; material: stool | host: Homo sapiens | place: USA: Saint Louis, MO | collected 2011-04-27 | reverse complement strand
CTTCATTACTGTTCATCCTGATGTTTACGGATGGCTTTCATTTCTTCATCCGTCAAACGACGACCTACATTTTCCGCTTGATTCAACGTATCCTCACCTTCTAAGACTTCGATGAGCATAGCAATAGAAAAGCGATCTAGTGTAGGTGTGGTCTTCTGTATTGCATCAGCCATCATCCAATCTGATTCAGTATAGTTATTAATACGTTCTGTAATTTCTTCCCAGTTTGAAAGTAGCAATCTCGTAATGGGGCGATATAGTTCAATACCGAAGTACTCGATTAAGCTAACTATATTATTCATATTTTCTAGGCTAACATTACATTCATTTTTTTTATTTTCAGATTCTACATATTCAAGTAAGAATTCCCGGTTATATTTATTTGTCACCTTGAATCATTCCTTTATTAAATAGTGCATTAGCAAATTCTTTTGCATTAAATGGACGCAAGTCATCCATACCTTCGCCAACGCCAATCCAGCGTACGGGTACGCCCAGTTCCTCTTTAATAGAGATAACTACGCCGCCTTTTGCTGTACCATCTAGTTTAGTTACTACAATACCATTTACTGGTACAGCTTGACCAAATAATTTAGCTTGGCTTACTGCATTTTGACCCGTAGTACCATCTAAAACGAGCAATGTTTGATGCGGCGCACCTTCTACGTGGTTATTCGCTACGCGCCCCATCTTTTTAAGCTCTTCCATAAGGTTAACCTTAGTATGTAGACGACCAGCCGTATCTACGATAACAAGGTCTGCATTACGAGCTTTCGCAGCTTCCATTGCATCATATACAACGGCAGCAGGGTCTGCGCCTTCTTTATGTTTAACAATCGGCACACCAACGCGATCAGCCCAAATGGATAATTGGTCAGCTGCAGCGGCACGGAATGTATCACCTGCAGCAATGATAACCTTTTTACCTTCTTTAGTATAATAGTTAGCCAATTTAGCGATTGTCGTTGTTTTACCAACACCATTTACACCAACTACGAGGATAACCTCAGGATGGTGCAAAGTAATTTCATCTTCTTGATCGATGAGCATTTCCGTGATGCGGTCTTCCATAAACGGCATTACATCGCCTGTATGATTAATGATACCTTCTGTTACACCACGACGAATTTCTTTCATCAAGTATTCTGTCGTCTTAGGGCCTAGATCACTAGTAAGCATAACTGCTTCTAAATCATCTAAAAAATCATCATCGATTTGCGCATAACCAATAACGATGCTTTCTACATTTTTTACAAAAGACTTACGAGTTTTCTCTAAACCGTCTTTAATTCTATCAAAGAATCCAAATGCCATTATGCTAGATCCTCCTTCACATCTTCAAATGCTACTGTTAATAATCGCGATACACCGCGTTCCACCATGGTTACCCCTTGAAGTACTTCGGCAGCTTCCATCGTCTTTTTACGGTGAGATACAACGATAAATTGTGTTTCTTTATTTATTCGATTTAAGTAAGAGCTAAATCGTTCAACATTAGCTTCGTCAAGCGCCGCGTCAACTTCGTCAAGCACACAGAACGGAGCTGGACGATAGTCAAGGAATGAGAACAATAAAGCGATAACCGTAAGAGCACGCTCACCACCCGATAAAAGTGTCAATTGTTGACGCTTTTTCCCTGGTGGTTGAATGTAGAAGTCGATACCACCCGTCAAGATATTATCTGGATCAGTAAGTACAATTTGCGCAGTACCACCGCCAAACAATTGGCTGAATACTTCTTGGAATCTACGGCCTACCACATCCAATACATCGTATAGCTGTGTACTCATAGCCTTATCCATTTCGGCAATAACCGCCTGTAATTGCGTCTTTGCCGTATCTAAATCAGCTAATTGTGTGGTTAAGAAATCATATCGTTCTTTAGTCTCTTCATATTCCTCAACGGCATTTGGATTGACTGGACCCAATTCGGCAATTTCGGCCATCAACCGAGCTTGCTCATCCTTCCAATCATTAACGGAACCTTCAATGCGAAGGGCTTGAGCATCTTCCAATGTAAAGCCTAGCTCTTGTAATTCTTCTATAAAGCGCTCACAATCCATGCGATGACGTGTAATTTTACCTTCCATATCAACAAGACGACCTTGCACCACTTTATAGCGTTGATTCAATCGGTCTTGCTCACTGAGGATAGATTCCAATTCCTCGCGCCCCGTAGATGTTTTATCATAGGCTTCATCACGAAGAGCACGTAATCGTTCAACCTCAGCCGTAGCAGAGGCCAACTCTTGTTCTGCAACTTCCTGAGCCTTAGGTATTTCCTCTTCATAGCGTTGTGTAGTACTAACTAACAAATTACGAAGTGGTGTTAAGCGCTCAATAATACTAGAAATAGACTGATTACGCTGTTCACGTTGTGTTTCCCGTTCCTGAATGGTATGTCGCAAGGTATCACAAGTAAGGCGAACTTCTGTAAAAGCTTCATACGCCTCTTGTTGCACCTTTTGCAACACAGTCAATCGATCCATCAACGCCCCTTGATTACCATCCACACCATGATTCTCTTGCAAGGAAGCTAATGCTGTTTCTTGATCTTTCAAGTTAGCAGTTGTAGTAGCCAAATCAATATCAATTTGTACTAAACGTTGCTCTTCTTCTGAAAGAACACGTTTCTTACGATCTATCTGATGTTGTATATTTTGTACCTTTGTTTCACTAGCCACATAGAGTAAGTTCGTATGTTGATAGATTTCATCAAGGCTAGCTCGTTCTTTTTCAGCCTCTTCAACCCGTTTTTCTAGATTTTCTAAGCTAGCTGTTAAGGAACGGATTTGTTCTTCAATTTGTACAAGCTCTTGTTCAAGACTAGCTGCTTCTTCCTTACGGCTCAATACAGAGGCGCGCTTACGCTTCGTAGCACCACCGGTTAAAGAACCACCCGGTTGGAACTGTTCACCCGTAAGGGTTACAATACGCAATTGTTGATTGTATTTTTTCTGTAATCCAATAGCATCATCCATGGAGGATACTACTAAGGTACGGCCCAATAAATACTGGAAAATATGAGCGTACTTATTATCAAAGGAGATACAATCAACAGCAGTGCCTAATACACAGCTTTCATTTAGAGCCGGTGTATCATAAGGTTTTCCTTTTACAGAATCCATAGGCAAGAAGGTTACGCGACCACCTTGGATAGATTTCAAGTAATTTACACCCTCAGCCGCTGCACGAGCCGTAGTAGTTACAACGTGGTTAACACTGCCGCCTAATGCCGTTTCAATAGCCGTAGTATATTTGTCCTCTACCGTAAAGAGATCACCAACAGCGCCTGTGATTTGTTCGCGCCAAGAACCTTTACCATTTAAGATATTCTTTGTACCTTCTAAATAACCTTCATGTTGTTCTTCCCATTGGGCTAATAGTTCGATACGACCTTTAACACGTTGCTCTTGGGTAAGTAATTTTTGTAATTCTTTACGTTCCTCACGAGCTTGTATAGCTGCTTCTTTACCACCATCAACGAGGGCTTGTCGTTGTGCAGAAATAGCATTAAACTTTTGGCCTAGCGCTTCAAATTCAGAACGAGCGACTTGAAGTTCACTATCTACCTGTGCTATCTCAGATTCTAGAATAGCACATTGATTTTTGCTTTCTCCCTTGCGACCTTCTAAGCTTCGAATACTAGCCTTAGCCGTTTCAATAGCACTCACAACTTCTAATTGACGTTGCTCAAAAGCCTCTCGATTGGATTGCAAGGATTGAAACTTAGCTTGTTCTGACCTTACATCTTCAACAGCCTTTTTGTAGGTCGCTTCTAATTCTTCTAAATTAGACTCTTTCTCTACTAATTGAGCACTTTCATCTTGAATCAATTGATTTAAGATGCGCAATTGTTGCTCCTCGCCTTTTTGCGTAGCCTCTAGCTCGCTAATGCGCATAGACGTTTCATCTAATTCACGGCGCGCTGTTTTTAGTTGCTCTTCTAAGAGACGTAAGTGACCAGATAAGCGTTCTTCATCACGTTGCTTTTCAGTATACTGAGCCTCCCACAACTTAAGCTGTTCCTGCTCTTTTGACGAAGACGATTGCAATTCGTGACGACGAGCCTCTAATTTAGACAATTCAGTTTGAAGCTCAATTTCTTCATCTTTAAAGGCAATATTATCATTTTCAAAACGCGTTAAAAGACGATCAGAGGTTTTATAATTGTGAAAGCCTAATGCCCCATCATAATCGCGCTTTGTGCGGCTTAAGGTCATATATTTTTTAGTCTTTTCCGCTTTTTCAGACAAAGGTCCTAATTGCTCTTCAATGGTAGCCATTACGTCTCGTACACGCTCCATATTACGATCTGTACTGGCAATACGACGCAATGCATCTTCTTTATTGATCTTAAAGCGAGAAATACCTGCTACATCTTCAAAGATAAGGCGCCGTTCTTCAGGTTTAGAATTTAAAATAGCATCAATTCGGTTCTGCCCAATGATAGCCATGGAGTCTCTACCAAGACCGGTATCTGCTAGTAAAAGATGTATGTCCTTTAAACGACAAGATCGCTTATTGATGAGGAACTCACTTTCACCAGTGCGGTATATACGGCGTGTAATGGCTACCTCAGCCATATCTATATCTAATTGTTGGTCACTATTGTCAAACACAAGTGTAACCTCAGCAGCGCTCATAGGTTTGCGCTTTTCCGTACCAGAGAAAATAATATCCTCTGCTTTTTGACCGCGCAAATTACGGACATTGGATTCTCCCAATACCCATTTCATAGCATCCGTAATATTACTTTTACCACTTCCGTTAGGACCAATAACGGCAGTCATTCCTGGTGAGAATTTTACAATCGTTTTATCCGCAAACGATTTAAAGCCCTTTAATTCCAACCGAAGTAATTGCATGACTGCCTCCTTTCTACCAACAACCTTAAATAATCATATCTTTTATTATAACACATATTGTAGGCCATCAATACAGCACCGAACGGTATTTCTCGTACTTTCTTCACACCAGCTTATACTATATTGTGGGTATAATTCTGCAAAATATAATACATTTCGATTATTAAGCCCTCGCACCTTAGATGTTAAGCGTCTCGGATAAGAAATAACAATATTATGCTGTACTGCACTACCATTATTCCTAATATAATTTGTTCTATCATTATTAGTGTTATCTATACATCCACTATTATCAACATTAACTCTACTTAATTTTAAGCTTCCATAAGTAGCATCTTCAATTAAACTAAAACAATCATTACTTATTAAGTACTTATACTGAGATACATGCTCATCAATACAACGTTCAATTCGCTGCTTATACTGTTCGTTCACAACCAGCTCCCCCATAGCGGGCTCATATGGCCCCGCTACTAAGCTATTCCTGGAATCTAATTCTTCTGTACTTTGTAAACCCGTGCGAATGACTTCAATACCATGCTGTTCAAACCAATCTTTTAAAAATGAACAATACTGTATAGCTAGCTCAGTACTTAGTGGTTCATATTCTCCAGCTCTATACTGGTCGGCTAGCTCTGTATTTTCTATAACTAGTACGGGATAGATACGTACAAACTCAGGTTGTAATGCGACTACCGCAATGGCCGTTTCTATTATTGTTTGCCAGGTCTCACCTTTTAGTCCTGGTAAAAGTTGAACTCCAACGGTCATATCATGCTGTTTTAATCGTGCAACAGCCTCTACTACCTCTTGTGCCGTGTGACCCCTCTTAGCATCGACTAAAATACCATCATTCATAGACTGCACGCCAAGTTCTACAGTTTTTACTCCATAAGACTGTAATAATGTAATCGCTTCATCACCTACAGCATCAGGTCTTGTAGAGCAACGTATGCCATCAATGATTCCCCATTGAAGCATTTCATAGGCAGGCATTAATAATTTATGTTGTAAATCTTTAGGAATAGCCGTAAATGATCCCCCATAAAAGGCAACCTCCCAAAACTTCTCGCACCGTTTTGTGCCTACATAGTCTTTAATTGTTTGTTGTATATATTCTGGAGTTAGGTGACTAATACCAGATTGGCCCGTAATACGAGATTGATTACAAAATGTACACACATAAGGACAACCTACGTGAGGTATAAAAAAGGGAATCATACCAAATGGTTTCATAGACACCTCCTCTTCTTATGCAAAAATTATTACTCATCTACTATTTTATAAATTATTACTCACATACTATTATACAGAAAAAAGCGCCATTCGGCGCTTTTCTATTTATCAGCCATCAACTTTTCTAAAGTCAATTGAGCCGCATGTTGTTCTGCAATTTTTTTACTTTTACCAGAGCCGGCCTCGTAAGTAACACCATTGATTTCAACCTCCATAAGGAAGGTTTTAGCATGGTCGGGACCACTTTCACTGAGCAAATGATAGACAATATGTTTATCCCCATCTCTTTGCACATATTCTTGTAATAATGTCTTATAATCTTTGCCCCGCTTACCTTCTAAGGCTTGCATGATATAAGTAGTTAAATGTTTTAAAACGAAGACCATAGCTGTTTGATAATCTGTAGAAATATAAATAGCACCGATGAGAGACTCAAAGGTATCCGCTAATATAGAGTTTCGATCATTACCACCGGAAGCGCATTCTCCATGACCGAGCAATAAATATTGTCCTAGTTGCAAAGAACGGCTCACAGATGCTAAAGAATCTTCACACACTGTAGCGGCCTTAATTTTCGTTAAATTACCTTCAGCCATATCTGGATATGTCTTAAATAGGTATTCCCCAATAATAAGATCCAAAACAGCATCGCCTAAAAACTCTAATCGCTGATTGTGATGAATATGCTTTGATTTATGTTCATTCGCATAAGAAGTATGTGTAAAAGCACAATCTATAATGGATATATCTGACACAGGTATGTCTAAACGAGCAACAAGCTCATGAAGAGATTCTTCACGAGCTTGTGTTATCTTACTCTTATGCGTTTCGATAGTAACCATTAAGCTTCATAACGGCGAATGCAAAGTGTACCGTTATGACCACCAAAACCGAAAGAGTTAGAAAGTGCACATTTTACTTGAAGTTCACGTGCGCCTTCACGAACATAGTCCAGATCCAAACCTTCATCAGGATTGTCACAGTTAATTGTAGGGTGAACTTTACCAGTTTCGATAGCCATCGCCATTACGATAGTTTCGATAGCACCAGCAGCACCTAACAAGTGACCTGTCATGGATTTTGTAGAGTTAACAGCGATATTTTTAGCATGATCGCCGAACAATTCTTTAATAGCTAATGTTTCATTTTGGTCATTAAGGCCAGTAGATGTACCATGAGCATTGATATAGTTAACGTCTTTAGGGTCGATACCTGCATCTTTAATGGCTAATTCCATACATTTACGAGCTTGAACACCACCTGGAGCTGGTGCAGTGATGTGGTAAGCATCACCATTGCTACCATAACCCACAACTTCAGCATAGATATGTGCACCGCGTGCTTTTGCGTGTTCTAATTCTTCAAGAACTACGATACCAGCACCTTCACCCATTACGAAACCATCACGGTCACGATCAAATGGACGGGACGCTTTTGTTGGCTCGTCATTGCGTGTAGACATAGCTTTCATAGCCGCAAAACCAGCTACAGCAGCCGGAGATACCGCAGCTTCAGTGCCACCAGCAAACATCACGTCAGCATCACCACGTTGGATAATACGGAATGCATCACCAATCGCATTTGTACCAGAAGTACAAGCAGTTACGTCGGTAATAACTGGACCTTTAAGCCCAAGGCGAATAGATACGCGTGCAGATGTCATATTTGCAATCATCATAGGTACTGCAAATGGACTTACCCGGCCAGGACCTTTCTCGAATAATGTTTCATACACCTCATGGATAGAGTCAATGCCGCCTATACCTGTACCAACTACAGTACCACAGCGATCTAAATCCGCTTTATCTAAATCAAGATCAGCATCTTCACAAGCAAGAACAGCTGCACCGATAGCAAATTCTACAGAACGGTCCATACGACGAGCTTCTTTTTTGTCTACCCCATAGTTTGTAATATCAAAATCTTTTACTTCACCCGCAATGCGTGTTGCATAGTCAGATGCGTCAAAGCGTGTAATCGGCCCAATACCAGATTGACCTGCCAATAACGCATTGTAGAAGTTCTCTTTACCGATACCTACAGGAGTCACTGCCCCTAAGCCAGTAATTACTACACGTTTTTCCAATTATTCCACCTCTTATAGCTATACAGCCCTTTAAATTAATCAATCTCTGCTACTTGCTGTTTTAATTGAGCAAAGATATCTTTAACTGGCATAATCCTATCGACTTTTCTCATATTATTGCCAGAGAACACCAACCCCGTTTCCACATCACCTTGTTGTGCGCGAGAAAGAGCACGGATAATGCAGAATTTATGGGAACAATGTTTTAAACAGTTATCACACACCGTTGGAGGCGCTACAGTACCATCTAAAACAGATTCAGCAAATTTGTTTTTTATTGCTTGACCAGGCAAACCAACAGGACTTTGAATCAATACTATATCCTCAGGGTTTGTAGCTCGTACATACATTTTTTTCAATTCATCAGATGCATTACATTCATCAGAAGCAGCAAAACGGCTACCCATTTGAACACCACTAGCACCGATTTTTAACATTTCAACGATATCACGGCCATCTAGAACACCACCAGCAGCAATTACTGGAATGTTTTTTACCGCTGCTACAACTTCGGGAACGATTTCTCGAGCAGAACGATCCGTCCCCAGGTGTCCACCAGCTTCACAGCCTTCTACGATTACAGCTGCAGCACCTAAACCTTCAGAAATGCGAGCTAATTTTGCGGACGAAACAATTGGTACAATAGGAGTACCAGACTCTTTGCCCATTGAGAACATATCTCTTGAAAAACCAGCACCTGCTACTACAAGATCAATGCCTTCTTCGATGGCAGTCTTTACTAAACCAGCAAATTGAGTTGCTGCTACCATCGCATTTATACCAATAATACCCGTAGGTGATAATTTTCTAGCTAATTGTATTTCGTATCGTAATTCATCGAAAGGCAAGCCCGATGCCGCAATAAGGCCGATACCACCTTCATTTGCAACGGCTGCTGCCAAGCGAGCTGTAGACAATCTAATCGCCATACCACCTTGAATAATAGGTACTTTGGCCACTAGATTCCCAATGCGAAGTTCAGGGAGCTTCACTATCAAATCCTCCTGTAAATAAAACCGGTTGGGAGGCCACTCGGCCTCCCGTTCGGTTGAATTGTTAGCTTTACAGCTTATTTAGCAGAATCAATATATTCTACTGTATCCTTAACGGTTTTAATTTTTTCTGCAACGTCGTCAGGGATTTCAACATTGAATTCTTCTTCAAATGCCATGATCAATTCAACGATATCTAAGGAGTCAGCGCCTAAGTCGTCGATGAATGTAGAATCAATGGTAACTTCAGCTTCATCAACGCCTAATTGTTCCACAACGATTGCTTTAACTTTATCGAAAGTGTTCATTAGTGGTTCACCTCCTTTCAAAGTGTATTTATATATAGTCTAATTTTACAACTACATTACCATGCCACCATCAACATTGATGACTTGACCCGTAATATAATTAGCAAAATCGCTAGCAAGGAATGTTACTACTGTTGCTACTTCTTCAGCATCAGCCATACGGCCCAATGGAATTTCAGTAACCATAGCTTCTTTAACTTTTTCTGGTAATACATCGGTCATATCTGTGTTGATAAAGCCTGGAGCAATAGCATTAACTGTAATACCACGGCTAGCCAATTCTTTAGCACAGGATTTAGTAAAACCAATTACGCCCGCCTTAGAAGCAGCATAGTTAGTTTGACCAGCATTACCTATAACACCTACAACAGATGTCATGTTAATAATATGACCAGAACGTTGTTTCATCATGATTTTAGATACTGCTTTAGTTACCAAGTAAACACCTTTTAGGTTAATATCGATAACAGCATCAAAATCTTCGTCTTTCATTCGCATTAACAAACCGTCACGTGTAATACCCGCATTATTCACGAGAATATCAATATGACCAAATTCTTTATGAGCTTCTTCCACCATGGAAGCAACTTCATCAGCATTGGCTACATTGGCTTTAATTTTAATGGCTTTACGGCCTAACGCTTGTACAGCTTCAACAGTTTCTTGCGCTGCACCTTCGCTACCGCTATAGTTTACTACAATATCAGCACCAGATTGTGCTAGATTGATGGCTACAGCGCGACCAATGCCACGGGATGCGCCAGTTACAATGGCTACTTTACCCTCTAAATGCATTTTATCGAACCCCCTTCAAAAATTCAAGCGTTTTCTCTAAGGATGCAATGTCTTCAACATTAGCTAATTCCATATCTTTGTTGATCTTTTTAGTAAAACCTGTAAGTACTTTCCCAGGCCCCACTTCAACAAAACGAGTAACACCAAAGTTTACCATTTCAGCTACACAATCTTCCCACAAGACAGGGTTAGCGGCTTGAGTAACTAAGGACTCTTTAATGTCATTTGCATTAGTCAAAATCTTGCCAGTAACATTTGCAACTACAGGAATTTGGGCATCACACACTTGGATCTTATCCAACTCTTCCTTTAAACGAAGAGCTGCTGGTTCCATCAAACGGCTGTGGAATGGAGCACTTACCGGAAGCATTACTGCGCGTTTTGCACCTGCTTCTTTCATTTTTTCAGCTGCTGTTTCCACCGCTGCAGTTTCACCGGCAATAACGATTTGTCCAGGGCAATTGAAGTTAACTGCTTGTACAGAACCTACAGAAGCATTTACTTCTTCACAAATTTCTACAACTCGCTCACGAGGTAATGCCAAAATTGCTGCCATAGCGCCTTTACCCAATGGCACAGCTTCTTGCATATATTCACCGCGTTTATGAACTACATATACTGCGTCTTTAAAGTTCAATACACCGGCTGCTACTAGAGCACTATACTCACCAAGACTATGCCCGCCTACGATGTCAGGCGTAAAGCCTTGTTCTTTTAGAATTTCATAACAAGCTACGGATGCAGTCAAAATAGCTGGTTGTGTATTTGCTGTTTTAACGAGCTCTGTATCAGGACCTTCGAAGCATAATTTACTGATAGAATAACCAAGTGCCTCGTCAGCTTCTTCAAAACGTTGTTTCACAATAGGGTACGCATTATACAAATCTTGTAACATGCCAACTTTTTGAGAACCTTGACCAGGAAAAACAAATGCCGTTTTCATTAGGGGCCTCCTTATTTACTAAGACCTTGAAGATTCTTAATCACAGTTTCAGCTTCAGTCATAATATCTTTAATGATAGTTTCACATGGTTTAACATCTGTTAACATACCAGAAATTTGACCGATCATTACAGAACCTTCTTTTACATTACCCTCAATATCAGCTAAACGAAGTGTACCAGCACCTAATGCTTCCAATTCCTCTTTAGATCCACCACTGAATTCAAGGGATTTATATTTATGACCTAACGCATTATCTATAATACGTACAGGATGACCTGTTGTTAAACCAGTCATAACTGTAGCACGATCTTTTGCTTTCAATACAGCGTTTTTATAATTTTCATGGTCAATACATTCTTCGGATAATACGAATCGTGTCCCCATTTGTACCGCTTTAGCACCTAATGCAAATGCCGCAGCCATACCACGACCATCTGCAATACCTCCGGCAGCAATAACTGGTACATCTACAGCATCAACTACTTGAGGAATTAATGCCATAGTTGTAATATCACCTACGTGACCACCAGACTCTGTACCTTCAGCAATAATTGCATCAATACCGCCACGTAATAAGCGCTTTGCTAGTAATACTGATGCAACTACAGGAATAACTTTTGTACCAATTTCTTTCAAAGCGGGAACATAAACACCAGGATTACCTGCACCTGTAGTGATAACAGGAACACGTTCTTCCACGACTACTTCCATAACCTCTTTTACAAATGGAGACATGAGCATGATATTACAGCCAAAAGGCTTACTAGTGCGCTCTTTTAATTTATGGATTTCATTACGGAAAATATCAGGAGGCATATGACCAGCACCAATAATCCCAAGTCCACCAGCTTCAGAAACGGCTGCCGCTAATTCTGCAGTACCGAGCCAAGCCATGCCACCTTGAAAGATTGGATACTCAATCTGCAATAAATCACAAATGTCAGTCTTAATCATCTTGATGTGTCCTCCTTAATACCATTTCAAGACCAGGCTTGCCCATGTTAGGCCTGCACCAAATCCTGCAAACGCAACATTATCACCGCGTTTGAAACGTCCCTCGCGATTAGCTTCATCAAGTGCAATCTCTACAGACGCGGCAGATGTATTACCATACTTATGTAAATTAACAAAAACTTTTTCCATCGGCAGATGTAAACGTTTGGCTGCCGAATCAATAATACGAATATTCGCTTGATGAGGAATGAAGTAATCTAATTCATTTAACTCCATATCAGCACGTTCTAAGGATTTTAAAACCGTACGTCCCATCGTTTTAACGGCAAATTTATATACTTCAGGGCCATCCATATGAATAAATGTTAAGCCCTCTTCTACGCGTTGATCATTTGCTACTACAGCAGTGCCACCTGCAGGAATGCAAAGCGCTGATCCTCCAGTGCCATCGGCGCCCATGTCAATACCTTTAATGCCATAGCCTTCAGGTACTTCAGATACTACTGCAGCCCCAGCACCATCACCAAAGAGGATACATGTACCACGATCATTCCAGTTTACTCGACGAGAAAGAATTTCTGCCCCCACAACGAGTACTTTTTTATAAATACCAGAGCTAATATAACTAGCGGCAGTAATCAATCCATATACAAACCCAGAGCACGCCGCTTGTAAATCATAGGCTGCAGCGTTTTTAGCTCCTAAGTTTGCTTGCAATACACAAGCTGCCGAAGGAATAATCATATCTGGTGTTAAGGTAGCAAAGATAATCATGTCGATATCCTCTGCAGAGACATTAGCCATTTGCATAGCTTTTTTTGCGGCCTCGGTCGCCATATAGG
>OKBD01000056.1_pt1 | contig 17862 bp, 19 predicted proteins | sample 1612391 | NCBI WGS metagenome assembly OKBD01 (sample SAMN04436792, study PRJEB24849) | human gut metagenome | biome: human gut; feature: NICU; material: stool | host: Homo sapiens | place: USA: Saint Louis, MO | collected 2011-04-27 | reverse complement strand
AAAAAGATAATGAGTTCATTAGCAAACTTGAAACTCGCCAGTTGATAAATCCCGAATACTGGTCCCCAGACTATGCACTGGTTTGCAATCTAAAAACATATTTTGTAAACAGAGCTATAGAGTTAAATCTTGTGAATGATGATATGGTTGCATGGGTTGACTTTGGTTACTGTCGTAGTGCAGACGTAACCAGAGGGTTATCTCGATGGGACTATCCTTTTGACCGCAAAAAAGTAAATTTCTTTACAGTTAAAAAAGGTTTGACCGTCAAAACTATCCATCAGGTTTTTGACCACATGATTAACAATCGTTCCTATATTATTGGTGGGGCAATTGTAGCAACACAAAAGAAATGGAAAGAGTTTTACAAACTGGTTTGTCAGTGTCAAATAAAAACACTCAGAAATAATATAGTTGATGACGATCAGGGTATTTTTATAATGTGCTATCATTACAACCCTAAATTAATAAAACTAAATTACCTGGGTAAGAACCGCTGGTTTAATCTATTTAAACTATTCGGAAGAAAAGATTTAATTACTTTATTAAGAAGATTAAAGGTCTCTCTTATAGGTAAATAATTTTTAATTGAGGTATGAACAATGCCGATTCTAACCAGCCCCGGCATTGTTTTGCTTTTTCCTGCGCAGCCTGTCCCTGAAAAAATGCTTTTTCCGCCTCTGCATCATGAACCTATTGTGTGCCGTCCCATTTAACGTATCCCCCTTCGGGAGCCACTGATACAACATTATCAGGCAGGGACCCCAGCGTCTCAACCCACATGGGGAAATTAGAGCCGGTTAAAAGTTGTGAGCCACTCATTTATGTTACTCAGACCAAGTCTGAGTAAGGCTATCACACATAACTAAATTTAATTTATGGTGCTGGGAGTAGACAGTGTACATATCAATATTTACTTCTCAACGATGATCTGCGTCGTTTAAGACCGACATCACTATATTAAGGGAAGTGCATATATATGATGATATTGACTTTTTTTCACACGGAGCTAAAGTTTAATGTCTAAACGTAAGTCTAAAATTTACGAAAATCCCGGTCTTGACTCAACAATCTTTGTTGAACCGCAGCAAATTGCCAATACAGCCAATGCATTTCGTGAAGTGGTAAATAGCCTTAATAATGGCTATCTAGACGTACACGATGTTAGACGGAATTTCCTTTATACCAACGCAACTTTAGCAATTGAGCTTTATTTTAAAGCATTCTTGGTCAAAAGAATTCCTGCGCCTTACGATTTCACCATCGAAAATGGCCAGGCTACAAAAGCTGAATTCGATGATGAAAACCGCGTGACTAATTGGCATTCACGCCTAGATCTTCTTGAAGAACATAAAACGCACAACTTAAAAAAGCTTTTCAATGCACTTAGCGACACACAAAAAAAATGTGTCACACAAGAGATTTTGCAAACATGTAACACGATCCAGACCGCTACGGATCTATTGCAATTCCTTGACACTATTAGGAACTACTTTGTTGATAAGCGTTATGAATTCCAAGAATTCATCTATGGTGTTCCAAAAGACTCAAATATTATCTATACCTTGATTCCCGTCTTAAATGCCATTGGTAAAGTGCTTGCTAACCCACCAAATGCACCATTTCCAGGCATGACTTTGTTATAAGGAAGGTTATAGTTTCAATGTTATTAAGCTCCTTTTTAGAAACATAAAGGTCTAATCTGATCTAAAGCATCTAAACAACATGGGAGAAACGTCCCCTAACCTATTGATGTATATAGAGCAGATTTTGTCATAAAAGCACTGTTTGTTTACACATGCAAATAGCAATTAGAACCAGCAATGGCGCGGCTCTCAGTGTTTCATAAGCGGTGTCATGGGGTGTCGGGGGTCGGAGGTTCAAATCCTCTCGTGCCGACCAAAAATCCCAAAAAAAACCAACCTTAGGGTTGGTTTTTTTATGTCTGAGATTCATCATTCCTGAGTATTACTACGGCTTTCAGTACAGGTTTTACTACTTACCCATGCACAAATTGGGGTAAAATTTATCCTCTCATCAGCGTGATGAATCTGGACGATTGATGCGCTGAAAACAATAATGATACTAATAAAAACTCAGGAGAATAGTATGCCTGAAGCAACGCCTTTTCGGGTGCTGATTGTTGACGACCACCCACTGATGCGGCGAGGAATTAGTCAATTATTGCAACTTGATCCCGCCTTTAACGTAGTCGCGGAAGCGGGTGATGGTGCCAGCGCTATCGACCTGGCAAACCGCCTGGACCTTGATGTGATCCTACTGGATCTCAATATGAAAGGGATGAGCGGACTGGATACCCTGAATGCGCTGCGTCGGGATGGCGTCACCGCGCAAATTATTATTCTTACCGTATCGGATGCCGCCAACGATGTGTACGCTCTAATTGATGCCGGCGCGGATGGTTATTTGCTTAAAGACAGCGATCCTGAAGTCCTGCTGGAGGCTATTCGCAGTGGTGCCAAAGGTGGTAAAGCCTTTAGTACCCGCGTCAGCGAATATTTGCGCGAGCGCGACCTGTTTGGCGCCCAGGAAGACCCATTCAGCGTTCTCACCGAACGCGAACTGGATGTGTTACATGAACTTGCTCAGGGGCTATCGAACAAACAGATTGCATCAGTGCTGAATATTTCTGAACAGACGGTGAAGGTGCATATTCGCAATCTGCTGCGCAAACTCAACGTGCGTTCTCGTGTAGCTGCCACCATTCTATTTTTACAAACACGCGGCATGCAGTAATCAGATATTGCCCGATGGCGCTACGCTTATCGGGCCTACAAGCCACGTGCATCAGTAGGCCGGATAAGACGCTTTGCGTCGCCATCCGGCATCTTCCACTCTTACTTCTCCTGCGGCGTTAGCTGCTCCATCGCCTGCTTAATGCTGCGTTCTATCACCGCCCGACGGGTATCATTGGCCGGTAATAATTTCAGCATCATCTCCCACGCCGCAACCGCCTCGCCAAAGCGCTGCTGTTCAAAAGCGTTAAACGCATACATGCTGAGAACCCGCACGTTGGCATGTTCGCCGCGTACCAACTGGCGTAGCAGCTCCCCTCCCCGACGGTTATCATCAGGATCGGAAGAACGGGTCAGCGCTTCCGCATAGCCCAGCGCAGCATCGCTGTTTTTCGGATCCAGTCGATAAGCATTGGCATAGGCTTCAGTGGCCGTACTGGCGTTACCAAGTACCATGCCAATGCGCCCAAGCATGATCCAACCTTCAACGTTGGCAGGATCGGCTTGTAAGCGAGTGCGCAGACCCAACGCCAGACGCGTCATATCTTCTTCATTGAGCGGATCAGCTTTTGGATCCAACGCCCGCTCCAGCAGCGCCGGAGCCTGAGCGGTGGCCTGTTGCCAGACCTGAACCTGCTTATAGTTGCCGGTTTCATAATAGCTCACTGCGCCAACCCCCAGCGCCACCACGATGCCGGGCACAAACAACCCGAACCCACCGCGCTTACCATCCGGGATAACGTCATCAGGAAACTCTTCCTGTTTTACCCGGACACGTCGGCGAGTACGGGCGAAAATAATCCAGCCACCCAGACCAATCGCAACCACCGGCATCACCCACAAAAGTACAGTAAGCGGCGTCAACGGCGGATCGTAAGTGACGAAGTTGCCGTAGCGGGCCACCATGTAGTCGACAATCTCTTTCTGACTTTTTCCTTCCTGCATCAGTTCGTACACTTTCTGACGCAGGTCGGTGGCAATCATCGAGTTAGAATCGGCAATACTGTTGTTCTGACATTTAGGACAGCGCAACTGTTCGGTAAGCTGACGGAACTGCTGCTCCTGCGCTTCATCCTTAAACTGCATCACATCGATGGTCGCAAGCGCGGATCCAGAGATAACCAGCATCAGCAGGCCCAGTAAAAATCTCATTGCGCAGCCTCCTTACTGTACTTATCCCACAACGGTTTGATCTCGCTCTCCCACACCCTGGCATTCAAATCACCGGCATGGCGATAGCGAATAATACCTTTCCCGTCGATCAGGAACGTCTCCGGCGCGCCGTACACACCAAGATCCAGACCAAGCATACCGTCCCCGTCAAACAGGCTTAATGAGTAAGGATTGCCCAGCTCTTTCAGCCAGACAATGGCTTTCTGACGATCGTCTTTATAGTTCAGACCCACCACCCTCACGCCCTGCGCAGACAGTTGATTCAAGTACTGATGCTCGGCGCGACAGGTCGGACACCAGGTCGCCCAGACGTTAAGCAGTACCGGTTTGCCCTGGGTCAGCACATCGGCCTGATAATGTTGACCCGGATTTTCCAGCGATTCGAGGCGGAATGTCGGAACGGCTTTGCCGATCAGCGCCGACTCCAGATTAGTGGGATCGTCCCCCTGAGCGTTACGCGCCAGCTGCCACAGCAGCGCCGCCGCAATGATCAGAAAAATAATAAACGGAATTAACAGTGCGTTGCGCTTCATACAGCCTCCGACGCATTTTTTTGCACCGCGGCACGAGGACGCGTGCGCTGACGATAGCGTGGATCAAACAGGCAGAACAATCCGCCCAGCGCCATCAGCAATCCTCCGGCCCAAATCCAGCGAATAAACGGTTTGTAGTACAGACGCACAGCCCATGCGCCGTTATCCAGTTCTTCACCCAGCGCAGCGTACAGGTCACGCGTGAATCCGCCGTCAATTGCCGCTTCAGTCATCATCGAACTGGTGCTGTTATAGAAACGTTTTTCCGCATGCAGCGTGGCTTCCGGTTTACCATCACGAGTGACGCCAATAATGGCAACGCCCCCCCGGTAGTTTGGCCCGGTAATATCTCTCACTTCGCGGAAAGTGAACTGATAGTTATGGATACTGACGCTATCGCCCGCCTTCATACGCACATCACGTTCAACGCTGTAATTCTGGCTAAAGGCAATACCGACAATGGTGATCGCCAACCCTACGTGACCCAACACCATGCCCCAGTAACTTGGCGTCAGCTTCGTCCCACGAGAAATACGCAGGAACGCTTCGGACATCGCCAGTACAAAAATCCAGCACGCCATCGCCAGGCCCACGACGGTCATCGCCGCAATGCGATCCTCAAACAGCCACGGCAGCAGCAGCGACATAACAAGCGTGGTGACAAACGCGATAATCAGTAACGTTTTCAGTTTACGCGGTCGGTCACGGCCCCAGCGCACTAATGGCCCTATTCCCAGCAACAGCGCGAACGGTGCCATCAGCCAGGTAAACATGGTGTTGAAGAACGGCTCGCCAATCGAAATGCTGCCCAGCCCCAGCTGTTTGTGCACCAACGGCAGCAGCGTACCCAATAGCACCACCAGCATGGCGGCAATAAGCAGAACGTTGTTGCCCAACAGCAGAGATTCACGCGACCACAGCGCGTTGTTTACCCGCGAGCGGACCTTGTGACCGCGAACCGCAAACAGCAGCAGGGAGCCGCCAATCACTAATACCATAAAGGCGAGAATAAACATCCCGCGCGACGGATCGGAGGCAAAAGCATGCACCGACACCAGCACGCCGGAGCGCACCAGGAAAGTCCCCAACAGGCAAAGCGAGAATGCGCAGATTGACAGCAGCAGCGTCCAGGCTTTAAAGCTGGCACGCTGTTCGGTGACCGACAACGAGTGCATCAGCGCCGTTCCCACCAGCCATGGCATAAACGAGGCATTTTCAACTGGATCCCAGAACCACCAGCCGCCCCAGCCCAGCTCGTAATAGGCCCAGGCGGAACCGAGCACAATACCCAGCGTCAGGAACACCCACGCCGCCAGCGTCCACGGACGCGAAAAACGGGCGAAGGTACTGTCCAGTCGGCCACTCATCAACGCGGCAATCGCAAACGCAAAGGCCACGGAGAAACCGACATACCCCATGTACAGCAACGGCGGATGGAAAATCAGCCCCGGATCCTGCAACAGCGGGTTCAGGTCGCGCCCTTCAATAGGGAAGTTGGGCAACGTACGGGCAAATGGATTGGAGGTAAACAGAATAAACAGCAGAAAGCCAACGCTGACCATCCCCATCACCGCCAACACGCGGGCGACGATGTCCAGCGGCATACGCTGGCTGAATGCCGCAACGGCGAACGTCCAGCCGCTCATCAGCAGTACCCACAGCAGCAGAGAGCCTTCATGCGCGCCCCAGGTTGCTGCCACCCGATACCAGACCGGAAGCTGGGTATTGGAGTTGCTGGCAACGTAGGTGACGGTAAAGTCATTAACCACGAAGGCGTTGACCAGAATCAGGAATGCACCCATCACACAGATAAACAACACCCAGGCAAAGGGCCGCGCGGAAGCCATCATCCGTACATCGCCGCGCGCTACGCCCCACAGCGGATAGACCGACAGCAGTAACGCCACGCCTAGCGCAAGGCACAACAGCGCATTGCCAATTTCAGGCATCATGACGTTTTATCCTTATACACGCTTTCCGGACGACGATGGTTTTCCTGCATCGCTTTTTCAACTTCCGGCGGGGTGTAATTTTCATCATGTTTGGCCAGAACCTCTTTGGCCTGTACATGATTTCCCTCGTCCAGTTCGCCCTGAACAACAACACCCTGCCCTTCGCGGAACAGATCCGGCAGAATACCTTCATAGGTTACATCCACCACACCTTCGGCGTCATAGATGCTGAAATTCACCTTTAATGACTGCGGATCGCGCTTTACGCTACCGGGCATCACCATACCGCCCACGCGCAGGCGCTGACCGACTTCAGGCATCTGCTGCGTTTCGCGCTTACCGTAGAGTATCTCTCCCGGCGTATAGAACAGGTCAATATTGGAACGCAGCGCATAAAGCACCAGCGTAATGGTCAAAGCCAGACCCGCCAGTACCGCACAGGCTATCCATAACCGATTTTTACGTCGAATATTCACGCCGCCTCCCGTTGCACTTGCGCCGCACGCATACGTGCTTCTCTCGCCCGCTGCTGCGCTACACCGCGTAAAATTGCGCGATGCTGTAACGTGGAATGCACTACCAGCACCACCAGCGGGATAACGCTCATCGCTACGGCAAGCCAGACATACAAGGCGTAGCCGCCCATCGCGAAAAAATCACTCCATGATGCAAATGCAGGGGTCATTGGCGGCCTCTTTTTAAGATCAGTTCGCTCACCCACGGGCGGCGTTTTTCCATCATCAAAATCAGGTTACGCATGCGCATCAGCGCCAGCGTGACAAACAGTAACAGGTAGCCGACGATCGCCAGACGCAGCGGCGTACGCATCGCCGGATCGATGCTTTGCTGCATGCGGGTAGAACCCTGATGCAGCGTATTCCACCACTCAACCGAGTAGTGGATAATCGGTAAGTTGACCACGCCAATCAGCACCAGAATACCGGCGGCACGACCTGCCAGACGGCGGTCGTCAAAGGCATGCCACAGCGCAATGGCGCCAACGTAGAGAAACAGCAGCACCAGCTCAGAGGTGAGTCGGGCATCCCAAACCCACCAGGTTCCCCACATCGGCTTGCCCCATGCGGAACCTGTCACCAGCGCAATAAAGGTAAACACTGCACCAATCGGCGCCATCGCAGCCAGCGCCAGATTGGCCATTTTCATCTGCCAGACCAGGCCGATAAACGCGGCAACGGCCATCGAGGCGTAAATGCCCATCGACCAGATTGCCGCCGGAACGTGCAGATAAATAATGCGATAGCTCTGCCCCTGCTGATAGTCTGCAGGCGCAAAACCAAAGCCCCAGACCCATCCCGTTATCAGTACCACCGCGCTGGCAATCGCCAGCCACGGGATAAACCAGCCACAGATCTGATAGAGCCGAGGGGGCATCGCCAATTGATGAAGTGTTTTCCACATAGTTCAGTCACCAGACTCCATAAATTAAAATCCGTTGTGCCGGAGCGCCTTGCCCGGCCTGCACATCTAATTCTCGTTACTGCACGCTTATCCGTAACGCCGCGGCTGTGGCAAACGGGCTTAACGTGGCGCTGCCGACCAGCAACGCCCCCAGAATCGCCATGTACCCTTCAACCGGTAAGTGCATAGAAGCCGCATCCATCGCGGCGGTCGCAAAAATCAGTAAGGGTATGGTGAGCGGGAGTACCAGCACGCTTAACAGCACGCCGCCGCGCTTTAAGCCCACCGTCAACCCCACGCCCGGCGCGCCGAGAAAACCCAGCGTCGGCGTTCCGAGTAACAAGGTCAGCGCCATAATTTTCCAGCCGTACATATCCATGCCCAGCAACAGCGCCACCAGCGGCGAGAGGATCAGCAGCGGCAGACCTGTCACGACCCAGTGCGCCATCACTTTCGCCAGCACCACGGCCGGTAGCGGTAACGGCAGCAGCATCAGTTGCTCAAGGCTGCCATCCTGTAAGTCATCACGAAATAGCCGTTCCAGCGCCAGCAATGACGCCAGTAGCGCCGCAACCCAGATGATGCCCGGCGCTATGCGCGCCAGCAGCTGTGGCTCCGGCCCAATACTCAGGGGGAACAGCGTAATAACAATCAGGAAGAACCATAAAGGATTAGCAATTTCCGCACTATGACGAAACGCAACTCGCAGTTCTAAACGAAAGATTCGCCACATCATTGCGTTGCCCTCTCACTGGTCAGCGCAATACGTCGCACTTTATCGGTTTCAACATTGAGCGGTTGGTGGGTGGTGAGAATAACAATACCGCCCTGCTCCGTATGCTGCGCCATACGCTGAGTCAGTCGCTCAACGCCGTTCACATCAATGGCGGTAAAGGGTTCATCGAGGATCCACAGTCGGGCGCGGGTCAACCACAAACGGGCCAGCGCCACGCGCCGCTGTTGTCCGGCGGAAAGTTGGTTCACTGGGATATCTTCATATCCGGCAAGTCCCGCCTGCGCCAGCGCAGCCAGACACTGCGCGATGTCGCCGTCATGATGGAAGAAACGCAGGTTCTCCAACGCCGAAAGCCGGGTTTTTATCCCCGGCTGATGTCCAATCCACAGTAGTTGCTGATGGTAGCTGTCCCGCACGTGATGCAGCGGTTGCTCTTGCCAGCAAACCTCCCCTGCGTCGGGACGCGCCAGCCCGGTAAGCAACCGCAGCAGAGTGGTTTTCCCTGCGCCGTTGCTGCCGGTAATTTGTACCCATTCCCCTGCGTTGACGCGAAATGACAACTCGCTGAACAGTATTCTGTCATCCCGCTCGCAAAGTAATTCTCTGGCTTCAAGCATACCTGGTTATCTACATCCTGTTAAAAGCCCGGTTTGACTTCGCGCATATCAGGCAGTTTGTGCGCTATCCCTTTATGGCAGTCAATACAGGTTTGCCCGTCTTTCACGGCCTGGTCGTGCATTTTGGCCGCGACGCCTTTCTGGGCGGTTAAATCCATAAACTCGAAGTTGTGACAGTTTCGACACTCTTGCGAATTGTTATCTTTCATACGCCGCCACTCATTTTGCGCCATCGTTAAACGATGATCTTCAAATTTCTGCGGTGTATCTATTAACCCCAGTGCTTTCGCGTACAGCTCTTTACTGGCCTTGATCTTACGGATCATTTTCGGGCCCCACTCGTGTGGGACGTGGCAATCAGGGCAAGTCGCTCGCACACCACTGCGGTTGTTGTAGTGTACGGTTTCCATGTATTCCTGGTACACCGTATTGCGCATTTCGTGACAGCTAATGCAGAACTCTTCTGTATTGGCCTTTTCCATACCGGTATTAAAGCCGCCCCAGAAAATAATGCCGCCCACAAAGCCGATTAACAACAGCGTGCCGAGCGCCAGACGGCTGGGGCGACGCCACCATTGCCAGACGCGCTTAATCCAGCCTGGTTTACGGTTAGAATTTTCCATAATGACCTCTTATTTCCCGTAACCTTTCGAGGGGGTGAAGGTATTTTCAACAATCGGCGCGGCGTCAGCCTGCGGAACGTGACATTGCAGACAGAAATAACGACGCGGCGCGACTTCAGCCAATACCTTGCCGTCGCTATCCATAAAGTGCGTCGGACTGATGCGCGGCGCACCGGTGGTACGATAGCTTTCCACACCGTGGCATTGCAGGCAGCGGTTGGTGTTAGTCGTCACCTGATATCCTTCAACGCTGTGCGGAACCATCGGCGGCTGATTCACATAGTTCAGCGGCATACGCACTTGCTCTTTCGGCATGCGAATCGCCCCTTCCTGTGTTCCTGAGACTTCAGGTGACTGGCTCAGATCCACTCCGTTTGCAGCCCAAACTGCCCCACTGACTAGCAAGGCCAGCGCGGCCATCCATTGACTCAGCGCTTTAATCAGGTCATGGCTTTTCATGATTTCGCTCCCGAACTCCATCGTGTTGTTATTGTAAAAACATCCTCAGAACAGACATCCACACAGCGACCGCAGGCCATGCAATCGCGACTGGTTACCTGCACCGGACTTTGCTCATCCAGCACCGGCGCACGTAGCACATGCGGTTCCGGGCAAACATGAAAACAATCCATACAGCGGTTACATCTGTTACGTTCTTTTGCCGAAACGGTTAATGCACCTTTACTTCCCACCACGCTATACAGCGCACCCAGTGGGCAGAGATGCCCGCACCAGCCATGCTCAACGACCAGTAAATCAAATAAAAACAGCGCGAGGATCAGCAACGCTCCGCTACCGAATCCCATTACCAAGCTACGTCCCAGCAAAGAAACCGGGTTTATCCACTCCCACAGCAGCGTACCAGTCAGCGCTGAACCGACCAGAATGACCACCAGCAGGACGTACCGTATATGGCGCGGCAGGGTCGCAGACTGATTCAGGTCAAACCTTCTGCGCAACCAGCTGGCTAAATCGGTGACCGGGTTCATAGGACAAACCCAACTGCAAAACAGTCGCTTACCGGCCAGCGCATACAGCACCGTAATGATGGCTGCCCCCGTTAACGCCACCGTCGCTGGCAGATGCCCGCTGGCCAGGCTTTGCAGAGTAATCAGCGGATCGGTGAACGGGATAGCGTCCAGCAACAGGCTGCTACTGTAGTTGCCATGCAGAATCCAAACACCAAGCCACGGGCCGCTAAGGAACATCGCCAGTATCAGAAACTGACTCAGACGACGCAGCAGCAGCCAACGATGACTCTTCCACCATCCTTTTTTTGCCTGCGCTTCACGCCCGGCATCACGTTTACGATTTGCCATTGTTCCCCTCCAGCCAACCGAAGCGGTAATGGTGTCCTAACTCCCCTTTCGCCAGCGACAACGGCAGCACTTTTATTGCTGGCTGCTCCAGTACGCAGACTTTTTCGCATTTCCCACAGCCGGTACAGGCATCGCTGTGCACGGTAGGAATAAACCGCGCATGCTTGCCGGTACGCATGTTACGGTCCAGCTCCAGGGTGATCGCCTCATCGATTTTCGGGCACTCGCGATAGCAAACGTCACAGCGTAATCCCTGATAGTTGAGGCAGTTTTCGTGATCCAGCAGTACCGCCAGCCCCATACGCGAATCGTCAATGGATTCAATTTCTCTGTCCAACGCGCCGCTGGGGCAGACTTTGGCGCATGGAATGTCCTCACACATTTCGCAGGGAATATCACGGGCGATAAAATATGGCGTACCAGCCGCCAGCCCGGAGGCCAGCGTCGCCAGCTTCAGCGTGTCATACGGACATGCCTGAACGCACTGACCGCAACGTACGCAAGCGCTGGCAAATGCCTCCTCGCTTAGTGCACCTGGCGGGCGCAACCGCACGCCGGTTGCGCGTGCGGTTTGTTGTTGCAACCCCAGCGCCACGCCAACGACGGCCAGCCCGCCCGCTGCGCGAACCATATCGCGCAGAAAGCGGCGGCGGCCATTTTTGGGTTTTGCTGACCGGGACATAACGCGTTACACCTTCGCCAGTTTCACGGCGCACTTCTTGAAATCCGTCTCTTTGGAGAGCGGATCCGTCGCATCCAGCGTCAGGTTGTTTACCAGCTGTGCGGCGTCGAAGAACGGCATGTACACCAGCCCCTGCGGCGGACGGTTACGACCGCGTGTTTCAACAATCGAAATCACTTCGCCACGACGGGAAATCACTTTGACCTTATCGCCACGACGCAGATCGCGTGCTTTTGCATCCAGCGGGTGGATAAACAGCACGGCTTCCGGGAAAGCGCGGTGCAGTTCAGGCACACGACGCGTCATACTGCCGGTATGCCAGTGTTCCAGAACACGTCCGGTGGATAGCCACAGGTCATATTCTTTATCCGGCGCTTCAGCAGCAGGCTCAAACGGCAGCGCGAAGATAACCGCTTTACCGTCCGGTTTACCGTAGAACTTGTAGCTTTCACCTGCTTTCACGTAAGGGTCGTTGCCTTCGCTGTAGCGCCACTGGGTCTCTTTGCCTTCAACGACCGGCCAGCGTAAACCGCGGGCTTTGTGGTAATCGTCAAATGGCGCAAGGTCATGCCCGTGACCGCGACCAAACCAGGCGTACTCTTCGAACAACCCTTTTTGCAGATAGAAGCCCAGCTCGCGGGATTCATCATTCAGTTGATCTTCAGCCAGTTCAGTCACCGGGAATTTTGTCACTGCTGGCGTGGCAAACAGCACGTCATACAGCGTTTTGCCACGCAACTCCGGTTTTTGTGCCAGCAGTTCTTCGGGCCACACTTCTTCTGTTTTGAAGCGACGAGAGAACTGCACCAGTTGCCACAGATCCGACTTCGATTCGCCCGGTGCTTTAATCTGCTGACGCCAGAACTGTGTACGGCGTTCAGCGTTACCGTAGGCACCTTCTTTCTCTACCCACATCGCAGTCGGCAGGATCAGGTCAGCAGACAAGGCGCTGACCGTCGGGTACGGATCGGAGACAATGATGAAGTTACGCGGATCGCGCCAGCCCGGCATACGCTCCTCATTGATGTTCGGACCAGCCTGCATGTTGTTGGTACACATCGCCCAGTAGACATTGAGCTTGCCATCTTTCAGCGCGCGGTCTTGCGCCACGGCGTGCAGACCGATTTTTGCCGGAATGGTCCCTGACGGAATATTCCAGTGCTTCTCGCAGATATCGCGGTGTTTTTCGTTTGTCACCACCATGTCCGCAGGCAGACGATGGGAGAATGTACCGACTTCACGCGCGGTGCCGCAGGCGGAAGGCTGGCCGGTCAGAGAGAACGGGCCACAGCCTGGCTGGGAGATTTTGCCAGTCAGCAAGTGCAGGTTATAGACCAGGTTGTTGGCCCATACACCGCGGGTGTGCTGGTTAAAGCCCATCGTCCAGTATGAGATGACTTTTTTCTTCGGATCGGCATACAGCTGCGCCAGCTGTTCCAGCTGATCTTTTGGTACGCCGGTCATTTCGGCGGTTTTATCCAGCGTGTACTCAGCAACGAAGGCTTTGTAATCCTCAAAGCTCATCGGTTCAGAGGCATCGGATCCCGGGTTTTTCGCCGCTTTTTCCAGCGGATGGGTCGGACGCAGACCGTAGCCGATGTCCGTCACGCCTTTACGCAGGTTGACGTGCTTGCTAAAGAAATCCTGGTTAATCGCATTGTTTTGAATGATGTAGTTCGCGATGTAGTTGAGGATCACCAGATCGGTTTGCGGCGTGAAGACCATACCGTTATCCGCCAGCTCAAAGCTGCGGTGCTGGAAAGTGGAGAGAACCGCGACGTTGACGTTAGGATCGGACAGACGACGGTTGGTGATGCGCGACCACAGGATCGGGTGCATCTCTGCCATATTCGCGCCCCACAGGACGAAGGCGTCTGCATGTTCGATATCGTCATAGCAGCCCATCGGTTCATCCATACCGAAGGTACGCATAAAGCCGACTACCGCTGAGGCCATGCAGTGACGTGCGTTCGGGTCGATGTTATTGGAACGGAAACCCGCTTTAAACAATTTGGCAGCAGCATAACCTTCCCAAATCGTCCACTGGCCAGAGCCGAACATGCCGATAGATTCCGGGCCTTTCTCTTTCATCGACGTTTTGAATTTCTCTTCCATCACGTCAAAAGCCTGGTCCCAGCTAATCGGGGTGAACTCGCCTTCTTTGTGATATTTGCCGTCTTTCATGCGCAGCATCGGCTGCGTTAAACGGTCTTTTCCGTACATGATTTTCGGCAGGAAGTAACCTTTGATGCAGTTAAGCCCACGGTTAACCGGCGCATCCGGATCGCCCTGGCATGCCACAACACGCCCTTGCTGCGTTCCGACCAATACGCCGCAGCCCGTCCCGCAAAAACGGCACGGGGCTTTGTCCCATTTGATGGCTTCTTGCTGACCGACTACCGCGCGGGCAACGCCCGGCACGCTTAACCCGGCAGCCGCCGCAGCGGCCGCAACGGCGTTAGCTTTCATAAAGCTACGACGACTGAGTTTCATGGTGTTTCCTCACCTTGCTCATCCTGCTGGTGATAAACCAGCGACACCGCCAGCACGCCCGCAACGTTGCGCACTGACTCAATTGTTTTCATTAGCGTTTCACTTTGATCAGCTTCCACCACCACAATCAACTGACCACTTTCCACATCGCTGAGGGCAACTTCGCAACCGGGAAAGGAACGCAACTGCGTGGCGATATCGTTGATATGCTGGCTTTTGGCCTGAACGACCAGGCTGCAGACCTGCCAGTTATTGTCCATGGTTGTACTCCGCGTTAATGGCTGATACCGGGCAGATAGCGACACAGGCGCCACATCCGTTACAGTCCTGATTGTCGAGCTGCGGCTGATAAATGCCGGACAGCGTGGGGCGAAAGGTTATTGCCATGGGCTCACAGCTATCCTGACAGCGGTGACATTCAACGGACTGATGTGCGAGACAGTTTTCCCCAATCGTAAAGTTCAGATCCCATGCCCTGGGGTGGCGCGGAAGAAAAAGTGATTCGGGACAGGCTTCTGCGCAGGCATAGCAAAAGCTGCACTCGCCGTGTTTGAAATTTACGCTCGGGTAACCACCCTGGCCTCGCTGCAGGATGTCGGTTTCGCACGCCTGGATGCAGGCGTCACAACGGAGGCAATGGGCCAGAAAGTGAGAGTCTTCCTTGCTCCACGGCGGACGGATCCCTGCGCTGGCGTTTCGCCAACTGCCTGTCAACATGCCTCGACGGGATAAATCAACCATGACATTGTCCTTCCATAATGACGCCCTCCCTCGGCGGGTTGAACGACATAAAAAACTGCACTATTTATGAGTAGTTATTTTTAGCCGTAAGATATTTCAGGATGTGTTAGAGGTGCATACCCCAATTGGGGTAAATGCTGTTGCCGGATCAAAGGAGTGTTGAGTTGGCGGGAAAAAATGCGCTTTTGCTCACATTTCAATGAGTTATATAGCCATGTATATAGCGATCAAATAGTAAGAGAATAATCTTACATTTAAGATGATTCTTAGAATATATAGCTACATTGAACGTAAAACATTGCCAGATACACTTAAAATATAAGTAAATACAGATTAATTGATGATGCGAATATGTTAACCTGCCCCAGACTCGTTCAAAAGACAGAAGAAAGGAAACACTGTGAACAATAAGATGAAGACAATTGTCCCTGCCGTACTTTTCGCCGCCTTTGCCAGCACCTCTGCATGGGCTGCCAGTAACGAAGCCGGCGCTCAACCGCTGGAAAAAGTCGCCCCTTATCCTAAGGCGGAAAAGGGTATGAAGCGCCAGGTTATCCAGCTTACCCCTGAGAAAGATGAATCTACTCTGAAAGTAGAACTGCTGATCGGACAAACGCTGGAAGTTGACTGCAACCAACACCGCCTGGGTGGCGAACTGGACAGCAAAACGCTGGAAGGTTGGGGATATGACTACTACGTCTTCGACAAAGTCACATCTCCGGTTTCAACCATGATGGCCTGCCCGGACGGTAAGAAAGAGAAGAAATTCATTACTGCGTATCTGGGTGATGACGGCATGCTCCGTTACAACAGCAAGCTGCCGATTGTGGTCTACACCCCGGAAAACGTGGACGTTAAATACCGTATCTGGAAAGCAGAAGATAAAATTCAGGACGCAGTCGCGCGCTAAGTCAGGATGTGCCGGATGGCGGCGTACCGCCTTATCCGGCCTACAGACGCATAAAACAGGCCGGATAAGCGCAGCGCCATCCGGCATTGTATTTACAGTGCGATATCCGCGACGGCTTTCTGTTCAGGCTGCGGTTGTGCCTGAGGTTTCAGCTGTGGTTTCGGTGCTTCATCAGCAACCTGCGGCTTGTCATATTTCAGACCCAGAACCTCACTGGTGTACTGCAACTCTTGTTCCGTAGCCTCAACGTTACCGTTCAGCTTAGTACCATAAGACGGAATGATGGTTTTCAGCTTCGCCTGCCACTCGGGGCTGGCCACTTTATCTTTAAACACTTTTTCCATCAGATGCAGCATGATCGGTGCCGCGGTTGATGCGCCCGGAGAAGCTCCCAGCAGCGCAGCAATCGTGCCTTCTTTATCGCTGACGACTTCAGTCCCCAGGCGCAACACGCCGCCCTTCTCCGCATCGCTTTTGATGATCTGCACACGCTGGCCCGCCTGCCATAAACGCCAGTCTTCTTTTTTCGCCTGCGGATAGTACTCTTGCAGCGCAGCAAAACGGTCGTCGTCGCTGAGCATCACCTGGCTCACCAGATATTTCACCAGATCGAAGTTATCCAGACCCACGTTGACCATCGGCATAAAGTTCGACGTGGTGGTCGAGCTGAGCAGATCCCACAATGAACCGTTTTTCAGGAACTTGGTGGAGAATGTCGCGAATGGCCCAAACAGCACAACGCGCTTGCCATCAAGGATACGCGTGTCGATGTGCGGTACGGACATCGGCGGCGCGCCAACGGAGGCCTGACCGTACACTTTCGCCAGGTGGCGGTTGACTACGTCCGGATTGTCCGCAACCAGGAACTGCCCGCCCACCGGGAATCCGGCATAGCCTTTCGCTTCCGGAATGTCGGTTTCCTGCAACAGCTTCAGCGCAGCGCCACCGGCACCGATAAAGACAAACTTCGCCTTGATATCATGTTCCGCTTCGTTATTTTTCAGATCGGCGACCGTGACCGTCCAGCTATTGTCGGCATTACGCTTAAAACCGCGCACTTCGGTGCTCAACTGCAGCGCAAAGTTGGGCTTTTTCTGCAATGAGGTAATCAACTGGCGCGTGATTTCGCCGTAGTTCACGTCAGTACCAATCTCGGTACGCGTTGCTGCGACTTTCTGTTTTGGATCACGACCTTCCATGACCAGCGGCGCCCACTCTTTAATCTGCGCATGGTCTTCGGAATAGCGCATACCTCGGAACAGCGTGCTTTGCTGGAGTGCCGTGTAACGGGCACGCAGGAAATTCACGTTCTCGTCGCCCCAGACAAAGCTCATATGGGGAACAGTGGTGATAAACGAGCGGGGTTCATGCATCACGCCATTGTTGACCTGATACGCCCAGAACTGGCGGGAAATCTGGAAGGCTTCGTTAATTTCGACTGCCTTTTCAATGCTGATGCTACCGTCGGCCTTTTTAGGCGTGTAGTTCAGCTCCATCAGTGCGGAGTGTCCCGTTCCGGCGTTATTCCAGCCATTTGAGCTTTCCTGCGCTACACCATCCAGTCGCTCAACCATGGTCATTGACCATTGCGGCTCCAGCTCCTGTAAATAGGTTCCCAGCGTGGCGCTCATGATGCCGCCGCCAATCAACAGTACATCCGTTTCCTGCTCTTCCGCCGCTTTCGCTTTTGCCGCCATCGAGACAACATTCAGCCCTACAGCCATGGTGAAGAGCATGGCAGTCACTTTTTTCATAATGTTAATGCCTTACTTTTAGTATCGCTTTTTTGCTTTTAATGCAGGTGAAAATCGAGCGGCATCAACGGTAACACTTAAGTAAAAATAATTAAATATTGTTTATAAATTATATTTAATTTTTAAAGATGTTACCAATACGTTGATATTTTAT
>OKBD01000052.1_pt1 | contig 24220 bp, 30 predicted proteins | sample 1612391 | NCBI WGS metagenome assembly OKBD01 (sample SAMN04436792, study PRJEB24849) | human gut metagenome | biome: human gut; feature: NICU; material: stool | host: Homo sapiens | place: USA: Saint Louis, MO | collected 2011-04-27 | reverse complement strand
CGCTTTGCTCGTCAGTCTCTAAAGAGCCTAACATCGCTTTGCTCGTCAGTCTCTAAAGAGCCTAACATCGCTTTGCTCGTCAGTCTCTATAAAAACTAAACATAAGATCGTAACTTGCGTTTTTCTCGTGAGTACTCGAAAGAACGCCCGTTCCTACTCGCTTTCGCTCAGACAATAAAAGTACTAACAAATAATTGATTGGAAGTACCAACTACCAAGAATTACTACTCAATAGATTATTCAAAGTCTCTTGAAGTGGACACGCAGCCCCGCGAAGTGGGAACGGTCACAAAGAAACCGCCGAAAGGCACAACTAGAGGAATTACTATGAGTACATGGGAACAAATACGAAAAGCCAATAAAGCACGTGGAATGAAGCCAAACGGACTTTATAACAAACCGAAGAAATCCCCACTTAGTGATACACCGCCAGTAGGGGAGGCACTAAAGGAAGTCATACAGGACTATATACGCGACTATAAGAGTACTAAGGGGGAAAGACCTACAACCGCACACCTCAATAATAAATATTCAATAAGAGCAACATCTAATTTTTATAAAGGGTTATAAATGAAATACACAGTAATCAACAACAATAAACAAAATTTCAAAGTACAATATGAAGTGGATGGACTAGAACAACAAGCCCACCTACAAGGCGATACTACGCACTATGGGAGGCTAATAACTGGTAACTCATGGGTACGTATTGCCCGTCACCAGAACGCCACACGTAACGCCTACGGCAAGATTTACGGGGCAGGTGAAGAGATCACACAGCACCATATGACCGAAGAAGAACTATTTCAGAACTCACTGGTAGATCCCCTAACCCATCAAAAGAAGATTGCAGGACTGCTACTGGACGCATTCTATAGTAACAATCAGGAAATGACCGTGGAACTACTGGACACTGTACTAAACCCTAAACCGAAGAAAACAAAAAAGCCCCTCTAAAGGGGCTTTGCTTTTTCTACATGGTATGTTGCGAAGTGCTTAGCAGTAAATGTACCCGATGGGGCATTGTTTCTATGTGTTGTGTGGTAGATGCTTTTCTTTAAATGTTCGTGTCATATGAGCGTTAAAGAACAACGGGGCAATTGAGTCATTCTCTCTTCAGAAATATGAATCTATCAACTGAGTAATTATTGTCATAAATGTCATTGATAAATGTTGAGAGTTTTTCATGAAATGAAATAGCATTCATCATCATTGCATGAAGCTCTTTACATTCGCTGTCTTCCACACTTTCATCTGCATGTGTTAATGAGGGAATAGAAGAACTTGCAATATATAATGCAACACTTAAATCATTATATTTCTTAGTGTACGACTGAAGTGCATTTATTATTTCTTTTGTATAATCACTTATGCCGTAATTAGTTCTATCAATAGATTTCAAAGCATTAATGACAGAGTAAGAGATGATGTATAAGTCAGAAACGAGAGTGTCAGTCTTATTCATAAACTCATCATGTGATTCTTGTAGTTGGCTCCCTTTGTTTAAATAATTTCGGTACATTTTTGCTGAAGTTACTAAATGATTTTTTAAAATTAAGCTAGCAGAACGTATCTTAATAAGATCTTGATAAATTGCTTTTTCAATAACACTATAAACAACATCATAATGTTTTTGTGATAACCATGCAGGTGCTTTTAGATATGCTAGGTAGGCAACCCATAGAGTACCTAATGTTCCCAAAGCACTACACCATGCTCCTACTAAAGTTACCCATTCATATCCTTTAGAGCCATGAAATAATATTTTAACACCTACAAAAATAGCAATAATTAATAGCACTGCTACTATAGTAAGTAACAAAAAATTAAAATTCTGAATTTTACATTCATTTTTCATAATTTTTCCATGAGAAAGGATTATAGAGAATAATCATTTAGTGTAACTTACACATGTGTGACCAGAACTGAGCATTGACATTTGATTACCCTTTAACGAAACGAAAGGAAAAGAAGCATAATCAATATTTGCTGTCGTCATATTGAAATGAAGATAATTATCTGATAACTTCATTTCCGTCGCATGAACAGGATATGTTCCTTGCTCTTTTAATGTGACCATAAAAGAGATCGGAAAAAAATGTAAACATGAGCAAATACAAAAATGACCATCATTGAAAAAGCCAACTGACTGAGCTGTTATTTGCCTTTTGAATGGATAAAACCAGTAATAAATGTTATGCGTTGTATCAATATCTAGGTTTTTACCTAATACAAAGCTTCTTAATGGCGTATAAAAAGGACTATCAACAATTGGAAGCATACAATCTTTTACAGATGTTGCAGCAAGAAGGTGTCCAATCATTGCTCTTAGGAATTTATAAGCATCAAATTCAAATGAAATATAATTATGATAGAAAAATTTCCCAGCGAAGTAATCATTTAATTTTTTGATAAACTCCGATGTAACACGACCTATTTCTGCATCCATTGAACCAAGAAGCTGAGAATTGCAATCATGACAAATAGTACGAAAAGTTGTACCATTTTTAGCTTTAATTGGTGGCACATGAGCATTAGAGAAATACTCAAAAATCGTCTTTTGCAACATTGGTGAAGGTTTGGATGCACATTGTGGCGGTACATGATCTTTTTTTAGTTTGCTAAAATTCCCACATATTACACAATATCCATTGTCTATTCTTACATGTTCATTTCTTTCAGAGATAAATTTCATTTTATAATCTCAAAAATTAATTAACTACGAATGTAGAGTATTTCGATACATTGTTCAATTTGAGTTTAATATCTAAAATAAATAGTTTCCAAGGTAAATTAATGCACTAGTAAATATTTAAACTGAAACTATAGATGATAAAAATAAACATAGAACCCCATGTAAATGTGTTGTGTGAACGCATACAACACAGTAATAGTACTTTACCATCAAAAGGAACCTACATACACTATCGATTGTTGGAGGTTTCTATCTATTTAGGGTAGGTTTGTTAGCTGTACGAACGATAGAAACCTCCAACAATCGATAGTGTGAAGAAGTTAAGACCATAAAAAATCAAGGATACACTATGTCTCGAACTGAGTTTCTACGTTCTCTGGGTGCTACATGTAAAAATGATATGTGGAGTTGGTCATTTATTGATGAGACCAACAAGAGGATTATTTTTGGAGCATGGGAGGATCTTAGATCAGCAGATGCAACTAAAGTTATGATCTTATCCGATGATTGGAATGAAAATGTAAATGGTAGTAAAAAGTTAGGTTATATTCAGGCACGTGAACATCTGAATAAAGTTATATATGAAGGATATCAACTCTACACATTTAGTCAAAAACGAAAAGAGGATATTAATGAAAAGAAAGCAGCAAAAATTGAATCATTCGTACCTATAATTGAATTGAAATATTTGTCAAGAGAAGGTAACGCATGGTATGCCACTGAACAAGAAAACTATAATTATACCCCTGAAGTAGAAGAACACTATTACGAAGGTGATAGAAAAACAAAATGGAGCACTTATTATGAGAGAAACCCTAAAGCTCGCAAGGAATGTCTTGATTTTCATGGTTACAGTTGCAAAGTATGTAAATTTAATTTTGAAAAAACATACGGCGATCTAGGTAAAGAATTTATACATGTTCATCATATCAAGCCTATTTCAGTTGAGAAGAAAAAACATAAGGTTGATCCAATTAAGGATCTTATACCGGTATGTGCAAATTGTCATGCTATGCTTCATATCGGTCAGGATGTACTCACATTAGATCAGTTAAGAGCAAAAATTAGAAAAATTAATGGGAAATGATTTATGAAAATTACATATTTTGTAATATTAGCAATATCTCTATCTCTGATAGGGTGTACAAAAAAAGATAAAATAAAATCATTTACGTGTTCAAATACAGATTTTTCCAAAACTCATTCCGTATCTATTGATAGTGAGGGTAAATTTATTATATATGATGGGCGAAAATTACTACTTAGAAATGCTAGGCTTGGTGAGGATGAATGGAGTTATGCTTACTTCATAGGTAATAATAATGAATTAGTGGCATTCAGTTTTAATGAAAATAAAACGCTCTATCATCACTATACAGATGCACGAAATGATTCTAATAGCTATGATGAGTATGGTGGTTGTAAAAGGCCATAATAAATTGAGATTATGAGTTATAAAAATATATGATCAGTAGAGAAAGGCGGTTATGAAGATATTGATATGGCTAGTTTTACTGCCAACTGTAACTTATGCATCCATACCTAACTTCAAATGTTGGGATATTAAAAATTATGCCATAAGCACAGAGAGCGGCATTTTTGTAACGCGATACTATGATCAAGCTATGTTAGCATATCACTATATAACATCTCCCAAAGATAACGATTACTATAGAGAAATTATAATAGCTAATAGTAAACATGATGATGGCTATTATTATGGCAATATATACCAGGATAGAGAAGGAAATATGTATAACGATATAAAATGTAAATAGCTTTGATAAATGCAGTTTTTATTAATGGCATCAATCATTATATGGGTAAGATACTGAATGAAAAGGTTATTAATTTTATTATCAGTAATATTATCGACCTCTGTACATGCAGTTACTGTACTTAAGTGTGACGTAGGAATAACTGAAGGCGTTATAGGTACAGTTGATGTCAAATCAGTACTTACGGGTGAAGCAACAGTAATGGATTATCCTGATCATTTTGCAATTAAAGTTTTACATATTAATCAGGAAACTCCGCCTCTTGAAGTTCATGTAATTACTGACATTAATAATGTTAGAAGGATAGTTCATCGTATTACCATTGGTGATTATGTTTACACTCGTGCAAATCCTGATACTGGAAACCATTATGCAATACAGGATATTAAAAATAAAATAAGATATCTAATAACCAACTGTACCGAAGTTAAATCTTGAAAAATTCAGTATAAATGGTCTCAATTTACTTTCTGTTCAATCAATATGCTTAATTATGCGATAAAGGATGTTTTGATATGAAAACCAGTACAAAAATAATCTGGGGTATTGTCTTAGTTGCATCATATTTTCATTTCAAAGATGAGAAAAAAACAACAACTAAATCTGAACCGCAGGAGCAGACAGTTAAAATGACTGCACAAGAAGCACAAGACGCAAAGGATTTTGCACAATCATTAATTCAGTCTAGAGGTTATAAGTGTGATAAAGTTACGACATTTAGTAATGCTAACTTTTCTGGTAGAATCGATATTTATTGCGATGATCAATATCGGTATGAAATCACCAAGCCTGGCGGTCGTTGGGAAATAAAAGCCATTAACTAAATTATTTTTTAAACCCACAAATTTGTGGGTTTTTTATTTCTAAATACTCCTATACAGCATAGGAGTACACGCTATGTTAACCACCTTCCTACACTTTCCCAATGGCACACACAAGGCCATAGAAACGTCCACAAGCTACGATACCTACATCACGTAAAGATAATCTAATAACCGCTCATATCATCACACAGGACGGTTACGGGCTATTCATTGATAACCATTCACTAACGCTCAAGTATAAATACATTCATTAAACTATTCACGATATAGCATTGGTAAGTATAACTACCCAATTAATACTATTGATTCATATAAGGGTAGTGAACATAAACATATTAAAAGATTAATAGAATTACGTGACGAAATAATAAACCACCAAACCGTGGGCGGGTACAAAATACCTTATCGCCTCAGTGTGATAGCACTATCATTTATGCAATAAAGTGCATAAACAGTGCATGGAGGTGAGGGCGTCATCTATACCACTAAATAGAAAACAAATATCTTATTGTTTTGTATGGATTTATAAAAGGTACTCCCCCGTAGCCCCTAAAGGGCGAGGTTTCGCCCACGCATTGATTTGAATATATATGCAAAATAAATGCATGCCCGAAGCGAAGTGAATAATTATGCAAGGAATAATTAAATGAAACCAATTACCCGTACATTATCAAGACAAATACAGGCCGATATGTCGGCGGCAATAGATAAGGGTCCAGTTCCATTTACTAATAGTGCGGTACTATTCTTTTATGCAAAGATTGGTACTAGTGTTACCTGTACTATCATGATTAAGGATATTCAGGCCAAGTACTTATATGATGTAATTGTAAAATCTTCATATATTAATAAATTTGTACCTACCAGTGCGGCAAAGATGACTAAACTGGGGAACATTTCACAATTAAAAAGTGGTTTAGCACAGGGTAAATATAAGGCGGTAGTGCAGAATGGTAAGAAGTACTTAATTGATATTACTAAAAAAGACACTAAATATAAAACAAAGAGGATAATTGGTGTACGCGAAAGTAAAAAACGTAAGCTCGTATATGACTTTTATAATGAGGCAGAACAGGGGGCTATTGCGATTATAAGCGGCATACAAGGACACTTTAAATTAAAAAGAGGCTAGGCATGGACTTTGAACAACATTTTAATGATGATACACCATACATAACACTTGATGGGTTTACACCAATGGCAAATAGTAAGCCCATTTATAATATTTTCCTGCATAAGAAAGTAAAGAAAGAACTTAAAAGTAGTGGGTATACTTCATCTCAACATATGAATGTAATTTACGACAAGAAGAAACCAATTAAAGTTGGTAGTACTTTACGTTGGGAATTACGCGGTATGGGTTTTGATGTGATAGTTTTAGGGTATGGTGAATTGTTCGTTAAAGGTCTAAGAGTACATGCATATTGTGTAGGAATCATGGAATGATTAGTGTAATTATAGAATTAATAAAATCTGGTCTATCTTTTTTCCAGAAAAAACAAGAGAAAGAAATTGATAAAACTGTAGTTACTACTCAGGAAACTAACGAGACAAACAGAGAAGAAATCAAAAAAGGCTTTAGTGGTCGTAATTTCTTGTTTTATGTTTTGGGAGCAATCATTGCGTGGAATTATATCCTTGTACCTTTACTTGATGTATTTGGAATTGTTTTATTCCCCCTTCCATTGGGTGAGATATTTGCATTGTTGCAATTGATGGTAGGAGGTATGTAATGGTATATGGTATTCAAGTACAGCGTAATGGAGTTATGATGAATGCCGTTACCAATCCAACTAACGTACTAGCAGTTATTACATAAACACAGACGTTTATGATTCATACTAAAAATAAGGAAATAAGTAATGGACTACATTGCAATAGGGGGTCTTATCATTGGATTCTTTACATTTATTGGGCGTCTGCTTTATAGACGAAAACAAGAGATATTAGAAGCTGAAAGGCGTATAAGTGATATTGAAAGTAAACTTTTAGTATTAGAAACTAAAACAGAAAACAACGAATCTGATATTGATGAATTGTACGATTTAGTACGAGAACTTTCAAAAATTAAAAGTGATATTTCTGAAATTAAAGGAATGTTAAAATCTAAATGAAGCCCCTTATGGAGCTTTATCTATTTTTGTGGTTATGATTATTTGGCTATTTGTCTCTCTAAATGTTGAGGTGCTTTTTATATTTGGCAAGTACCGTGTTGTTTTGTTTTTAAATTTTTTATAATCCCAAATGATGAATGCTATTCCTAAAATAATTACTAAGGAATATATTAATGTATCGGGGAATTTAAACTTATCATTTACATAAAATGATGTTATGGATGCACTGATAGCTACAGCAACACTAAACACACCAATAAGATCGATTTCCCTTTCTAGAAAATGGTTTATCTTTGTTTTCACGCAATAAGTAGCCGCAATGAATGTCAAGATCAAAGATTGTGTACTAACCCAAAGTGAATATTCAGTATCTGGGCATAGATAAATCAATGCAATATTAGCGGCTATAGATAATAATGTAATGACTATAACTACTGCTAATAGTTTGATTGTTTTCATTAATAATTCCCTAACTACCTGTGCATATATTGTATAAGGGTATTTTATGCCAAAAGTAGATAAAAAGAAATCTACTAATCATAATAGGTCGATGAAGTTAGTGCGTTCTGGTGAATAGATAACATATGTTGATAAAGAGGTTATAAGGGGTATTGATGTTACAGGAATTTTACCATTAGCGTGATTTCTGGATTATTGTATCAGTACTTGATTCTTCCAGTGGTTTAGTGAAAAAATTCTGCTGGATTAGTTTCTAAAGGTTTTTTAAGAATGGTTTATTGCTATTCGATTGGAGGGGAATAAGAGAATACGCTTGCAAATCGTTTATTTAAAGTTCTGTTCATAATCGAGCATTTTTTTATTAATTCTTCAAACTCTTTTTTGAAGTTATTCATTGATCTATTTCTGGCTATGTGGCTTGTATGGGTATCGATGTCAATATTTCTTATCTTATCTTCTATTTTCTCTCTTGCATCCTCGATTGCACTTAGATATGTAATATAATCATTATCATAATAACTTCATATCCCATGATCCTAAACCATAAATTGAAACTAGCAATTCTACTGACTTTTTTCTAATCTTAGAACATTGAACTAATATTTCTTCACGTTCTAATATGAGTTCATTTTTTTCTACTTTGGTTAATTCAGTACCATTCATATAATTTAATGCAAAATACTTATAATCTGATTGCAATTCGAATAGGAGTTTAGTAATTAAATGTATATCCATTAATATTAATTGAGCATGTTCAAAGCCTTTATTCTTAACTCTATCTTTAAACCAGTTTCGAACGCTCCAGGCAGCATAGATTACAGAACCTGCAACTACTGTATCCATAATAGCAGAGACGGTGCTACTATCAAATCCATTCAAAAAAAGTACATCACTGTAGATTGGGATTAATGCCCCAGTACACAAACACATTACATGTGAGAATCGAATTTTAGCTATATATCTTTTAATCTTGCTTTTTTTAATAAGTTTTTCCACTGACATTTTCATAAATACCTATACATAATTTGTACAAGGGTATTTTATGGCAAGAGTAACTAAAAAGGAATCACAACTACGTTTAAAAGTTATGGAGTTAGTACATTCAGATAGGCAACTAACAGAAGATGATAAAGAGTTTATTTTTAATAACTACAGGGGTGATGGTATCGGGGCTACTGGTGCTTTCTTCACGCCCGAAATGCTAGCATGGGACTTTATGCTAGACGCTGGCTGTAGTGATGACTGCATTGAACTATGTGCCGGTATCGGGCGACTTAGCTACTATCAATTCATACGTAATAAACCTTCACACATCACATGTGTTGAACTGAATCCTGAATACGTACTTATTGGTAAACGTGTACTACCACAAGCCGAATGGATCACTGGTGATGCACTACAATACACACCAGACCGTTTCTACCGTGTTGCTTATGGTAATCCCCCATTCGGCAAGATAAACACGTCAGGGGCGTATACAGGCCGTTATACGGGTAGTGAATTTGAGTACAAGATAATTGATAGGGCAAGGGAGTATTCCAGCTATGGGGTATGGATTGTTCCACAGGGTAGTGCGGGGTTTAAGTACTCAGGCCATACATACTATGACCGTTCGATACAGTCAGCGAAGTACACAAAGTTTGAAAAGGATACGGGGTTAATCTTACACCCAGGCGTGGGCATCGATACATCAATCTATCGTGACCAATGGAACGGTACTAAGGTAACTTGCGAATCCGTGTTAGTTGATTATCAATAAGTTAAATGGATAGCATAAAAAATAACACAATATATTTATTGATTTTTCGGGCAGCCGAGGGAGACAAAGCCGATTTTCGGCTGGTGGGTTACATTGCTCATAGCGTAAAAAGTGTTCAGTTATTGGAATATTCAGGGCAGGGATTCTACAGAGTTCTGAACAAAAATTGTATCGCAATCTCATATCATCAGCGGCCTGACGGGCCGGAATTAAAGATTATTTGTAAATTATGTTAATTTTAAGTGATGGATTGATCCTGGACACGACTTTGTTCAAAAAACAACCATACTATTAAGTTGCACCATAGTTGGAAAGAGGAGGAACAAAGTATGGTTGTTGACAGACTGAGAACCGATCTTCTCAACAAATTGATAAACGCCCGTATCGAACTTGCCGCTTATCTGCTGTTGAGAAAGGCGAAAGGCTACATGTCAGTCAGCGAGAGCGATCGTCTGCGTGATAATTTTTTTGCACTGAATCGCGAATTGCACGAACAATCACAGCTTCACGGTATGCATCTTGATCAGGAAGAGTGGAATGCCCTTCATCGTGCTGAAGGGGCGTTAGCCGCCGCCGCTGTTTGTCTTATGAGTGGACACCATGATTGTCCAACGTTTATCGCCGTTAACGCAGAGAAACTGGAAAACTGCCTGACAACGCTGACGCTGAGTATCCAGAGTTTGCAATCTTACCCAACGCTGGAACACGTCTGAATCAGGGGGAGGGCGCTCCCCCTTTTCGTTAAGATTATGTAAATATGACGGGGTGATTCCCCTTGCTGGCTACGCTTTATGCAGAGCCATTAAGGAGGTGTTATGCGTCGACTCTTTCTCTGTGCTATCCCACTTGCGCTATTTTCCTCTTATGCCGTCGCGGTAAAAGTGGAAGTGCTGCAAACCAAACTCGATCACCCATGGTCACTGGCTTTTTTACCCGATAACCGCGGTATGCTCATTACGCTCAAAGGTGGACAGCTTCGACTCTGGCAGCCTGATAAAGGGCTTTCCGACCCGCTAACCGGCGTACCAAAAGTCTGGGCGAATGGTCAGGGCGGATTGCTTGATGTGGTGTTAGCTCCGGACTTTGAACGATCCCGTCGGGTGTGGCTAAGCTTCGCTGAAGCCGACCGCGAAGGCAAAGCGGGCACCGCGGTAGGCTACGGGCGATTGAGTGACGATCTCAAACACCTGCAAGGATTTCAGACCGTTTTTCGCCAACAGCCAAAGCTCTCTACCGGAAACCATTTTGGTGGACGTCTGGTGTTTGATGGCAACGGCTATCTGTTTATTGGCCTGGGGGAGAATAATCAACGCGCTACCGCCCAGGATCTGGATAAGCTGCAGGGCAAGGTCGTACGGCTGACCGATGAGGGCAAAATTCCACCGGATAATCCGTTTGTGAACATGGCGGGAGCGCGGGCAGAGATTTGGTCGTATGGCATCCGCAACCCGCAGGGTATGGCGATGAATCCGTGGAGTGATGTGTTGTGGCTCAATGAGCATGGCCCACGCGGAGGCGATGAAATTAATATCCCCGAGAAAGGGAAAAACTACGGTTGGCCTATCGCGACCTGGGGTGTTAACTACAGTGGTTTGAAAATTCCCGAAGCAAAAGGTCAAATTGTTGCTGGCACGGAACAACCCATCTTTTACTGGGAAAAGTCGCCAGCGGTCAGCGGAATGGCTTTTTATAATAGCGATACCTTTCCACAGTGGCGGCAGAAGTTGTTCATCGGCGCGTTGAAAGATAAAGAAGTGATCGTACTGAGCGTTAAAGGGAATACGGTCACTGAGGATGGTCGTCTGTTGCAGGAAAGGGGGCAACGGATCCGAGATGTGCGCGTCGGACCAGACGGTTATATGTACGTGTTAACCGACGAGTCCGACGGGGAATTACTAAAAGTGAGTCCCTGATTTGGTTAGCTGACCGGGATCATCACGATTTTTTGAAACGCCGGGCGCTCGGTCAGTTGTTGATACCAGCGTTCCAGATGCGGGCGCGGGGTCCAGCTCAGGCCAACGTTGAACAGGTTATAGATAAACGGTGCCACAGCGATATCCGCCGTGCCAAATTCAGCCCCGGAGAACCATAACTGGTCTGCCAGCGCGTTATCAAGAATGGCAAACAGGTTATCGCAAACTTGCTTACTGGCCTCAATGGCCGCTAGATCGCGCTGATCGGCAGATGTTCTGACCAGGCCAAATAAGATAACCCGATGCGCAGGGCTTAGCGTCTGATTTGCCCAGTCCATCCATTTTTCGCCGACGGCGCGCGCGGCCGGTGCGTCAATCCACAAACGTTTTTGTCCGTACTGAGCGGCCAGATAGCGGACAATGGTATTAGATTCCCACAGAACAACGTCCGTTTCATCATCGCGTAGCAACGGGACCAGTCCGTTCGGGTTTAGTGCCAGATAGTCGGCATCGCGGTTACCGCCATGCTGTCCGCCCGCCAGAATTTGGTTATACGGCAGTTCCAGTTCCTCGAGCGTCCACAATACTTTTTTTACGTTGGTCGAGTTATTGCGACCCCACAGTGTAATCATAGTAACCCCGCAAATTAATTGAGCAGCTTTATGGCTGCAGATGCCATCTGACTAGCTCACATGGTGGGGTAAACCTAATATTTACGCAACAAAGTCTAAAAAAATCGTGCCAGGAGCAGCGCAGCGCGGCGTTATTGCATAAACTTTAAAAACTTTACCAACTTACGGTTTCTTTAAGCTCGTTAGTGCGTTATTACTCACCGCACTTATTTTACACGTCATCCATCAGACTTTTTCTGCATGGGTTGGTCGAGGTCGCTTGGCCGGTTTTGTGTAAACACGGTGTGGTATGACGTGGTTTTTTGGAATGGATACTCGGGTGGCATTTATGACGCAATACTTCTCTTCACTTCGCAGCTTTGCTGCAGGTTCTGCACTCTTAATCCTTTTGGCGCCGACCGTACAGGCGGCGGAGCAACCGACGGCCCCGCCGAGCGTGGACGCACGCTCGTGGATTCTGATGGATTACGCCAGTGGCAAGGTGCTGGCGGAAGGTAATGCTGATGAGAAACTGGATCCTGCCAGTCTGACCAAAATCATGACCAGCTATGTGGTTGGGCAGGCGCTGAAGGCCGGAAAAATTAACCTCAACGACATGGTCACCGTGGGCAAAGACGCCTGGGCGACCGGTAATCCAGCCCTGCGCGGTTCGTCGGTCATGTTCCTCAAGCCCGGCGATCAGGTTGCGGTGTCAGATCTGAATAAAGGCGTTATCATTCAGTCAGGTAACGATGCCTGTATTGCACTCGCTGATTACGTTGCCGGCAGCCAGGAATCCTTTATTGGTCTGATGAACGGCTATGCGAAAAAACTGGGGCTGACCAACACTACTTTCCAGACGGTGCACGGCCTGGATGCGGCAGGACAGTTCAGTACCGCACGTGATATGGCGCTGCTCGGGAAGGCGTTAATTCATGATGTGCCGGAAGAGTATGCTATTCACAAAGAGAAAGAATTTACCTTCAATAAAATTCGTCAACCGAACCGCAACCGTCTGCTGTGGAGCACCAACCTTAACGTGGACGGAATGAAAACTGGGACGACTGCCGGGGCGGGATACAACCTGGTGGCTTCCGCGACCCAGGGCGATATGCGCCTGATCTCCGTGGTGCTGGGGGCGAAAACCGATCGCATTCGTTTTAATGAGTCAGAAAAGCTGCTGACCTGGGGCTTCCGCTTCTTTGAAACCGTTACGCCGATCAAGCCGGATGCGACTTTCGTTACTCAGCGCGTATGGTTTGGCGATAAGAGTGAAGTGAATTTGGGTGCCGGAGAAGGTGGTTCTGTGACCATCCCGCGTGGCCAGCTCAAAAACCTGAAGGCCAGCTTTACCCTGACTGAACCACAGCTAACAGCACCGCTGAAGAAAGGTCAGGTTGTGGGCACTATCGACTTTCAGTTGAACGGAAAATCCATTGAGCAACGTCCGTTGATGGTGATGGAGGATGTGCAAGAGGGTGGTTTCTTTAGCCGCATGTGGGACTTTGTGATGATGAAATTCCACCAGTGGTTTGGTGGTTGGTTCTCTTAACCTTACCTATGCCGGATGGCGCAATCGCCGTCCGGCAGTATCTCTTAATACTTCAGCGTGATACGTTGCGCTTTAGCGTACTCAACAAACTCATCGTCAGGGCGGTTATCACTGATGATGGTATCAAAGCGTTTTAATTCCCCCATCCTCGCAGGCCGCACCTTGCCAAACTTGCTGTGATCGACCACCAAAACGTGATGCTGCGCCATCGACATTGCCCAGTGCTTCACCGGCAGTTCTTCCAGATTAAAACAGGTCGCGCCTTTCTCGATATGAACGCCTGCCGCGGAATAAAAGGCGATATCCGGACACAGATTGTTCAGCGTTTCCTGGAAGTCGAGCGGTTTAAAAATCGCGTTACTGGCATGGAATTCGCCACCACACAGAATGACGCGGCACTGCGGTTTTTCCTGCAGCACCAGAAACGTATTCAACGAGTAGCAGATTGCGGTGAAGGGCAGTTCATTGTCGATCGCTTCAATGATCCACGGCGTGGTAGTACCGCAATCGAAAAAGATGGTCTGATGCGCCTGCACGAGACTCGCCGCCAGCTGGGCGGCGCGACGTTTTTCATCAACCAGACGGGATTTTTGATCGCTGATTAAATAATGGTTAGCGCTGCGGGGTTCCAGAACAATATAGCCCCCGAGCAGTACGACGGGAGCATCATGATTATTCAGGTCGCGACGAATGGTCATCTCAGACACGCCCAGCAACGTTGCGGCTTCTTTGAGGTGTAATTTATCGCTGCGTTTCAGCGCCTGCAGTAATTGACCAATACGCTCGTCGCGTCGAGTTTCCATAGTTCCCCTGGAGAATAGAATAAGTGCTCAGTTTCGCGCTTAATACTACTCTTTTTACCGTGGGTTAGTCACGTACCCAACCTTTACGGATGGGGAGGGCGAAGCAGGCGCGATAGCAAGTTTGCAAGCCGAGGTACAGGGGCGCGCCAAAGCGCTGCCAGATCATCTGGGCGCTCAGACAGCCGATCAACCCAGCCAGTAATCCGCCCAGCATATCCAGCGGCCAGTGTACGCCAAGGTAAACCCGCGACCAGGCAATCGCCACGGCAACGACCATCAGCAGAGCGCCCGTCCACAGGCGATGCCAGAACAGGAAGGCCAGTGCAAAGGTAAAGATAACTGTACCGTGGTCACTCGGGAAAGAATCATCTGCCGCATGATGCAGGAAGTTGTAACCAATGTGGTTTACAAACGGGCGATCGTGAGGGAACAGATGTCCCATCAGCCAGGAAATCGTCAGACCAACTATCAACGCAATGGCCATTTTAATGACCAACTGGCGCTGGAGCGTAACCTGACCACGCGGTCCCCAAAGCCAGAGCACAACGGCTAACAGCGGCACAATGCTGATCAGATCTTTGGCAATGAAAATGGCGAGCGAAATTGCCCATTGCGCAGAGTCGGGTGTTGCATTGATCAGGTAAAAAAGTGAGTTGTTCAGATTTTCCAACATAACGTCCAGACTCAGTGTAATCGTTAAAAAGGCCCATGGGAGCGAGAGCATAAAATTGCTTTCACGGGATAAAAAGCGGTCTTGTCTTATTTGTCTGCTAAATGACTATTTTTAAGACAATTAATGAGACTTATTGAGCATGATAGCGGTCTCAACTTAAATTAACCTTAAAGCAAAATCTTCTTGAGCAAATGAATGTAAAAATGTGCGCATTTTGCTTTCAAATCACATAATTCACTATCACCAGTACGGCGCATTTATTACACTTTGCGCGATTTTTCTATAGCTAAGAGACTGCATGCAGAACCGTTTATCTTCAGGCGCCCGTTTGGGGCGTCAGGCATTACTTTTCCCTCTCTGTCTGGTGCTTTACGAATTCTCTACTTATATCGGCAACGATATGATCCAGCCTGGAATGTTGGCGGTGGTGGAGCAATACAATGCCGGATTAGATTGGGTACCCACATCCATGACCGCCTATCTGGCTGGCGGCATGTTTTTACAGTGGTTGTTAGGACCGCTATCGGATCGTGTTGGGCGTCGTCCGGTGATGTTAACCGGCGTGCTCTGGTTCATCGTGACCTGCCTTGCGACCCTGCTTGCACAGAATATTGAGCAATTTACTTTCCTGCGTTTTTTGCAGGGGATAAGCCTGTGCTTTATTGGTGCGGTGGGTTACGCCGCCATTCAGGAATCCTTTGAAGAAGCGGTCTGCATAAAAATTACCGCGCTCATGGCAAACGTGGCGCTGATTGCGCCGCTGCTGGGTCCGTTGGTAGGCGCAGCCTGGGTACATGTTCTGCCGTGGGAAGGGATGTTTATCCTGTTTGCTGCTCTGGCGGCCATCTCCTTTTTTGGTCTGCAACGCGCGATGCCGGAAACGGCAACCCGGCTGGGTGAAAAGCTGTCCATTAAAGAGCTGGGCAAGGATTATAAGTTGGTGCTAAGGAACGTGCGTTTCGTTGCAGGCGCACTGGCGTTGGGTTTTGTCAGCCTGCCGTTACTGGCGTGGATTGCGCAATCTCCGATTATTATCATCAGCGGAGAACATCTCAGTAGTTACGAATATGGCCTGTTGCAGGTGCCGATTTTTGGTGCGCTGATTGCCGGTAACCTGGTGCTGGCGCGTCTGACTTCGCGAAAAACCGTGCGTTCGCTGATTATCATGGGCGGCTGGCCAATTGCCGTTGGCCTGATTATTGCCGCTGCGGCCACGGTGGTGTCATCTCATGCATATCTATGGATGACGGCGGGTTTGAGTATCTATGCGTTTGGCATTGGCGTGGCGAATGCGGGGCTGGTGCGCCTGACGCTGTTTGCCAGTGAAATGAGTAAAGGTACGGTTTCTGCCGCAATGGGTATGTTGCAGATGCTGATTTTTACCGTTGGTATCGAGCTGAGTAAACACGCTTATCTGCTGGGAGGCAACGGCTTGTTCAGCTTGTTCAATCTGGCCAGCGGGGTGCTGTGGCTGATTCTTATGGTGATCTTCCTGAAAGATAAACGGGTAGGGGATTCCCGGGAAGGCTAAAGCCCGGTAGCCCGGGCCTGGCAGAAACTTAGTGGTGATCGTCAATCTGATGTTCGATGATCATGCCTTCACCGACGCTGGCAACATGTCGCGCATAAGGATGTGCGCGATAAACAGGAGCCGGGGCAGGAGCCGGGGCAACATACACCGTTTGTGGCGCGGTAGTCACGTTGACCGCCTGAGGCACGCTGACGGAAGAGGGCACGATCACCACTTTATAACCGCTTGGTACATCAACGGTAACGCTTTGTGCAAATACTGACCCTGCAAAACCCAGCAACAATGTCGCCATCAGTACACTTTTCTTCATAATCCGCTCACCTGAAATATTCACTGGAAGTAATAATCCAGTGGGTTAATTTGAGGCGGATTATGAATAGATCATGCCATCATTTTGTTGCCGTCTGTGCTGAGGCGTTAATGCGTAAACGGTGCTTCATTCTTTAACACGCGGTCGATAATATCCAGGACGCCCTCTTCGTTGTTCGATCCCGCGCGATATTTCGCCGCCTTGATAACCGGCTCATGGGCGTTGGCCATTGCAAAACTAAATCCCGCCTGGCGCAGCATTTCAATATCATTTCCACCATCGCCAAACACAACAACCTCATCGTCGTTAATATTCCAGCGTTGTTGCAGCAGCCGCAGTCCATTTGCCTTATGCACGCCAGGAATAATTAAATCGATGCTCCCGTAGCCGGTATGCACCGGCACCATAATGTCGCCAATCGCCTCGTGGAGATCGGCCTGCACCTGTGGGATTCTGTCGTCGGAAATATTCAGCCCGAACTTGAAGAAAACGTCGTTAAGATTGTCAAAATTATCTACAAATTCGAGACGATGATAATACATGGCAGAAACAGCTTTATGTTCATCGCTGTACTGCTTCAGCGTGTAGGCGCTGCTTTTACCACAGGCAATGATATCAATGTCTGTACGGGTCAGCAGATGTTCAACGATGGCCTGGAAATCATCCTTTGCCAGTTCGCCGTTAAAAACATCTTCACCTTCACTGACTACCCAACCGCCGTTTTCGGCAACAAATGAGATCTCACTGGCCAGTTCGGGGAAAAAGGAAATCAACTGATAATATTGATTGCCGCTGGCGACCACAAAGCGGATCCCTTGTTCTTTCATCTGGCGGTATTGCGCCATAAAGCGCTCACGGTTATAGGTTTTTTGGTCACTTAAAAATGTGCCATCCATGTCGACCGCAATTAATTTGATGCTCATTAGCTGTTCTCCATCACCGTGGTATTTTTGAGATCCGGTTTCGCCACCGCTTTCGCGACGATGGCGGCGACAAGCACCAGCGCCAGCACCACCAGCATAGCGCTGCGCAGGCCGTAGTGTTCACCCAGGTAGCCCAGCAGCGGCGGTCCAACCAGGAACGCCAGATAGCCGGTTGTTGCGACAACGCTGACGCGGGTTGGTGCATCGGGGCCGGTGTCGCTGGCGGCTGAAATGGTCAGCGGGAAGCCGAGTGATGCACCGAGTCCCCACAAAATAACGGAAACACCCGCCACCCAAGAGCTGTCGACAAAAATAATCAGGCTAATCCCGAGAGCGCCCATCAGCGCACTGGCGCGCACCACCGTTACGCGGCTGTAGCGGTCGATGAACCAGCCGCCAGTAAAGCGGCCAACGGTCATGCCCAGCGTAAATCCGGCATAAATCAGAGAGCCTGATGTTGGGCTAAACCCATGACCGTCCACCATCAGCAGCGGAAGCCAGTCGTTGGCGGAACCTTCAGCAAATGCCATTGCGAGCACCACGACGCCAATCAGCAATAACTGGATATCGCGATAAAAAGGCAGTCCTTTTTCACCGGAGGGAGAACCATCAGCGGCATTTTTACCCGTGCCGTCAGGAATCGCTTTGATGGCGATAAAGATAGGAGTGATAGCTACCAGCGCCGCCAGCAGAATATGCGCGTTTGCCGGGACGCTGAAGGCGGTAAGCATCATCCCGACTCCTGCGCCCGCCAGCGTACCCAGGCTGTAAAAACCATGCATCATCGGCAGCACGGTTTTATTCATTTCGCGTTCAACCGCCGCACCTTCGACGTTGATGGCCACTTCTGCTGCGCCAAAACTGGCGCCAAACACGGCCAGACCAAATGCGAAAAGCCAGGCGGAATGCAGCCAGAGCGCCACGCTGAGGATAGCCATCCCAATGACCGCACATGACATGGTAGTGCGGATCACTTTGCGCGTGCCAAATCGTTTCACCAGCCAGGCCGAACAAAGAATGCCACTCATCGAACCAATAGAGAGTCCAAACAGCACCGCGCCCATTTCGGCGGTAGAGATGGAGAGGATATCTCTGATGGCAGGGGTACGCGTTGCCCAGGAGGCCATTAATAATCCTGGTAAAAAGAAGAACGTGAACAGCGCCCAGGTGCGACGTCTTAAGGCTTTGCGTGATGAGATGCCAGTCATGAATTCGAGCCAAAGAAAAGAGGAAAGAAGACAACATTAGCAAGGTTGTGTACATTTGTACACAAATGCAAGAAGAGGAAATGCAGTGCGACGTGCAAACGATCCGCAGCGGCGGGAAAAAATAGTTCAGGCCACCCTTAAGGCGATAGTAATCCATGGTATTCATGGGGTTACACACCGTAAAATCGCTATGATTGCCGAGGTGCCACTGGGCTCAATGACCTATTATTTTGCAGGAATAGATGATCTGCTGTTGGAGGCATTCAGCTGTTTTACGCATACTATGTCTCAGCAGTACCAGGATTTTTTTGCCGACGTTGCTGATGCGCAGGCGGCCTGCCATGCGATTACCGATATGATTTACGGCTCCCAGGTCACAACGCCTGATAATATGGAGCTTATGTATCAGCTGTATGCTTTCGCCAGCCGTAAACCAGCGTTGAAAACGGTGATGCAGAACTGGATGCTACGCAGCCAACAAACGTTAGAGCAGTGGTTTGATCCGGTTACGGCGCGGGCGCTGGATGCGTTTATTGAAGGAATGACGCTGCATTTTGTTACGGATAAAAAACCGCTGCAGCGAGAAGATATTCTGATGATGGTGGAGCGTATTGCCGAATTGCCGCAGAGATAAAATCCTCAAAATGGTTTGTCGAGGCGGGTAACGGCCTGACGTAAAAAATCAATGACTTTTACCGCCTCTGGCGTCAACGGTCGGGCGGCTATTTTTACCGTCCCGACATCCATATAAGTAATAAAATCATCAATCGTTCTGTGCATGACGCGCAGACCATCCAGTGACCACGGGCGATACACCAGGTCGGATAAAATGGTTATCCCTCTGCCTTTTGCAACCAGACTTCTTATTGCTTCAAAAGAGTTGCTGCGAAAACTGATATTGGGCGTATAGCCACGCTGCTGCCAGTAATCGATGATTACGTCAGGGTACTTATCGGTTTCCAGCAGTAAAAATGGTAGTTTCTCGACGTCTATTAAACGGATCGATGCCTGGCTCTGTAGCGGATGCCCAATAGACGTCCACAGGCGGCGCTGTGAACGAATAAATGTTTCGATCTCCAGGTCGTTATCATGGTTGATATTTGAGGTCAGAAGCAGGCAAAAATCGACCTTTTGTTCCCGTAGCGCCTGTACCAGTTCCGGTGCAGTGGCTTCATAAAACACGATCTCCAGCAAAGGGAAACGTCGTTCAATATCGTTGAGTATATCCGGAATAAGATAGGCAGAGAGCGTTTCGGCAATGCCTATGCGCACTGTGCCGGTGAGAATTTCGCTCCTGTCATGCAGGGCGTCAATAGCCGAGTGGCTACTGTTAATGATGTTGCAGGCATGTGCCAGAAAGCGCTCGCCCTCAGCGGTGAGCTTCACACCTTTGGGATAACGTACAAATAGCTGCACGTCTAATGCTTCTTCCAGGTTCCGCATGGCAATGGTCATTGATGACTGAGAAATATGACAGCGTGCGGCAGCTTTGGAAATTTGTAATGTTTCTGCAAGCGCGATGTAAAACTCAAGTTGCCTTAGCGTAAATTTCATAGTTTTAATCTATGCAGATGGATAAAAACGTTATATTAGCATTCATTCTCACGCCGCCGTAGCCTTGTGGTCATACCGTACAACTGACAATAAGGCGCAAATATGCCCTATCTTTTACTCAGTCTGGCTGCCTGTTTTTGGGGTGGAAATTATGTGATTGGTCATCTCTTGGTCGCTGAAGTTAATCCCATCGTTTTATCAGCGGCACGCTGGGTATTTACCGCGTTATTATTGATGACGCTCTATTTTCGTCAGGTCACAGAGCAATGGCCGGTGATGAAAAAATCCTTTGGTACTATCGTCTTCCTTGCGCTTTGTGGTCAGGTTCTTTTCCCCTTAACGTTGTATATCGGCTTGCAATATACAACCTCGCTTAATGCCGCGATTTATATGTCCACCACCCCGGCGCTTGTACTGTTAATCAATAAGTTCTTTTTTAAAGAGCGGATTTCTGCGCGAAATATAGCTGGTGTGATCCTGAGTACTGTTGGTGTTATATGGCTGGTGTCGCAGGGTGATATGATAAATGCGCGGGTATTTGCACATCTGAATCAGGGCGATTTCTGGACCATGGGGTCAGCGTTAAGTTGGGCCGTCTATTGTGCTTTTTTACGCATTAAACCGCGTGAGGTAAAGGGAAATGCCTTTGTCGCAGTGAGCGCGCTGTTAGGTGCGATTGTACTTATTCCGGTACTGGCTCTGGAGTTGATACGCAATGGTATGCCGGGATGGAATAGCTATGCCAATACAGGCGTTGTAACTGGGCTGGCATACCTTGTTATTTTTCCTTCCTGGCTGTCATATCTATTATGGAACAAAGGGATTAGCGCCATTGGCGCAACGCGTGGAGAGATCTATTCACACTTGATCCCATTGAGTGGCGGATTATTTAGCGTGATGTTTTTGCACGTCACTCTGCATTCATATCATCTGGTGAGCGCGTTGGTTATTATGTGCGGTATAGCATTGTGTTCCCGTCCGAGTGCAAAAAAAGGCTCGCAGCAGCGCGTGGCGTGAAAAGCGGGTAAATTAGCTTATGGTGGCGCCCCCGGTAATATTTACCACTGTGGCGGTCATGGCGCTGGCATGGTCTGAAGCGAGAAAGGTTGTAACCTCAGCGATTTGTGCAAGCGTAGGCAGGCGCGCGAGCATGGTACTTTGCGCCGCCCCCCCTAACCATTGATCGACGGTTAAACCCATTGACTGTGCTTTAGCGGTGAAAATTTCTCCGGTATAGGAGCCAGCCGCTACAGCATCCACAATCGCATGCGACCGCACGCCGACGACACGAATGTTTATTGGTCCCGTCTCGCTGGCGAGCGCCTTAATAAAAGCCTCTGTTCCTGCACAGCCGACGATATGGCCGAGATGCCCGGGTATCGCCATCGGGGCTGCGGGCGCAACGATGGTGAGAATAACGCCTGCTCGATTGCCGCCCATGTGCGGCGTTACGGCTTTTGCGATATTGAACTGCGCCGCAAGAAAAGGGGTGATACCGCTCATAAACTCAGAGAGGGATAATGCATCGATGCGCTTGCCCTGTTCGTGCATAAATCCCGTTGCGTTAACCACCACATCTATTCCACCGGTTTGCTGTACAAGGCGGGTAACTTCCTTCGATGCGTTGTGCTCGTCGAGTACATCGGTGATAAAGGTTTCGACTGTACCTCCCGCCGTTCGGATGCCACTGGCGGTCCAATCCAACTTTTCCTGACGGCGCGCGCCCAGATACACATGGGCTCCTTCGCGCGCCATAGTATGCGCAACCGCACTACCAATAGCGCCGCTGCCACCGAAGATCACTGCGACTTTGCCTGAGAGTAACATAGCAACCCCATCACCATTTAGCACCGAGTAAAGTATGTGCCATAACGGGTATGCTGCAAATTTGAGAAAGCGTTTCCGGGGAACCTCACTCAGCGATGAAAATCAGGTTATGTCGGGGACATTGCTGCTATAGATCTTATAGCAGCAATGTCTATCAGCTCATTTTAACGCCGATCAGTTACTGTAAGTGTTTGATATTTCTTTAACATGTATATCATTATCAAAATTATCAAAAGCAAGTACATCATCCAGATGCTGGTATTTAGCTCAATTAAAAAACTACCGACACCTCCGATGACTGACGGAATAACCAGCGAGGCGGCTCCCATCAACGCAGAGGTCGCTCCCAGGTTGGTGCGCTGGCTGGACATGGTCAGGTAGGTATAGAGTGATTCGAACATCCCTCCAGCAAACATCAGGATAATAAAGAAGAATATAAAAATATTGACGTGATAACTAAGTATTATTAATGGAATACACAGTACAATAAATGAGGCGATGATTTTCAGCCACGAATTCAAAATTTGCGGCGCAGACCTTTTCTTAAGAAGTTTACCTGATAATGCAGCCCCCAGCAGTAGGAAGCCTCCAATAATTGATGAAAGCACACCAAATTGCGTTGATGAGTATCCAAACGTAACCATAAAAATAAATGGGGAGGCTGTGACATAGCAATAAATCAGCGAAAATGACAGACCAAGAGACAGACAAGGTAGATAAAATCGAGGTTGTTTGCTGATCTCTTTATACGTATTAAATGATGATTTTAATGAATAGGCAACCCTTCTCTCATGGCTGAGTGTTTCAGGGAAGTTAAAATAAACGTATATTAACGTTATAATAGCATAGCCACATATCATTAAAAAAATTGCGCGCCATCCCCATAAGTCATTAATTACCCCTCCCAGCAGGGGCGAAGCAATGGGAACGACACCTTCGATAGTGATGATGATGGCATACAGCGTCGCGGCCACTGAACCACGAGTTACATCTCGAACTGCGCTGATTGCTGTAACCAGCGTTATTGATATAGAAAGACCTTGTATGACACGGATCGCCAGAAACATAACCAGACCGGTTGAGAGCGTGAGACAATATGTTGTCACGCCATAAATAACCGCACCTGTAAGCATAATTTTTCGCCGGCCAATAGCATCAGATAATGGACCAAAAATTAGCTGTCCAAAACCAATGCATAGGGTATAAACCATAATCGACAACTGCGTGGTTGAGACATTTTTTTCAAATTCTTTTGCGATGTCGGGAATTGAAGGTAAATAAGTGTCCACTCCCAGAATTCCCATTATCGTCAACATGGCCAGGCCGACAGTAAAGTAAATTATGTTCTTTCTATGAATAACAGTTTGCAGCTTCATTACTTATCACCATGAGTAAATTAAAAGCATGAAAAAGTTCACTATTTAAATAGAGATGTTGTGGATAATTATCGTGTAGGCAATAAAACAGAGTTGAAATGAACTGTCAAACTTTTGACTCAAAAAATTGAGATATGAGTCACAGGTATATAGCCATAATTTTCGATGGTAGGGTTCCAGTTAAATTTAATTGTGTTTGATTGCCAGGCAGCACGAGGAACCATAAGTACACTGACTTCGAATACGGGCATACTGCTGGAGTTGGTGGGGGTGTTGGTGTTGGGGTTGGTGGTGGGGTTGGGGTTGGTGT
>OKBD01000047.1_pt1 | contig 26722 bp, 22 predicted proteins | sample 1612391 | NCBI WGS metagenome assembly OKBD01 (sample SAMN04436792, study PRJEB24849) | human gut metagenome | biome: human gut; feature: NICU; material: stool | host: Homo sapiens | place: USA: Saint Louis, MO | collected 2011-04-27 | reverse complement strand
CGTGCATACCCGCGATGCGCGAGCCGACACGCTGTCTATTCTGCGCGAAGAAAAAGTGACGGATTGTGGCGGCGTACTACACTGTTTTACAGAGGACAGAGAAACGGCGGGCAAATTACTGGACCTTGGATTCTATATCTCGTTTTCCGGCATCGTCACGTTCCGAAATGCAGAGCAGCTCCGTGATGCCGCCCGCTATGTTCCTCTGGACCGGTTATTGGTCGAGACGGATTCTCCCTACCTTGCGCCTGTACCGCATCGTGGAAAAGAGAACCAGCCCGCCATGACTCGTGACGTTGCAGAGTACATGGCCGTAGTGAAAGGTGTTGCCGTTGAAGAACTGGCGCAGGCAACCACTGATAACTTTGCCCGCCTGTTTCACATCGACGCTTCTCGCCTGCAATCTGTTCGTTAACTGACTTTTTTTAAAGCTCGTAATTAATCACTAATGCGAGTAAAGTTCACCGCCACAAAATGGGCGGTGAATAACCAGCTTGACACATTCAGAAACGCATTTTATCGGAATGTGCGGATTTTGCGGCCATTCACGACTGAACTGTGATAGCCGTCAAACAAAAACAAACTGAATTATTTTACTCTGTGTAATAAATAAAGGGTACTTAGATGCCCTGTACACGGCGAGGTTCTCCCCCCTCGCTAATGCGTGAGAACGTAGAAAAGCACAAATACTCAGGAGCACTCCTAATTATGTTTAAGAATGCATTTGCTAACCTGCAAAAGGTCGGTAAATCGCTGATGCTACCGGTATCCGTACTCCCAATTGCAGGTATCCTGCTGGGCGTCGGTTCCGCTAACTTCAGCTGGCTGCCAGCCGTTGTATCGCACGTAATGGCAGAAGCAGGCGGTTCTGTTTTTGCGAACATGCCGCTGATTTTTGCTATCGGTGTTGCGTTAGGCTTCACTAATAATGACGGTGTATCTGCACTGGCATCCGTTGTTGCTTACGGCATCATGGTTAAGACCATGGCTGTTGTTGCGCCGCTGGTTCTGCATTTACCTGCTGAAGAGATCGCAGCTAAACACCTTGCTGATACGGGTGTTCTCGGGGGGATTATCTCCGGTGCGATTGCAGCGTATATGTTCAACCGCTTCTACCGTATTAAATTGCCTGAGTATCTTGGCTTCTTTGCGGGTAAGCGCTTCGTTCCTATCATTTCTGGTCTGGCTGCTATCTTCACAGGTGTGGTTCTGTCCTTCATTTGGCCACCAATCGGTACTGCTATTCAGACGTTCTCCCAGTGGGCTGCATACCAGAACCCGGTCGTGGCGTTCGGTATCTATGGCTTCATTGAACGCTGCCTGGTGCCGTTTGGTCTGCACCATATCTGGAACGTTCCATTCCAGATGCAGATCGGTGAATACACCAACGCTGCAGGTCAGGTGTTCCACGGCGACATCCCTCGCTATATGGCGGGTGACCCGACTGCGGGCAAACTGTCCGGTGGCTTCCTGTTCAAAATGTACGGTCTGCCGGCTGCTGCTATCGCTATCTGGCACTCTGCTAAACCAGAAAACCGCGCGAAAGTGGGCGGTATCATGATCTCCGCTGCGCTGACCTCGTTCCTGACCGGTATTACCGAGCCGATCGAGTTCTCCTTCATGTTCGTGGCGCCGATCCTGTACATCATCCACGCGATTCTGGCTGGTCTGGCATTCCCGATCTGTATCCTGCTGGGTATGCGTGACGGTACGTCGTTCTCCCACGGTCTGATCGACTTTATCGTTCTGTCCGGTAACAGCAGCAAGCTGTGGCTGTTCCCGATTGTTGGTATCGGTTATGCGATCGTTTACTACACCATCTTCCGTGTGCTGATTAAAGCGCTGGACCTGAAAACTCCGGGTCGTGAAGATGCTACTGAAGACAGCAAAGCAGGTGCGACCGGTGAAATGGCTCCGGCTCTGGTTGCTGCATTCGGCGGTAAAGAAAACATCACTAACCTCGATGCGTGCATCACTCGTCTGCGTGTCAGCGTGGCTGACGTTGCTAAAGTGGATCAGGCTGGCCTGAAGAAACTGGGTGCGGCAGGCGTTGTGGTAGCTGGTTCCGGTGTTCAGGCTATCTTCGGGACTAAGTCCGATAACCTGAAAACTGAAATGGATGAGTACATCCGTAACAGCTAAGCAGTAAGAAGTTGGGGAGAACTAAGGCAGCCTGCGGGCTGCCTTTTTTATTGCATTAATTAGCCTGAACGCGAATTGGTGCGGTGGCAGCGAACAGCCAGGGACGTGCCTCTGCGTTCACGCGCGGGGATAACGTCTCTCTGACCTGCTGGTGGTAATCATCAATCCACTGCTTTTCAGCTTCACTCAGCAGATGAAGTTCAACCAGATTCAAATCAATCGGTACCAGCGTCAGCGTTGAGAAACGGCAGAAGCCTGGACGACTGTTGATAATCTCCACCTGGTTTTCAATGCGGATCCCATATTGTCCGGCCAGATAATAACCCGGTTCGATGGTGATGATATTGCCTGCGACCAGTGGCCAGGGGTTTACTTTCTTGGCAATGCGATGGGGTTGTTCATGGATAAGCAACTGGTGGCCTACGCCGTGTCCTGTTCCATGATCAAAATCCAGTCCCAGCTCCCACAGTGCCCGACGGCTAAAGGCATCCAGTTGATGGCCCTGAGTGCCGCTGGGAAATTGCAATGATATAAGCGACAAAAAGCCTTTCAGCACGGCGGTGTAATGCAGACGACGTTGCGGATCCTGTGGACCAAACGCGAAGGTACGCGTCGTATCCGTCGTACCATTGTGGTACTGGCCGCCGGAATCATTCAGATACATGGCCTGCGAGGTAATTGGCGTATTGGTTTTTTCACTGGAGTGGTAATGACACATCGCCGCATTGCTGGCAGAGGCCGATATCGTGCTGAAGCTTTGCTCAATAAATCCCGGCTGCTGCTGGCGAAATTCCAGTTGCTTCGCCTGGGCTTCCAGTTCGGTGACCGGATTGCCAGCCGCTTCGCGCAAAGGGACTTCATGGGCCAGCCAGGCAAGGAAGTTTACCCAGGCTGCGCCATCTTGTTCATGGCATTCCCGATAGCCCGCCAGTTCAACGTCATTTTTGTGGGCTTTCATCAAGGTGATGGGATCAGGGGCCCATAAGACGTTGCCACCGTGTTCTTCAATGGCAAAACGCAACGCAACCGGGGCGTAGTCTTTATCGACCAGAAAGCGTTTCCCACTGGCCAGTTGCTGGCAACGTACCAGGAAACTCTCTTGCGGGGCCAGCGTGAGCGTGTTTAGCAGTGATACGGGGAGTTGCTGCGTTTTGTTGCTATCCACAAACCATTCCAGCTCACCGCTGCGATGGAGCAGGGCAAACGAAAACGGTACTGGCACCATAGCCAGATCTGAACCGCGTACATTCAACAGCCAGGCAATGTTATCCGGCAGGGTAATTGCCAGTACGTCAGCCTCATGTTGAGCGAGTTGTTCCACGACGCGGGCACGCTTTTGCGTGCTGCTTTCCCCGCTGATTTCAATGGGCATTTCACGAATGATGCCGCAGGGGGCTGCCGGTCGGTCAAGCCACACCTGGTCAAAAGGATCTTGCTCAAGAGGTACCAGCTCGCAATGAGTTGCCGACAAGGCTTCAAACTGGCTGTTGACCATCAGCAGTGGTTCAAAGCCGATACGTGTACCCGCTGCAACGTGAGACTGCAAATAGTCGGCCAGCGGTTCATCGTGTAAATGATGAATTTCAAAATCATCCAGCGAGACTTCATTGCGTACCTGGACCTGATAGCGTCCATCGACAAACATTAACGCGCGATCCCGAAGGACCAACGCGAGGCCGGCAGAACCGCTAAATCCGGTCAGCCAGGCCAGTTTATTGTCATGCGGCGTACAATCTTCGCTTTGATGAGCGTCGGCGCGCGGAACAATCATGCCATCCAGCCCCTGCGCTATCAGCAGGTTGCGCAGGGCGGAAAGAGGAGTTGAGTTGTGCATAGTTAACCTTCAGGTCTTAACGGAACGGCGGTTCGTTGAATGTACGTAATTTACGGGAGTGCAGTCGGTCGCCTTCAGCACGCAGACGATCGATAGCCCGGATACCTATTTGCAGATGCTCAGAAATAGCACCTTCATAAAAACGGTTGGCCTGACCAGGTAGTTTGATCTCACCGTGCAGCGGCTTGTCGGAAACGCACAGCAGCGTGCCGTACGGAACGCGGAAACGGTATCCCTGAGCGGCGATGGTGGCGCTTTCCATATCGATAGCCACCGCGCGACTGAGGTTGAAACGCAGCGCAGAAGCGGAATAGCGTAGCTCCCAGTTACGATCGTCGGTGGTGACGACAGTACCGGTACGCAAGCGCTGTTTAACTTCTTCACCGGGCATACCGCTGACTTCTTTGGTGGCGTCATACAGGGCGCGTTGTACTTCCGCAATGCTCGGAATCGGAATATCCGGCGGTAGTACGGCATCCAACACGTGGTCGTCACGCAGATAAGCATGGGCCAGAACATAGTCGCCAATCGCCTGACTTTCACGCAGACCACCGCAGTGACCAATCATCAGCCAGACGTCAGGACGCAGTACGGCCAGATGATCGCAAATGGTTTTGGCGTTAGACGGGCCAACGCCGATATTGACCAACGTGATCCCCTGACCGTCAGCCGTGATTAAATGCCAGGCAGGCATCTGGTGTTTCTTCCAGGCGAGATCGGAGATGGCTTCTTCTGGCGCTTCGGTTTCGGCGGTGATCCAGATCCCGCCCGCACAAGAAAGCGCGATATATGGGCTGTCCGGGTCGAGGATCTGGCTGCAACCCCAACGCACAAACTCATCGACGTAGCGGGTGTAGTTGGTGAACAGTACAAAAGGTTGAAAATGTTCAACCGGCGTTCCCGTGTAATGACGTAGTCGCGCCAGCGAAAAATCCACGCGTCGGGCATCGAAGTGAGACAGCGGAGAAAATTCCGCCGGATGAAAAATCCCGTCTGCCGTTTCGTCACCAATCTGCGACAATTCAGTGGTGGGGAAATGGCGCGTTAATCCGGCGCTCATCGAGCGATCCAGCGTCAGTTCTGAACCGTCAATCACATAGGGATAGGGGATTTCATGCTGCGACGGCTCGACGGAGATATGCGCATCATAATCCTGATACAGCAGCGTGAGCTGTTCTTCAAGATACGGACGAAAAAGCGACGGACGGGTAATCGTAGTGGTATAGCTGCCCGCATGGGTAAAACGACCATAGGCTCGGGTTTTCGGGGGATTGGTGGCGATACCATCCCAGGTGACACACAGTGATGGGTAAACAAAAAGACCGTTATGGCGGGCGATTACATCAGGGAGCGTCCCTGTTTCAATATACTTACCAATGGCGCTACGCAGTGCTTTAACCGACTGCTCGTACAGCGCGTCCAGTTTATCCAGTGCCTGAGTTGGGGTCAGGCTGGAGCCCTTATTGTTCATGTCTGTCTCCTTGTTCCACAGATGTACTGCTCTCCCGATAGTATGTCACAGGAATGTGAAACAAAAGTCAGACGTTGAGGAAGATTGTGCGAAGACCGGACGGCCTCCGCACCCGGGCTTAACCGTGCTGCTTATCCCGCATCAGCAATGCTGTAGTCGCGGAAATAAGACAACCCGCCATCAGATAAATGGCTACACTGTGCCAGTCTCCGCCGGAGAATGTTACCAGTGCAGCAGCAATGAAGGGGGTAAAACCGCCGCCAACTACGCTTGCTACCTGATAACCAACGCCTGCGCCGCTGTAGCGATAGCTTGCGCCAAACAAACCGGTAAACATAGGCTGCTGTACGCAGACCACCATATCGTGTGCAATGTTGGCCAACATAATCGCGAAGAACACGATCCAGAAAATGGATTGCGCTTCTAACGCCATAAAGAACGGGAATGCGCTAAGCGTCCCGACCAGTGCGCCAGTAATGTAAACGCGCCGGCGACCAAAGCGGTCGGCGAGCCAGGCAAAGCAGGGGATGGTCAGACAGCTCAGTCCACCAACTAACAACCCGATATTCAGAAACAGTTCGCGAGGTAAGCCCAGATTCTGCGTGGAGTAATTAAGGGCAAACGCGGTGACGATATACATCGTCAGCAGTTCACACAGGCGCAGAGCGATAATTTTCAAAAACGCCCCTGGATGACGGATTAATGCCTCGACTACCGGTAGTCTCTTTTTCTCTGGTTGCGGTGCCTGCTGCTGCTGTTCGAATTCGGCCGATTCATCCATTCGGTTACGCATCCACAACGCGCCCAATACCAGCACGATGCTGAACAGGAATGGAATACGCCAGCCCCAACTCAGGAACTGCTCATCGGTGGTTTGCGAGCTAATCAGCGAGACCAGACCGGTAGAAAGTAACAGTCCGACGCCGTAACCAACCTGAACGCCGCTGCTGTAGAAGGCTTTTTTATTTTTCGGCGCGCTTTCGACCGAGAGCAACGCTGCGCCGCCCCATTCACCGCCAACGGCGAATCCCTGAATAGCACGCAGCGTCACCAGCAGAACGGGAGCCCACCAGCCAATGGTGTCAAAAGAGGGAATAATCCCGATCAGCGCAGTGGCAATACCCATCATCCAGACGGTGAGCATCAGCATACGTTTACGGCCCAGACGATCGCCGAAGTGGCCGAAGATCACCCCGCCTAACGGACGGAACAAAAATCCGACGCCAAAGGTAGCAAATGCGGCAAGTGTCCCCATCGCTGGGCTGACTTGCGGGAAGAACTCGCGGTTAAAGACCAGTGCGGCAGTAATGCCATAAAGCAGAAAATCATACCAGTCGACCACGGCACCCGCGAAGCTGCCAAGCGCAGCGCGTCGGGCGCGGTTAAGCGAAGAGGCGTCCTGTTGGGGACCCGTGGAGGTGAGGGTGGAATCCATAGTAATCCTGTCTGTACTGTTTTTTAGTTATTAGTATTTGAGTTGGGTTACACACATTGCAGTCGCAATATTAACGACCGTTATGAGATTACCGCGACAGACGGGAAGTGAAAACGATTATCTCCCTCATCTGAGGGCAACATGAAAAATAAGATGAATGAAAAATCTGAATCAGGTGGAATCGTGGCCTGTCAGGAGTGTTCTGATTTCAGGCGGAGCATTAGGAGTACTGTATTTGGGGAAGCTATAAACCCACTTTCATAATGGTATACGGAGATTCAGTGAAACCACTTCGCTCATAAGCACGAATCGCACGCCCGTTATCTCCGTGGACATATAAGCGAAGCTCCAGTGCCTTTTGTTCAAAATGTGCGCGGTAGATGCGGTAGCCCAGCGCATTAAGCAACATCGCGTCGGCCGATGTGGCGTCACGGATTTGTAATGTCATGAATGATTCCCGTCCTGGTAATAAATTGACGATTACTGAATGATATCAAAACTGTAGGTGATACAGTGGGATGCGAATATTTCAGAGGCTTGTCAGTATGAAGATTGTTTTTATCCCTGCGTTGATCGTAGTCCTGATTGATAAAGAACAGGACATAGGACGGGAATTGACCCGCGATGAGGTTGAGTCCATTCGCGATGGTGCTACAGCCATCCGCCTGCCGGCCGAAGCAGCCGAGGATATAATCAGAGAGCGTGGCTACCGCAATATTGATCCTGAGAATGTCTGGCGCGAGTGGCAGGCGTATAAAGCTGACTGAATGTCGATGGGAACACACTGCTTTAGTGGCACATGAAAATTGTGCACTTACACGGATGCGTTTACTCAGCACCTGGTGTGGAGCTGAGGGGCAACTTTGAGCGAGGAGCTGACATTGTGCTTAAATAATAATGATGGCTCTGGCAGGATGGGTGTTCAATGATTGCAAGGTGACCACTAATTCAGGTGACGTAAATGTGTAGCAATCCCCCACTTTAGGCCGATACATTTTCCATTAATCAGGTCGATAACAGAATAACTTGCATTGGGGTGAGCATAGCGAGGGAAACTATTGACAGTCCCTTCTTTAAGAATTGCCAGAGTGCCCTGACTGACATGCCCGTGAGACACAATACATATTGTTTGTTGATGTGATGAAGTATCTTCCAGGTTTTGTAAAAAACGCATAACTCGCTGAGAAGCATGCGCCAGTGACTCCCCCCCAGGTGGACAATACTCTGCATCAAGCCTGAATAATGCATTTGAATCGTTCGGATGTTTTTGTCTGAGTAGTTCTAACGGCATACCTTCAAACTGACCAAAGGCCTGCTCTTTAAGGGCCGGTTCAGCCGTCAGTGAACAGCGAAAGTGTTCAGCCAGGCTTTGCCCCATTTGCCAGGCACGTCCAAGCGGAGAAGCGTAAACACGCTCTATTTGATATTCACTTGCACTAAACGCTGCTAGTAGGACGGATGTTTCACGCAAACCCCGACAGGTCAAGGAGCTATCGCTGTGCCCCTGAATAATTCCGTCCAAATTCCACTCTGTTTCTGCGTGTCGAACAAGTATCAATTTCATCGTTAGCGGGCCATGCTCGTTGTTGATCAAAATGCCCCAACAGCGCGATGTCAAACACACACCGTTGAAGCAGCAGAAGGCTTTCCGGTTTTGGAAATAATGAACAAGTGTAGCTTATTGCCGTTATGCAGCGGCTCTGGGTGTGAGGCGCTGAATTTTATCCGTAGTTAACTTCCGCTTGTGGCACTCAGCGGACGTTGGTATGAAGCATCCCGGCGCCCGTTAATATTAAGCGGAAACATGAATTAACGCGTCTCCCCGTTTCTCCATCCTCTTCGCTTTTTCCTTTATCCTGCCTCTCTTGCTGTGCATACAGCGACGTGTTATCACTCGTTAAATGCAAAAATTACCGAAGTTACGAGAACTTGCATTAGCCACGGATAATCAGCGTACCGAAACCTGCATTTCACGGGTTGCTATGGTGCCGAGAGTAATCCCTGAACACCGCCTGTCTGCAGTTTATGAACCGATGATTAACATGGTTTTGACTGGTCCTAAACGCATGATGATTGATGACAGAACGCTGCAATATTATTCAGCTCAGAACAGTTGAAATGTTACCTGGGCAGAGTGAAGTCATCACAGCACAAGTGATATGACAGGCGACCTGTTGAGACCATGGTAACATTACAGCTTGTGTCATTTACCTAACTACACACATCGGCCTACCAGATACTGGTTCGGGGTGTATTTCCGTATCCACGTTGAATACGGTTCTCAGCAATCCAGGGTTCATCACCGCTTCTGGTGTGCCTTGCGCCATAATATGTCCGTTCGCCATTACCACCAGATGATCGCAGTACCGGCTGGCCTGATTAAGGTCGTGCAGCACTGCGACCACCGTTTTCCCCTGAGCCCGGAGTTCGCCCATCAACCGCATCAGTTCCACCTGGTGATTGATATCGAGATAGGTGGTTGGCTCATCGAGTAGTATGACGGGTGTATTCTGGGCCAGGACCATCGCCAGAAAGGCGCGCTGGCGCTGACCGCCGGAAAGATCGGTTAATCGTCGGTCGGCAAGATGTTGGATCCGGGTCTGGTGCATAGCATCTTGGACCCGCGCATTGTCTTCAACGGAGAGGCGCCCCCAGAGTGACAACCACGGGTTGCGACCGTACGAAACAAGCTCCTGGACGGTGATCCCCTCTGGCGTTAAATGGTGCTGGGGCAGCAGCGCCAGCCTGCGGGCTAGCTGGCGTGATGAGAGCGTGTTGATGGCATTATCGCCGAGAAATACGCCACCGGATTGCGGCGCTAACAGCCGTGAAAAACAGTTTAGCAACGTCGATTTCCCGCAGCCGTTAGGGCCGAGCAGGGCGGTTGTCTTCCCCGCTGGTAGGGCGAGTGAAACGCCATCAAGGATCTTGTTTGTACCGTAACAGACCGTCAGATTTTCAGTTCGTAATGTCATTTATCGCATTCTCACAAGCAGCCAGACAAACCACGGTGCACCGATAATGGCGGTCAGTACGCCAGCCGGAAGCTCCAGCGGGGGATGAGTAATTCGCGCCAGCAGGTCGGCAACCACCAGCAGCAACGCACCTGTCATGGCCGATATGGGCAGCAGCCAGCGGTGACGCCCACCGGTAATACTGCGCACCATATGCGGCACCACAAGACCAATAAAACTAATTGGGCCGCAGACGGCCACGCCGGTAGATGTCATGGCGACGGCCAGTAGCAAAGCCAGGAGCCGGATACGCGGCACCGACACACCGAGCGTGGTGGCGCGGGCATCGCCCAGTGCCAGAAGGTCGAGATCGCGGCAAAAACCCAGGCTCAGCGGCAGAAACAACATTAGCAGCGGGACGGCAATCTTCACAAAGCTCCAGTCACGGCCCCATAAGCTGCCGGTCAGCCACAGCAGGGCGCCGTTCACATCCTGCGGGCGCGAAAGCATCAGCCAGTCCGTCAGGCTGGCCCAGCAGGCAGACAGCGCGATACCCGTGAGTGCCAGCTTCATCGGCTGGCTGGTGTTCGCCAGCATTCTCAGCAGTATCAGGCCCACCATGCCACCGGCAAAGGCCAGCAGCGGCAGAGCAATCACCGGCAGTGACGGTACGAGAAGCAGTGCGCCCACAGAGGCAAGGCTGGCGGCATGGTTTACGCCGAGAATATCCGGCGACGCCAGAGGGTTACGAACGATCCCTTGTACCAGAACGCCTGCCACCGCGAGGGCTGCACCGACAAGCAGCGCCAGCAGTAGCCGCGGCAGGCGGTACGCCGTTAACACGTAATGATACTCACGCCCGGTTTGCCAGTCGGTCAGCAGGGCGCGCCAGGGAACGGCGATCACCCCCATTTGCAGAGACAGCAGCGAAAATCCTGCCAGTGCGAGGGCGATAAAAATGACTAACACAATTTTCAACCACGCCTCCTGACCAGCCAGACAAAGCAGGGCGCACCAATCAGAGCCACCACGGCCCCCACGGGTAATTCGCCAGGGAAGGCCAGCGCGCGGGCCAGAACATCCGCCACTAGCATCAGCGTGGCGCCCATCAGTATGCTCATCGGCAGGACCTTGCGCTGGTCGAATCCTACCCAGAAGCGAGCCAGATGCGGCATCAACAGACCGATAAACGCCACCGGGCCGGCCACGCTGACGCAGGTACCGACCAGAAGCAGCACCAGAATGTTGATGATCAAACGCAGCTTCGGCAGATTCACCCCCAGCGTACGGGCGGTGCTGTCGCTGACGTTAAGCAGATTCAGTTGATTGGCCAGCAGCAACACCACCGGTATAGCAACTGCCACCACCGGGAAAAGCTGCCAGAACTCCTGCCAGCGTGCGTGGGATACGCCTCCCGCGAGCCAGTATAAAATGCCGTAAGCGTGATCTTCCGTCAGCAGCAGGGTGATGCGGGTCAGGGCCATGCAAAACGCCGAGAACGCGATACCAGCGAGGATCAGTTTGTTTCTGTCCTGGGTATGGCGAAACCCGCCGCCTGCGGTCATCACCAGCAGCCAGCTTACGCCGCCGCCACAGGCGGCGATAAAGGCGATGGAGTAACCCGCGACGGGCACGGGGCTGAGCGCGCTGGTCAGTGCCATCGCCAGCGCCGCGCCGCTGTTAATACCGAGCAGCGAAGGAGATGCCATTGAATTATGCGTCAAAGTCTGCAGCAGCGTTCCCGCGAGAGCCAGGCTTGCGCCGATCAGAATGGCGACCAGGCTTCGCGGCAGACGTAGGTTTTGCACCAGCGTTTGTGGAAGCGTCGGCGCGTGGCCCGGCAGCAGGGCGCGAATGGCGTCAACGCCAGAAACAGGAATGGCCGAGTAGCAAAACAGACTCAGCCAGAAAACTGCGATAAGCGCGGCAAGGGGTAGCCCCCATTGCAACGCCGGATGTCTGAGAACTGTCATTTCACATCGGATAAAGGCTGGTGATGGAAGATTTTTACCGTGTCGCTGGCAATACGTTCGGCCGCAAAAATACCGCGCATCCGCGCCCAGGCGTTACTGTCGACCGACGCCGTCTGCTGTTTTTGCGCAGCCGTTAACATCTGCCACAGCGGGTCCTGCTGCCAGCGTTTCACGATGCTCTCTTCGCGATAATGTGCGACCAGCAGCCATGCAGGATTGATCGCCAGCAACTGCTCCAGGCCGATAGACGGCATAGACGCACCGGATATTGCCGCCGGCACCGTCAGCCCCAGAGCGGTCAATACGCTTCCGGTCCAGGTCTCCTGCGTGTGAAGGTTAAACTGCTGCTCCCGGGACGTACCAAATAACACCAGCGTGCCTTTTGGCAACTGGCTGGCCCACGCTGACATCTGTTGTTGGTGTTGCGCCAGACGTGACTGCATCTGTGCCTTTTTGCCCACAATCTCGCCGATGATGGCCGCAGACTGAAGATTTTCAGCGTAGGTTTCATTGCGAGATTTCAGCAGCAGCACCGGTGCAATTTGCTGCAAGGCGCTGTAGATACCCGCATGACGGCTGCTGTCGGCAATGATCAGATCCGGTTTCAGCGCGCTGATGGCTTCTAAACTCGGCTGCGCACGCGTGCCGACAGACTGCCAGGGTTTAAGATGGGCGCGAACTTCGGGAAGAATGCGCGTGGCATCGTTATCGTCGGCAATGCCGACCGGACTAACATCGACGGCAGCCAGCGCGTCCGCGAACGACAGCTCCAGTACCACTATCCGCTGTGGCGTTTTATCAAGCGTAAAGGTGCCATGTTCATCCTGAACCGTGGCGGCAAAAGCGTGGCTGGTGACCAGCAGCAGAGCGGCGAAAAGTGTGCGGATAAATGTGAACATCGGTGCTCCTGAAAGCCGGGTGGCGCTGCGCTTACCCGGCCAACGAAATCGGTGTGAATTAGAACTTCAACGACCCCTGCATATACAGCGTGCGCGGCTGGCCTGCGTAGATGCCTTTGTTGTTGTCGTCATAAGAGCGGGTGAAGTACGCCTGGTCGAAGATATTCTTCACGCCGAACGCCAGGTTCAGGTCTGCCATCTGCGGACCAAAATCATAGGCTACGCGTGCGCCCCAGAGCATGAAGCCCGGGATGCGGCCGGTGCTGCCGTCGGCGCTCTCTTTCACGGTGTTGGCGTTATCCGCAAACTGGCTGGACTGGAAATCGCTGTTCAGGTTGAAGGTCCAGCTACCCGGTTTATAGTCCACGCCCAATGTGCCTTTGTGTTTCGGCGAGAACGGCACCTGGTTGCCGTAGGTGTCGCCTTTCTCGCGGATCTCGGCGTTCACATACGCATAGCTTGCGTAGACCGAAACGTTGTCGAGCGTTGGCGTCAGCGTGCCGAGGTCATAGCGGGCCTGGGTTTCCAGCCCGGTATGGCGCGTTTTACCCCGTGCGGTTACAGTGTCGTTGGTCTGGTTGGAGTCGTACTGATTATTAAAGTTAATCAGGAACAGCCCCATTTCCGCTGTCAGCGCGCCATCGTCGTATCGGGTTCCGAGCTCCCAGGTTCGCGCTTTTTCCGGTTCCACATTGCCGCTTTGCACAGCCTTGCCAATTTGGCTGTACTGTACGGTGCCGAATGAGCCTTCAGTGTTTGCATAAAGATTCCAGCTATCAGTCAGGTGATAAAGCACGTTTAGCGCCGGAAGTGGGGCGTTGTAACTCACTTCTTCATGTGTGCCTTTGATGGCGTTGTTCTGGTATGACTCGATATGTTCAAAGCGCATACCCGGTGTGATAGTCCAGTTGCCAATGTCGATTTTGTCATCCAGATACCAGGCGTGCGCTTCGGTGCCGGAACGGGTGTCGCGATCGTATGGGCTAGCGCTGGACGGGAGTTGTCCGCTGCTGGTGGCGGTGTAGTAACGCATTTCATGCGTCGACTCGCTCACATAGCGGTATCCCACGCCCACTTCGTGCGCGGAAGGACCCACCATAAAGCTCTGACTGTAGCGCGGTTCAATGCCGCGTACCCAGTAGTTACGCGGTGAAAGGGTGAGGCGTTTGCCCTGTTCCAGGTAGCCGCTACGCAGGGTTTCGGTGTAGAAGCCCTGAATATTGAATTTATGCTGGCTGTCCGGCTGAAACTGATAGCCGAGGCTTGCCAGCTTGCGGCGCCCCCAGAAGCGATCGTAAGGGCGCGTGGACTGCCAGCGGTCGGCGTTGTAATCCGCGCGCGACAGGCCGCCGGGCATGTCGGCTTCACCGTCGTAGTATTGCAGCAGGCTGTTGAAAGTATGCACGTCGTTCGGCGCATATTTGCTTTTCAGCATCAGGTCGTCGATGCGCGTCGCGCTGTGCTCGCGCCAGTCGCTGCCGCGGGTGCCGGAGTAAAGCAGGGCGGTACCAAAACCGTTATCCGCCGTGCCGCCCACCATCAGGTTGTGCGTCTCTTTGGGATTATTTTGTGAGGACGTTGGGCTGAGCTGGCCTTCCATGCCGGCTTCGATCCCGAAGTCTTGCGGAATGGCGCGGGTGACAAAGTTCACCACGCCGCCCACGCTCTGCGGCCCGTAACGCACAGCACCGCCGCCGCGCACCACATCGATGGCGTCCATATTTCCGAGCGAAACGGGTGCCAGGGAAAGCTGCGGCTGGCCGTAAGGGGCAAACGGCACCGGAATACCGTCCATCAGTACCGTTGAACGGCTGGCAAGGCGCGGGTTCAGGCCGCGAATACCAAAGTTCATCGCCAGATCGTGGCTACCGGTACCGTTGTTCTCCGGGGCGGTAACGCCAGGAATGCGGTTCAGCACCTCGCGCATGGTCGTCGCGCCGGTTTTGGCGAAATCTTCACGGCGGATAACGTCACGCGCGCCGGCATGTTCGAATACGTCGTTTTCGCGCGCATCGCCCAGCCAGTCGCCCACAACCGTGAGCGCATCTTCCTGCGGCGCAGGAACGTGTTCGAGCGTCCAGCTGTTATTCCCCAGTGGTTTCACCTGCAGGCCGCTACCGTTCAGCAGGTGTTGCAGACCGGTTTCGACGTCGTAGTCACCGTGAAGACCGTTACTCTGTTTGCCGCGCGTCAGGCTGGCGTCAACAGACAGGGTAATTCCGCTGCGTGCGGCATATTGGTTTAGCGCTTTATCGAGTGAGCCTGGTGCAATATCAATCTGCGCTGCGAAAGCGGATAACGAGAGCCCAGCCAGCGGCAGCAGGCTCAGGCGAATGGCGTTAACCAAAGGTGTTGTTTTGCTAAAAACGCGTAAAGGCGTCATACCTTCTCCATCATCATTTTTGTTGTGTTCAGCTATGAGTCGAATGAGAAGGGGAAAAAGGACAATGAAAATGAGAATTATTTTTCTTACAGTGCCAAAATATTGACCCAGTATCGCGTAATAGTCTGAATTTTCACTGGAAGTGTCTGGGCAATAATATCCAGAATCGCATCGGTATTTTTCAGCGGGAAAGTGCCACTCAGGCGCAGCCCGGCCACCGCCGGATCGCAACGCAGCACGCCGTTGCGATAACGGCTCAGCGTGGCAATCACCTCACCCAGCGGTTTATCGCTAAAGCTCAGAATGCCCTGCGTCCAGGCGGCGCTTTCATCATCCGCTGAGGTAATTGCACCAAATTCAGACGCGCTAAACTGCAGGCTCTCGCCAGCGCTGACGATGCGTTTTTCCTGCGGACGATTTGCCAGTAAGACTTCAACCGCGTGTTGTTGAACGGTAACGCGTGTGACGTTGTCCTGCTGGTAGACGGTAAATTCTGTGCCTAACGCGGTGAGCTGGCCCTGGCGGGTCACAACGTGGAAAGGTCTTTGCTGCGCGTCTTTTGCGGTAGTAATCGCAATTTCGCCGTACCAGAGATGGACAGTGCGTTGACGCGTATCAAAACGAACGTCCGCGGCGCTTTGTGTGTTGAGCGTCAGCAGCGAGCCATCGTCCAGCCGCTGATGGCTGACCGCGCCTTTGGCGGTGCGGTAGTCTGCGCGCAGACCTTCTCCGGCTTCAGATTGCCAGAGCTGCCAGCCGCCGCCCACGCCGAGCAGCAGCAGTAGCCCTTTCATGACATGACGACGGGTAAGATGCGTATCGTTCAGCGCCCGGCTGGCGACATCGCTCGGAACGCTGCTGAGCTGGTTGCGCAGGTTTTCAACCTGTTGCCAGGCCCACTGATGATCTTTGTCCTCTTCATACCATTGTTGCCAGCGTGCTTCCTGCTGTGGGCTGACACGCTCGCCGCTCAATACGGCATACCAGTGTGATGCCGAGCGCAATGCCTGGCGGCGAGAATCGGTGATAGAGGCGTTCACAGACCGTGCTCCAGACGAAACAGCAGACAATGTTCGATAGCCTTTGCCATATATTTTTTCACTGAACTGACCGAAACACCGAGCTTTAGCGCTATTTCGCTGTAAGTCAGACCATCCAACTGCGAAAGGAGAAACGCTTCGCGTGTTTTTCCGCTCAGCCCGTCAAGCATGCTGTCGATGAGTTGCAGGGTTTCGAGCTGACTCTCGCGTTCCTCGGGCGAAGGCGCGAGATTTTCCGGCATAAGCGCCAGCATCTCCAGATAGGCTTTTTCCAGCGCGTTTCGGCGAAACAGGTCGACCATCACCCGTTTGGCGAGAGTGCACAGAAAGGAACGCGGATCGCGGATCGTCGAGAGCGACCCGCTGCCCATTACCCGTAGAAAAGTGTCCTGGGCAATGTCATCTGCATCAAAGGCGGACTGGAGTTTGCGCGTCAGCCAGCTTTTCAGCCAGCCGTGATGTGCGCCATAAAGCGACTCGAGCGTAAAGGAAGCAGTGGTAGTGGCGTGGTCAGACATGCGGAATGTATCAAAAGTTAATTATCACGCGATTATAGTAATATGAGAATGGTTATCATTACAATTGAAAATATAATTGTATTACGTTTGACGTATTAACGCATTGTTTTTTATAAAAATCTTATGATGTGGATATTGGACGGGAAAAGGAGTCTGCTTTTGGCATGTGCTGGTTGGAATGACATCTGACCATGTCTGTTGCGAGCGTGGAGCAAACATTGAGTTTGAGAACATCTTCGATGATGAATAATTTATAAGTGACAAAGTTAATCACAGTGATTCATACATCTAGTCTTTCGGTAATGTTTATATAGAGGAAGGGCATTACACTAACAAGAATGGCGCTACAAGCCGGCTTATAACATTAATGTTTTCATGACTGACCCCTTTTACTCTTTTTTAGAGTAAAAGGGGTATCTTAAAAGCCAGCTTTGGCTAAGATTAGTGTGAAAGTAATCAAAGATTGATACTTGGCCGGCTATTATTTTATTCATTACTCCAGTTTGACCACCCAGCGGATTGTTCAAAGGCCAGTTTTATTGCAGCCGTAGCCAGGCCAACGGCAGTTAGTTCAGCAGCCTTACCGGAAAGGCATCCAGTAAAAGTGGCGGATGCGCCTGCGTATGCCGCAGCAACTCGGGCAGTTGGTTCTGGTGATGGTGTAGCCCAAAGTGCGGCAACTGCAACAGCGGAGGAGAGACCAACGCACGTAGCTACTATGTTTTCCACTACGCTGCGCGCGGCTTCTGAAAGATCTGTGGGACCAATTCCATTCATATATACTTCTACCTGCATTGTCCGGTAATCAGTTGCCCACTGGTTGCAGGTACGCCATTCTCCTCCCCATGGCCAGTTACCCCATGCTTCACCTATACATCTTGTTCTTGTTTGCGGTGGTGTCAGAGGATCTCCCCATTGTGCAATTTTTTTTCTTCCATACTGACCACCAGAACTTAAAGCAGACCCAAGGTCTTTCTTATCAAAATTAGGGAATCCTTTTGAATCGTATCCATCTACATTTAAATCATTATTAGGCACCTGTGCAGCAATACCAGATAGTGGCATACTAATTAAAAATAGGAATGGTAATAATTTCATTATAATCACCCTTTTATTGAGCATACGGTAGGATCAAAAACAGCATTGGGGACTGGGCCATAAAGGCATGCAGAACCTATTTTATCTTTTTCTGTTAAATTAAGGGACCAGTCACCCAGTCCATTACATTGAGGGTAATGCATTACTGAAAACCCATCATATGAAGTTAAAGGTTTCCAGTCCTTGTCCTCGAAACATTTGCCTGCTTCAGGGCGAGTTTGCTCATGCCTAAATGAAAGCGTATGTCCTAGTTCATGTCTGAGTATGCCGGTCAAGGTTAACTTTCCAGGTGAAAGATTCAGCGCTGATTTATCGATAAGAACATTTCGTTGTAATCTTTCGTATCTTGGGAAAAACGCACGTGCAAGGTATTGCCCATTGACATCTACAGGCCGAACATCAAATATGACATCAGTTGTATTCTCATTGCAAAGTGGGTCAAGCCATGAAGAATGTATAAATCTTACATCACTTGCATCTGACCATGCTTTAGCTGCATCATGCATTGCTGCTACGACGGTGTCATATTTCTCTCCAAACGAGGTACTTATACAATAGGTGAGATTCCTTTTTGTTACGTTGTCCCATTTACTTATATTCCCCTGTGGGGCATCAACAATAAGCCATGTGTTTTCATTTATATTAAAACCGAATAAAACACTTTTCCAACTGGCTGCAAGTTCTCTTTCATAAAACTCTCGCAAGTCAGATTCATTAGCAATAGGGGTATCACCATTAACAATATAAACACCACCAGAGAATGGTTCTTTATAGACCGTTTTTTTAAACTCCTCAAAGCCATTTCTTACAACCTTATGGCTAAGTTTTACATCATTAATATCACTTATTACCTTTGCCTGTTCAATCAGTTCGTCAGTGGGTTTTATTGCCGCAGAGGTTACTGATGCAATAGGTATGACAGTTAAGTATGTAACTAAGAGAAAGTTAAGTGTTTTCATCATTTTCTCCTTAATATTAATGGACATAATGATGTTAATGAGAAAATATGGCGAAAATTATAAATTCACCATATACCATTAACTAGAATAGATTGTCCTGGCAGGTATTCAATGTTGAAATTATGATAAGGTATTAATTAAGATGGGCTATTGTATAATTCGAAGGTGGATGTATATGCAATATGCATTTCACCGTCAATAATACAGAAGCATTATGGTTGCTTTGTCGGGTTTACAGTTTGTTAAGTGAATCGCCACAGGTTTAACAGACACCTCGGAGTCATTTATGGACTGACCCCACGACAGTGGACAAATTCTGTCCTCACGACGAGGTCTGTTCGAAGGCCTCCGGACTGACGCCGCCGAGATGACTGTGGCGCCGGGCCCGGTTGTAGAACACTTCAATGTAATCGAAGATATCCGCCCGGGCCAGATCCCGGGTTTTGTATATTCTCTTCCTGATACGTTCTTTTTTCAGTGAACTGAAAAACGATTCGGCCACCGCATTATCCCAGCAGTTGCCACGCCGGCTCATACTCGGAGCCAGGTTATTGACCCGGCAGAAGCGCTGCCAGTCGTCACTTCCATACTGGCTACCTTGACCGCTATGTACGATGACCTCGCCGTCCGGTTTTCGACGCCAGACGGCCATCATCAGCGCATCCAGCGCCAGTTCGCGTGAGAGAGGGCTTCATCGACCAGCCGACCACGTTACGGGCGAAGAGCTCGATAACCACCGCCAGATACAACCATCCCTGCCAGGTGCGGATGTAAGTAATATCGGTGACCCAGACCTGATTGGCCCGGACAACGGTAAACTGCCGCTGCACGCGATTAGGAGCGACCACTGAAGGTCTGCCGACGATACGACGTGGCGCTTTATAGCCGCGTACCGCTTTAATCCGGTTCAGTTGCATGATGCGGCCCACCCGGGGTTTTTACCGCAGGTTTCCCCGATTTCGTTCAGATCGCCATGAACCCGCCGGTAACCGTAAACGCCTCCGCTCAGTGAATAGGCGTCGCGGATAAGCATCAGCAGATACTGGTTATCTTTATCACGCGCCGAGACCGGGTTGTGCAGCCACGCATAGACCCCGGCCCGGGCGACATTCAGTACCAGACACATCGTCATCACACCCCATACAGTGCGGTGTTCATTGATAAAGCGGTACTTCAGTCGGGCTCCCTTGCAAAGTACCGCGCGGCCTTTTTCAGGATATCCCGTTCTTCTTCGGTACGTTTTAGCTGCGCGCGTGGTTTCAGGATTTCGCTTTTGGCTTCCAGTAAATCCCGGGCATGTTGTTCGCTGTTATCAGGCTTGATAGCCCGTAGCCACTTGTAGAGGCTGTGCGCAGAAACGCCCAGACGGTCAGATACTTCGGCAACGGAATAACCGCGTTCTGTTATCTGACGGACGGCTTCTTCCTTAAATTCAGGTGTAAATCGTGGTGTGCCCATATGCTCCCCCTATGCTCAAACTATAGGGCAGGATCGTCTACCGGGGGGGACAGTCCACATCCAGCTGAACCTGACATTCCTTCCATCGACGCACAAGCGTAGCCACACAGGGATTGCCCGCTAGTTGATTCATTCTGACCCAATCAACATCAACTAGTCCGGCAAGAAGTTCGGAATTAAGTTCACCCTGCAATGCATGCCATTGGCGAATACTGGGTTGTCGTTGAATAATGGGTTGAGGGGATGAAAGACTGCCAACAATGACGTAATTTTGCTCTGGATCATGCCAGAGTCGTGTAATACCTGGTACGTTCTTGAGCCAGTTGCGAGGATCGCCTAAAGGTAAATCGAAGACACGAGATAATAATTTATTCCATGATGCTATTAATGATGTACTGGCTCTTTTTACTGATTTTTTAGCGACTGCCACCATAAGCGCATTTTTCTTTTCAGGCCATTGGGAAAAAACATAATTTTTTAAAACATCATAAGTGACATTGAATTCATTGTCGGAATAATATTTTCTTAAAGCACATTTCCATAGGTCACACAACAACTCTAGTTCACGAAGTAACGTATTTTTATTTGTATCGGATAATTCACCTTCTTCAGTAAGTTGGTCTATATGAAATATTAGTTCATCCATTTCAGGTAATAACCATTTATTAAGAGGGAGTTGTTGCCGTTGAGAATCCAGAATAGTCATTAAATCGTTTAATCTCTCCGGAAGCATATGAGGTGCTCCATATTGTGGATCCTGAAGGAGGATAGTCACTTCTTCCGTTTTGTGAATTATCACCGTCAACCGATTAATAAATCGGGTCAACTTCTCTGCTTCATTCCAAATCCCTTGTGTAATATCTTGGGGGCGATAATGGTAAGGCCACTTTTCGTTAAGCAAAGCGAGTAGTGCTGTTACAGAGGTATCAAATGAACAGAGTATATTATCACAGGCTGAAACAGCATCCGGCATAGCTGGGTGGAAAGGTAATATTATTGGGCGGTCTTGTTTAACAGTAAACAAACAGCCATTAGTGATTACAGCGAGACTGCTAGTGAGTAGATCCTTCTGCTGCGGAAGCGTCACACTAATTTTGGTCTCATTGCATAGCAGTAAATGCTTCAGGGCTAATTCTTTATATACAATTTCAACATTACGTGCCAAAGATTCTTGAACCGCTTTTTTCTCAAAATCACTGATACTATAATCATAGTAACGAGAATCTGTGGCAGGAATAAGCCTCGTGTCACCGTCAGGGGTAGACTGTTCTATGAGTAAGTTATCCGTAATTGGGTCACCTGTGAGATCAAAAGGATTAACATTAATATGCTGGCAGGCAGCTTTTGTTCTTAACATTTGTGTCAATGGATAGCGGTCGTCAATGATACCCGGAGTCTGATCCAGCAAAACAAGTAGACACTGTGATCCATCAATTTCTATGTTCACAATCTGATCCGGTTCTATATCAGGTAGTAATGACATGCGTGCATCAGGATATTTTTCATTCAGCAGCGACTGAATGTTATTAACAATGTATTGTGGGGATACATTTTTCGAAAAACGTAGATCAAGAATCTTTATCTCTCTGTCAAGCTGTACACTTGGGAATTTAGCCTTGTCAGCTGTTTTGAATTTTGTTTTAAGCGGTAAAGGGCTTAACTTAAGTACTATTGGAGATAATCCGAAGCCAAATTTTCTTGCTTGCTCAATAAATTCATTTTGAACGGGTTGAAGGATCCAAGGCCAGCTATTTTTGAGTGAGGTTGAAGACGAAAGGTCGAGAAAAGGGCGTAGCTTGCGTTTATCTTTATTTTTGGCTACCTCCCGGTAAATTTGAAATTTAGGTTTTGTCGTTTCTTCCGCTTTCCAGCGGGCAAGAACATTATTTTTATCATAAATCCATAATGGTTGATGAATCTTAAATAATTCGTCTTTTATATCGACTGGACGTAGTGGAACATTTTTATGAAATAATATAACCTCAGTGATATTTTTATCGCTTCTTTGTTGAGTGCGACAGTCCAGACTAATTGCATTGATACCGCAACTATTCTTACTTTTCCAGACGTCAGTCTGTAGTAATGGGCATCCCAGTGTATGGCTACCTTTGCAATGTGAACCAAAGGCGGAGACTTTACGCATGATAAGTCGGATCCATACTGGATTCAGCATAGCCTCGTAATGGACACGCGTTGGCTCAACAATAATCCCATCACCATTTTTTATTATTGGTGGCTTGTCTTGCTCTGAGTCCAAAGCAACGTATAGTCCAAATTGATCCTTATGAGATTTCATCAAATAAGGATAATAACGACTGCCTAACTCATCATCAATTCGGCTTTGCCATTCATTCCAGCGATAGTTTTTACTTAACGGATAATGATAGACAACTAGTTTTTCAGCTTTCTCCCGATCGATCTCGTTGTCCCGGTAAATCATGTGTGAAAGAGGGAGAGAACGGATTATTTCGTCATTACGTTTCGCCATGATGTTATGCTCTTTCCATAATGTTTTGATTGATGATTTTTTTTAGTTGCCCGAATCCGGGTGTTTCCACTGAAATGGTGTCTGGGGTCACGCATCCGCCGAGAATCAGAATGTCCGCCTCATAAGGATTTTGAACACGGGTTAATTGGTGAGAGAAACCCAGTAATTGACTATCAGCATGTGGAGCAACAAAGTTGGCGATAACCAATTTGGTTTTATTACCCTCGATAGCGCGAATTTGTGCCAGTTTTTTACTCAGACCCAGAGGGGTATGCTCTTGATTTGCGCCAGATGCCAACCATTGTTGATATTCTTCATCTGCCTTATCAAGAGTATCTTGTCTCCAAAACTTAGCATCCACACGATAATCAGAATTTTTTATGCTGAAATCATACTGCTCAAAAAGCCGGTGATTGCTCACTTGGCTGGTGGTAATGATGCTCTCTGAATAAAGAAGTGCACGGATAGCTTCTTCTCCCAGACGTCCCATCAGTAGGCGTTGTATAGCTAGTGGATGGAATGCGTAACGCTCTTCCAAATCGTTCGCGAATGGCATAATAGACGTTCTGTAACCCTTACGGTTGAACCAGTCAGTAATGACAGGATGACGTTGAATATACTGATACAGTTTCTGAGGGTTGTATTGGCGCAGCCCTTCTGCTGTTTTGTCAAAAAACTGCCATGTCTGTGGGGAGTACCAGATTTTGCCGTCAGTATTAGCTAATTTCGGTTTTTCAAAGCAAGCCCATTTATATAATTCAAGATCAATGTCGAAAGCGTTTTTTCCCGGTTTCCAGGCTAAATCATGTTGAAGTACTGCTTTACCGAGTTGTCGCCAGAGTAATGGGATGTCATCTCTTGGTGTTGACTGTTCCCGTAACAACCGAATAGCCGGAACTAGTCGCTGATCGATATAATCCACTGCTAGTTTTCCAGGCTGTGTCGGCGTCATGAGCTGGCTGAAGAAATTATTCTGTGTCAGTTCATCACGCTCCCGAAGTGTATCCAGTAATTGACGATTGAGTGCCGAAAGCTGTCGACGATTTGATGTATAGATAGGTAATGAAGCAAAGCGGGACAGGTCTTTTGCTAGTTCAGCATCAAGGTGAATCTCAGCGTTGGGTACTTCGCACCAGGCTCTCTCAATACGACCAACCTGCTGTTGAACATTGGCTGCCGTATTTTTTATATAATCGCTGGTTCTCTTATACTCTCCGTTTAACCGGGAGATTTCGTTCTTCCTGTTCAACATCAGTGGCAGGATAAAGCGCTGATGCTGTTTACGTGAAATTTCCCCTGCTCGTAGTAGTTTTTCCAGATTGCGTAACTGGAAGCCTGCATGTGCCATATCATCATTGCTATCTGCACTAGTCTGGAAAGCGGAAAAGTAAAAATGCCGTGATTCCAGTAAATATAAACAGGTCAAATCCATATTCTTGCCGGATTCAGGTAGGCTGAAATCCAGATTTATACCGTTGGTGGCAGAGGCAGTTTGTGTCAGCACAATAACAATACGTCGGGAAGCAAATGCAGCCTGATAGGCATCACTGAAGCCCTTTTTTTTCTGACATTCTGCGGTTAACAGACAGATTAGTGCGGGCTCGTTATGTATAGTCAACGGGATAAATACATCAGTAAAATTCTTTAGCAGAAGATTGTCGGATAAAGGCGGATCCAGCTTTAACCATGTGAGGCAATCTCTGCTTTGTGTCGCTATTGCAGCGGTTAGCCATTTTCTTAAATAAGATATGGAATTAACAAAAGCCAGATGCCCTCTGTGCTGAGGTCTTTTTCCTGCTAGATCCAGCACATCAAGCAGCTTAAGTAGAATATTTTGGCGATACTCTGATTCGAAATCTGTTGAAGGTTCATCATCATTCTGGAAAAAATCAGGGGGCAGAGAAGCGAGAAGATCGGCTGAATGCGGGCTGTTCTTTGTTCTATTAAAATCATGGATCTCAGTATTCAGTTGTGTCTTTCTGATGCTTTCCTTGCTGCTATTGATTTCTTCAATCGCGGTATTTTGTAACTTAAGGTCATCATCGGACTGAACGTAGGGAATCGGTTCTTTAAACCAGGAATCAGGTCGGTTTTCAAAAGTAGTTCCGAGAAAGCTTTCCGTAACTGTAGGGTTACGTGCTTCTGCAATATAGCGTAAGGCTGAGTTTATCCACCGGACATCAAAGTGGTTGCAGGCTCTTTCAATATATGATGTGGCCGACAGTGCAAAAACGAGATTACGGCTGGCTAGTGACAGTAGTAAACCTTCTGCTGTTGTTGGCAAGAACGCACGCTTGATCTGTATTCGTAATGGATCGATATCTGTATCCACAACATTTTGTTTCAGCAACCAGTTAGTTAACCCAAAAATACTGGCATGTGTATTGGGCAAAATATTACTTTTTCTTAGTTCCCGTAGTTCAGGCAGATCGGTACGTGGTAACAAAAACCGAGACATATTTGGCAGGGTTGAACCATAATATGACGGTCTGTAGTCATTAACCGGGTCGAACAGAAGTCGGGTTAACTTTTTGATGTATTCATACGTTTCATCTTCGCTGGCTGTCAGGTCCGTTAACATCAGACTGAACTTTCGAATAAACTTTTCCATCAGGCGCAAAAAATCACTGATGTCGATAGCCTGATCGTTATCCTGAAATGAGAAATCTGGTCTGATAATTTCGTAGCCATGTTCAGCCTGGCGCATGATAAGGCGCTCACTGGTTACCAGTTGATCGGAGCGAAATAAATAATGTTCACCGAAGGGTTTATTATCCAGATATCTTTGCAGAGGAATTACTAGCGATCTGGCATGTGTTAAATCAATTTTTTTTCCTTTTAAGGCGTTATCTAGTTCGTTAAGAAATGTCCCAAGACGTTCACGGATCATCGGTGCAGGTGCTGTTTCAACATATTGCATTCGTTGCAGTAATCTGCGTCCCCCCTCGAGTAACTGCCCCAAGCATTCAGGCGGTTCCTGAACCCATTGAGCTTGCGCCAGATATTCCTGTAGTACCTCAGCCTGATAATCAAATTCATCAATAAAAATGACATAATTGCGCAGCTCTTTGCTGGACATTCGTACTTTGCGCCGCCCATCGTAAAATGATGAAACGAGCTTTTGGGTTGTCATAATCAGCAGGTGTTGTTTTTCGTCGCGCCAGGCGATGGCGGGCAGAATGCGTCTGACCCAGGCATGACGACGGAAGTCATCAACTCGTTGCTTGGCGATCTGTAAGAGTTCATGTTCTTCACCATATTTTTCTTTTTGTTTCCTGGCTTCTTTTTCCAGCAATTTGATATTTTGAATTATCGATATCTCAACTGCCGCACATGATTTTATTAACGCCTCTTTTTCACTGGCGATAGCTACACGTAAATGTGCCGGGTATACTTTCAATGATTTATTGATATATAGGATATTCCTGCAATTCTTACGCAGTTTGTCTGCAATATCTGGGGCGACAAATAAGTTTTTTTCCTCAAGTTCGTTGATTGAATTAAAGGGATCCGGAAGTGAATCTGCGGAAATATCTTTCTCATGAGGTAGCGGAGTAACCTCGATTGCAGAAACAATTTGTTCATCCTGCGCGTAAAGCACACTAACGTTAAATGGTTTTCCATTGCTGTCTTCATGCGAAGCTGTTTTTTCGTAAATGTCGTGGAGTATATTCCAGCGATGGGTAACCAGAATGGCCTGAGAGCCTGATTTTTTTATTGTCTCTAACGCCGGAGGGGTGTTATCGGCGAAGCTAAATAGATGCGCGGAATAGTAGATCACTGAAAGGGAACTCAGCCCGGATTGTGCGATCTGATCAATCGCCAAACCAACCAAAACCACCAACCGGACTGAGCGATGCCGATCATAGCACCAATACCCCGTGGCGAACGACGCCTGATGCAGAAAGCTATTCATAAAACGCGCGATAAAAATCATGCCCGCAGACTCACGGCCATGCTGATGCTTCATCGGGGTGAACGGGTCAGCGATGTTGCCAGAACTCTCTGTTGTGCTCGTTCATCCGTTGGTCGCTGGATTAACTGGTTTACGCACTCAGGTATTGAAGGCC
>OKBD01000005.1_pt1 | contig 205583 bp, 187 predicted proteins | sample 1612391 | NCBI WGS metagenome assembly OKBD01 (sample SAMN04436792, study PRJEB24849) | human gut metagenome | biome: human gut; feature: NICU; material: stool | host: Homo sapiens | place: USA: Saint Louis, MO | collected 2011-04-27 | reverse complement strand
ACGACCTTGCCAAGGTCGGGGTCGCGAGTTCGAGTCTCGTTTCCCGCTCCAAATTCTTACCTCAATAAAAATATCCACAACGAATAATCGCGTTGGGGACGTTTTGTTTCGTCATTGACATACTCTTGTAAACAGACTTATCCACAGGTTCGGGTATTATTCCTGGAATGCAAAAAGCTTCGCCGGGTAAATAGTATCATTTTAACTAATTGAAATTATTGACTTAATTATCATTTCAAATTGTTAATGCGATCACTTGACGATTTTTTCCTTCTTGAATATCAATGTGTTTTTATTTTTATACACAAGCTGTGGATGACTTAAGCGTCGCGCGGCAGACCCTTCTCAATGACCCTGACCAAACGTTGTTTCTTCGGTAGCTGCACCTCAACTACGCAGGCATTTCGCTTCTCGATTTGCTGAGCAACCGCCCAGTCTATGTGTTCGTCGAGAAGTGGGTGCTCACCTCTGCGACTTTCCAGCGCGAGAATAACAGCGTCATTCCAGGGAGCATTACCCAACGCAACGGCGATATTTCGCAGCCAGCGCAGGTGGCCAATACGACGAATGGCAGACCCCTCCGTGACTTTTAAAAACCACGCTTCGCTCCAGCTAAACAGCTCTATTAACTCCGGAGCATGAAGCTGCTTGCGCGGGTTGAAGTCATCCTCTGTCGTCAACTGTGAATAGCGGTTCCACGGGCAAATGAGCTGGCAATCATCGCAGCCGTAAATTCGATTCCCCAACAATGGACGAAACTCTTCCGGTATCGGGCCTTCCAGTTCGATAGTGAGATAAGAGATACAGCGGCGCGCATCTACGGTGTAGGGTTCAACGATGGCCCCGGTGGGACAGATTGTCATGCAGGCGACGCATTTCCCGCATCCTTCTTCTGCTGGTTGGTCGACCGGCAAGGGTAAATCGATCAGTAATTCCCCGAGGAAGAAAAATGAACCGGCTTCGCGATTGAGGATTAGTGAGTGCTTACCTGTCCAGCCAAGCCCGGCTTTTTCCGCCAAAGGACGCTCAAGAATGGGCGCAGAATCGACAAAAGGTCTAAAATTCAGCGAAACGCAGTGCTGTTGAATCATCTCTCCCAGCTTTTTTAAGCGGTTACGTAGCAGCTTATGGTAGTCGCGGCCAAGCGCGTAACGGCTGACGTAACCCAGAGAAGGGTTCTTCAACGTGCTGGCAAAGGCCGCTTTGGCAGGAAGATAGTTCATACGTACGCTGATGACACGTAGCGTACCGGGCAATAATTCGTGGGGGCGGGCGCGCATCATGCCGTGACGGGCCATCCAGTCCATCTCGCCGTGGTATTGTTTATCCAGCCAGGCCTGCAGTTTGGGCTCTGCTTCGCTGAGGTCGGTATCGGCAATACCGACCTGCTGAAAGCCAAGCTCCAGCCCCCACTGCTTAATATTTTGCGCTAACTGATTGAGATCGAGGGGCTCTGACATGACGGACCATACAATGAAGAAAAACCCCGCAAGTATACCACACTCCATCTGGCACGCCGATGATATCAGGCGGATGGAGCGAGAGGCGGCAGACAGTTTAGGGCTGACGTTGTATGAGCTGATGCAACGGGCGGGAGAGGCGGCGTTTCAGGTCACCCGTGAGGCTTACCCGAACGCCCAACACTGGCTGGTGCTATGTGGTCACGGCAACAACGGCGGTGATGGTTACGTGGTGGCAAGACTTGCCAAAGCGCAGGGTTTTAATGTTACGTTGCTGGCGCACGAGAGTGATAAACCGCTCCCCGAGGAAGCGCAGCAGGCGCACGACGCCTGGCTTAACGCCGGTGGCGTTATTCATGCTGCTGATATTAACTGGCCAGACAGTGTGGACGTCATTATCGACGCGCTGTCAGGTACTGGCTTAAAAAACGCGCCGCGTGAACCTCTCCCGGCGTTGATCGAACGTGCCAATAGCCACCCAGCCCCTACAATTGCAATCGACATTCCCTCCGGCCTGCTTGCGCAGACGGGGGCGACGCCGGGGGCAGTCATCAACGCTGCGCATACCGTTACCTTTATTGCGCTCAAGCCAGGTCTGCTCACCGGTAAAGCACGCGATGTCACCGGACGTCTGCATGTTAACGCACTCGGGCTGGACGACTGGCTGGCGGTGCAGAACGCGCCGCTGCAACGTTTTGATGCTCAACAGCTTGCGCACTGGCTAACGCCGCGTCGGCCCACCTCACACAAAGGCTCTCACGGTCGGCTGGTGATTATCGGCGGCGACCACGGCACGGCAGGTGCAATACGTATGGCCGGTGAAGCGGCGTTGCGTGCGGGAGCCGGGCTGGTCAAAGTATTGACGCGCAGGGAGAACATTGCGCCTGTTCTGACTGCCAGACCAGAACTGATGGTCGATGCGCTGACGCCGCAGACTCTGGAAGAGAGCCTGGCATGGGCGGATGTTGTGGTGATAGGACCAGGGCTTGGTCAGCAGGAGTGGGGCAAAAAAGCGCTGCAAAAAGTGGAGAATTTTCGCAAACCGATGCTCTGGGATGCGGATGCGCTGAACCTGCTGGCAATCAACCCCGATAAACGTCACAATCGCGTGATCACGCCGCATCCAGGTGAAGCCGCGCGACTGTTGGGCTGTTCCATTGCAGAAATTGAAGACGATCGCTTACTTTGTGCACAACGTCTGGTAAAACGGTACGGAGGCGTGGTAGTGCTGAAAGGCGCGGGTACGGTTGTTGCTGCTGAACAAGCTGAGTTAGGTATTATTGATACAGGCAATGCAGGGATGGCCAGCGGCGGAATGGGAGATGTGCTTTCCGGTATTATTGGCGCATTGCTCGGACAGAAGCTTACCCCGTATGATGCAGCATGTGCGGGATGTGTTGCGCACGGAGCGGCTGCGGATGTGCTGGCGGCGCGTTTTGGTACGCGCGGCATGCTGGCGACAGATCTCTTTACCACGCTACAGCGTATTGTTAACCCTGATGTGATTGACGTTTATCATGATGAATCGAGTAATTCCACTACCTGATGAGCAGGCAACTTTAGACCTGGGACTGCGGGTAGCCAAAGCCTGTGACGGCGCGACGGTTATATATTTGTACGGCGATCTGGGGGCGGGTAAAACCACTTTCAGCCGGGGATTTCTGCAAGCGTTAGGTCATAAAGGTAATGTAAAAAGCCCCACCTACACGCTGGTTGAACCCTATTCACTCGATAACTTGATGGTTTATCACTTCGATTTATACCGACTTGCGGACCCGGAGGAGCTGGAATTTATGGGGATCCGCGATTATTTTGCCAATGATGCCATCTGCCTGGTGGAATGGCCGCAACAAGGTAAAGGTGTACTGCCAGACCCGGACGTCGAAATACACATTGAATATCAGGCGCAAGGTCGGGAGGCGCGCGTAAGCGCAGTCTCCTCATCGGGTGAATTATTGCTGGCGCGTTTAGCCGAATAACCTTAAGGGTGGCGGGATGATTTATCGCATCAGAAACTGGCTGATGGCAATCCTGGTCCTGCTGTGCGCGCAGGCTGGGGCCGCCAGCCTCTCCGATCTTCAGGTTTCCAATGGCAATCAACAGGCGCGGATTACGCTGAGCTTTATTGGCGAGCCTGAATACGCCGTGAGCCAGGACGGGAAACGCACCGTCGCGCTGGATATAAAACAAACCGGAGTGATTCAGGGATTACCGCTGCTGTTTAGCGGCAATAATCTGGTGAAATCTATCCGCTCCGGCACGCCAAAAGATGCGCAGTCCTTGCGTCTGGTGGTGGATTTAACCGAGAACGGCAAGGCCGAAGCCGTTAAACGCCAAAACGGCGGCAATTATACCGTTGTGTTTACCATCAAAGCGGATGCGCCACCGCCGCCGCCTCCACCTCCAGTGGTTGTTAAGCGTGTTGAAACGCCGGTTGTCGCCCCTCGTCCTGCCGAGCCTGCGCGTAACCCGTTTAAAGCAGAGAACGATCGCACCACGATGGTGACCAACAGTAATACCTCCACACGACCTGCGGCGCGCGCCAGCACCGGCAGCGGTGAAAAAGTGGTTATTGCCATTGATGCCGGACACGGCGGGCAGGATCCGGGGGCGATTGGCCCTGGCGGCACGCGTGAGAAAAACGTCACGATTGCCGTGGCGCGTAAACTGCGCAGCTTGCTCAATGATGATCCAATGTTTAAAGGCGTACTCACCCGTGATGGCGATTACTTTATCTCGGTGATGGGGCGTTCAGACGTCGCACGTAAACAAAACGCCAATTTCCTGGTTTCTATTCACGCGGATGCCGCGCCAAACCGTGATGCCACAGGTGCTTCCGTTTGGGTGTTGTCGAACCGTCGGGCGAACAGTGAGATGGCCGGCTGGCTGGAACAGCATGAAAAACAATCGGAGCTGTTGGGCGGCGCGGGCGATGTGCTGGCAAACAGCCAGTCCGATCCTTATCTCAGCCAGGCCGTACTGGATCTGCAGTTCGGTCATTCGCAGCGCGTCGGGTATGATGTGGCGACCAGCATGATCGGCCAGTTAGAACGTATTGGTTCGATGCATAAGCGCCGTCCGGAACACGCCAGTCTTGGCGTACTGCGTTCGCCTGATATCCCGTCTGTGCTGGTTGAAACTGGCTTTATCAGTAACAACAGCGAAGAACGTCTGTTGGCGAGCGATGATTACCAGCAGCAACTGGCTGAGGCGATATACAAAGGATTGCGTAACTATTTCCAGGCGCACCCGATGCAAACCGGACCGCAGGGCGCGCCGGCGCAAACCGCCAGCGCCATATCGCCGGGTAACACGTTAACAAATTAAGGATTAGCCATGCCGATTCAGGTTCTACCGCCACAGCTGGCGAACCAGATTGCCGCAGGCGAGGTGGTAGAACGGCCTGCGTCAGTGGTGAAAGAGCTGGTGGAAAACAGCATCGATGCCGGTGCGACGCGCATTGATATCGATATTGAGCGCGGCGGCGCGAAGCTTATCCGTATTCGTGACAACGGCTGCGGGATTAAAAAAGACGAGCTGGCGCTGGCGCTGGCGCGTCATGCCACCAGTAAAATAGCCTCGCTTGACGATCTTGAGGCCATCGTGAGCCTCGGATTTCGTGGCGAAGCGCTGGCAAGTATCAGCTCCGTGTCTCGTTTAACCCTGACGTCGCGCACACAAGAGCAGCCTGAGGCCTGGCAAGCCTATGCTGAAGGGCGCGACATGGATGTGACGGTAAAACCTGCTGCGCATCCAGTGGGAACCACACTGGAGGTGTTAGATCTGTTCTACAACACCCCGGCGCGGCGCAAATTTATGCGCACCGAGAAAACTGAATTTAATCATATCGACGAGATTATTCGCCGCATTGCGCTGGCGCGTTTTGATGTGACGATTAATTTGTCTCACAACGGCAAAGTGGTGCGTCAGTACCGGGCAGTGGCCGCGGATGGGCAGAAAGAGCGCCGGCTGGGCGCGATTTGCGGCACGCCGTTTCTGGAGAATGCGCTGGCGATTGAATGGCAGCATGGTGATTTGACGCTGCGCGGCTGGGTGGCCGATCCTAACCACACAACGGCGGCACTGGCAGAAATACAGTACTGTTATGTGAATGGTCGGATGATGCGAGATCGGCTGATCAACCATGCTATCCGCCAGGCCTGTGAAGATAAGCTGGGAGCCGATCAACAACCCGCTTTTGTGCTGTATCTGGAAATCGATCCGCATCAAGTGGATGTCAACGTACACCCAGCTAAACATGAGGTCCGTTTCCATCAATCCCGCCTGGTGCACGATTTTATTTACCAGGGCGTGTTGAGCGTCCTGCAACAGCAGCTTGAAACGCCGCTGCCGTTGGCTGATGACGACGAACCCGCTCCAAGGCACATCCCGGAAAACCGCGTTGCTGCCGGACGTAACCATTTTGCCGAGCCGGCTCCCGCGCGTGAACCTGCGACACCGCAGTACTCAACTGGCGCTGGAAACGGCAGTAGTGGCGCAGGCCGTCAGGCGGGGGCCAGTTGGCCTCATGCCCAACCCGGATACCAAAAGCAGCAGGGCGAAATTTATCAGAAACTGATGCAGACGCCGGCTCCAACGCGTAAAACGCCGGTCTCTGAAACATCATCGGTACCTCTGAGTGGCAGTAGTCAGGGCTTTGGCCGGGTGCTAACGATTGTCGGTGCAGACTGCGCGTTACTCGAGTGCGATGGCCATATTCGGTTGCTGGCATTACCGGTGGCTGAGCGTTGGCTGCGTCAGGCGCAATTAACGCCGGACCAGGGGACCGTTTGCGCCCAGCCGTTGCTGATCCCTTTACGTTTAAAAGTCAACGCCGATGAAAAAGCGGCGCTGCAAAAAGGACAGAGCCAACTGGCTGAGCTGGGCATTGAATTTCAACTGGATGCGCAGCATGTGACCATCCGGGCGGTGCCTTTACCCTTACGCCAACAAAATTTACAAATCTTGATTCCTGAACTGATAGGCTACCTGGCGCAGCAATCCGTATTCGAGCCGGGCAATATTGCGCAGTGGATCGCACGTAACCTGATTAGCGAGCATCCACAGTGGAGTATGGCACAGGCGATTACGCTGTTAGCGGATGTTGAGCGGCTCTGCCCACAACTCGTGAAGGCACCGCCGGGTGGTCTGTTACAACCTGTTGATTTACATTCGGTAATGAATGCCCTGAAACATGAGTGATACCCGTAAGGCGAGCCTGCCAAAGGCGATTTTTTTGATGGGGCCAACGGCCTCCGGTAAAACGGCACTCGCAATTGAATTGCGTAAAGTTTTGCCCATAGAGTTGATAAGCGTTGATTCCGCCCTTATTTACAAGGGAATGGATATCGGTACAGCAAAGCCCGATGCAGATGAATTACAGGCCGCGCCGCACCGATTACTGGATATTCGCGATCCGTCGCAAGCGTACTCCGCTGCGGATTTTCGTCGCGATGCGTTAGCCGAGATGGCCGACATCACCGCCGCGGGGCGTATCCCGTTGCTGGTGGGCGGCACAATGTTATATTTCAAAGCCTTGCTTGAAGGGCTGTCGCCGTTACCGTCGGCGGACCCGGAAGTCAGGGCCAGAATTGAGCAGCAGGCGGCAGAGCAGGGTTGGGACGCGTTACACCGACAGCTTCAGGACATCGATCCGGTGGCTGCGGCGCGTATTCATCCAAATGATCCGCAAAGACTTTCCCGGGCACTGGAAGTTTTTTTCATTTCGGGTAAAACTTTAACGGAGCTGACGCAAACGTCAGGAGATGCTTTGCCGTATCAGGTGCATCAGTTTGCAATCGCCCCGGCGAGCCGTGAACTGCTCCATCAGCGAATTGAGCAGCGTTTTCATCAGATGTTAGCTTCAGGTTTTGAAGCAGAAGTCCGGGCGCTTTTTGCCCGTGGAGATTTGCATACGGATTTGCCTTCCATTCGTTGTGTAGGGTATCGCCAGATGTGGTCATACATTGAAGGTGAAATTTCATACGATGAAATGGTTTATAGAGGTGTTTGCGCCACGAGGCAGTTGGCGAAGCGACAGGTAACCTGGTTGCGTGGTTGGGAAGGGGTGCACTGGCTTGACAGTGAAAAGCCTGACCAGGCGCGAAACGAAGTATTACAGGTTGTTGGTGCTATCGCGAACTGAATGTGTACAATTGAAACGTATCGTGCGCAATTTTTCAGAATCGAAAGGTTCAAAGTACAAATAAGCATATAAGGAAAAGAGAGAATGGCTAAGGGGCAATCTTTACAAGATCCGTTCCTGAACGCATTGCGTCGGGAACGTGTTCCAGTTTCTATTTATTTGGTGAATGGTATTAAGCTGCAAGGTCAAATCGAGTCTTTTGATCAGTTCGTGATCCTGTTGAAAAACACGGTCAGCCAGATGGTTTATAAGCACGCGATTTCTACTGTTGTCCCGTCTCGTCCGGTTTCTCATCACAGCAATAATGCCACCGGCGGCACTGGCAGCAACTACCATCACGGTAGCAACGCGCAAGGTTCATCTGCGCAACAGGACAGCGAAGAAACCGAATAAGGTTATTAGCTGTTTTACATACGGGGAGCCAGCGATCCTGCGTTCCCCGTTGATTTATATTAAGGGGTTGACGCTTGTTTGACCGTTATGATGCCGGTGAGCAGGCGGTACTGGTACACATCTATTTTTCGCAAGACAAAGATATGGAAGACCTCCAGGAGTTTGAATCTCTGGTTTCTTCCGCCGGTGTCGAAGCAATGCAGGTGATTACCGGGAGCCGTAAAGCACCGCACCCGAAGTATTTTGTTGGTGAAGGTAAGGCAATCGAAATTGCCGAAGCCGTAAAAGCGACTGGCGCTGCGGTGGTGATTTTTGATCATGCTCTGAGCCCCGCCCAGGAACGTAACCTGGAACAGTTGTGCCAGTGTCTTGTTATCGACAGGACCGGTCTTATTTTAGATATTTTTGCCCAGCGTGCGCGCACCCATGAGGGTAAGTTGCAGGTTGAGCTGGCGCAGTTGCGCCATATGGCTACGCGTCTGGTCCGTGGCTGGACCCACCTTGAAAGGCAAAAGGGCGGGATTGGTTGGCGCGGTCCGGGTGAAACCCAGCTCGAAACCGACCGTCGTTTGCTGCGTAATCGCATTTTGCAAATACAGTCGCGCCTGGAAAAAGTTGAAAAGCAACGTGAGCAGGGGCGGCAGTCGCGCAAGAAAGCGGATGTCCCAACCGTATCACTGGTGGGATATACCAACGCCGGAAAATCCACCCTGTTCAACCAGATCACCGAAGCCCGGGTTTATGCAGCGGACCAGCTGTTTGCGACCCTGGACCCAACGTTGCGCCGCATAGACGTGGCGGACGTGGGTGAGACCGTGCTGGCGGATACCGTAGGGTTTATCCGCCATTTGCCGCACGACCTGGTGGCGGCATTTAAAGCCACCTTGCAGGAAACACGTCAGGCGACATTGCTGCTGCACGTTATTGATGCTGCAGATTTTCGTGTGCAGGAAAACATCGAGGCAGTCGACACGGTGCTCGAAGAGATCGATGCACATGAGATCCCGACCCTGCTGGTGATGAATAAAATCGATATGTTGGATGACTTTGAGCCGCGTATCGATAGAGATGAAGAGAATAAACCCATTCGCGTTTGGGTATCAGCGCAAACGGGGATTGGTATACCACAACTTTTTCAGGCTTTGACTGAGCGACTTTCCGGTGAGGTGGCGCAGCATACGTTGCGTTTGCCGCCGCAGGAAGGGCGATTGAGAAGCCGGTTTTATCAACTTCAGGCAATAGAAAAAGAGTGGATGGAGGAAGACGGCAGCGTAGGTCTGCAGGTTCGTATGCCGATCGTAGACTGGCGTCGCCTCTGTAAACAAGAACCGGCACTGGAAGACTATGTTGTCTGATCTGACGGATATGGCCTGAAGATTTTTTCGCCTCTATACCTTGTGGATTTTGTGCGGCAGGAAGGCGGCAAGTCCTGAAATCTCCAGGAGCATAGTCAACTATGTGACTGGAGTTGAGGGACGCAGCCAACGCATCGGCAGCGCAAAAGACGCAGGTATAGCATCGCATAACAAATATGGAGCACAAAAATGGCGTGGAATCAGCCCGGTAATAACGGACAAGACCGCGACCCCTGGGGAAGCAGCAAACCTGGCGGCAACCCTGAGGGAAATGGAAACAAAGGTGGTCGCGAGCAGGGACCTCCCGATCTGGACGATATCTTCCGCAAACTGAGTAAAAAGCTCGGTGGTCTGGGTGGCGGTAAAGGTACTGGTTCTGGCGGCGGTAGTTCATCGCAAGGCCCACGTCCGCAACTTGGCGGTCGAGTCTTTACTATCGCAGCGGCCGCCATCGTCATTATCTGGGCGGCTAGCGGTTTCTATACCATTAAAGAAGCGGAACGTGGCGTGGTGACACGCTTCGGTAAATTCAGCCATTTGGTTGAACCGGGTCTGAACTGGAAACCGACCTTTATCGATGAAGTGACACCGGTCAACGTTGAAGCCGTGCGTGAACTTGCCGCATCCGGCGTTATGCTGACCTCTGACGAAAACGTCGTGCGCGTCGAAATGAACGTACAGTACCGCGTGACCGATCCGCAGCGTTACCTGTTTAGCGTAACCAGTGCGGATGACAGTCTGCGTCAGGCAACTGACAGCGCCCTGCGTGGGGTTATCGGTAAATACACCATGGACCGTATCCTGACCGAAGGGCGTACCGTTATTCGTAGCGATACCCAGCGTGAACTGGAAGAAACGATCCGTCCGTACAACATGGGTATCACCTTGCTGGACGTCAACTTCCAGGCAGCACGTCCGCCGGAAGAAGTAAAAGCCGCGTTTGACGATGCTATCGCAGCACGTGAAAACGAACAGCAGTACATCCGTGAAGCAGAAGCGTACACCAACGAAGTTCAGCCGCGTGCAAACGGTCAGGCTCAGCGTATTCTGGAAGAAGCGCGTGCGTATAAGACTCAGACCATCCTGGAAGCACAGGGTGAAGTGGCTCGCTTCGCAAAAATTCTGCCGGAATATAAAGCCGCACCGCAAATTACCCGCGAGCGTCTGTATATCGAAACCATGGAAAAAGTGCTGAGCAATACCCGCAAAGTCCTGGTTAACGATAAAGGCAGCAATCTGATGGTTCTGCCGCTGGATCAAATGCTGAAAGGTGGTAGTGCGCCAGCAGCAAAGACTGACAGCAGTTCAAACCTGTTGCGTCTGCCGCCAGCAACGACTTCCAGCACTGGAGCAAGCAATACATCGTCCACCAGTCAGGGCGATATTATGGACCAACGCCGCGCGAATGCGCAGCGTAACGACTACCAGCGTCAGGGGGAATAACGATGCGTAAGTCAGTTATTGCGATTATCATCATCGTTCTGGTAGTTCTGTTCATGTCTGTCTTTGTGGTCAAAGAAGGCGAGCGCGGTATTACTCTGCGCTTTGGTAAAGTTCTGCGTGACGATGAAAACAAGCCGCTGGTCGTTGCACCAGGCCTGCACTTCAAGATTCCGTTTATTGAATCTGTGAAGATGCTCGATGCGCGTATTCAGACCATGGACAACCAGGCCGATCGCTTTGTTACCAAAGAGAAGAAAGACCTGATTGTTGACTCCTACATCAAGTGGCGCATCAGTGACTTTAGCCGTTACTACCTGGCAACGGGCGGTGGCGATGTTTCTCAGGCGGAAGTCCTGCTGAAACGTAAGTTCTCTGACCGTCTGCGTTCTGAAATTGGTCGTCTGGACGTGAAGGACATCGTTACCGATTCCCGCGGTCGTCTGACCCTGGAAGTCCGTGACGCGCTGAACTCCGGTTCTGCTGGCACGGAAGATGAAGTGGCGACTCCGGCAGCAGATAGCGCGATTGCCGAAGCGGCTGAACGTGTTCAGGCTGAAACGAACGGTAAAGTACCGGTCATCAACCCGAACAGTATGGCGGCATTGGGCATCGAAGTGGTTGACGTGCGTATTAAGCAAATCAACCTGCCTGCTGAAGTGTCCGAGGCTATCTACAACCGTATGCGCGCTGAGCGTGAAGCGGTAGCACGTCGCCATCGTTCACAAGGCCAGGAAGAGGCGGAAAAACTGCGTGCAACGGCGGACTATGAAGTCACTAAAACGCTGGCAGAATCTGAGCGTCAGGGCCGTATCATGCGCGGTGAAGGCGATGCAGAAGCCGCTAAGCTGTTTGCCGATGCATTTAGTCAGGATCCTGACTTCTACGCCTTCATCCGTAGCCTGCGTGCTTACGAGAAGAGCTTCGAAGGCAACCAGGACGTGATGGTCATGAGTCCGGACAGCGATTTCTTCCGCTACATGAAGACACCGAGTTCCGCGACACGCTAATCGCGTTCCAGCGGTTTTAAAGCAGCAAAACCACCGGCATCTCCAGGGATGCGGTGGTTTTCTTTTTATATAAGGGCGATGGATGAATTCAACAATTTTGCTGGCGCTCGCGCTGGTTTTGGTGCTGGAAGGGCTGGGTCCGATGCTTTATCCCAGCGCATGGAAGAAAATGATCTCTGCAATGGCGCAACTTCCCGAAAATATTTTGCGTCGTTTTGGTGGAGGTCTTGTGGTTGCGGGCGTTGTGGTCTACTACATGTTGAGGAAAACGATTGGCTGATTAATTAGTAGACTAATTTGCGGATTTTCGCATGCAAAAAGTGCTGTATATCTGAAAAAGCGGTGGTAGAATCCATTTTTAAGCAAACGGTGATTTTGAAAAATGGGTAACAACGTCGTCGTACTGGGCACCCAATGGGGTGACGAAGGTAAAGGGAAGATCGTCGATCTTCTGACTGAACGGGCTAAATATGTTGTGCGCTACCAGGGTGGTCACAACGCAGGCCATACTCTCGTAATCAACGGTGAAAAAACCGTCCTCCATCTTATTCCATCAGGTATTCTTCGCGAGAATGTCATCAGCATCATCGGTAACGGTGTTGTTCTGTCTCCGTCCGCGCTGATGAAAGAAATGAAAGGACTGGAAGATCGTGGTATCCCGGTTCGCGAGCGCCTGCTGCTGTCTGAAGCTTGTCCGCTGATCCTTGATTATCACGTTGCGTTGGATAACGCTCGTGAGAAAGCGCGTGGCGAGAAAGCGATCGGTACTACCGGTCGTGGTATCGGTCCGGCTTATGAAGACAAAGTAGCTCGTCGCGGTCTGCGTGTTGGCGATCTGTTTGATAAAGCAACCTTCGCTGAAAAACTGAAAGAAGTGATGGAATATCACAACTTCCAGCTGGTGAATTTCTATAAAGTTGAAGCAGTTGACTACCAGAAAGTGCTGGATGATGTGATGGCTATCGCCGACATCCTGACCTCGATGGTTGTTGATGTTTCCGATCTGCTGGACCAGGCGCGTAAGCGTGGCGATTTTGTCATGTTTGAAGGTGCGCAGGGTACGCTGCTGGATATCGACCACGGTACCTATCCGTACGTAACGTCCTCCAACACCACCGCAGGTGGCGTGGCAACCGGCTCCGGCCTGGGCCCACGTTATGTGGACTACGTTCTGGGTATCATCAAAGCTTACTCTACTCGTGTAGGTGCGGGTCCGTTCCCGACTGAACTGTTTGATGACGTTGGCGAGTTCCTGTGCAAACAAGGTAACGAGTATGGTGCGACCACCGGTCGTCGTCGTCGTACCGGCTGGCTGGACTCCGTTGCTGTACGCCGTGCAGTACAGATTAACTCCCTGTCTGGCTTCTGCCTGACCAAACTGGACGTACTGGACGGTTTGAAAGAGGTGAAAATCTGTGTCGCTTACCGTATGCCGGATGGCTGTGAAGTAACGACTACTCCGCTGGCAGCAGACGACTGGAAAGGTATCGAGCCGATTTACGAAACCATGCCGGGCTGGTCTGAATCTACCTTCGGCGTGAAGGAACGTAGCGGTCTGCCGCAGGCTGCACTGAACTACATCAAGCGTATTGAAGAACTGACCGGTGTGCCGATTGATATTATCTCAACTGGCCCAGACCGTACTGAAACCATGATCCTGCGCGACCCGTTCGACGCATAATTCTGGTTATAGCGTGGCGTCGAATGGCGCTGCGCTTGCAATATCTCAAGCCGGATAAGGTGCTTTGCATCAGAATCCGGCTTAAAATCACGTAAGTTCCTCGCTTTTTTCCTTCCCGAACTGAAATAAATTAGCGACCTGGCTGGTGGCTGGTTTATCATCAATATAATTAATACCACCAGGTTTATCCGTTTTATCCCTTTTCCTGAGGTTGATGTGCAGTTAACAAGTTTCACCGATTACGGATTACGTGCGCTAATCTACATGGCGTCACTTCCCGAAGGACGTATGACCAGTATTTCTGAGGTGACAGAAGTCTACGGCGTGTCCCGTAATCATATGGTCAAAATAATCAATCAACTTAGCCGGGCGGGCTTTGTTACTGCTATTCGAGGAAAAAATGGCGGTATCCGCTTGGGTAAACCCGCTAAGGATATTGGTATTGGTGATGTGGTTCGCGAGCTGGAACCCTTATCGTTGGTCAACTGTAGCAGCGAGTTTTGCCACATTACCCCGGCCTGTCGACTCAAACAGGCGCTTTCTAAGGCAGTGCAAAGTTTTCTCACGGAGCTGGACAACTACACACTTGCTGATTTGGTTGAAGAGAATCAACCGCTTTATAAATTATTGCTGGTGGAGTAATGAAGTCCAAAGTATTTCGCGTCGCATCGCGGCGGCAACTGAGCGAGTCGCCAGGAGCTTACAAACGTAAGTGACTGGTGGGAGCAAAGGCAGCCAACAAAGAGGCGTCGTGAAAGACGAAGGAATTCCATCAGAGCTGACAATGGAGGAACCTCAATGTCACAAGATCCTTTCCAGGAACGCGAAGCTGAAAAATACGCGAATCCTATCCCAAGCCGGGAATTTATCCTCGAACATTTAACTAAACGTGAAAAACCGGCCAACCGCGATGAGCTGGCCGCTGAACTCAACATTGAAGGTGAAGAGCAGCAGGAAGCACTGCGCCGCCGTCTGCGCGCGATGGAGCGTGACGGACAACTGGTCTTCACTCGTCGTCAGTGCTATGCGCTGCCGGAGCGTCTCGACCTGCTGAAAGGTACCGTTATTGGCCACCGTGATGGCTACGGCTTTCTGCGCGTTGAAGGCCGCAAAGATGACCTGTACCTGTCCAGCGAGCAGATGAAAACCTGCATTCATGGCGATCAGGTGCTGGCGCAGCCGCTGGGCGCGGACCGTAAAGGTCGTCGCGAAGCGCGTATTGTGCGCGTACTGGTGCCAAAAACCAGCCAAATTGTCGGTCGCTACTTCACCGATGCTGGCGTTGGGTTTGTCGTCCCTGACGACAGCCGTCTGAGTTTCGATATCCTGATCCCGCCGGAAGAGGTGATGGGCGCTCGTATGGGCTTTGTGGTCGTCGTTGAACTGACCCAACGTCCGACTCGCCGCACCAAAGCGGTGGGTAAAATTGTAGAAGTGCTGGGTGACAACATGGGAACCAGCATGGCCGTTGATATGGCCCTGCGTACTCATGAAATCCCATATATCTGGCCGCAGGCTGTTGAGAAACAGGTCGCCGGGCTGAAAGAAGAAGTGCCGGAAGAGGCGAAAATAGGACGTGTCGATCTGCGCGACCTGCCGTTGGTGACTATCGATGGCGAAGATGCGCGTGACTTCGACGATGCGGTTTACTGCGAGAAGAAACGCGGCGGCGGCTGGCGTTTATGGGTGGCGATTGCCGACGTAAGCTATTACGTTCGCCCGCCGACTCCGCTGGACCAGGAAGCCCGCAGCCGTGGCACATCCGTTTACTTCCCGTCGCAGGTTGTCCCGATGCTGCCGGAAGTGCTTTCTAATGGATTGTGTTCGCTCAACCCGCAGGTGGACAGGTTGTGTATGGTCTGTGAAATGACCATTTCGTCGAAAGGCCGTTTAACCGGCTTTAAATTCTACGAAGCGGTCATGAGTTCCCATGCACGTCTGACCTACACCAAGGTCTGGCACATGCTGCAGGGCGACCAGGAGCTGCGTGAGCAGTACGCACCGCTGGTCAAACACATTGAAGAGCTGCATAACCTCTACAAAGTGCTGGATAAAGCCCGCGAAGAGCGCGGCGGTATCTCGTTTGAAAGTGAAGAGGCGAAGTTTATCTTCAATGCTGAACGCCGTATTGAGCGTATTGAGCAGACGCAGCGTAACGACGCGCACAAGCTGATTGAAGAGTGCATGATCATGGCGAACATCTCAGCGGCGCGATTCGTTGAGAAAGCCAAAGAGCCCGCGCTGTTCCGTATTCACGATAAGCCGACGACCGAAGCGATTAACTCGTTCCGTTCCGTCCTGGCAGAGCTGGGACTGGAGCTGCCAGGTGGCAACAAACCTGAGCCGCGCGATTATGCTGAACTGCTGGAGTCGATTGCTGACCGTCCTGACGCAGAAATGCTGCAAACCATGCTGCTGCGTTCGATGAAGCAGGCGATTTACGATCCGGAAAACCGTGGTCACTTCGGCCTGGCGCTGCAATCTTATGCACACTTTACTTCACCGATCCGTCGTTACCCGGACCTCTCCTTGCACCGGGCGATTAAGTATCTGCTGGCGCAGGAGCAGGGTCATAAAGGCAACACCACGGAAACGGGTGGCTACCATTATTCGATGGAAGAGATGCTGCAACTGGGTCAGCATTGTTCGATGGCCGAGCGCCGTGCTGACGAAGCCACACGCGATGTCTCTGACTGGCTGAAGTGCGACTTCATGCTGGATCAGGTGGGGAATGTCTTCAAAGGCGTGATTGCCAGCGTCACCGGATTTGGTTTCTTTGTCCGTCTTGATGAGCTGTTTATCGACGGTCTGGTGCATGTCTCCTCCCTGGATAACGACTACTATCGTTTCGACCAGGTTGGGCAGCGCCTGACGGGGGAATCCAGCGGTCAGATGTATCGCCTGGGCGATCGCGTGGAAGTTCGCGTGGAAGCAGTCAACATGGACGAGCGTAAGATCGACTTTAGCTTGATCTCCAGCGAACGTGCGCCGCGTAATGAAGGTAAAACTGCGCGCGAAAAAGCCAAAAAAAGCGATGCGGGTAAAAATACCGGTAAACGTCGTCAGATGGGCAAAAAGGTGAATTTCGAGCCGGATAGCGCTTTCCGCGGTGAGAAAAAAGGCAGAGCCAAACCTCAGGCGGAAAAGAATGCGGTTGAGAAGAAAGGCGACAAAAAAGCGAAAAAGCCATCGGCAAAAACGCTTAAAATTGCTGCCGCCACCAAAGCTAAACGTGCGGCGAAAAAGAAAGTCGCACAATAACTGCCATAAACAGTAAGTCGGGCAATCTCGTGTTGCCCGCGTTATGCATAAACTATTAACGAGTACATTCATGAGTGAAATGATTTACGGCATCCATGCGGTGCAGGCTCTGCTGGAACGTGCGCCTGAGCGCTTCCAGGACGTCTTTATTCTCAAAGGTCGTGAAGATAAACGCCTGCTGCCGCTGATCCACGCACTGGAAGCACAGGGTGTTGTCATTCAACTGGCTAACCGTCAGTTTCTGGATGAGAAAAGCGAGGGTGCGGTACATCAGGGGATTATTGCTCGCGTGAAGCCTGGGCGTCAGTATCAGGAAAACGATCTGCCGGATCTGATTGCTACGCTCGATCAGCCGTTCTTTTTGATCCTCGATGGCGTCACCGACCCGCATAACCTGGGGGCATGCCTGCGTAGCGCCGATGCCGCTGGCGTACATGCTGTAATCGTACCGAAGGATCGTTCCGCTCAGTTGAATGCTACGGCGAAAAAAGTGGCCTGCGGTGCGGCAGAAAGCGTACCGCTGATCCGCGTGACCAACCTGGCGCGCACCATGCGTATGCTGCAGGAAGAGAATATCTGGATCGTCGGAACCGCTGGCGAAGCCGACCATACTCTCTACCAGAGCAAAATGACCGGACGTCTGGCGCTGGTGATGGGAGCAGAAGGTGAAGGTATGCGCCGTCTGACCCGTGAACACTGTGACGAACTCATCAGCATCCCGATGGCAGGTAGCGTTTCGTCGCTGAACGTTTCAGTTGCGACGGGCATCTGCCTGTTTGAAGCAGTCCGTCAGCGCAGCTAAACTATCTCCCTGATTTCTCTCTTCTCTCAAGCCATCTTTCGGGATGGCTTTTTTGTGACCGTTGTCCCATGCGTTCTCTCTGCTGCCTGACCATACTTAAAGCGATGGCCATTGACGGAGGGAGACACAATGCACTGGCAAACGCATACCGTTTTTAACCAACCTGTACCGCTCAATAACAGTAATTTGTACCTGTCGGATGGGGCCCTGTGCGAAGCGGTTATCCGCGAAGGTGCTGGCTGGGACAGCGATCTCCTCGCCAGTATTGGTCAGCAGTTAGGGACTGCCGAGTCGCTCGAACTGGGTCGTCTGGCCAATGCTTTTCCACCTGAACTGTTGCGCTACGACCCGCAGGGGCAGCGGCTGGATGATGTGCGTTTTCATCCTGCCTGGCATTTGCTGATGCAGGGATTGTGCGCCAACCGCGTACATAATCTGGCCTGGGAAGAAGACGCGAGGCAGGGAACATTTGTTGCCCGGGCGGCGCGTTTCATGCTGCATGCGCAGGTTGAAGCAGGCACGTTGTGTCCGGTGACCATGACGTTTGCCGCTACGCCGCTGTTACTTCAAATGTTACCCGCCCCCTTTCACGACTGGCTGACGCCGCTGCTAAGCGACCGTTATGACTCGCATTTACTGCCCGCAGGGCAAAAGCGCGGGCTACTGATTGGTATGGGTATGACCGAAAAACAGGGTGGTTCAGATGTGCTGAGCAATACCACTCAGGCAGAACGTCTTGTCGACGGCTCGTATCGGCTGGTGGGACATAAGTGGTTTTTCTCCGTGCCGCAAAGCGATGCCCATTTGGTGCTGGCCCAGGCAAAGGGCGGCTTATCCTGCTTTTTTGTACCGCGATTTTTACCTGATGGGCAGCGTAATGCCATCCGTCTTGAACGACTGAAAGATAAGTTAGGCAACCGCTCCAACGCCAGCTGCGAGGTTGAATTCCACGATGCGATTGGCTGGCTATTGGGCGAAGAAGGGGAAGGCATCCGCCATATCCTGAAGATGGGCGGGATGACGCGTTTTGACTGCGCGCTCGGCAGTCACGGCATGATGCGACGTGCTTTTTCCATCGCGATTTATCATGCGCACCAGCGACAGGTTTTTGGCAAGTCATTGATTGAACAGCCGATGATGCGTCAGGTATTAGGTCGGATGGCGCTCCAACTGGAAGGTCAAACGGCGCTACTGTTTCGACTGGCGCGGGCCTGGGACCGTAGTGCTGATGCCAAAGAAGCGCTGTGGGCCAGGTTGTTCACGCCAGCAGCGAAATTCTCCGTTTGCAAGGTCGGTATGCCGTTTGTGGCTGAGGCGATGGAAGTGCTGGGCGGGATTGGCTATTGCGAGGAGAGTGAGCTGTCGCGCCTGTATCGTGAGATGCCGGTAAACAGTATCTGGGAAGGCTCCGGCAACATTATGTGCCTTGATGTATTGCGGGTACTGACAAAACAACCCGGCATCTACGATATGCTCAGCGAAGCCTTTGCGGAGGTAAAGGGGCAGGATCGACATTACGATCGGATGGTGCGTCAGCTACAGCAGCGTTTACGTAAACCCAGTGAGGCATTGGGACGAGAGATTACGCAGCAGCTTTTCCTGCTCGGTTGCGGGGCGCAGATGTTGCGTTATTCTTCTCCGCCAGTGGCGCAGGCCTGGTGCCAAATGATGCTTGATACGCGGGGTGGACTACGATTGTCTGAACAGGTGCTGAACGATTTGCTCCTGCGGGCAACGGGGGGGTTACGGTAATAACTTGCCTGATGGCGACGCGGGTGCGTCTTATCATGCCTACGCTCAGTCCAGGTCAGATAAGTTTACGCCATCCGGCAATCTGTTACGCATAAAGTATGGCCTGTACGCGCCAGTTGTCGGGCTGCTGGTCTTCGTACATCTGAATGATCCGATACCATGAGGCACCTTGTTCATCCGCTTTTAACGCGATTACACGTTCTACATCCTGCGGATTCCCTGCAATGTTACTGACAGAGATCAGGCCAATTTCGTTCAGGCCCGTAACGCAGTCAGCACTGGCGAATTCGGCAGACTGCGCCGTAGTGCCTGCCAGTCCGGCAGAAAGCAGCAGTGAGGATAAGGCAAGAGATTGTTTCATCGTCAGCTCCATTATTCGTACCCCTACACACGGCAGGGCATTCCATCGCGATAATAAACCTCAAGCTTCCTGCTGTTGGTTTATTGTGCACAGGTAAACGCATAGAGGCGCAAAGCAATGTAAAGCTGACTAAATTTCAACCCAATGTTATTTACGATATAAAATCGCCTGTGAATACCATTGGCCTGTCACGATGGTTTCATCTACTAATAAAACCACGTAGTAATCAGCTTTAGCCGCGACGGCTTTGGCACGGATCTCTGCCAGCGCATCATCCGGAGAGCCTCTAACCAGCGCGCTAACCGTCCCTAATCGCTGTAACCCATTACTCTGGTCACGGCGGATCTCCTGCGGGTGGTCGGCAACGGGCGGTGCGGGTTGCGGCGTTCCCTGTAGCACGCTACAGGCGCTTAAAAACATAACCAGCAACAAAGAGGCAAACCGACGCATAACTCTATCTCGTTTCCTGATAGCCATAGTGTAGTGCCTTATTAATTTCCCTTTAGGGGAATGTTCCCGAATTGTTATCTCTCACGCGATTTTCGAATGAAAATGTTGCGAAAGCGTAACCCAGTTCTCAACATTATGAATCATTACCGAACACATTCGCTTGCGTTAAGTATTGCTGCATGGCATACCAGAAAAAAAGGGGCAACAAATGATAGAAATTGAGACACGACAGTTAGCTGGTATCCCTGTCCTGCATGCCGTTCCGGCTGGTAAACGCGAATGTTCACTCCCTTGTATTCTCTTTTATCACGGGTTTACATCTTCAAGTCTGGTCTACAGTTATTTTGCCGTTGCGCTGGCTCAGGCCGGATTTCGCGTCGTCATGCCAGATGCACCCGATCATGGCGCCCGATTTAACGGTAATGCTCAGGAGCGAATGTTCCGCTTCTGGCATATATTGCAGCAAAACATGCAGGAGTTTACGACGTTACGTGCGGCTCTGGTGGCAGAAAATTGGCTTTCAGATGAGCGGCTTGCCGTCGGTGGGGCATCAATGGGAGGAATGACTGCATTGGGCATAATGGCGCGCCATCCTGAGGTTAAATGTGTAGCCAGCCTGATGGGCTCAGGATATTTTACCCGGCTTGCGCAGACGCTTTTTCCTCCTTTACTGGTTCAGACCCCAGAGCAACAGGCGGAATTTGATGCCGTTATTGCCCCGCTTGCCGAATGGGATGTTACGCATCAGTTGCCACGCCTCGCCGACAGGCCGTTGTTGCTGTGGCATGGACAGGATGATGATGTTGTACCGGCTGTTGAAACCTTCCGCTTACAGCAAGCGCTGATTCAGGCAGGTTTGGACAACAATCTGACCTGCCTGTGGGAAGCGGGCGTACGGCATCGCATCACGCCAGAAGCGTTGGCCGCAACAGTGACGTTTTTCCGCCAGCACCTTTAAACGCGCATAATGCTCACGCCCTGAGCTTCAAGCTGTTGTAGAATCTCAGGGTTTGCATTTTTGCCGGTAATGAGCATATTGATTTGATCGGCGCGACTGAACAGCATTCCCGCACGTTCACCGACTTTACTGCTATCGACCAGCACCACCAGTTTACCCACCACGTTAAGCATCTTCTGCTCGGCCATCGCGGTCAGCATATCGGTTTTATACAGTCCGTCCGCGGTCAACCCTTTGCCGCTGGTAAACATCCAGTGTCCGGCATACAGGCTATTTTCACTGCCTTGCGGGCTAAGCGTAATGGATTGGCTTTTGTTATATTGCCCTCCCATGATGATCACGCTGTCATGCTCCTGGTCGATCAGATAGTTCGCCAGCGGCAAATAATTGGTGATGATCTGCACCGGCTTGCCGCACATTTCGCGACCCAGCAGGAAAGCGGTCGATCCGCAGTTGATCACTACGCTTTCACCCGCATTCACAAGCTGGGATGCTGCCTTGGCAATGCGAACTTTTTCATCGTGGTTCTGCGCCTGGTGAAGATTCATTGGCGTCCAGCGCGGCCGCTGCTGGGTAATAGCTTCTGCGCCGTTGCGTACTTTCTTGAGTTTGCCGCTTTCGTCGAGCTTGTTGATGTCCCGGCGCGCAGTGGCGGGTGAAATCCCCAGACGCTCAACTACGTTCTCAACGGTAACAAAGCCCAACTGCGCCAGCATATCCAGCAATATTTGATGTCTTTGTGCTTCAGTCATGAGCTATTCCGATACAAATTGATTTGAAAAGATGATATTTGAAATAGCCTGGAAATACTAAAGTAAATGGGAAAAAAATGCCGGGATGGCCCGGCATTTTGTGTGGATCACAAGAACGATTTAAACGGTAAATCCGGTTCAATGGTGAAGCAGTCATCAAAGCCGCGCGGATAGTGATATTCAAAGTTATCTTTGTCCAGCGGCCAGGTGAACTTGCCACCTACCTGCCAGATGAATGGCTTAAAGCCATACTTAAGGCGATCTTTTTTCATCTCCCACAGTACGCGGATCTCCTGCGGATCGGCCTGAAAGTTTGACCAGATATCATGATGGAAAGGGATCACCACTTTTGTATTCAGGGCCTCCGCCATACGCAGCATGTCAGAACTGGTCATTTTGTCCGTAATACCCCGTGGGTTCTCGCCGTAGGATCCGAGTGCGACGTCGATCTGGTGCTCGTTGCCATGCTTTGCATAGTAGTTGGAGTAGTGCGAGTCGCCGCTATGATAAAGCGTACCGCCCGGCGTTTTGAACAGATAGTTTACGGCGCGGGCATCCATACCATCCGGCAGTACGCCAGCGGCTTTCTGATCGGCGGGCAGGGTGATTAACGCAGTACGATCGAACGCATCAAGCGCATGAATTTCAATATCTTTCACTTTTACCACATCGCCTGGTTTTACCACGATGCAGCGCTCTTTTGGTACACCCCAACCGATCCACAGATCCACACAAGTCTGCGGTCCAATAAACGGCACGTCGTCGGCACAGTTCTGCATGACGGCTGCCGCAACATTTACGTCGATGTGATCGTTATGATCGTGCGTGGCCAGCACCGCATCGATCTGACGAATGGCAAACGGATCAAGAACAAACGGCGTGGTGCGCAGGTTTGGCTGCAGCTTCTTCACCCCTGCCATGCGTTGCATCTGGTGACCGGTTTTCATCAGCGGGTTACCGTGACTCTGTTTGCCCGTGCCGCACCAGAAATCGACGCAGACGTTAGTCCCGCCTTCCGACTTCAGCCAAATTCCGGTACAGCCGAGCCACCACATCGCGAAAGTACCTGGTGCGACCTGTTCCTGCTCGATCTCTTCATTCAGCCAGCTTCCCCACTCCGGGAATGTGCTCAGGATCCATGATTCACGCGTGATGCTTTTTACTTTACTCATCGCAATTACCTTCATGTTTATTCAAGTTGAATCAAATTGTGATTTGTTTTGATTGATACTGACATCATTTTCTCAAGAAGGCAATGCGTTGATTTTTGATGTTGAATGAAAAATTGTTAACAAATTACAACGTGACAAGATGGTTTATATGAAATGTATTTTTTTTATTTTATTGTTTTAAATGGATTTATTTTGAAGTGAATGAATTCGGAGCAAATCCACTCTGCAAGTGAGAGAATTATTTGCGTACTGCATCACATTTAATCAAATTCAATCTTGTTGTGATTACTTTTGAAAATTAGAGTGAGGGCACAACATCCTGGGCATCTGTAATGAATGTTCAGCAACTTCGTCTACTGGAGATCGTTATGGAGATCCTCTACAACATCTTTACCGTCTTTTTTAATCAGGTCATGACCAATGCACCGTTGCTGTTGGGTATTGTGACCTGCCTCGGCTACATCCTGTTGCGTAAAAGTGTCAGCGTCATTATCAAAGGCACGATCAAAACGATTATCGGTTTTATGTTATTGCAGGCAGGGTCGGGCATTCTGACCAGCACGTTTAAACCGGTAGTGGCGAAGATGTCCGAGGTTTACGGTATCAACGGTGCGATTTCCGATACCTATGCCTCCATGATGGCAACCATCGAACGTATGGGGGATGCCTATAGCTGGGTAGGGTACGCGGTACTGTTGGCGCTGGCGCTAAACATTTGTTATGTACTGCTACGGCGGATTACCGGTATTCGTACCATCATGCTGACCGGGCACATCATGTTCCAGCAGGCGGGCCTGATCGCCGTCTCTTTCTACATCTTTGGCTATTCCATGTGGACCACCATCATCTGTACCGCGGTGCTGGTGTCGCTCTACTGGGGCATTACCTCCAATATGATGTACAAGCCGACCCAGGAAGTGACCGACGGCTGTGGTTTTTCCATCGGTCACCAGCAGCAGTTCGCCTCCTGGATTGCTTACAAAGTCGCGCCGTATCTGGGTAAGAAAGAGGAGAGCGTAGAAGATCTCAAGCTGCCAGGCTGGCTGAATATCTTCCATGACAACATCGTTTCTACCGCGATTGTGATGACCATCTTCTTCGGGGCTATCCTGCTCTCTTTCGGCATTGATGTGGTTCAGGCGATGGCGGGTAAAACCCACTGGACCGTGTATATCCTGCAAACCGGTTTTTCGTTTGCTGTCGCTATCTTCATCATCACCCAGGGCGTACGTATGTTCGTTGCTGAACTTTCAGAAGCGTTCAACGGTATCTCTCAACGTCTGATCCCGGGCGCGGTACTGGCCATCGACTGCGCGGCGATTTATAGCTTTGCTCCTAACGCGGTGGTCTGGGGCTTTATGTGGGGGACCATCGGCCAACTGATTGCGGTGGGCATCCTTGTGGCCTGCGGCTCTTCCATTCTGATTATCCCAGGTTTTATCCCGATGTTCTTCTCGAACGCCACTATCGGCGTATTTGCTAACCACTTTGGCGGCTGGCGCGCAGCGCTCAAGATTTGCCTGGTGATGGGGATGATCGAAATCTTCGGCTGCGTCTGGGCGGTGAAGCTCACCGGTATGAGCGCCTGGATGGGCATGGCGGACTGGTCAATTCTGGCACCGCCGATGATGCAAGGCTTTGCCTCCATCGGCATCGTGTTTATGGCCGTCATTATTCTGATTGCACTGGCTTATATGTTTTTCGCAGGACGCACGTTGCGTGCTGAGGAAGACGCAGAAAAACAACTGGCAGAACACTCTGCTTAATAAGGAGTTCCGATTATGACCGTACGTATTCTGGCTGTGTGTGGCAATGGGCAGGGCAGTTCCATGATCATGAAAATGAAGGTGGACCAGTTTTTAACCCAGTCAAATATTGACCATACGGTAAACAGCTGCGCCGTGGGTGAATACAAAAGTGAACTGAGCGGAGCGGATATTATCATCGCCTCTACGCATATCGCCGGTGAGATTACCGTTTCTGGCAATAAATATGTCGTTGGCGTACGCAACATGCTGTCTCCTGCCGATTTTGGACCAAAACTGCTGGAAGTGATCAAAGCGCATTTTCCGCAGGACGTGAAGTAAGGGGCGGCATATGAAATTACGTGACTCGCTGGCAGACAATAGTTCCATCCTTTTGCAAGCCGAGGCCAGTACCTGGCAGGAAGCGGTAAAGCTTGGCGTGGATCTGCTGGTTAAGGCTGATGTGGTTGAACCACGCTACTACCAAGCCATCCTTGATGGCGTTGAGCAGTTTGGCCCGTACTTTGTGATTGCGCCAGGCCTGGCGATGCCGCACGGCCGTCCGGAGGAAGGGGTCAAGAAAACCGGTTTTGCGCTGGTGACGCTGAAAACGCCGCTGGTGTTTAACCACGAGGATAACGACCCGGTCGACATTCTGATCACGATGGCGGCAGTTGACGCCAACACGCATCAGGAAGTGGGCATCATGCAGATCGTGAATCTCTTTGATGACGAAGCCAATTTCGACCGTTTACGTGCCTGCCGCACCGCGCAGGAAGTGTTGGATTTAATTGATAACGCCACTGCGGCGGCTGTTTAAAAGGATACCAAAATGTCATTACCTATGTTGCAGGTTGCGCTGGATAACCAATCAATGTCTTCCGCGTATGAAACGACGCGTCTGATTGCCGAAGAGGTCGATATCATTGAGGTGGGCACTATTCTTTGCGTGGCAGAGGGCGTGCGCGCCGTTCGCGATCTGAAAGCGCTTTACCCACATAAAATTGTGCTGGCGGACGCCAAAATTGCCGATGCGGGAAAAATCCTCTCCCGCATGTGTTTCGAAGCCAACGCTGACTGGGTCACCGTCATCTGCTGTGCCGATATCAACACCACCAAGGGGGCGCTGGAGGTGGCGAAAGAATTTAACGGTGATGTACAGATTGAACTGACTGGTTACTGGACCTGGGAGCAGGCGCAAGAGTGGCGTGACGCAGGGATTGGGCAAGTTGTATATCACCGCAGTCGTGATGCGCAGGCGGCGGGCGTGGCGTGGGGAGAAGCGGATATCAGCGCGATCAAGCGTCTGTCCGAGATGGGCTTTAAAGTCACCGTCACCGGCGGTCTGGCGCTGGAAGATCTGCCGCTGTTCCAGGGAATTCCGATTCACGTCTTTATTGCCGGCCGCAGTATTCGCGATGCCGCCTCTCCGGTGGAAGCGGCCCGTCAGTTCAAACGTTCTATCGCCCAACTGTGGGGATAAGGAGCGACTATGTTGTCGAAACAGGTCCCGCTCGGTATTTATGAAAAAGCACTCCCCGGCGGGGAGTGCTGGCTGGAACGCTTGCAACTGGCGAAGGAACTGGGCTTTGACTTTGTCGAAATGTCGGTTGATGAAACCGACGCTCGCCTGGCGCGTCTTGACTGGAACCGCGAGCAGCGACTGGCGCTGGTGGCCGCTATCGCCGACACCGGGATACGGGTACCGTCCATGTGCCTGAGCGCTCATCGTCGTTTTCCGCTTGGTAGTGAAGATGATGCGGTACGCGAACAGGGGCTGGAGATCATGCGTAAAGCCATCCAGTTCGCCCAGGATATCGGCATCCGTGTGATTCAGCTGGCGGGTTACGACGTTTATTACCAGCAGGCCAATAACGAAACGCGTCGTCGGTTCCGCGATGGGCTGAAAGAGAGCGTAGAGATGGCGAGCCGTGCACAGGTGACGCTGGCGATGGAAATCATGGATTATCCACTGATGAATTCGATCAGTAAGGCACTGGGATACGCCCACTATCTCAACAATCCGTGGTTCCAGCTGTATCCCGATATTGGCAATTTATCGGCGTGGGATAACGACGTGCAGATGGAGCTGCAGGCGGGAATGGGCCATATAGTTGCCGTACACGTGAAAGATACCAAACCCGGCGTATTCAAAAATGTGCCGTTTGGTGAAGGGGTTGTCGATTTCGAACGTTGTTTTGCGACGCTCAAACAGAGTGGGTATTGCGGGCCATACCTGATTGAGATGTGGAGCGAAACGTCGGACGACCCGGCACGTGAAGTGGCGAAGGCGCGCGACTGGGTGAAAGCGCGTATGGCCAGCGCGGGCCTGGTGGAGGCTGTGTAATGCAAAAACGTAAACAGCAGGTTTTTGAGGCCAACATGGATCTGCCGCGCTACGGGCTGGTGACGTTTACCTGGGGTAACGTCAGCGCCATCGACCGCGAACGCGGGCTGGTGGTGATCAAGCCCAGCGGCGTCGACTACCAAACAATGACAGTGGATGACATGGTGGTTGTGGATCTGCACGGTAATGTGGTGGAGGGACGCTATCGTCCTTCTTCCGACACCGCCACCCATCTGGCGCTGTATCGCCGTTATTCCTCTCTCGGCGGCGTGGTGCATACCCACTCAACCCACGCAACGGCATGGGCGCAGGCAGGTCTGGCAATTCCTGCGCTCGGCACGACGCATGCTGACTACTTCTTTGGCGATATTCCCTGTACCCGGGCTTTAACTGAAGCTGAAGTTCAGGAGGAGTATGAACTTAATACCGGTAGGGTGATTATTGAAACGCTCGGGGAGGTGGAACCTTTACATACGCCTGGCGTAGTGGTGTACCAACATGGCCCGTTTGCCTGGGGCAAAGATGCTCACGACGCGGTACATAACGCTGTGGTGATGGAAGAGGTGGCAAAAATGGCATGGATTGCGCGTGGCATTAATCCGGCGCTCAGCCCCATCGACAGTTACCTGATGAATAAGCACTTCATGCGTAAGCACGGCCCAAATGCCTATTACGGCCAGAAGTAAGAAAAAACGTTCCGGAGCCAACTCTTCATGGGGATGAGATCGGTCTGGCTTCGGGATTGTTTTGCAAAAAAAAGCCCCCAGTGAAGGGGGCAAGTCAAACTGTGGCAATGTTCTCGTTGGTTGTTTCTGGTGCTAGCGATAAATATCTGCACTGGCGTGCATATTTCCGTTACTACCGGGTTCCCTGGTGAGGATCACGTGATAGTAGGTTGCGCCTTGCGCATCGGTTTCTTCATTCAGGGCCTGAGTGGCTTCACTTTCAGTGGCGAAGTTATGATTTATGTAAATAACGCCTAAGCTCTGCACATCATCCATATTCCTGGCCTGATGATTGTCAATTTTGATGGCTGCCGTTGCATTTGCACTGAGCAAAAGTACAGCCAGAAGGGTCAAAACACGGGCTCGCATATGTACCTCCTCGACTGCGGTCTCTGGTTAGCTCTCTCCTGTGAGTGGATAACTTCTGATTTAATTTTAACCGCTGCCGGCGCAGTCGATAGCGACCATTTCTGATGCAGTTGTTCAAAAAATTACCGCAAAGCCATCTTTTCTTTAATTAACAATCAGCTGATGCCTTCCGCTACGGTTAAAAATACCTGCCTTACGCGCATAAGCTCTTACCAAATAGTCAATTTAATCGGGTGAGTACGCCGTTTATAGTGAGCCAGATAATTAATATAACTTTATGATAATTAGGCAAAAACTTATGGATACTTCATTCATGGATTTCAGCTATTTCGTGATTATGTTTATGGTCGCGCTGGTGGCTGGCTTTATTAACGTGGTGTCGGGCGGCGGTGGTTTTCTCTCTATTGGCGCTCTCTTAATTTCTGGTTTACCCCCGGCTAATGCGCTGGCAACCAATAAAATTCAGGCACTGGGTAGCTCGCTAACCTCCGGAATTTACTTTTTACGCCGGGGACATATTAATGTGCAGGAGCACAAATATGTCTTTTTATCTGCCTTTATCGGTTCTGCGATGGGCACAACGCTTATCCAGTTTATTGAACCGGACGTGTTGAAGAAACTGCTGCCGATCCTGATTATCGCGGTCGCTATCTACTTTATTTCTGCGCCTAATCTTAGCGAACCGAAAAGAAAGCAGCAGGTATCCCTGTTTCTCTTCTCGTTGATCTGCGGGGGAGGTATTGGGTTTTATGATGGTTTTCTCGGTGCCGGGGCCGGCTCCTTTTATACGCTCTGCTATATCCTGCTGTGGGGGTACAGTATCGATAAAGCGCAAATCCATTCGAATTTTATCAACCTGGCGTCGAACATTGCCTCGATTCTGTTCTTCATTTTCGGCGGTAAAATGATCTGGTCGCTGGGGCTGGTGATGTTTGCCGGGCAATCCCTTGGCGCACGTCTGGGTGCGACAGTCGTACTGACGCGCGGCAAGAAAGTCATCCGACCCATGATTGTCATCGTCTCTATTTGTATCAGCGTCAAAATGCTGCTGGATATGTATTAATGGCGACATGATAAATAATCGGACAAGCACCTTGAGTTTACCTGCTGACCCCAGTATTATGACGCGTCATTTTTCAGCCGACCTTTAACACGTTCCTTGCCTCCATGGGCCTCGGCTGACCCAGACAGGAGGCTGAATAATCCGTAAGGAGCAATTCGATGCGTCATTACGAAATCGTTTTTATGGTCCATCCTGACCAGAGCGAACAGGTTCCGGGTATGATCGAACGCTACACTGCTGCCATCACTGGTGCAGAAGGCACGATCCACCGTCTGGAAGACTGGGGCCGCCGTCAGCTGGCTTACCCGATCAACAAACTGCACAAAGCTCACTACGTTCTGATGAACGTTGAAGCGCCGCAGGAAGTGATCGATGAGCTGGAAACTACCTTCCGCTTCAACGATGCCGTTATCCGCAGCATGGTTATGCGTACTAAACACGCTGTTACCGAAGCATCTCCGATGGTTAAAGCGAAAGACGAGCGCCGTGAGCGTCGCGATGATTTCGCTAACGAAACCGCAGATGATGCTGAAGCTGGGGATTCTGAAGAGTAATTTCTGATGACCAACCGTCTGGCGTTGTCCGGCACCGTGTGCAGGGCTCCCCTTCGAAAGGTCAGTCCATCAGGAATTCCTCATTGCCAGTTCGTGCTTGAGCATCGTTCTGTGCAGGAGGAAGCCGGGTTTCACCGGCAGGCGTGGTGCCAAATGCCCGTTATTATTAGCGGACACGAAAACCAGGCCATTACTCACAGTATAACGGTCGGTAGCGCAGTGACCGTTCAGGGGTTCATCTCTTGCCACAAGGCAAAGAACGGCCTGAGCAAAATGGTTCTGCATGCCGAGCAGATTGAATTGATAGATTCTGGAGACTAGCCATATGGCACGTTATTTCCGTCGTCGCAAGTTCTGCCGTTTCACCGCGGAAGGCGTTCAAGAGATCGACTATAAAGATATCGCTACGCTGAAAAACTACATCACCGAAAGCGGTAAGATTGTCCCAAGCCGTATCACCGGTACCCGTGCAAAATACCAGCGTCAGCTGGCTCGCGCTATCAAACGCGCTCGCTACCTGTCTCTGCTGCCGTACACTGATCGTCATCAGTAATCGGTCACGGTCCATTAATACGACTTTGAGAGGATAAGGTAATGCAAGTTATTCTGCTTGATAAAGTAGCAAACCTGGGTAGCCTGGGTGATCAGGTTAACGTTAAAGCGGGCTATGCTCGTAACTTCCTGGTACCACAGGGTAAAGCTGTTCCTGCTACCAAGAAAAACGTTGAATTTTTCGAAGCGCGTCGCGCTGAGCTGGAAGCTAAACTGGCTGACGTTCTGTCCGCTGCTGAAGCTCGTGCTGAGAAAATCAACGCACTGGAAACCGTAACCATCGCGTCTAAAGCTGGCGACGAAGGTAAACTGTTCGGTTCCATCGGTACTCGCGACATCGCTGACGCTGTAACTGCAGCTGGCGTTGAAGTAGCTAAGAGCGAAGTTCGTCTGCCGAACGGCGTTCTGCGTACCACTGGTGAGCACGAAGTGAGCTTCCAGGTTCACAGCGAAGTGTTTGCTAAGCTGACTGTAAACGTAGTTGCAGAATAAGTTTTTATTCTGATGACCGCGTAAAAGCGCCGGCCCTGTGCCGGCGTTTTGCTTTTCTGTTCCCCCGCTTTTCTCTCTGGCTATTCTTTATCCTTTTCGGGATAATCACAAAAATAAAACATTATTTCAAAGTGGTGATGGAATGGAACCAACGCACCAACCTCTGTTTGCGCGTAAAAATGTTGTCTATCTGAGCGCGGCGTTCTGCTGCCTGCTGTGGGGAAGCGCCTATCCGGCGATCAAAAGCGGATATGAGATCTTCCAGATTGCCACGGATGACATTCCCTCAAAGATTGTCTTTGCCGGATATCGCTTTCTGTTTGCGGGAATATTGCTGCTAATGCTGGCGATGGCGCAGCGAAAACCGATTGGTCGGTTAAGCCCGCGTCAGTACGGCCAACTCACGCTGTTGGGGCTGACGCAAACCTCGCTGCAATACATCTTCTTCTATATTGGCCTGGCTTTCACGACGGGGGTGAAAGGGTCCATCATGAATGCGACCGGGACCTTCTTCAGCGTGCTACTGGCCCATTTTATCTACCATAATGACAAACTGAGCTACAACAAAGCGCTGGGCTGTATCCTCGGCTTTGCTGGGGTGATGGTAGTAAACTTTAGCAGCGGAATGGATTTTAGTTTCAGCCTGTTAGGAGACGGCTCAGTAGTGATGGCGGCCTTTATTCTTTCTGCTGCCACGCTATATGGAAAACGTATTTCTCAGACGGTGGACCCGACGGTAATGACAGGGTACCAGTTGGGCGGTGGCGGTCTGGCGTTGGTTATCGGTGGCTACGCTTTTGGCGGCACGCTGACCGTACACGGTGCGTCTTCGGTAGCAATTCTGGGCTACCTGACGTTACTCTCTTCGGTCGCCTTTGCCTTGTGGAGTATTCTGCTCAAGCATAATCGTGTGGGGATGATTGCGCCGTTTAACTTCCTGATCCCGGTTTCGGGGGCGGTGCTGTCGGCGATATTCCTCGGCGAAAACATTCTCGAATGGAAATACGCACTGGCGCTGGTGCTGGTCTGTTCGGGAATCTGGTGGGTGAATAAGGTGAAGCGCTGACGCTTCACCTTGATGCCTGATGGCGCCGCTTAACGGGCGCGAATAAAACTGCCGTTAGGCTGGCGGGTGAACAGAACCTGCTGGCCATTCCCGGTATCAATGGTTAATCCCGTCACCACGCCATTGGCATTCTGCCTGATCTGCACCATCTGACCGTCTTTCAGGTTGCTTAGCGGTTTTCCCGCGCCTTCAACCTGCGCCATTGCATACACATCGGTTGGCGGGAGGTTATGGTCACGGAAGACCTGGGCCAGCGTTTTGCCCGAGTCTACGCGATAAGAGCGCCACTGTTGCTCAATTCCGCTATCCTGTTGGAAAGGTTGCGTCTGCGGCTGAGATTGCTGAGCCTGCGGCTGCGCATCAGGTTCTCCTTCCTGGATTGGCTCTGGAGCAACCGGAGCGACCTGGCCGGGATCGTTTTGCGGGGCGACTAACTGTGCCTGTAGCTGAGCCTCGGTTGGTGGCTGCGACTGTGACTGTAAATCCAGCTGGGCAGTACGCGTCACCACAGGGGCATCGCTGGTGTCACTGGAAGGAAGCAGGAAACCTATCACCAGCACGAGAGCAGCAATAATAATGCCGCGGCGGTGCATAGGCGGTAGCGGATCCATAATGCGAAAATTGTCCGGTGCATGCCAGATTTTCGCCAGGGTTGGTTTTAATTCAAAGCGCCCGGGCATGGCTTTCCTCCTGCTCCGCGTCTCGTTCCTCGATCATAGAGTATAGATGGCTAACGCTATGATGTTCGTCATATTACCCGCTTTCGTGACGTCAACGCGGGATATTCCTATTGTTTATGTTTCCTCGCGATTTGTCATCTGTTCCCGAGACAAAGTTTTACCGGATGCGGCATGGCTGATATGCTGCCCGCTACTTTACATCCGATGAAAGGAAATATGATGGCTAACCCGACTTTTGACACTATCGAAGCGCAAGCAAGCTATGGCATTGGTTTGCAGGTAGGACAACAGCTGAGCGAATCCGGACTGGAAGGACTGTTGCCTGAAGCGCTGGTAGCGGGTATCGCTGACGCGCTGGAAGGTAAGCACCCGGCAGTGCCGGTTGATGTTGTGCATCGCGCGCTGCGTGAAATCCATGAACGCGCTGATGCAGTACGTCGCGAACGCTTCCAGGCTATGGCGGCTGATGGCGTCAAATATCTGGAAGAAAACCGTGAGAAAGAGGGTGTGAACAGCACTGAATCCGGTTTGCAGTTCCGTGTTCTGACTCAGGGCGAAGGGGCTATTCCGGCGCGTACTGACCGCGTTCGCGTGCATTATACCGGTAAACTGATCGACGGTACCGTGTTTGACAGCTCTGTCGCACGTGGCGAACCGGCTGAATTCCCGGTTAACGGCGTAATCCCTGGTTGGATTGAAGCACTGACCCTGATGCCGGTAGGTTCGAAATGGGAACTGACTATTCCTCAGGAACTGGCTTACGGCGAGCGTGGTGCTGGCGCGTCCATTCCTCCGTTCAGCACGCTGGTGTTCGACGTTGAGCTGCTTGAGATCCTGTAAGCAGTGATTTCTGTTCCCCCCGAGGCTGGGGGGAACAAAAAAATAGCGTGAAAAGCTATAGTTACGTCGTTGTCGATATTTTATCTTGCAAATGCCGCATCAGCGTGTATTTTTGTGAGCTGATTCGCGCTATCAGAGTGATATGACACTCACTTTAAACATTAAATTAACATTATATCTAAATCTTAGTATTCATCCCGCCAATTCTTACCTAATATCGATGAGTCCTGATAACAGGATCGTCGTATCATAGACACACTAAAGGCCGTAGAGCCTGAACAACACAGACAGGTACAGGAAGAAAAAAACATGGTAGATCAGGTAAAAGTCGACACCGCTGAAGAGGCGTCGTCTGAACAGTCGCTACGGCGCAATCTCACAAACCGTCATATTCAACTTATTGCTATTGGTGGTGCTATCGGTACTGGCCTGTTTATGGGCTCCGGTAAAACCATCAGTCTCGCCGGACCGTCGATCATCTTTGTATATATGATCATCGGTTTTATGCTGTTTTTCGTGATGCGGGCAATGGGTGAATTGCTGCTCTCGAATCTGGAGTACAAATCGTTTAGTGATTTCGCCTCCGACCTGCTCGGGCCATGGGCCGGGTATTTTACCGGCTGGACCTACTGGTTCTGCTGGGTCGTTACTGGGATGGCAGACGTTGTCGCGATTACCGCGTATGCGCAATTCTGGTTCCCCGAACTGTCAGATTGGGTCGCCTCGCTGGCGGTGATTGTGCTGCTGCTGAGCCTCAACCTCGCCACCGTAAAAATGTTCGGTGAGATGGAGTTCTGGTTTGCGATGATCAAAATCGTCGCCATCATCGGCCTGATTGTCGTCGGTCTGGTGATGGTGCTGACGCACTTCCAGTCGCCAACCGGCGTTCAGGCATCGTTCACGCATCTGTGGAATGACGGTGGCTGGTTCCCGAAAGGTCTGAGCGGCTTCTTTGCCGGCTTCCAGATAGCGGTATTCGCGTTTGTGGGTATTGAGCTGGTGGGAACGACCGCCGCGGAAACCAAGGATCCTGAGAAATCTCTGCCGCGCGCCATTAACTCGATTCCAATCCGTATTATCATGTTCTACGTGTTCGCGCTGATCGTGATTATGTCCGTAACGCCGTGGAGCTCGGTAGTACCAACCAAGAGCCCATTCGTTGAACTGTTTGTGCTGGTTGGTCTGCCTGCTGCGGCGAGCCTGATCAACTTTGTGGTTCTGACTTCAGCTGCCTCTTCCGCAAACAGCGGCGTGTTCTCTACCAGCCGTATGCTGTTCGGCCTGGCGCAGGAAGGTGTTGCGCCTAAAGCATTTGCCAAGCTGTCTAAACGCGCAGTTCCGGCGAAGGGGTTAACCTTCTCCTGTATCTGTCTATTGGGCGGCGTGGTGATGCTGTACGTGAACCCGAGCGTGATTGGCGCGTTCACCATGATCACCACCGTGTCGGCGATTCTGTTCATGTTCGTCTGGACCATCATTCTTTGCTCGTACCTGGTGTACCGCAAGCAACGTCCTCACCTGCATGAAAAATCAATTTACAAGATGCCGTTAGGCAAGCTGATGTGCTGGGTATGTATGGCGTTCTTCGTCTTCGTACTGGTACTGCTGACGCTGGAAGATGATACCCGTCAGGCGTTGATGGTGACGCCGCTGTGGTTCATCGCGCTGGGTCTGGGCTGGTTGTTTATCGGTAAGAAACGTATGGCGGGTATGCGTTAAGCGTTGTCATATCGGACACAAAAAAGGCCACATAAGCAGTGGCCGAATTCGGACTTCAGGAAGGCGCTCTCGGGCGCCTTTTTTTATTCACCTGCGAGGGCACGCGGGAACAACACATTGTTTTCCAGGCTGATGTGTTCCATCAGGTCATCGATCATTTCGTTAATGCCGTTATACATGGCTTTCCAGGTGGTGCAGGCTTCTGGCGGCGGCGTCACGTTGTGGGTGATGTGTTTGATCACTTCCACCAGTTCACCCGCATCGTCATGTTCGCTTTCCATCACGCTGATTGGCCCCATCGCCTGGCTACCCATGCCCTGTTTGATCATCGGGAACAGGATCTGCTCTTCTTTCATCATGTGGCTGGACAGCTCTTCATGCAGCATGGTCAGATTTTTCGCCAGACCGCGCGGTACGTTCGGTTTGTCTGCGTGAACGCGTTCAACTTTTGTGGCCTGCAGGATCAGCTCCGGCAGCTGTTCGCGGTGTCTGTCGTGATAACGCACGATGATATGGTCGATGATTTCAGCCAGAGCCACGGTACGCCAGTCTTTCTCCAGCGGCTGTTCAGCCAGCTGCGCAAGCTGCGCCTCAATAACGTCTAAATCCAGCTCTTTACGCGCGGCAGCGCGTGCCAGCGTTTGCTTACCGCCGCAGCAGTAATCCATATCGTATTTACGAAACAGGGCCGAAGCGCGAGGAATAGAGAGCGCCAGTTCACCTAAAGGTTGATCGCGATAAGACATTGCCGTTACCTCATTCTCAATAATATAAGATGTATTTTAAATACAACTTATGGCGAAGGATATAACCCTTTCGGGGTGGGGTGTTTTGTGATGAACGTCACGAAAATTTCTTATTTCGTTAAGGTGCTGAATCTTATTGGAAAGGTGAGGGGCGGCGAAAAAAGCGGCTCGACAGGATTAAATAAGCGCACGCCGCTGCCGATAGTTAGACCTCAGACAATACCTGCATAATAAAAAGGCTACAGATGTTCAAACGAATCAAAGTGATAACCTTACTTATCACCGTGTTACTCGCCCTGGGCGCAATGCAGCTTATCTCCGCGGGCGTCTTTATTGGCGCGCTCAATAACGATAAGCAGAACTTTAACGTGTCTCAACTTTCCAGCCAGAATGTGGCCGAGTTTACCGATGCGTGGATTAGCCTGAACCAGGCTCGCGTCACGCTCAACCGGGGCATGCTGCGTTTACAGGGAACGATGGCTAGCGAGATTAACGGCGGTCAGTTGAAGGAGTTGGTGAACACAGCAAATCGCCTGTTGGCCGAATCGAAAGAGCATTACGATAAATACTACGCTCTACCGGAAACGCCGGGGTTGGATGAGCATCTGGCCGATCGACTGGAAGAACAGTACGGCATCTATTCTGCGACGCTGGCAAAAATGAACGCGCTGCTGGCTGAAGGAAAGCTGGAAGAGATGTTCAAGCAGAACGCCGAGCAAAAGCAAACGGCCATGCAGGAAGTTTATCGGGAATGGCGTAGCGCGCAAACGGCGCTGGCCACTGCCGGGGTACAGGACAATGAGAGTGACTACCAGAAGATAATCTGGCTGCTGTCCGCGGTGATGTTGATTGTCGTCACCGTGATTATCGCCAGTTGGCTGGCGATGCAGCGAGTGCTGCTCAAGCCGCTCCACGAGGTGATGGGACATATTCGCCATATTGCCGCAGGTGATTTGACTCACCGCATCAATGCCGATGGCAGTAATGAAATGGCGCTGCTGGCAGGCAACGTCCGCGACATGCAGCAGGCGCTGGCGAACACGGTCAGCGTGGTGCGTGACGGGGCTGACACCATCTATACCGGCGCGGGTGAAATTGCCGCTGGCAGTAACGATCTCTCTTCACGTACCGAACAGCAGGCCGCCTCTCTGGAGGAGACCGCAGCCAGCATGGAACAACTTACCGCAACCGTGAGACAGAACGCAGATAACGCGCGTCAGGCGACCAGTCTGGCAAAAAATGCTTCGCAGACGGCGCAGAAAGGCGGGACCGTGGTTGATGGTGTGGTGCGTACGATGGATGAAATCGCCACCAGTTCCAGCAAAATTGCGCAAATTACTACTGTTATCGACGGCATTGCTTTCCAGACCAACATCCTGGCGCTGAACGCGGCGGTAGAAGCGGCGCGCGCTGGCGAACAGGGGCGTGGCTTTGCTGTAGTCGCAGGTGAGGTGCGCACGCTGGCGCAGCGTAGCGCTCAGGCGGCAAAAGAAATTAAGGCGTTGATTGATGACTCAGGGAATCGGGTCAATGCCGGTACGGCGCTGGTGCATGAGGCGGGTGAGACGATGGCGGAAATTGTCAGTGCCGTCACCCAGGTTACCGATATTATGGGAGAAATTGCGTCGGCCTCTGATGAACAGAGCCGGGGTATCGATCAGGTCGGTCTGGCGGTGGCTGAGATGGATCGCGTCACGCAGCAAAACGCCTCGCTGGTGGAGGAATCCGCTTCCGCCGCAGCCGCGCTCGAAGAGCAGGCCGCACGGTTGAACCAGACGGTGGCGGTGTTTAAAGTTTAACGTCTGCTCCGGCCTACAAGATATTATCCAGTAGGCCGGATAAGCGGAGCACCATCCGGCACATTATGATTGTGGTACCACGACGACGCTCGGTTTCTGCGGCTTGGCTCTGACGGCTATCACTACCCCAACCATCAGCAGCGTAATACCGCTTACCGTCAGCAGCGGCGGAAATTCCTGGCGCAGTATAAAGGTGTACAGCAAACCAGCCAGCGTTTCGAAGACAATCAACGGGCCGAGGATCACCGTCGGCAGCTTCTGGCTGGCGACGTTCCAGCACAGTGCGCCAACCCAAGAACACAATACCGCAATGGCTATCATCAGGCCGATAAACACGGCTGGACGCGGACCGAAGGGCAGAGCGAAGTCCGGCGTTTGCCCGTTCAACCACAGGCAGGCGGCAATATAGCCGAACAGAGAAACAGGCAGCGTCACCAGTGCCTGGGCCGTCGCCCACATCATCGGGTGCTTATCCGGATTCTCGCGCAGCCAGCGGGCATTACGCAGCGCATACCACGCCCAACACACCACCGAAATCAGCGCCAGTGCGATGCCAGAGCCATATCGCCAGCCGCTAAAGTCAGGGAGTCCCTGATTCAGCTCCGAGATATTCACGCACAGCAGGCCTATACCAATCAACACCAGCGCAGGCGACAAACGCCACCATGATAATTTGCCGTCACGCTGGCTGTAGAGCAGGTTAGCGAAGACCGGGATCACCACCGGCAATGTACCAATAATCATCGTGGAGACCGGTGCGCCGGTGCGCTGGATAGCGCTTGCCAGGCAAACGTAATAAATCAGATTCCCCATCATTGTTAGCGTCAGCGCAGTTACCCAGTCTTTCCGCCCGAGTTGACGCAGGCGCACACGTCCCAGCCAGGCAATCGGCAATGCGATCAGCCCCAGCGCCAGATAGCGCCCCATCGACTGCAATACCGCCGGGTATTCCGGTACGATCAGCGGTCCAACAAAAATTAATCCCCACATCAGCCCGGCCAGCAGGGCATACAACACACCGCTAATCATTTTTGATATCCACATCGCTTAACAATACGTCGAGTGTAGGCAGGAAAAATGCTGCCGTATTGTATGAGATTGCTGATCAACGCCGGACGACTTGTTTCTGATATCGCACTGGCGTAATGCCGTAGCGATGGGTAAACGCGCGGGTGAGATGCGACTGGTCGGTGAGGCCGGTTGCGGCGGCGACCTCTGCGGCGGGCATACCGCAAGTGAGAAAACCTTTGGCTCGCCACAGGCGGATCGCCATCAACATCTGGTGCGGCGTGACGTGGAAATGAGATTTAAACTGGCGCTGAAAATGCCAGGGACTCAGCGATGCAACCTGCGCCAGCTCGTCGAGCGTGACCGGATGCATATAATTATCGTGCAGATACTCGCGTACTCGTTCAAAGCGATGCGCCCCCTCCGGCAATACCGGTGCATGGCGGGCCAGCGGCTGGAACGTGTCGATCAGATCGAGCAATAGTCCTTTTTGCGCCAACGGATCTTCCGTGTTCCACAGGCCGTGGATCAGCGAGCAGATCTGGCGCGAGCGCAGCGGATCGTGACGCGTTACGTCATGAAACCACCAGTGGCGGATCCCAGTGACCTCTTCCAGAAGATCGGGCTCAAGATAAATCATCCGATAGCGCCAGCCATCGGCGGTTTCGGCCTCGCCGGTGTGCAGCTCATCGGGATTCATGGTTACGACGGAATGGGCGGGGGCCACGTACTGCGTGCCGCGATAACGAAAACGTTCGGCTCCGGCTTCTATCGCGCCAATGCCGAATGCTTCATGTGTGTGCGGCTCAAAGGCGTAACGTGAGATGTGCGCATGATACAGCTCTACGCCCGGCACCTGCGCCAGATGGCGAAAGCGGGCGCTGTCTTTCTCATCAATAAACTGCTCAGGTACACCTTGCACGTTTTCTCTCCCCACGCATCATCCTGTCATTATCAGAGAGGATGCGCGGGGATGCCACCACAATTAACTAATTTTTAACACTTACATGATGCCTTTGACGCTGTCAGCCAGCGAGGTGGTCGGGCGACCAATCAGTTTGCTTAGCGTATGGCTGTCGTCGAACAGACCGCCTTTGGAGGCGCCAGTGTCTGAGTCAGCCAGCATGTCCGCCAGTCCGGCAGGCAGACCTACACCTTTTAGCGCGGCGGCAAAATCAGCTTCGCTCAGGTTCTGATACACCACTTTTTTACCACTCTGTTTTGCCAGCTCGGCAGCCAACTGGCTCAGGGTCCAGCCTGCGTCGCCCGCCAGCTCATAGGTTTTACCGGCGTGACCGTCTTCACTGATGACGCGCGCGGCGGCAGCGGCATAGTCGGCGCGGGTCGCTGAGGCAATTTTGCCTTCATCTGCAGCCCCGATAAACACGCCATGTTCCAGAGCAGCCGGTGCGCTGGCGAGATAGTTTTCGGTGTACCAGCCGTTACGCAGTAACGCGTAGGCGATACCGGATTCAGCCAGCATCTGCTCGGTTGCCACATGCTCATCAGCCAGCCCCAGCGGAGAGGTGTCGGCGTGCAGCAGGCTGGTGTAGGCGATAAATTTCACGTGAGCGGCTTTCGCTGCGTTAATCACGTTGCGATGCTGCGGGGCACGTTGTCCCACTTCGCTGGAGGAGATCAGCAGTAGCTTGTCGATACCCTGTAAGGCAGTTGTAAAGGCGGCTTCATCGCTGTAATCCGCCTGACGAACGGTAATGCCCTGCTGACTAAGCGCCGTTGCTTTAGCGGGATTACGCACGATTGCCACAATCTGGCTGGCAGGAACGGTTTTCAGCAGAGATTCAATAACGTGTTGGCCCAGTTGGCCGGTGGCGCCGGTAATCGCGATCATGGGGTGACTCCTTGGTATTGGTCTTGTGTTTAATCACGCTAACACCTAAACTTACTTTTAGTAAGTACGTACAAAAAGGTTAGTATGAAAATGACAGCTTCGACGCTCTCCCAGCAGTTACGCGATGGCAACTTGTTTGCCGAACAATGTCCCTCCCGCGAGGTGTTAAAACACGTCACCAGCCGCTGGGGTGTATTGATTCTGGTGGCGCTGCGCGACGGTACGCACCGTTTCAGCGATTTGCGCCGTAAGATGGGCGGGGTCAGTGAAAAGATGCTGGCGCAATCTCTGCAGGCGCTGGAGCAGGACGGGTTTATCAATCGGGTGTCATATCCGGTGGTACCGCCGCACGTGGAATATAGTTTGACGCAGTTGGGTGAGCAGGTGAGCGATAAAGTCGCCGCGCTGGCGGACTGGATAGAACTGAATTTGCCGCAGGTTTTAGCGCAGCGGGAAGAGCGGGCGGCGTAAAGTATTGCCGGATGGCGGCTAACGCCTTATCCGGCCTACAGATTACTTCGACTCGTAGGCCGGATAAGACGCTATTGCGTCGCATCCGGCACGAAAATTACTTACTTAAATCCAGCTGGTAAATGGCGAAACCGATGTCATCGGTCGCGACTTTTTTCAGCGGATACTGGCCTTTCTCTTTAATAAACGCCGCGGCTTTATCAGACGGTGATGTTTCAAAGCGAATATCCAGTGGCGTATCGCTGTGAATTGGCGCCAGACGCCAGTTGTTATCTGCCGCCGGATGAATTTCACCGGCACGCTTCGTCTGTGCACCAATCCACGCGGCCAGCACCGAGCGGTTTTCATCCGGAGAAGCAAACGCGATGTGGTTGTCGCCGGTTCCGGCAAACTTACCGCCGTAGGCGCGGTAGTTGTTGGTCGCGACGAGGAAGGTAGCATTCGGATCGATTGGTTTGCCGTTAAAGGTCAGATTTTTAATACGTTCCGCTTTCGGATTAATGGTCTGACATTCCCCGTCGTAGCGGGCGGGTTGTGAAACATCAATCTGATAATTCACGCCATCAATCACGTCGAAATTATAGGTACGGAAGCCGTCCCAGTTAATCAACGACTGTGGTTTGCTGCTGTGGATATCAATCTGATTGAACTGCCCGGCGGAACATTCCAGCCACTCTTTCACCTCTTTACCGCTGGCTTTCACCACCACCAGAGTGTTGGGATAGAGATACAAATCAGCGGCGTTACGGAAGGTTAACTGGCCTTTTTCGACTTCGACAAAGCTTGCCGGATCGTTCTTGCGTCCACCGACCTTAAACGGCGCGGCGGCGGAAAGTACCGGTAGTTTTGCCAGATCCGGATCGCCCTGAATAAAGTGTTCCACATAGGCTTTCTGCGCGTTGTTCACCACCTGTACGGTCGGGTCATCCTGTACCAGCGCCAGATAGCTGTACATATTGTCGGCGGATTTACCGATCGGTTTGCTGACAAACTCACGCGTGGCGTCGTGATCGGCTTTCAGGATCTCAACGATTTTCTTATCTTCAACGGCCAGTGATTTTTTCGCTGCCGCGTCATAAATCGGACGTGCTTCGGCTTTCGCCTGGGTGACCTGCCATTTACCGCTGTCGTTATTCAGCACTAAATCCACCACCCCCAGATGATCGCCCCACATACCCGGCATCACCGCCGGAACCCCATTCAGCGTACCTTTTGCGATATCTGCACCTTTGATGTTGGCAAAGTCTTTACCAGGGAAAACGGCGTGAGCGTGGCCAAACATAATGGCATCCACGCCTGGGACTTCACTGAGGTAATAAACGGAGTTTTCCGCCATGGTTTGATACGGGTCGGCAGAAAGCCCGGAGTGAGCAACTACCACCACGACATCGGCACCTTTTTCTCGCATTTCGGGAACGTATTTGCGTGCAGTTTCGGTGATGTCGTTCACCGTCACTTTACCGCTGAGGTTGGCTTTATCCCAGGTCATGATCTGCGGCGGCACAAAACCGATATAGCCAATCTTCAGCGTCTGCTTGTTCCCTTCTTTGTCGACAACCTCAGTGTCTTTGATCAGATAAGGCGTAAACAGCGGCTTCTTGGTCTTAACGTCGATGATATTGGCATTAACGTAAGGGAACTTCGCCCCTGCCAGCGCGTTGTGCAGATACTCAAGGCCGTAGTTGAATTCATGGTTGCCGAGGTTACCCACCGCGTAATCCAGGGTATTCAGCGCCTTATATACCGGGTGAGTTTCGCCCGCTTTCAGCCCTTTGGCCGCCATGTAATCCCCGAGCGGGCTGCCCTGAATCAGATCGCCATTATCAACCAGCACGCTGTTTTTGACTTCTCCACGCGCAGCGTTGATAAGACTTGCCGTACGTACCAGACCGAATTTTTCAGTCGGTGTATCTTTGTAATAATCGAAATCCATCATATTGCTATGCAAATCAGTGGTTTCCATTATACGCAGATCGACGGTCGCGGCATTGACGCTGGCTGCAATCAGCGTTGCCAGAAGCGTTGCACTAAACTTAATCATCAGGGGCATCCTTTTAAGATCTAAGCCACAAAAGAAAATGTATATAAATCTTCTTGCTTACAGAACTGTGAATCATGACATGAATATAGCGTTTAAAACCGCAGACGCTATCACAGTTGGCGGATCCCCTGACGATCGGGTATAAGTAAAACAACGAGTTAACACCACTGACAGAAACGAGGTGGAGAATGCTAGAACATGTATGCCAGCTTGCACGGAACGCGGGCGATGCCATTATGCAGGTCTACGATGGAATCAAACCGATGGAGATTACCAGCAAGCAGGATGATTCTCCGGTCACGGCGGCGGATATCGCCGCGCACAAGGTTATCCTCGAGGGATTACTGGCGCTGACGCCGGATATTCCGGTTCTGTCTGAAGAGGCGCCTCCTGGCTGGGATGTCCGCCAGCACTGGCAGCGCTACTGGCTGGTGGACCCGCTGGACGGGACCAAAGAGTTCATTAAGCGTAACGGTGAATTTACGGTCAATATTGCGCTGATCGAAAAGGGAAAGCCGGTTCTGGGCGTGGTTTACGCGCCGGTAATGAAAGTGATGTACAGCGCAGCAGAAGGTAAAGCGTGGAAAGAAGAGTGCGGCGTACGTAAACAAATTCAGGTTCGTGACGCGCGTCCGCCGCTGGTGGTCATTAGCCGCTCGCATGCCGATAATGAGTTAAAAGAGTATCTGCAACAGTTGGGCGAGCACCAGACCACGTCGATTGGCTCATCGTTGAAGTTCTGCCTGGTGGCGGAAGGGCACGCACAGCTGTACCCGCGTTTTGGGCCCACTAACGTATGGGACACCGCCGCGGGCCACGCTGTTGCCGCCGCAGCCGGAGCGCACGTTCACGACTGGCAGGGGAAACCTCTGGATTACACCCCACGTGAATCGTTCCTCAACCCCGGCTTCCGCGTTTCTATTTACTGAGCAATTTGTGCAGCAGGGCAATTACCTGCTGCACCTCTTCCTGCGTTAATGCGCCATCTTTTGCCCACTGCACGCGTCCGTCCTTATCGAGTACGACGATAGCGGAGCTCTCTTCATCCAGTTGCCAGGCTTTACGCGCAATGCCATTGCTGTCGACAATGAATTGCGACCACGGGTAGAGCTTCTTATTGCTCTCCAGACTGCTGCGCACAAACATACCGGAGCCGGGAATGGCGTCATCTGTGTTGACGATAGTGGTGGTCTGGTATTTGTCGTGCGGCAGGTTGGCGGCTTTGATTGCCTCGATCAGTGTCGCATTTTTCTCTTTGGCGGAGGTGCGTCCGGCAATGTGTTGCACAATTCGCACTTTCCCAGGCAACTGCGCGCTATTCCAGCTTTTGTAGCTAAACTTATCGTTATCGAGAATCAGTTCGCCGCGATCGGCGATCCCCACCGGTGGTACGCGTTGGTCAGTCTCAAACTTATGTGCGGAGGCAATCATCGGCAGCAGCAGAAACGACAGCGCCAACAGTTTTCGTAAGGTCATAGGTTTTCCTTCTTTCTTTTATTTTGCAGGTGATCCGACCACTTGGGTCTGGAATTTAATCATATGTGCGATTGATGCTTTTTCCCGCAAGCGCGATGCCAGTTTGCGGACGGGCGCACAAATCCTGCGAAAAATGAAGGCTTATACTGAAGACAGCGAAGCGTTGAAAAGATAATTCTGAATAATTGTAACCTGAAGGTAAATAAACTTATACACGCTGGAAACATCAACGAGATAGTCTATAGTCATAGGGCATTAAAATTTGCGCCTGAGGATTGTCGGACCGATTGTGGTACCGCAAAGGCGTAATGCTCAGCAGGAGACAACAATGAAAATTTTCCAACGATACAACCCGCTGCAGGTGGCGAAGTACGTGAAGATCCTGTTTCGTGGACGGTTATATATCAAGGATGTAGGCGCTTTTGAATTTGATAAGGGTAAGATTCTTATCCCAAAAGTGAAGGACAAGCTGCATTTTTCCGTGATGTCCGAAGTTAACCGTCAGGTCTTGCGTCTGCAAACTGAGATGGCTTGATCAAGTGCTATGCAGTAGTTAAAAAAAACGGCTCCTGGACAGGAGCCGTTGATGTTTCTGTAAGGCGTTACGACGCCTTTGCCTCTTCTTTTGCATCTGGCAGTTTTGGTACCAGAACTGTAGGTTTGCTGTCCAGACGCGTCACCAGCAGCTGATCGATCTTGTAGTTATCGATATCCACCACTTCAAATTTGTAGCCAGAATACTTCACCGAGTCGGTGCGTTTCGGGATTTTACGCAGCATGAACATCATAAAGCCGCCGATGGTTTCATAGTTGCCGGACTGCGGGAACTCGTCGATATCCAGCACGCGCATAACGTCATCAATCGGCGTACCGCCATCAACCAACCATGAGTTCTCATCACGCGCCACAATCTGCTCTTCCAGACCCTGGCCAACTAAATCACCCATCAGCGTGGTCATCACGTCGTTAAGCGTGATAATTCCCACCACCAGCGCATACTCGTTCATGATGACGGCAAAGTCTTCGCCTGCGGTTTTGAAGCTTTCCAGTGCTTCAGAGAGCGTCAGCGTGTCCGGGACGATCAGCGTATTGCGGATCTGTACGCCGCTGTTCAGCGCCATGCTTTGGTTCGCCAGTACGCGGTTGAGGAGATCCTTTGAATCGACATAACCAATGATGTGGTCGATATCTTCGTTACACACCAGGAATTTGGAGTGCGGATGTTCCGCCACTTTGTTCTTCAGGCTTTGCTCATCTTCATGGAGATCGAACCAGATAATATTCTCGCGCGAGGTCATTGAAGACGGGACGGTACGCGATTCCAGTTCGAACACATTTTCAATCAGCTCATGCTCCTGTTTGCGCAGAACACCCGCCAGCGCACCGGCTTCGACCACGGCGTAAATGTCGTCTGAGGTGATGTCGTCTTTTCGCACCATTGGGAGCTTAAACAGACGGAAAATGTTGTTTGCCAGACCGTTAAAGAACCACACCAGCGGGCGGAAGACCAGCAGGCAGAAGCGCATCGGGTTGATGATACGCAAAGCCACAGCTTCTGGCGCAATCATACCGATGCGTTTCGGGGTTAAATCCGCGAACAGGATGAACAGGCCAGTAACCAGCGAGAATGACAGAATAAAGCTTAACTGTTCGGACAGCTCTGGAGCGAAGTACTTCGAGAAAAGGCTGTAAAACGCCGGGGAGAATGCTGCATCACCGACGATACCGCCGAGAATGGCGACCGCGTTAAGGCCAATTTGCACGACGGTAAAAAACATGCCGGGGTTTTCCTGCATCTTCAAAACACGTTGTGCGTTTACGTTGCCTTCATCGGCAAGCAGTTTAAGTTTTATTTTGCGTGATGCAGCAAGCGAGATCTCAGATATCGAGAAAAACGCACTCACGGCGATCAGGCAGAGAATGACTAAAATACTGTTTAACATATCTTATCTGACCGTTCAGGTCAGATCCTCGGAAGGGAGAAGTTGATACTCGTCGTCTTTCAAGCTGCAGGTGCGTTAGCTGCACTCATTCACCCCAGTCACATAGTTATCTATGCTCCTGGGGATTCACGAGTTTGCCGCCTGCCTGCAACTCGAAATCCATAGAGTATAAATCCAATGGAATATTCAATGAAAACCGGTCCGAAGGGAGTGGACCGGTAATTTCAGAAGCTAGTATAGCGTAAGGTACTGTAAAGTCGCCAGAGGGGGGAAATTATCCTTGTGGCGGCAGGCAAACGCCAATTCCGCCAATGCCACAATATCCATAAGGATTTTTATGCAGATATTGCTGGTGATCGTCCTCGGCATAGTAGAAAGGCGTTGCCGTAGTGATTTCCGTGGTAATGGTGCGCTCGTCGCCTGCGGCGGTCATTGCTGCCTGAAAACGCTCAAGGCTGGCCTGTGCGGCGGCGGTTTGTTCCGGCGTTAACGGGTAAATGGCGGAGCGATACTGCGTACCCTGGTCGTTCCCCTGACGCATGCCCTGCGCCGGATCGTGATTTTCCCAGAACACCTGCAGCAGTTGTTCGTAGCTGATAACATGCGGGTCATAGACGATGCGTACCGCTTCGGCATGCCCGGTGTCGCCAGAACACACTTCCCGATAGGTTGGGTTTGGGGTGTAGCCGCCGGTGTATCCGGCCGCCGTGCTGTATACCCCGGGTAATGACCAGAATAAACGCTCAACGCCCCAGAAACATCCCATGGCGAAATAAGCGGTCTCCATACCGTCGGGCACGTTGGTCATCGAATGTTGGTTAACCGCATGCAGCGTTGCCACTGGCATCGGGGTGTTGCGTCCAGGTAGCGCATCTGCTTGAGTAACAAGATGCTTTCTATCAAATAAACTCATGGCCGTTCTCCCGAAATCAGTCATTTGGGTTAAGGTTGTAACGAGACGCGTCTTTGCCCACAATAAACGGCGTGAATACGTCTAGAGTTAAACATAAGAAATATTTGGGTTGCCGTCTGTTTTTCAACTCTTATTGTTGATTTTTTGTTAAGCCGAGGAACGGCATAGTATTTTTTCCAGGGGTGGGAAAAAAGGATATTCAGGAGAAAATGTGCCACATATCCGTCAGTTATGTTGGGTGGGATTACTGTGCTTAAGTGGCTCCGCCGCCGCCGCGAATGTTCGCTTACAGGTCGAAGGATTATCAGGACCGCTGGAGAAAAACGTCCGTGCGCAGCTGTCCACGATTCAAAGTGATGAAGTCACTCCAGACCGACGCTTTCGTGCGCGCGTTGATGATGCCATCCGCGAAGGGCTAAAAGCGCTGGGCTACTTTGAGCCGACCATTGATTTTGAACTACGTCCACCGCCGGCGAAAGGCCGCCAGGTGCTGATCGCCAAAGTGACCCCCGGCGAGCCGGTGCTGATTGGTGGCACCGAGGTGATTTTGCGTGGTGGCGCGCGTACGGATAAAGATTATCTGGATCTGTTGAAAACGCGCCCGGCAATCGGCACCGTGCTGAATCAGGGGGACTATGACAACTTCAAAAAGTCACTCACCAGCGTGGCGCTGCGCAAAGGTTATTTCGACAGTGAATTTAATAAAAGCCAGCTTGGAATAGCGCTTGAGCGCCGCCAGGCGTTCTGGGATATCGATTACAACAGCGGTGAACGCTATCGCTTTGGGCATGTCACCTTTGAAGGCTCGCAAATTCGCGATGAGTATCTGCAAAATCTGGTGCCCTTTAAAGAAGGTGAAGAGTACGAGTCGAAAGATCTGGGCGAACTGAACCGTCGTCTGTCGGCGACCGGATGGTTTAACTCCGTGGTCGTCGCGCCGGAGTTTGATAAAGCCCGCAAAACCAAAGTGCTGCCGCTGAAAGGCGTGGTCTCACCGCGCACCGAAAACACCATCGAAACCGGGGTCGGTTATTCAACTGATGTTGGACCACGGGTGAAGACCTCGTGGAAAAAGCCGTGGATGAACTCCTACGGCCACAGCCTGACGACCAGCGCCAGTATCTCGGCGCCAGAGCAGGTGCTTGATTTCAGCTATAAAATGCCGCTGTTAAAGAACCCGCTGGAACAGTATTACCTGGTACAGGGCGGCTTTAAGCGAACCGATTTAAATGACACCGAGCAGGACTCTACAACGCTTGCGGTTTCCCGCTACTGGGACCTCTCCAGCGGCTGGCAACGCGCGATTAACCTACGCTGGAGCCTCGACCACTTTACCCAGGGTAACGTCACCAACACCACTATGCTGCTCTATCCGGGCGTGATGATCAGCCGGACGCGCTCACGCGGCGGCTTGATGCCAGTCTGGGGCGACTCTCAGCGTTATTCTATTGATTACTCCAACACCGCCTGGGGGTCAGATGTTGATTTCTCCGTTTTCCAGGCGCAAAACGTCTGGATCCGCACGCTGTACGATCGCCATCGTTTTGTGATGCGCGGTAATCTCGGCTGGATTGAGACCGGAGACTTCGACAAAGTACCGCCGGATCTGCGTTTCTTCGCCGGGGGCGATCGCAGTATTCGCGGCTATAAATACAAATCTATTTCGCCGGAAGGTAGCGACGGCAAGCTGAAAGGGGCCTCCAAGTTGGCAACTGGCTCGCTGGAATACCAGTACAACGTGACCGGTAAATGGTGGGGCGCGATGTTTGTCGATAGCGGTGAAGCGGTCAGCGATATTCGCCGAAGCGATTTCAAAACCGGTGCCGGGGTCGGCGTACGCTGGCAATCACCAGTGGGCCCTATCAAGCTCGACTTTGCCGTCCCGGTCGGCGACAAAGATGAACATGGTTTACAGTTTTACATCGGTCTGGGGCCTGAATTATGAGTTTATGGAAGAAGATAAGCCTCGGTGTGCTGATTTTTATCCTGCTGTTGTTAGGCACGGTGGCGTTCCTCGTCGGTACCACCTCGGGCCTGCATCTGATCTTCAAAGCAGCTAATCGTTGGGTTCCGGGGCTGGAGATTGGTCAGGTCACCGGCGGCTGGCGGGATTTATCACTGAAAAATATTCGTTATGACCAGCCTGGCGTGGCGGTGAATGCCGGCGAAGTGCATCTGGCTGTGGGGCTTAACTGCCTGTGGGACAGCAGTCTGTGCGTCAACGATCTGGCACTGAAAAACATCAATGTGGCGATCGACAGCAAAAAGATGCCGCCATCCGCGCCGGTTGAGGAAGAAGAGAGCGGTCCGCTTAACCTTTCCACGCCTTACCCCATCACGCTTTCACGCGTGGCGCTTAACAACATCAATATCAAAATCGATGACACCACGGTTTCGGTGCTGGATTTTACCTCCGGCCTGAACTGGCAGGAAAAAACGCTGACGTTGAAGCCAACGTCATTACAGGGGCTGCTGATTGCTCTGCCCAAAGTGGCGGAAGTGGCGCAGGAAGAGGTTGTCGAACCGAAGATTCAAAACCCGCAGCCGGATGAAAAGCCGCTCGGCGAAACGCTAAAAGATCTGTTCTCACAGCCGGTGCTGCCGGAAATGACCGATGTCCATCTGCCGCTCAATCTCAATATTGAAGAGTTTCGCGGCGAGCAGCTGCGCGTGACCGGAGATACGGATTTAACGGTCCATAGCATGCTGCTAAAAGTGAGCAGCATTGACGGCAACATGAAGCTCGACGCGCTGGACATCGACTCGAATCAGGGAACGGTAAAAGCCAGCGGCACGGCGCAACTGACCGACACGTGGCCGGTTGATATTACGTTAAACAGTACGCTAAACATCGACCCGTTAAAAGGCGAAAAGGTGAAGCTGAAAGTCGGCGGCGCGCTGCGCGAGCAGCTGGAGGTCGGCGTCAATCTGTCTGGTCCGGTGGATATGGACCTGCGTGCACAGACGCGTCTGGCTGAAGCTGGATTACCGCTCAACATTGAGGTGGTGAGTAAGCAGGTTTACTGGCCGTTTACCGGTGAGAAACAGTTCCAGGCCGATGACATCAAACTCAAACTGACCGGTAAGATGACCGACTATACGCTGTCGATGCGTACCGCCGTGAAAGGTCAGGATATTCCACCGGCTACCATCACGCTGGACGCCAAAGGCAACGAGCAGCAGATCAATCTCGACAAACTCAGCGTTGCGGCGCTGGAAGGGAAAACCGAGCTGAAAGCACTGGTGGACTGGCAGCAGGCGATCAGCTGGCGCGGGGAGCTAACGCTGGATGGTATCAACACCGCAAAAGCGATCCCGGACTGGCCGTCAAAACTGAATGGCCTGGTGAAAACTCGCGGCAGTTTGTACGGCGGAAGCTGGCAGATGGAGGTTCCCGAGCTGAAGCTGACCGGCAACGTGAAGCAGAATAAGGTCAATGTGAACGGTTCGCTGAAGGGGAACAGCTACCTGCAGTGGACGATCCCGGGCCTGCATCTGGAACTGGGGCGCAACAGTGCGGACGTAAAAGGTGAACTGGGGGTTAAAGACCTCAACCTCGACGCGACGATTGATGCCCCAAGCCTGGATAACGCGCTGCCGGGGCTGGGTGGTACGGCGAAAGGGCTGGTAAAAGTTCGCGGTACGGTTGAAGCACCACAGCTGCTGGCGGATATTACCGCCCGTGGTCTGCGCTGGCAGGAACTTTCCGTTGCTCAGGTACGTGTTGAAGGGGATGTGAAATCGGCCGAGCAAATCGCCGGTAATCTTAATGTTCGCGTAGAGCGGATTGTACAACCTGACGTGAATATTGGCCTGGTGACGCTCAACGCCAAAGGCAGTGAAAAGCAGCACGAGCTGCGGTTGCGCATTCAGGGGGAACCGGTTTCCGGGCAACTGGATCTTGCCGGGAGCTTTGATCGCAAAGAACAGCGCTGGAAAGGAGAGTTAAGCAATACCCGCTTCCAGACGCCGGTCGGTCCGTGGTCGCTCAACCGGGCTATCGCGCTGGATTACCGTAATCAGGAACAAAAAATTAGTATCGGACCGCACTGCTGGAACAACCCGAATGCGGAGCTGTGCGTACCACAGACGATTGATGCGGGCGCGGAAGGGCGCGCGGTGGTGAATCTAAACCGCTTCGACCTGGCGATGCTAAAACCGTTTATGCCGGAGACAACCCAGGCCAGCGGCGTGTTCACCGGTAAAGCCGATGTGAGTTGGGACACCACCAAAGAGGGGCTGCCACAGGGGCAGGTCACCCTGAGCGGACGTAACGTGAAGGTCACGCAAAGCGTTAATGATGCACCGCTCCCCGTGGCGTTTGAAACGTTGAATCTCACCGCCGACCTGCACAATAACCGTGCCGAGCTGGGCTGGCTGATTCGTCTGACCAACAACGGACAGTTTGACGGACAGGTGCAGGTAACAGACCCGCAAGGGCGCCGTAATCTGGGCGGTAACGTCAATATTCGCAACTTCAATCTGGCGATGGTGAACCCCATCTTCTCGCGCGGTGAAAAAGCGGCAGGGATGATCAACGCCAACCTGCGGCTGGGCGGCGATGTGCAAAGCCCGCAGTTGCTCGGACAGCTGCAACTGAGCGGTCTTGATATAGACGGTAACTTTATGCCGTTTGACATGCAGCCAAGCCAGTTAGCCGTTAACTTCACCGGAACACGCTCAACGCTGGCGGGCGTGGTGCGTACGCAGCAGGGAGAAATTAACCTGAGCGGCGATGCCGACTGGAGTCAGATAGACAACTGGCGGGCGCGCGTCGCGGCTAAAGGCAGTAGGGTACGTATTACCGTACCGCCAATGGTCCGCCTGGATGTCTCGCCGGACGTGGTCTTTGAAGCCACGCCAAGCCTGTTCACCCTCGATGGCAACGTGGATGTGCCGTGGGCGCGTATCGTGGTACATGACCTGCCGGAAAGCGCGGTTGGGGTTTCCAGCGATATGGTCATGCTTAACAACAATCTGCAGCCCGAGAAACCGCAGACCGCCGGCATTCCGATCAACAGCAACCTGAACATCCACGTCGGTAACAACGTGCGTCTTGACGCCTTTGGTCTGAAAGCGCGTCTGACGGGCGATCTGAAAGTGGTGCAGGATAAGCAGGGGCTGGGGCTGAACGGACAAATTAATATTCCGAGCGGTCGCTTCCATGCCTATGGTCAGGATCTGATTGTGCGTAAGGGCGAGCTGTTGTTCTCCGGCCCGCCGGATCAGCCGTTGCTCAATATCGAAGCGATTCGTAACCCGGATGCCACCGAAGACGACGTGATCGCTGGCGTTCGCGTCACTGGTACCGCCGATGAACCGAAGGCAGAGATCTTCTCTGACCCGGCAATGTCGCAGCAAATGGCGCTTTCCTACCTGCTACGCGGACAAGGGCTGGATAGCGAGCAGAGCGATAGCGCAGCGATGACCTCAATGCTTATTGGTCTGGGGGTTGCACAAAGTGGTCAGGTTGTGGGTAAAATCGGGGAGACATTTGGCGTAAGCAATCTGGCACTGGACACGCAAGGGGTGGGCGACTCATCTCAGGTGGTTGTCAGCGGATACGTACTGCCAGGTCTGCAGGTGAAATATGGTGTGGGTATATTTGACTCCTTAGCGACACTCACGCTACGTTATCGTCTGATGCCTAAGCTATATCTGGAAGCAGTGTCTGGCGTAGATCAGGCACTTGATTTGCTCTATCAGTTCGAGTTTTAGCAATGCGAATATTTGTCTACGGCAGTTTACGAACCAAACAAGGCAACAGCCACTGGATGACCAATGCCCTGTTGCTGGGAAATTTCAGTATCGATAACTACCAGTTGTACAGCCTGGGCCACTATCCAGGCGCCGTTCCGGGAAATGGAACAGTACACGGGGAAGTTTATCGTATTGATAACGCCACGCTGGCAGAGCTTGACGCTCTGCGTACCCGCGGCGGTGAATACGCACGCCAGTTAATTCAAACGCCGTACGGAAGTGCATGGATGTACGTGTACCAACGTCCGGTTGATGGCTTAACGCTGATTGAAAGCGGTAACTGGTTAGACAGAGACCAGTACTGATGTGAACACGCCACCTTCGGGTGGCGTTGTTTTATGTGCCTGTTGCACTTGTATCAGGGCACAAAAAAGCCCCGACATGCGGGGCTAAGCATCAAAAGTAAAACTTACTTCTTCGCGCGCTCGAAGGAAGCAACGATTTCAGCTTTAGCGGCTTCAGCGTTGTCCCAACCGTCAACTTTTACCCATTTGCCTGCTTCGAGATCTTTGTAGTGCTCGAAGAAGTGGGTGATCTGCGCTTTCAGCAGTTCCGGCAGGTCGGTCACATCTTTGATGTGATCGTATTCTTTGCTCAGCTTGGTGTGCGGTACCGCAACCAGTTTCGCATCTTCACCGGATTCGTCGGTCATTTTCAGTACGCCAACCGGGCGGCAACGAATCACTGAACCTGGCTCCAGCGGGTACGGAGTCGGGACCAGAACGTCTACCGGGTCACCATCCAGAGACAGGGTGTGGTTGATGTAACCGTAGTTGCACGGATAGAACATCGCGGTGGACATGAAGCGGTCAACGAACAGGGCGCCGCTCTCTTTGTCAACTTCGTATTTGATCGGATCTGCGTTAGCAGGGATCTCGATAACAACGTAGATATCTTCCGGCAGGTCTTTACCGGCAGGGACGTTGAGTAAGCTCATGTCTGTTTCCTTTAAATAAGCTATGGCAAACAAGTGGCGGGTATTATAGCCAACTCGCGCGGAATGTCTCCGCTTGTTTTCGCTTTCTCTGCGTGCATTTTCTTCTTTTCACCTCTCTCTCGTGACAGAAAAGTCCATATCTTCAGCCGCATTTTTCATAGCGAGATGAAAGCGATTACAAAGTTGTGATTAACGTTTTATTTACTTTTTTGAAGTGTGATGTAACGCAATCCGTTACATGCTCAATTGTCTATAGTTTTTTCGCAACGGTTAATTAACCAACAATAATCACCCTACGAGGACGCACTTATGTGGAAGCGCTTACTTTTAGTCACAGCAGTTTCGGCAGCCATGTCGTCTATGGCAATGGCAGCCCCTTTAACCGTAGGATTTTCGCAGGTTGGCTCTGAATCCGGCTGGCGCGCAGCAGAAACCAACGTCGCGAAAAGCGAGGCCGAAAAGCGGGGAATTACGCTGAAAATCGCTGATGGCCAACAAAAGCAGGAAAACCAGATTAAAGCAGTTCGCTCATTTGTTGCGCAGGGCGTCGACGCCATCTTTATTGCGCCGGTCGTGGCAACAGGTTGGGAGCCGGTTTTAAAAGAAGCGAAAGATGCCGACATTCCGGTCTTTTTGCTTGATCGTTCCATCGATGTAAAAGACAAATCTCTCTATATGACCACCGTCACCGCCGACAACGTGCTGGAAGGCAAATTGATTGGCGACTGGCTGATTAAACAAGTGGACGGCAAGCCGTGTAACGTCGTTGAGCTGCAAGGGACCGTCGGGGCCAGCGTGGCGATCGATCGTAAAAAAGGCTTTGCTGAAGCCATCGCCAGTGCGCCAAACATCAAAATTATCCGTTCTCAGTCCGGTGACTTCACCCGCAGTAAAGGGAAAGAAGTGATGGAGAGCTTTATCAAAGCAGAAAACAACGGCAAGAACATCTGCATGGTTTACGCCCACAACGATGACATGGTGATCGGTGCTATCCAGGCGATCAAAGAAGCGGGTCTGAAACCCGGCAAAGATATTCTCACCGGTTCTATCGACGGCGTACCGGATATCTACAAAGCGATGATTGACGGTGAAGCCAACGCCAGCGTTGAACTGACGCCGAATATGGCGGGTCCGGCATTCGACGCGCTGGAGAAATTCAAAAAAGACGGCACGATGCCTGAGAAGCTGACCATTACCAAGTCGATCCTTTATCTGCCGGATACGGCGAAAGAAGAGTTAGAGAAGAAGAAAAACATGGGCTACTAAGCCTTCATGAAAATGCCGGGGGGCTGCGCTTGCCCGGCCTACATTACGCTCTTTTGTAGGCCGGATAAGCGTAGCGCCATCCGGCGTGATGCAGGGGGAATCATGACCACCGACCAACATCAGGAAATCCTCCGCACCGAAGGATTAAGCAAATTCTTTCCCGGCGTCAAAGCGTTGGATAACGTGGATTTCAGCTTGCGTCGCGGTGAAATTATGGCGCTGCTGGGGGAAAACGGAGCCGGCAAATCGACGCTCATCAAAGCGCTGACCGGCGTTTACCATGCAGATCGCGGCACTATCTGGCTCGAAGGCCAACCGATCTCCCCCAAAAACACCGCCCATGCCCAGCAACTGGGGATTGGCACCGTGTACCAGGAAGTGAACCTGCTGCCCAATATGTCGGTTGCCGATAACTTATTTATTGGTCGTGAGCCGCGGCGTTTTGGCCTGCTTCAGCGCAAGCAGATGGAAAAACGCGCGACGGAGCTGATGGCGTCATACGGTTTTTCCCTTGACGTGCGTGAGCCGCTGAACCGCTTTTCCGTGGCGATGCAACAAATCGTCGCCATCTGTCGGGCGATTGATCTCTCCGCGAAAGTGCTGATCCTCGATGAGCCGACCGCCAGCCTCGATACCCAGGAAGTTGAAATGCTGTTCGGCCTGATGCGTCATCTGCGCGATCGGGGCGTCAGCCTGATCTTCGTCACTCATTTCCTCGATCAGGTTTATCAGGTCAGCGATCGCATCACCGTTCTACGTAACGGCGGCTTCGTTGGCTGCCGTGAAACCCGGGAATTACCGCAAATTGAACTGGTCAAAATGATGCTGGGTCGCGAACTGGATACCCATGCGCTACAGCGTGCGGGACGCACATTGCTTAGCGATAAGCCGGTGGCGGCCTTTAGCGACTTTGGCAAAAAAGGCACCATCGCGCCGTTTGATCTACAGGTGCGTCCCGGTGAGATCGTCGGCCTCGCAGGGCTGCTGGGATCCGGGCGAACGGAAACGGCAGAGGTGATCTTCGGTATTAAACCCGCCGACAGCGGAAGAGCGCTGATCAAAGGCAAACCGCAGACCTTGCGATCGCCGCATCAGGCTTCGTGTCTGGGGATCGGTTTCTGTCCGGAGGATCGCAAAACGGATGGCATTATTGCCGCCGCTTCGGTGCGGGAAAACATCATTTTGGCATTGCAGGCGCAGCGCGGCTGGCTGCGGCCTATCCCACGGAAAGAACAAAACGAGATTGCCGAGCGTTTTATCCGCCAGCTCGGAATTCGCACCCCCAACGCTGAACAGCCGATCGAGTTTCTCTCCGGCGGCAATCAGCAAAAAGTATTGCTCTCGCGCTGGTTACTGACCAAACCGCAATTCCTGATCCTCGATGAACCCACGCGTGGGATCGACGTCGGCGCACATGCCGAGATCATCCGCCTGATCGAAACGCTGTGCGCGGATGGTCTGGCGCTGCTGGTCATTTCATCCGAACTGGAAGAGTTAGTGGGCTATGCCGATCGGGTCATTATTATGCGCGATCGCAAACAAGTGGCCGAGATCCCACTGGCTGAACTGTCCGTACCGGCGATCATGAACGCCATTGCGGCCTAAGGAGACTATGGTGATGCCTCAATCTCTCCCTCAATCCAATCCGCCTAAACGGCGGTTCCGTTGGCCAAAGGGGATGCCACAACTGGTGGCGTTACTGCTGGTGCTGCTGGTGGATAGCCTGGTCGCCCCGCACTTCTACCAGGTGATTTTGCAGGATGGTCGGCTGTTTGGTAGCCCGATTGATATTCTCAACCGCGCCGCTCCCGTGGCGCTGTTGGCGATTGGTATGACGCTGGTGATTGCCACCGGCGGCATCGACCTTTCCGTGGGGGCCGTCATGGCTATTGCTGGCGCCACTACTGCGGCGATGACGGTGGCCGGGCACAGTCTACCGGTGGTGCTGCTTGCCGCCTTAGGCTCCGGCATTCTGGCTGGGCTGTGGAATGGGATTCTGGTGGCCATACTCAAGATCCAACCGTTTGTCGCCACGCTAATCCTGATGGTGGCCGGGCGTGGAGTGGCGCAGCTTATCACTTCCGGGCAAATCGTCACTTTCAACTCGCCCGAGCTGTCGTGGTTTGGTAGCGGCTCGCTCTTACTGTTCCCTACGCCGGTAATTATTGCACTGCTCACGCTGGTGGTGTTCTGGCTGCTGACGCGGAAAACGGCGCTGGGTATGTTTATCGAAGCGGTGGGTATCAACATTCGTGCGGCAAAAAACGCTGGGGTGAACACCCGCATTATCGTGATGCTCACCTATGTGCTGAGCGGCCTGTGCGCGGCTATCGCTGGCATTATCGTCACGGCGGATATCCGCGGGGCAGACGCCAATAACGCCGGATTATGGCTGGAACTGGATGCCATCCTGGCGGTAGTCATCGGTGGTGGCTCGCTAATGGGCGGGCGCTTTAACCTGCTGCTGTCGGTGGTAGGCGCGTTGATTATTCAGGGCATGAACACCGGGATTTTGCTGTCGGGCTTCCAGCCGGAACTGAATCAGGTGGTCAAAGCCGTGGTGGTGTTGTGTGTGCTGGTCGTGCAATCACAACGCTTTATCAGCCTGATAAAAGGAGTGCGTGGTCATGATAAAACGTAATTTACCGCTGATGATCACCCTCGGCGTGTTTGTGCTGGGCTACCTTTACTGCCTGACGCAGTTTCCAGCTTTTGCTTCCACCCGGGTGATTTGCAATATCCTGACCGATAACGCTTTTTTAGGGATTATTGCCGTGGGCATGACCTTCGTGATCCTCTCTGGCGGGATCGACCTTTCCGTTGGCTCGGTGATCGCGTTTACCGGCGTATTTTTGGCGAAGGCCATTGGCTATTGGGGTATTTCCCCGCTGCTGGCGTTCCCCCTGATTTTGCTGATGGGCTGCGCGTTTGGCGCGTTTATGGGGTTACTGATTGATGCGCTGAAGATCCCAGCATTCATTATTACGCTGGCGGGAATGTTTTTCCTGCGCGGCGTCAGCTATCTGGTCTCTGAAGAGTCGATCCCAATTAACCATCCGATTTATGACACGCTCTCCAGTCTGGCATGGAAAATTCCTGGCGGCGGTCGCCTGAGCGCGATGGGGTTGTTAATGCTGGGCGTGGTGGTGATTGGCATCTTCCTTGCGCACCGTACGCGCTTTGGTAATCAGGTTTACGCCATTGGCGGCAACGCCACCTCTGCTAACCTGATGGGCATTTCTACTCGCAGCACAACGATCCGCATTTATATGCTGTCTACCGGGCTGGCGACGCTTGCCGGCATTGTGTTTTCCATTTACACCCAGGCGGGTTATGCGCTGGCGGGCGTTGGCGTTGAGCTGGATGCGATTGCCTCAGTGGTGATTGGCGGAACGCTGCTAAGCGGCGGCGTGGGAACGGTGTTGGGTACGCTATTTGGCGTGGCGATCCAAGGGCTGATCCAGACCTACATTAATTTTGATGGCACATTAAGTTCCTGGTGGACGAAGATCGCGATTGGCATTTTATTGTTTATTTTTATAGCGTTACAACGCGGTCTGACGGTGCTTTGGGAAAATCGTCAAAGCTCGCCGGTTACCCGAGTGGGTACGGCGGCAACACCAAAGTAACATCCTGATTTTCCAGAAAACATTTAAATACCTAAACTTTTTCCGGTTGTAGTCGATAGGTTCTGTACAGGTCTGTTTTAACCCTACAACCGGAAATATAACGATGCCAAAATCCCTTTCAATTCGATCAAGTTTGTTGGTGTTATTGTCTTTGCTGACTTTCCTTCTGTTACTGACCGGTGGTATGGGGCTATATGCCTCTACGCGTGTCATTACCTCATTGATTTATAACGGTATTATGAGCACTGCGATGTTGACTGCTATCGTATTGCTGGCGGTTATTTGGTTTATGCTGCGAAATAAGTTTCTCAAACCGCTGGATAATATGGTTGAGCAACTGGAACGTCTGGCGACGGGGGATTTATCACCGTTTACCACGCTGTCGGCCAGCGCTGAATTCAACCGCCTGAACGCGGCAATGGATGACATGCGCCATGCGCTGGGCGACTCGGTACAACGCGTACGCGATGCCAGTTCGCAAATTGATATTGGCAGTCGTGAACTGACGGCCGGGAACCAGCATCTGGCGCAACGCACTGAATCGACAGCCACTTCACTGGAGCAGACCGCCGCCAGCATGGAAGAACTCACGGCGACGGTGAAACAGAATGCGCAGAACGCGGAACAGGCTCACCAACTGGCAAAATCGGTGTCGGATACCGCCGATCGCGGTAGCGAAATGGTGTGCTATGTGATCGAGAAAATGCGCGATATTTCCGGCAGCTCCAGCCGAATCGCCGACATCCTCAGCGTAATCGACGGTATTGCTTTCCAGACCAATATCCTGGCGCTCAACGCTTCCGTTGAAGCGGCGCGCGCCGGTGAGCAGGGGCGGGGCTTTGCGGTTGTTGCAGGTGAAGTACGTAATCTGGCCAGCCGCAGCGCCGAGGCGGCCAAAGAGATCCGCACGTTAATCAGTGATTCACACACCCACGTAGGGGAAGGTAGTGAGCTGGCGCAGCAGGCGGGCGAAACCATGGATGAGATTGCCAATGAAGTCATGCGCATGACCAAACTGATGCGTGAAATTGCCAGTGCGTCCCAGGAACAGAGTCGCGGCATAGAGCAGGTGAATATTGCGGTGATTCAGATGGATGAAACGGCGCAGCAAAATGCGGCGCTGGTACAGCAGTCGTCAGCGGCTACCCGCTCGCTGGAAGAACAGTCTTCAGCGCTAATCGAAGCAATGGCCGTATTTAAGCTACAGACAGCGTAACCGCGCGTAGGCCGGATAAAGGCGTTTACGCCGCCATCCGGCAATATCACCGTATTGTGCCGGATGGCACTTCGCTTATCCGGCCTGCAACGTGCTGTAGGCCGGATGTTGCGCTTACGCGTCCGGGAACTCGCGGATAAAGCGTTCTACATCTTCAACCATATGGTCGTTACCCACGAAGAAGGAGCGGCGCTGGTGCAGGCTTTCCGGGATGATATCCAGAATACGATTTTTACCGTCGCTCGCCTTGCCGCCCGCTTGCTCGGCCAGCAGGGCCATTGGGTTGCATTCATACAGCAGACGCAGTTTCCCTTCCGGGTGGCTGGCGGTGCTTGGGTACAGGTAGATCCCGCCTTTCAGCAGATTGCGATGGAAGTCCGCAACCAGAGAGCCAATGTAGCGCGAGGTGTACGGGCGCTGGGTTGACTTATCTTCTTCCTGGCAGAATTTAATGTACTTCTTCACGCCGTTCGGGAATTTGATGTAGTTACCTTCGTTAATGGAGTACGTGCTGCCTTTCGCCGGGAAGCGCATACGTTCCTGGCTGAGGCAGAATACGCCCAGAGAAGGATCGTAGGTGAAGGCGTGCACGCCACAGCCGGTGGTGTACACCAGCATGGTGGAAGAACCATAAACCACGTAACCTGCAGCAACCTGCTTGTTGCCCGGTTGCAGGAAATCCTCTTCCGTGACCGGAGTACCGACTGGGGTTACGCGGCGGTAAATAGAGAAAATCGTACCGACAGAGACGTTAACATCGATGTTGGATGAGCCATCCAGCGGATCCATTAGCACAACGTATTTAGCGTGTTCACAGCCTTCAAAGACGACGATTTCATCTTCTTCTTCCGAGGCAATGCCCGCCACAATGTCGCGCGCCTTCAGTGCAGCTTTCAGTTTTTCGTTCGCGAACAGATCGAGTTTTTGCTGAACCTCTCCCTGCACGTTCTCAGCACCGCTGGCACCCAGGATATCGACCAGACCGGCCTTGTTGATATCGCGGTGGATGATCTTGGCGCCCAGCTTTATTGCCGACAACAAAGCAGTGAGTTCACCGGTAGCATGAGAAAACTCGTGCTGCTTTTCGACAATAAATTCACCTAACGTTTTCATAACACTTTCCCTGCAATTTATGTGGAGTAAAGCGACCGCAACAATATTAACAAATATTTCCATTGTTGCGCTTAGGTGAATCGCGCCAGCAAACTGCGGAATATCCTGAAATGCGTTTCTCACTTGCCGGACATGTGCGTAAAATGGCCCCCAGATTAAAAAAGGATAGTGACGTATGCGCATTCATATTTTGGGAATTTGTGGCACTTTCATGGGCGGTCTGGCGATGCTGGCGCGCTCGCTCGGTCATGAAGTAACCGGTTCGGACGCCAATGTGTATCCGCCGATGAGTACCTTACTTGAGAAGCAAGGCATTGATCTGATTCAGGGTTACGATGCCAGCCAGCTCGACCCGCAGCCGGACTTAGTGATCATCGGCAATGCCATGACCCGTGGTAATCCGTGCGTGGAAGCGGTTCTCGAGAAGAACATTCCGTTCATGTCTGGCCCGCAGTGGCTGCATGACTTTGTATTGCGCGACCGCTGGGTACTGGCGGTTGCGGGTACGCACGGCAAAACCACCACCGCCGGAATGGCGACCTGGATCCTCGAAGCCTGCGGCTATAAGCCTGGCTTTGTGATCGGCGGCGTACCGGGTAACTTCGAGGTTTCTGCGCGTCTGGGCGAAAGCGACTTCTTCGTGATTGAAGCAGATGAGTACGACTGCGCGTTCTTCGACAAGCGTTCTAAATTCGTGCATTACTGCCCGCGTACGCTGATCCTCAACAACCTTGAGTTCGATCACGCGGACATCTTTGACGATTTGAAAGCGATCCAGAAACAGTTCCATCACCTGGTACGTATCGTGCCGGGCCAGGGACGCATCATCTACCCGGAAAACGACATCAATCTGAAACAGACGATGGCGATGGGCTGCTGGAGCGAACAAGAGCTGGTGGGCGAACAAGGTCACTGGCAGGCGAAAAAACTGACCACCGATGCTTCTGAGTGGGAAGTGTGGCTGGACGGTGAAAAAGTCGGCGAAGTGAAGTGGGGCCTGGTGGGCGAGCACAATATGCATAACGGTCTGATGGCGATTGCGGCCGCGCGCCATGTGGGCGTCGTGCCTGCAGATGCAGCTAATGCGCTCGGTTCATTCATTAACGCCCGTCGTCGTCTTGAGCTGCGCGGTGAAGCCAATGGCGTGACGGTGTATGACGATTTTGCCCATCACCCGACGGCCATTCTGGCAACGCTTGCGGCGTTGCGCGGTAAAGTGGGCGGTACGGCGCGCATCATCGCAGTGCTGGAGCCTCGCTCGAACACCATGAAAATGGGCCTGTGCAAAGACGATCTGGCGCCGTCGTTAGGCCGTGCGGACGAAGTGTTCCTGCTGCAACCTCCGCATATTCCGTGGCAGGTAGCCGAAGTCGCTGAAGCCTGCGTTCAGCCGGCACACTGGAGTGGCGATGTGGATGCCCTGGCAGATATGGTGGTGAAAACCGCGCAGCCAGGCGATCACATTCTGGTGATGAGCAACGGCGGATTTGGTGGTATTCATCAAAAACTGCTGGATGGCCTGGCGAAGAAAGCTCAGGCAGAAGCGGAAGAGTAAAAAAATGCCCGGTGGCGCTACGCTTACCGGGCCTACAACGTGTTAACGGATTGTAGGCCGGATAAGGTGATTGCACCGCCATCCGGCACTTTCAGCAGACGAAGAGGTTAGGCTTCGTTTTCCGCCAGTTCACGCAGATACTGGAAGATCTGACGGGAAGATTTTGGCGGCTTGTTGCCCGCTTTTTCTTTCCTGGCGTTACGCACCAGCGAACGCAGTTGCTGGCGGTCGGCGTCAGGCCACAGATTCATCACTTCTTCGATGGCTTCATCGCTACCGTCAACCATACGGTCACGCAGTTGCTCCAGCTTATGGAAGACAACGACCTGCTGGTTGTGACGATTTTTCAGCTTGTCCAGCGCCTGACGGATAGGATCAACATCGCGCTGGCGCAACATTTTGCCAATCAACTGCAACTGGCGGCGACGTCCTTCCATCTTAATACGCTGGGCCAGCTCAATGGCGGCACGTAAATCCGCATCAAGCGGGATCTTATCCAGCGCGTTTTTCCCCAGATCAACCAGTTCCGCACCCAGGCGTTTTAACTCCTCGGCATCGCGTTTAATTTCACTTTTACTGACCCAGATAATTTCATCGTCTTCGTCTTCGATGTCATCACCGGGAACGTCGTCGAGCCAGTCTTCGGGCTGCTTTGTCATTTCAGGCTCCTTAAAAAAAGAGGCTAATGTTACCAGTTAAGATGCGCACTGAAAAACGGTTCTCTGTTAGACTTCAGAGAAACTCTCTCTACATTATGGCATTTGCGATGAAAGTAATCTCACAAGTTGAAGCGCAGCGTAAGATTCTGGAAGAAGCAGTCTCGACGGCACTGGAATTAGCGTCAGGTAAGTCGGATGGCGCGGAAGTCGCTGTGAGCAAGACCACGGGTATTAGCGTCAGCACCCGTTATGGTGAAGTGGAGAACGTCGAATTCAATAGCGATGGTGCACTGGGGATTACGGTTTACCACCAGAACCGTAAGGGCAGCGCATCGTCCACCGATTTAAGCCCGCAGGCGATTGCACGCACCGTGCAGGCTGCGCTGGACATTGCACGTTACACTTCGCCGGATCCGTGCGCAGGCGTGGCAGATAAAGAACTGCTGGCCTTTGATGCGCCCGATCTGGACCTGTTCCACCCGGCGGAAGTTTCCCCTGATGAAGCCATCGAACTGGCCGCTCGTGCTGAACAGGCGGCGCTGCAGGCTGATAAGCGTATCACCAATACCGAAGGCGGCAGCTTTAACAGCCACTATGGCATCAAAGTGTTTGGTAACAGCCACGGCATGCTGCAGGGCTACTGCTCCACGCGTCATTCCCTTTCCAGCTGCGTGATTGCGGAAGAAAATGGTGATATGGAGCGTGATTACGCCTACACCATTGGCCGGGCGATGGGCGATCTGCAAACGCCGGAGTGGGTGGGGGCTGACTGTGCTCGCCGTACCTTATCACGCCTGTCTCCGCGTAAGCTGTCCACCATGAAAGCGCCGGTGATTTTCGCCAACGAAGTGGCGACCGGACTGTTCGGACACCTGGTCGGCGCGATCGCCGGCGGTTCGGTGTACCGCAAATCCACCTTCCTGCTGGATTCGCTGGGCAAACAAATTCTGCCGGAATGGCTGACTATTGAAGAACATCCGCACCTGCTGAAGGGACTGGCGTCGTCGCCGTTCGACAGTGAAGGGGTACGGACTGAACGCCGTGACATCATTAAAGAAGGCGTGCTGACTCAGTGGCTGCTGACCAACTATTCCGCACGTAAGCTGGGGCTGAAGAGCACTGGTCATGCAGGCGGGATCCACAACTGGCGAATTCCGGGACAAGGTCTAAGCTTCGAGCAGTTGCTCAAAGAGATGGGCACAGGCCTTGTGGTTACCGAGCTGATGGGCCAGGGCGTAAGCGGCATTACCGGCGATTACTCGCGCGGCGCGGCGGGCTTCTGGGTCGAAAATGGTGAAATTCAGTATCCGGTGAGTGAAATTACCATCGCCGGTAACTTAAAAGAGATGTGGCGCAATATTGTGACCGTGGGGAACGATATTGAAACGCGCAGTAATATCCAATGTGGTTCGGTATTGTTACCGGAGATGAAAATCGCCGGGCAGTAATACTCGTTAAGGCGTTAATTTTTAATAATAAAAAAGGAAGTGAGCAATGCGTAAACACCTGTTAGCGATCGTCGCGGCTTCAACGCTGGTTCTTGGTTCTTCTGCGTTTGCAGCCGATCTCGAAGATGACATGGGGATCCTCAACGACAACCTGAAAATTGTCGAAAAAACGGATAATGCGACTGAACTGAAAGACGCGTTAACCAAAATGCGTGCAGCCGCGCTGGACGCGCAAAAAGGTACGCCGCCGAAGCTGGAAAACAAATCCCCGGACAGCCCGGAGATGAAGGATTTCCGCCACGGCTTTGACACGCTGATCGGCCAGATTGACGGCGCGCTGAAGCTGGCGAACGAAGGTAAAGTTAAAGAGGCGAAAGCCGTTGCGGAAGAGCTGAAAACCACGCGCAACGAAAACCACAAGAAGTTCCGCTAATCTGCGCTATCCGGCCTGCATACCTGTAGGCCGGATAAAATCCTCCGCTACTGCACGCCCCATAAGTAAACGCTATCCCCATCACATTTTTTCATTTTTATCGTCCATTCATTGTTCTCACTTCCTTCCATTTTGCGGCCCACTCTTGCGATCTCAATCACATTCTTCCGGTGATAAATCGTGGTTCCAGCCCTTTTTGCGGCACAGATCACTATCGCTGCACACCTTTCCACTTCGAAGTGGAAAACAACTCGCTACAAACTTATAACCTCCGTCGCTAATTTACCCTCAGAGACATTAACGGGGTAAGACGAGTGAATAACGGAGCTGTAATGAATGACATGGGGGAATCGGTGGAACTGGCCGACCGCATGCTGGCGCAGGTGTATGCCTTGCTGCGTGAACGCAACATTATTCCCAACGCCGTACAGGAACAGATGCTGACGTCGCATGTTCGCGCCATGGCGCACCGCTCGGTAACGGGTGAACCCTTACCAGAAGTCGATGCCAGCTTGTTTGATGAAATATCTGCCGAGTCAATGGCGCTTGCCCGCGACGTGGTCGCCGAGTTTGGCAATCTTCCTGAGGAAGAGGCCTGGCTGCTGTCGGTGCACTTTGAAGTCGCGAAAGACAACCTTTAAGGAGAAAAAGATGGAACAGATTACCGTAGTGATTGGCGATCGTCTGGGTAAAGGCCAGAAAGTGGCGGCAGGCGTAGAGAAAGCGGGTGGCCGTGCTGTTGTGGTGCCGGGTGTTGCAGCAGATATGAAGCTGGGTGACGTGATGAAGGCGGAAAACGCCACCTTTGGTATCTCGTTTTGCGGCAGCGGTGGTGCGGGTGCGATTACTGCGCAGACCAAATACGGCTACAAAGCGAAATACGGCATGCGTTCGGTCGATGAAGGGGTAACCGCCATCAACGAAGGGTGCAACGTACTGGGATTCGGCTTTATGGACAAAGAAGAGCTCGGCGAGCGCCTGGTGCAGGCCTGGCAAAAGAAACACGGCGCTTAAGCATGAAAGAGCAATTCACCACCACGGTGAGAGTCACGGGTAAGGGCGAGACCAAAGCTCGCGCCTTTGCCGATGCCCTGAACCACGTTCAGGCTGCGGTGATGAAAGCGTCGCCGCATATCTTACTGCGTATTGAGCCACAGGATGTGCAGGTTGTTCAAGCGCGTGAATCGGTGCGTAAAGAGGCGTTTTTATTCCTCTTTTTGCGCCGGGAAAGACGCACTTTCAGCGTGGAGCTGGACGTGACCGTCAACGTGACTGCCATCAATCTCGACAAGGTGGATTTCGTTACGCAACGCTGATTTTCTATTAAAAGGCATAATTATGTTCCTGATAATATTAATAAAATCGCTCATCATCGGCGCGTTGGTTGGCGTTGGTGTCGGCGCTGGGGCTGCACGCATGTTTCATGCGCCTACCACTCAAGGGATGGGCGCGTTTCGTACTCTTGGAGAACTGAATTCCTGCGAAGGGGATCCGGCTTCTCACTTCTCGTTCGGCCTGGGCTTCTTCTTTAACGCCTGGGCTTCCTCCGTTGCGGCGGGGGCGTTCACTCAGGACGTCGACCATCGCATCATCCCCAACTGGGGCGCCGCCGCGCTGATGATTAAAAATCGCAACGTCGGTGAAACGCTGCACGATCCTAAGCGCATGGCAATTGCCTGCGGCGTTATCGGGATGATCGTGGTGACCTTCCTGAACCTCACTGCGTCATCCGTACCGGAAGCGCTGCAGGTTACCGCCGTCAAGGTGCTGGTGCCCGCGGCTAACCTGCTGGTTAACACCGTGATGCCGGTGATCTTCTGGCTGGCGGCGATCGACGCCGGTAAGAAATCCGGCTTCTGGGCCACCGTTTTTGGCGGCGCGGCGCAGCTGATCATGGGCAACGCCGTTCCGGGGCTGGTGCTCGGCATTCTGATCGGCAAAGGCGTCGAAGAGAGCGGCTGGAACCACGTCACGAAAGTGATGATGGTAGCTATCGTCGCGCTGTTTGTCCTGAGCGGCTTCTTCCGCGGTTTCGATATGAAGATGATCGAATCCTTCCATCTGACCGTGCCTAACTGGCTCGAACTTATCCACAACTCGCTCAGCGGCAAATAACGGAGGTCATCATGGAACAGAATAAAGGTTTTTGGTTCGCTGACTGGTCGTTCCCGATCTTTGTGGGCCTGCTCTCATCCGGCGTATTTGCCGGAACGCACATGTACTACCTGTACGGTATTGGCGCATTTAACGAAGTGGCTTTTGTGGCGATGCTGAAGGCGGGAATGGATACCGGCTCCTACGGGGCGGTGGCGGCGTTTGGCGCAAGCTTCCTGTTTGCCCGCATCATTGAAGGTTCGCTGGTGGGTATTCTGGATATCGGCGGGGCGATTCAGACCGGGGTTGGGTTAGGTGTTCCGGCGCTGCTGCTGGGCGCGGGCATTATCTTCCCGGTCGCCAACTTTGCCGCCTCGCTGGTCACTGGTCTGGTGATTGGTCTGGCGATTGGCTACATCATCATTCTGGCGCGTAAGTTCACCATCAACCAGAGCGATTCAACCTACGGTGCGGACGTCATGATGGGGGCCGGTAACGCCTCCGGCCGCTTCCTCGGACCGTTGATTATCCTCAGCGCGATGACGGCTTCTATTCCTATCGGAATCGGTTCTCTGGCGGGGGCGCTGCTGTTTTATCTGTGGCAAAAACCGATTACCGGCGGGGCGATCCTTGGGGCAATGATCCTCGGGTCCATCTTCCCGATTGCCATTAGCTAACTGTTGATTTGCAGGCCGGATAAGGCGGTTACGCCGCCATCCGGCATAGGAGAGAGCGATGTTTGATTTACTCCTGCGCCGTGCGCGCCTCGTTGACGATACGGTGAGCGATATTGCGCTCCAAGACGGCAAGATCGCGGCGTTGGGCGACGTTGATGGCCCGGCGCTGAAAACCATTGAGCTGGGCGGCGAGTGCTACGTCAGCGCAGGCTGGATTGACTCCCACGTTCATTGTTACCCGAAATCCCCGATTTATCACGACCAACCGGATAGCGTCGGTATTGCGACCGGCGTTACCACGGTCGTGGATGCGGGCAGTACCGGGGCGGATGATATCGACGATTTTTACACCCTGACCCGGGAAGCGGCGACTGAAGTGTATGCGCTGCTGAACATCTCCCGCGTTGGGCTTATCGCCCAGAATGAGTTGGCTAACATGGCCAACATTGACGCCGATGCGGTGCGCCAGGCGGTGAAACGCCACCCTGATTTTATCGTCGGTCTGAAGGCACGTATGAGCAGCAGCGTAGTCGGTGAAAATGGCATCACGCCGCTGGAGCGCGCCAAAGCGATGCAAAAAGAGAACGGCGACCTGCCGCTGATGGTGCACATCGGCAACAACCCGCCGGATCTGGATGAGATCGCCGAGCGCCTGAGCGCGGGTGACATCATTACCCACTGCTACAACGGTAAGCCGAACCGCATTCTGACGCCGCAAGGCGAGCTGCGGGCGTCAGTGACGCGGGCGATTTCACGCGGCGTGCGTCTGGACGTTGGGCATGGCACCGCCAGCCTGAGCTTTGCGGTGGCAAAACGCGCTATTGAACTGGGGATTTTGCCACACACCATCAGTTCCGATATTTACTGTCGCAACCGTATCAGCGGCCCGGTCCATTCTCTGGCGAATGTGATGTCGAAATTTCTCGCCATTGGGATGTCGCTTCCGCAGGTCATTGAGTGCGTTACCGCCAATGCTGCCGACGGCCTGCGCCTGAAACAGAAGGGGCGACTGCAGGTCGGTCTGGATGCTGATTTAACCCTCTTTACGCTTAAGCGCCAGCCAACCGTGCTGGTAGATGCAGAAAACGACAGCCTGCAAGCTGAACAACTGCTGGTGCCGCTTGCCGCAATACGTGCGGGCAAGGGCTATATGACCGAACAAGGGAGCGCGGAACATGCCTTCGATTTTTGAGAAATACGATTTAAAACAGGTGATTAATACCTCCGGCCGCATGACGGCGCTCGGCGTTTCCACGCCGCGACCAGAAGTGGTTGAAGCCGCGATGGCCGGGATGAATCAATACTTTGAGATGAAAGACCTGGTGAATAAAACCGGCGACTACATCGCGAAATTGCTGGAAGTGGAAGGGGCGACCGTTGTCTCTTGCGCCTCGGCGGGGATCGCCCTGTCGGTGGCTGGCGTATTGGTTAAAGACAGTGACTGGCTGCTGGAGAACCTGCACGTCACGCCCATCGAGAACAACGAAATCGTGCTGCCCAGAGGCCACAACGTCAACTTTGGCGCTCCGGTGGGTACCATGGTGGCGCTTGGCGGCGGTAAGTTAGTAGAGGCTGGTTATGCCAACGAATGTTCCGCGGCGCAGCTGGCTGCGGCCATTACACCGCGTACGGCGGCCATTCTGTATATCAAATCTCACCACTGCGTCCAGAAAAGTATGCTCAGCGTGGAGCAGGCTGCGGTGGTGGCGCGTACGCATAACCTGCCGCTGATTGTGGACGCGGCGGCGGAAGAAGATTTGCAATGCTACTACCGGGTTGGCGCAGATCTGGTTATTTATAGCGGCGCGAAGGCGATTGAAGGACCAACCAGCGGTCTGGTGATAGGTAAAACCCAGTACGTTGAGTGGGTGAAACGCCAGACGGCGGGAATTGGCCGGGCGATGAAGGTGGGGAAAGAGGGAATTCTTGGCCTAACCTGCGCCATCGAACTGTATCTGAACGCGCAGAAAGAGAGTGGCGCGGAGATGGTCGAGAAAATGACGCCGTTCATTAATGCGTTGAACCAGCTTAACGGCGTGAGCGCCCGCGTGGTGTGGGATAGCGCAGGGCGCGACATCGCACGCACGGAAATTAAGTTTGATGAAGCGGTAACCGGGATCGCCACGGGCGAACTGGTTGAAGCCCTGAAACAAGGCGAGTACGCGATTTACTTCCGTGGTTACAAAGCCAACGAAGGCATTATCGAAGCTGATGTGCGCAGCGTCGATCGTGCGCAGCTGGAGATTGTGGCCCGTCGAATTGGTGAAGTGATTTCGCAGGAGAAAAACGCATGAAACTGACCCCTAACTTTTATCGCGACCGCGTCTGCCTGAACGTGCTGGCAGGCTCCAAAGAAAATGCGCGGGATATTTACGCGGCGGCGGAAGGACACGTGTTGGTTGGTGTGTTGTCAAAAAATTACCCGGATGTCGCAAGCGCAGTAGCGGATATGCGTGAATACGCAGCGCTTATCGACAATGCGCTCTCCGTGGGATTGGGGGCAGGCGATCCTAACCAGTCGGCGATGGTCAGTGAAATTTCCCGTCAGGTGCAGCCCCAGCATGTTAATCAGGTCTTTACCGGTGTGGCCACCAGTCGCGCGCTGCTGGGCCAGCAGGATACAGTGGTCAACGGTCTGGTCTCGCCAACCGGCATGCCGGGCAGGGTGAAAATCTCCACCGGTCCGCTGAGCAGCCAGACGCCGGACGGTATTGTGCCGGTAGAAACCGCGATTGCGCTGCTCAAAGACATGGGCGGTAGCTCGATTAAATACTTCCCGATGGGCGGCCTGAAATGCCGTGAAGAGTACATTGCCGTAGCGCAGGCCTGCGCCCGTCATGACTTCTGGCTGGAGCCAACTGGCGGTATCGATCTGGATAATTTCACTGAAATCCTGCAGATTGCCCTCGATGCCGGAGTGAGTAAAATCATTCCTCACATCTATAGTTCGATTATTGATAAGGTGAGTGGTAACACTCGTCCGGATGACGTACGCCAGCTGATGGCGATGACCCGGGCCTGCGTAGGCTAACTGACTGATGAGGAAACTGACGTGCGATTTCCCAACCAACGTTTAGCACAGCTGTTTGACATGTTGCAAAACGAAGCGCTTCCACAGGACGAGCTGGCGCAGCGGTTGTCGGTTTCCACACGCACCGTACGGGCGGATATCACCGCGCTAAACGCGCTGCTCACCCAGTACGGCGCACAGTTTGTCCTCAGCCGGGGTAACGGTTATCAGCTCAAAATTGACGACCCGGCAAGTTATAACACCCTGAAAACGCAGCAGCCCAACGCGTTACTACGCATCCCTCGAACCAGCCAGGAACGGATACACTGGCTGGTGGTGCGTTTTCTGACGTCGGCTTTCTCGCTAAAGCTGGAAGATTTGGCTGATGAATGGTTTATCAGCCGCGCGACGCTGCAAAACGATATGGCTGAGGTGCGCGAGCATCTTCAACGTTATCATCTGACGCTGGAAACGCGTCCCCGTCACGGCATGAAGCTGTTCGGCAGCGAAATGGCGATTCGCGCCTGTTTGACCGATCTGCTGTGGACGCTGGCACAGCAGGATCCGCAGCACCCATTAGTGATGCAGGAGGCGCTTAATGCCGGGATCCCTGAGCAGCTACAGCCCGTTTTACAGGATATTTTCGCTCGTTTTCATATTCGTCTGACCGATGAGGGCGAGCTGTTTTTACGCTTGTACTGCGCGGTGGCGGTACGGCGGATTAGCGAAGGGTATCCACTCCCGGATTTTGCCGCAGAAGAGGCCGATCAATCGGTGTGCCTGGCCACGCGGGAAATCGCGGCGGTATTGCACCGCCTGGCAGACAAACCACTTTCCGTTTCCGAAGAAAACTGGCTACAGGTGCATATTGCTGCTCGCCAGGTACAAGAGATCGCGCCCAGTGCTATCAATGCGGATGATGACGAAGCGTTGGTCAATTACATCCTGCGTTTTATCAACACCCAGTACAACTACAACCTGTTGAATGACAAACAGTTACATGCTGATCTGCTGACGCATATTAAGACGATGATCACCCGCGTGCGTTACCAGATAATGATCCCCAATCCGCTGCTGGAAAATATTAAACAGCACTACCCCATGGCGTGGGACATGACGCTGGCCGCTGTCTCGGGATGGGGAAAATATACGCCGTACACCATCAGTGAAAATGAGATCGGCTTCCTCGTGCTGCATATTGGCGTCGGGCTGGAGCGTAGTTACAACATCGGTTACCAGAGACAGCCGAAGGTTCTGCTGGTATGCGATGCCGGAAATGCGATGGCGCGGATGATTGAAGCGGTGCTGGCGCGTAAGTATCCGCAGATAGAGATCGTCGATACCGTCACGCTGCGTGACTACGAACAGCGGGAAAGCATCGGCGAAGATTTTGTCATCTCTACCGCGCGGATCGGTGAAAAAGATAAGCCTGTAGCGATGATTGCGCCGTTCCCGACCGATTATCAACTGGAACAAATTGGCAAACTGGTGCTGGTGGACAGAACCCGCCCGTGGATGTTGAACAAATTCTTCGATGCCGCCCATTTTCGTGTAATTGACGAGCCAATGGATCAACAAACGTTGTTCAAAACCTTATGCCGTCAGTTGCAGGATGAAGGTTTTGTCGACGCGGAGTTTCTTGATTCGGTAGTTGAGCGTGAGGCTATCGTCAGCACTATGCTGGGTGACAGCATTGCCCTGCCGCACGCCCTCGGTCTGCTGGCCAAGAAAACGGTGGTTTACACTATCCTCGCCCCGCAGGGCATTGCCTGGGGCGATGAAACGGCGCACGTGATCTTCCTGCTCGCCATCAGTAAAAGCGAGTACGAAGAAGCGATGGCCATTTACGATATTTTCGTCACCTTCCTGCGCGAGCGCGCCATGACGCGGCTCTGCGCATGCCGGAATTTCACCGAGTTCAAAACGGTCGCCATGGAGTGTGTCAGTCGTTTTTGAGAGGCGTTATCCAGAATTCGATGTAATGCGTATGTAATGCTAAACTGCATTACACATTCGATTCTACTGGAGGCATAATGGCCACGCTGAACGTCCGTCTGGATGACAAACTCAAAAATGAGGCTTATGCCGTGCTGGAAAAACTGAACATTACTCCAACGGAAGCTGTGCGATTACTGTTTCAGTACGTCGCGGAAACGGGGCGCATGCCAGTGAAAACCGTCACCGTTAGCGACAGCGAAGATACACTGATTCAGACAGTCCGGGAGAGGCTGGCCAGCCCGCAAAAAGGAATCAAGGTTAGTCTGGATGACTTATGAACTGGAATTCGACCCGAGAGCCTTAAAAGAGTGGCATAAACTGGGTGATACGGTGAAGGCTCAGTTTAAGAAGAAGTTGGCCGACGTGTTGTTGAACCCCAGAATTGACTCTGCCCGTTTAAACGATCTTCCAGACTGCTATTAAATTAAGCTTAAATCGTCCGGCTATCGTCTGGTGTACCAGGTTCGGGATGAGGTTGTGACCGTGTTTGTTGTCGCGGTCGGCAAGCGAGAACATTCGGCCGTTTATCTCGATGCAAACAAACGGCTTTAGCGATCAACGCAAATGATGTACGACCTGGTTGCTGCTGCCGCGCCAGATCAGCGCCGGGTCTTTAAGATCCTGCACGTATTTGCCATCGACCAGTACGTTGATGAGATCGACCACCTGCATTTGCGCGGCGTTGAGTTCATCGAGCTTGTAGCCGGTCCACACCCAGATATCTTTGCCGGGGCACTCAGCGCGAACGCGCTGCACTAGTTGCAGGATTTCCGGCACGTTTTGCGGATGTAGCGGATCGCCACCGGAGAGCGAGATCCCCTGACGCTTGATTCGCGTATCGTTCAGATCGGCAATGATCTTGTCTTCCATCTCTTTGGTAAATGGCTTGCCGGAATTGAGCCGCCAGGTGCTTTTGTTATAGCAACCGGGACATTCATGCACGCACCCTGATACAAACAGGGTGCAGCGGGTTCCTGGGCCGTTAACGATGTCAACAGGATAGTATTGATGATAATTCACTTATAATTGCACTTCATAATCAATATGATCGACACAGGTTTGAGCCTTGCTGTGATTGTCCGCGGTATACCATTCCCCGTCACGAATTTGGACATCTTCAAGATCAACCAATCTTAAGCAGCGCCAGTTATAAGATGATGATGGATCTATTTTCCCCTTACTACTTTCGCCACCAAATTGGAAAAATAGTGCTTGTTGCTTACCATTTTTAGTCCCTAAGGCATGTGGGCACATTTCACGATAGTAACCATCATATACAGCCGTTACTTGCTTTTTATTCAGAATTGCATCTTTGATTAACTCGTAAGTATTCATACTGCGATCTCCTGATTTGCTTGCTGTGAAAAGAAATTAACCGATCTGCCCATTACCCAAATGCTTAACGCGGCGCTTCACTTCTTCCTGCTTACCGGCGTTAAACGGACGGGCGTCCGGGCTGCCTAAATAACCGCAGACGCGGCGGGTGACCGACACGCGCGCGGCGTCGTGGTTACCACATTTCGGGCAGGTAAAGCCTTTGCTGGTGCACTCGAACTCACCGGTAAAGCCGCACTCGTAGCATTCATCAATTGGCGTGTTGGTCCCGTAATACGGCACGTGCTGATAGCTGTAATCCCAGACGTCTTCCAGTGCTTTCAGGTTGTGCTGAATATTCGGGTATTCGCCGTAGCAAATGAAGCCTCCGTTCGCCAGCGGCGGGTATGGCGCTTCGAAATCGATCTTGTCGTACGGGTTAACCTTTTTCTCCACGTCGAGGTGGAAGCTGTTGGTGTAGTAACCTTTATCGGTCACGCCTGGCACCACACCAAACTCGGCGGTATCCAGACGACAGAAACGATCGCACAGGTTTTCGCTCGGCGTGCTGTACAGGCTGAAGCCGTAGCCGGTCTCGTCTTTCCACTGATCGACTGCCTGACGCAGGCGTTCGACAATGGCGATAGCTTTGGCGCGAAGCTGCTCGCTGTCGTACAGATGTTTGTCACCAAACAGCGCGTTAATGGTTTCGTGAATGCCGATGTAACCCAGCGAGATAGACGCGCGGCCATTTTTAAATATTTCTGACACGTCATCGTCCGCTTTCAGACGCACGCCGCAGGCACCTTCCATATACAGGATTGGCGCCACGCGGGCTTTCACGCCTTCCAGACGCGCAATGCGGGTCATCAGCGCTTTACGTGCCAGCATCAGTCGATCGTCGAGCAGTTTCCAGAAGGTGGCTTCATCGCCGTGGGCTTCCAGCGCGATACGCGGCAGGTTGAGGCTGATAACGCCGAGGTTGTTACGCCCGTCGTGAATCTGTTCGCCGTTCTCGTTTTCCCACACGCCGAGGAAGCTGCGACAGCCCATCGGCGTTTTGAACGAACCGGTCACTTTCACTACCTGATCGTAGTTCAGGATGTCCGGATACATACGCTTGCTTGCGCACTCCAACGCCAGCTGTTTGATGTCGTAGTTCGGATCGCCAAACTTGTGGTTCAGGCCGTCGCGAATGGCGAACACCAGTTTCGGGAACACGGCGGTTTTACGATTTTTACCGAGACCCGCAATGCGGTTACGCAGAATGGACTGCTGGATCAAACGCGATTCCCAACTGGTTCCCAGGCCAAAACCGAAGGTGACGAACGGCGTCTGGCCGTTAGCGGTATGCAGGGTATTCACTTCATACTCGAGGGACTGGAATGCGTCGTAGCACTCTTTCTCGGTACGGGAATGCGCATAACCGTCGGCATCCGGGATCTGCCACTCTTCAGCGGTTTTGCGATGCTTGTTAAAGCTCTCGGTCACGAATGGTGCGAGAACTTCGTCAATACGGTTAATGGTGGTACCGCCATAAATATGGCTGGCAACCTGCGCGATAATTTGCGCGGTGACGGCCGTCGCGGTGGAGATGGATTTTGGCGGCTCAATCTCCGCGTTACCCATCTTAAAGCCCTGCGTCAGCATGCCTTTCAGGTCGATCAGCATGCAGTTAAACATTGGGAAGAACGGAGAGTAGTCGAGATCGTGATAGTGAATATCACCACGCTCGTGCGCCTGGACGACATCACGCGGCAGCAGGTGCTGACGCGCATAGTGTTTGGCGACGATACCGGCCAGCAGGTCACGCTGGGTCGGGATCACTTTGCTGTCTTTGTTGGCGTTTTCGTTCAGCAGAGCAGAGTTGGTTTGCTCAACCAGACCACGAATTTCCTGGTTCAGACGGCCACGCTTTTCACGCTGTATATCACGGTCGTGGCGATATTCGATGTACGCACGGGCGAGTTGTTTGTACGGACCAGACATCAGCTGGTTTTCTACCGCTGTCTGGATCTCGTTGATATCGACCTGGCTGCGCTCATTCATCTGGCTACTAACGACTTCTGCGACGGTGGCACAGTAATCTGCGTCATCGACTCCCGCTGCTTTAGCTGCACGCAGAATGGCTTCTTTGATGCGCTCTGATTTAAACGGCACTTTACAGCCATCTCGTTTCATCACATGCGGTGTCATGATCACTCCATATTTATAAGAACAGGTTATCCACAGAGGTTGGGGAAGCGGCCATGGCTTTATTCATCTCTATTGCCAATGACTTCCCGCAATCCTGACCCACTTTATCCACAATTTCACCGTAAAGCGGTGCACTGTAGTTGTAGCAATTGTAGTCGATTAATACAACATATTGGGTCGGCGTGCATTTTAAGTTCTATATGTAGTGATTTGCATCAAGGATGTTTACGGTTTATTTGATGTAGCGCAAAGTAAAAATCGGAGCGTACAGATGACGGGCAGTACAGCGATTGTAAATTATGGGCAGAAAATTCTGATTAATTATTCAACAAAAACAGGAAGGTAAAGCCGGGCAGGCATCTGCTGCCCGGAACACACTATGACGACAGCGACTTCATCCAGTGGATACCGGCATTAATGAAGGCTGCCGAGGCGACGAGACCCAGAATGAGTGGTACAAGGTAACTGCTCTTCACGCGGTTCTCTGGCACTTCCTGAGCTGGTGTCGTTCCAGTCGAGAGCAGCGCCAGTACTTCTTCGGCAGACGTAGCGTTAAGCATGGCGTTTCGCATCTCATCCTCAACCAGCGACGAGGTGAGCTGGGTGAGCAGTTGCATATGCGTTGTACCCGCTTCATTTGGCGGGATCGCCAGCAGGAACACTAACCGTACTGGTTCAGGTCCTTCAAGACCCGGCCACAGTATTGGCTCGGGAAAAAGGGCGACGCAGAACGACGCCTGCACGACGGAATCACATTTTCCGTGAGGGACGGCCAGCTCTTCTCCCAGCGCGGTTGGTCCTTCATTTTCACGGCGCAGAACGCTGTCAATAAAAGCGTCTTTATTGGTAATGAGTCCGCATTCAGACAATGCTGAAGACATATACCGGATGATCGCATCGGGAGACGATTGCGGCGGATCGATAAAAATTAGCGTCTGACGAGTCAGTGTAGACAATTCCATGTTTTATGCCTCCGGTTGTGCCTTGACGTGGATCCAGATCGTTTGCCAGCCCGCCAGTTCGCAAACGCCATTAAAGGGGGTTCCTGTCAGGAGATCTGTCCCCGTCACGGGTAAGAAAAGTGTTTGTGATGCGCCAGTGACATTCACAATACCGTAGACAGTTTCTTCCTCTGTCTGGTGGTGGCGTTTGACGCCAAATAGCGCATCCGGCAGTGTAAGGACTTGCTGAGCTGCTGCCGGTGAGAACGCGGGATGTTGTTGGCGAATGCGCAGTAATGTCGTTAATGCGGCATAGATCTTCGCTTGTCGGGATTCTGGCGTGACTAATGCCTGATGCGTGGTGGCGAAATCCAGTTTTTCACGGTTAATACGGCGATTGATCCCTGACGCGTTCAACCCTGCGATATCATTTTCGCTACCGAGAAGGCTGTGGTAGTAAATTGCAGGAACGCCCTGCAACATAAAGAGGATGGCGTGAGCGGCGGCAAATCTGGCAACCTGCGTGTCGGGAGCTTCTCCCGGTTCGCTTAACGCGCTCAGAAAGTTAATGTTCATCTCGTACGGCGACTGGCTGCCGTCTGGATTGGTGCGCCAGGAAATTCGTCCTTGCTTACGTTCTACTTCACTGACCAGGAACGCTTTTTCTTCCGTCGAGAGGATGTTTTCGACAGGTCGCAGGCCAATGCCGTCATGGCTAGCGAGGAAATTGAAAAATGTGGTGTTGGCAGGAAAGGTTTCTTGCTCCAGGCTTTGCGCCCACTGGCGTAGCCAGCGTGCGTTGCCGCGCAGGCAGGCATGCAGTGTCAGCGGTGGTAGCGGGAATTGATACACCATATGAGCCTCATCCCCGGCACCCAGATAGCTGATGTTTTCCTGATGTGGCACATTGGTTTCGGTAATCAGCAGGCAGTCAGGCCAGATCTCTTCCAGGATCGCCCGCCAGAGTTTGATTACCTGATGGGTTTGCGGCAGATGAATGCAGCGGCTGTTTTTCTCTTTCCACAAGAAACCGACGGCATCGAGTCGAATTGCCTGGGCACCGCGTGAAGCATATTCCAAAAGAATATCAATACTTTCCAGTAAAACCTCGGGTTCACGGAAGTTAAGATCGATTTGATCGGCGCTGAATGTGGTCCATATATGCGCCGTTTCCCCTGTTTTAAGCGTGAATGGCGTTAATAAAGGAGATGTACGCGGACGTGTGATCCGGCTGTAATTTTCATCCGGATCGGCGTTGATAAAGTAGTTCTGGTAGCGAGGCTCACCATGCAAATAGCCCTGGAACCAACGGCTTTGCTGTGAAATATGGTTAATCACAAAATCGAACATTAAATTGAAATCGCCCGCCAGCGCGGCAATATCTGACCACTGCCCAAGATGGGGATCAACCTGTCGGTAATCCACCACGCTAAAACCGTCATCGGAGGTCCAGGGGAACATCGGCAGCAGGTGAATGTCACTGATCGTCCCCTTCAACCACAGTTTTGCAAACTGGTGGAGAATCGATAGGGGATTTTCCCCTTGCGCGCAGATGCTATCACCATAGGCGATCATCCAGATACGGCTTTGATCTAACGGAATCGTCGTTTGCGTTTTGGGTTTCCAGCGTTGGATAAGCTGTTCAATCTTCGCTGCGATTGCCTGATGATCCGCTTGCGGATAGAGCTGTGCCAGCGTGTCGCGGATAAATGCTTTATGTGGGGAGATATTCATACTTTTGCGTCACGCTCCGGCAGTGAGAAAAGGAAATCGCATGTGGCGAAAGGCGCAATTTCGCGGCAGTGCTTAACGGGTTCTTCCAGATAGTTAATCTGCGGCATTTCTTGCAGCAATGGTGGGAGTTCAACAGGATGCTCCCCGGCATTGAAAATACGTAATATTGTTCCATTTATCGTCTGGGCGTGTGGCAGCGCCGAGAGCATGAGCGGCTCAGGCAACGCCAGCAGACTGAAAGTTTCTGGCAGTGAACGCGGTGTGAAATTGAGCGTGAAGCGCTCCAGACGGTTGTCCAGCGTATTCAATTTCTGGTTCTGCCAGCTGAAAGGCTGACGTAAAGCTCTGGCCTCAAGGCGGCGTAATGTCAGATGGTCGGCACGCTCGCTAAGTGTCAGGGTCAGGTTAAAGATCAGGGGCTTGTGGAGCTGGGCCTCGGGCGTGTAAACGACGGTATTATTGATGCCGGAAGCACGTCCGGGGCGCCAGGTCAGATCGTCGCGTCCCAGAACGCCTGTCGATTTGAAGAGCGTCAGCGCCACCTGTGATGTTGCGTTTTGCAGGATCTGATACTCTTTCATGCCCAGGCTGTTTATGACCAGAGCGTTGTCGTTTTCCGCAATGGCGATAATTCCCTCGCTGGTTTCGATATCGACAGGTTTCTCACGATAGTTTTGCTGCCAGTTCGCAGGGGCGTCGGCAATGGGGCGGTGAATAATGCCGAAAGGCTGAGAGGCTATTGATTCCTGGGTATGAATATCGCTGTTGATCAGCAGGCGCAGGCGGTGGTCGCAAACGTTGTTTTCTAAACGGGCATCAATAAAAAGATGGGCTTCGCCCTGACGGAGTTCGCAAACAACCTGTACCGGGCATTCTTGTGTTGCGCGTTGGCTTAATGAATAGGGCAGGTTGAGCGTGATGCCCAGCGTTAAGCGCTCGACGTGCTGGCTCTTTTCGCAGGCGAGAAGTGTGAAGTGATTGAACTTTTGGGGGATATCACCTTGCAGCGGTGAAAAATCATAACTGTCACCTGCATCCGCACAATCTTCGAAGGTCAGCAGGTCGGACAGAGTTCTGCCGGTACGTTTATCCCGTAGCGTCAGTGTTCCGTCATCAAGGCTGAGTCGATAATGGTCATTTTCAATATGGTTTTCGGCATAAGGGCGCAGCGTAGAAACCGTGTGCGTGCCCTTGCGAACGGCAATATTGATATAACCCAGTGCGGGCAGTTCCTGCGTGTCGATAGCGACCTGCGAGCGATAATAAGGCGGAAGCTCAACCTCTTTTTCTCCCTGCGGCGTAACCTGAATCACGCGTCCACCGGAAAGCTCTGTTTGTTCAATAATGCTAAATGAGAGAGTCTGCTCGCCAGCGCAGAGTTCAAGGGATGGTGTGCTGGTATATAGCGTGGCGTTGACAACCCCGGACCAGGGCGTCGCGCCAGGGTTCACCACAAAGAGGTCGTTCTCCTGGCTGCTGGCAATGGCCAGCTCTTTAATCACCAGATTCCACAGGCTATGGCTGAGCTGTTCCGTCTGTTCCAGGCGATGCAGAATATCCCGGTTGGTGGCATCACTGTTACACCCGCCTATGGAGTCATGGGCATGGTTGCGTAACAGGTTTTTCCAGATTTGATCAACCCACTGGAGGTTGACGTGAATATCATGATGGCGGGCCAGCGCAATAGTCGGTTCCAGCTTGCCCAACAAAAATTGTTCGATATCGTAATTTTTCTTTTTAATGTCGTAACGAACGGAGCCGATGGTTTTGTGGATCCGGGTATAGCGCGGGGATTTCAGTTCGCCTTGCCAGCAGGTAAATCCATCGGCTTGCTGACGAAGCGTATCAACAAACGCTTCCAGCGATGATATCTGGAACTGATCGCCTGTAGGGGAGCGTTCGCTGACCGTCTGCAGAATCTCGGGTAACAGAGGATCAATATTGACCTGATCGCCGCCGCAGGGCAGGAGTAAGTCATGCAGACCGGCGCGTTGGCGGATGAGATTCACCATTGGAAAGATTTTTTCCTGCAGGTGGGCATCGTCCGGTTGAATATTTTTGGCTGCCCCGTAGCCAAACAGCATTGCGCAGGCAATGACTTGCGAACCTGACGGCGCACGCCAGATAAACTGGCTCTGTGCAACCTGCGTGTCATGATCAATGCCGCGCCAGAACACGATGTTGTCCAGGTTGCATCCGCGAAGCAGCGTCGGGAGCTGGCTGTTATGACCAAAGGTATCGGGCAGATATCCCACCATCATGGCGTGGCCCAGTTTACGCGCGGAAAGTATGCCGTACTTCAGGTTGCGGATAATCGATTCGCCGTGAACGTTGAACGTATCCGTCTGGGTGTACCACGGGCCGATGTAAAGCCGCTTGCTTTTGACCAGCAGCTTCAGGCGGTCAGCGTATTGCGGATTGACGGCCAGAAAATCCTCAACCACGGCGGTTTGTCCGTCGAAATGGTAACATGTGTAATCGGCGTAACGTTCTAATGTATCAATAACATCGGCAAAGTTTCGCGATGCCAGGATATTGCTGTCCTGCAACGTGAAATACCACTCTTGATCCCAGTGCGTGTGGGCGATGACATGGATATGACTCATTTTACTTTCCTGAATTTGTTGCCAGTTTCGGGCTGAAGAAAAGTACGCCCAACGCGCACACCAGAGAGCCTGCGAAAACGCTTACCAGATAGCCGGTGACGTTGGTGGCGAGCGGCCATCCCCAAACGGCAGGTAGCGGTAAGGATTGTTTGACACCTAACGTTGTGGCGATGAATGCGCCAGACATTGCGCCGACCATAAAGACGGGGATCAGACGTGGGTTTTTTAGAATAAAGGGGATCGCGCCTTCGGAAATGCCAATGAATCCCAGCAGTAGTGAGGTACTACCGATAGTTTTTTCTTCATTATTGAACACATCAGGAAGACCGAAGCGGTTATTGAGCAATGCAGCAATGCCGACGCCGATTGAAGGGATGACGATAGCCAGTTCTCTGGCTGTTAAATCGAAGGTATCGCTCACGCCGTTAAGTCCCAGCGCCACCGACCCCGCAGCTTTGTTAATTGGCCCGCCGAGGTCGAAAGCGGTACCTGCTGCGATCATCAGCGAGTAAAAGCTGCGCCCGGATTCTCCGGCGGAAGTAAAAAAGGCCACCATCGCCTGATTCAGCGCGCCAAAAATGGGGTTAATCAGATACTGCATCACAATAACCAGTGTAATACCGGTACACAGCGGCACGATCAGCATGGTTTTTATGGTGGTGATTTGCTGACGTACTTTTATTGTATCGTTGAGCCATTGCACCAGATGACCGACAAAAAAGCCGATGGCGATTGCGCCAAAGAATCCCGAGGGCATAAAACCTTCGAGATTAAAAAAGCGCTTGTAGACTTCGTCAGACATAATTCCGCCGATAAGACCAGGTATCAGTGCGGGTTTCCCGGCAATTGAAAAGGCGAGGTACATGGCAAATACCGGGTACATAAACTTGATGACCATAAAGCCCAGTTTATCCAGCACCTCGAACGGCGTTCCGGCGATGGGAATAAATTGCCCGGTTATTTTCGCCACCGCCATAAGTAATCCACCGAGAACGACAACAGGCAGCATATAGCTGATTGCTGCCATAATATGGCCAATAAATATCTGCCATGCGGAACGATGCTCTTCGGGTTCGTCAGTTATTTGGGTGGAGCCTTTGCTCAAGGCTAGCGCCTGGCGAATATAGCGCTCGGTATTCTTAATCAGTTCTTGGGTACGAATTTTAAGATGTAGCGTGTTTGCGAATCGTTCAGCATCCTGGATAGGAACGTCCGTTGCCAGTATGACAGCGTCAGCGCTGGCGATATCTTGCCGGGAAAGCTTATTTTTGACCCCATCGCTTCCTTGTGTTTCTACCTTAACGTCAAAGCCATTTTCTTTCGCCCAGGTGACAATTTTGTTGGCCGCCATAAATGTATGGGCGATACCTGTAGGGCACGCCGTTACTGCAACAATTTTTAGTTTTGTCATTGTAAAATCTCTAAAAATAGGACTGCGGAAATTATAAAGAGAAATAAAAGAACCATTAAACGTTTGGTGATACTAATTGCGTATGGGCATACCTGTATCCTGATAGTGTGATTCGCATTGCAGTGTCAGGTATAAGATACGAGTATGATTATTCTATCTTTAGTTAAAGAGTGCTGTTTTATGAATTCTTTTCAAGGTAGTGAAAGATTAATATTCGAATATATACAGTGCCATGCACATGAAATTTCTGATATTTCCGCTAAAGTGATTGCGACCGAGACCTTCACGACGACGACGTCGGTGAATCGGGTGTGTAAGAAAATGGGGTATCAGAGTTATACCGAACTGCGTTATAAATTTTCACGAGACAGACGTGTTGCCGAACCGGTAAAATATAGTGTTGGCAACGAAAAAACAGAAGTAATTATACAATTATGTAACCTGCTGAGTAATTCAAGTCATATATTTTTATATTCACGTGGTGCATCGCTGACCAGTTTAAATTACCTTTCTCGCTTTCTTTCACTGGCGAGTTTACCCCATTTAATTCTCAATGATATTCATCAGCTTACCCGGGTCTCGCGAGGAACGCTGGTGCTGATCAGTAAATCGGGAGAAACCGCTTCTTTAGTTGAGATGGCAAGAAATGCTTTGCGAAAAGGGCTAAAAATAATTGCAATTACCAGGAGAGAATCGTCGTTAGCGGCGCTGGCTACGCTGTGTTGGCCCCTGGACATTGATATCGATGCGATTTCCTTGTACCAACGGGAAGGTCAACTGGAGTTGTTGACCGTTGTTGACCGCATCGGCTGCTATTTGTTGCAACACGATGCGGCGTAAAACATCAGAGTTGCTTAACGATACCCAGACGCACGGCGTAATCATTTTCATGATTTCCGTGGTCATTGATGTAGGTTTTATCAAGAGACACTAGCTCAACATACGGGGTCCAGCCATCGTCCAGTTTATAATTGAACGCCACGGTATGCTCCCAATACGTATCATCACCCGTTCCCTGGTCGACACCATCCTGCCAGCGGAAGCGGGGATTATAAGACATGCCAAACTTGCCGATATTATAGGCAAACCAGATATCGAACTGGTGAGATTGACGGCGAGTGTAACCGCTGCCGTCTAATTCTCTGTCACTGTGTGAGTCATTTACGGTGTTATAGCGATAACGCGCGGAGAGATTAAATCCATTATCAAAAGACTTCCATCCCTGAATAAAGGGACGGTAATGCGTGTTGCTGGTGGTAAATACAGTAACCATCCCCGGCGCAATTGCATAACCATCGCCTAAATCAAAACGCCAGCGTGTTTCTATTTCTTGAGCGGCTTCAGTGACACCTTTATCATCGGGGTCGTTACGATCGGTATCGCCAAAAAATGTGTCATTGTGATTTTGTGCAGCCTCAACGGAAAAATAAAATCCATTATCGGCCTGGTGCATGACTTTAATACGTGAGTCATTAACGTCAGAGTTGGTGTTATGACCAAAGCGTAAATCAACAGCAGTATTTCCACACCATCCCTGGCTGCTAATCAGTAATGCTGAAAGAGAACATGTTCTAATAAGATTTTTCATAATATCCTGCCGGGTTATATAATAAGAGGCAGGGGTATTTTTGTTTTATTCTCCAGCGCTTGTAAATTTTATCATGGTACATTTCAGGTATCGCTATACGTCACTCCTGAATTGAATAATAAAAGATACGGATAAAGATGCTTATCCGTATCTTTGCGGCGTTACTTCTGCAACCACCAGACGGCCTCAAAAGGACGCAGTGTCATGTCCCCAGGTTGGCTGGCGACCTCGGCATAGTTGTGCATCAGCACCTGCCAGTTTCCATCGGCCTGGACTGGCTGCCAGTTCTGGAAGGTATCGCTCAGATTAGCAATGACCAGCAGTCGCTGCCCTTGCCACTCGCGTTGGTAACACCACAGATGTGGGCTGTCCGGTAACAGATCCTGATAGTCGCCCCAGGTAATAACTGGCTCCACTTTGCGCAATGCGATCAGTTTCTGATAGGTGTAGAACACCGAGTCGGCATCGCTCAGCGCTGCCGCCACGTTGATCTCCGCTGCGTTGTCACACAGATTGATCCATGGCTCGCCCTCGGTAAAGCCCGCGTGTTGGCTGGCATCCCACTGCATCGGCGTGCGGCTGTTATCGCGGGATTTACTGGCGAGGATCGCCAGCAGTTCGTCGGCATCTCGCCCCTGACCGTTCAGTTCGGCAAACATGTTATGGCTTTCCACATCGCGATAATCGGTAATCTGGCTGAAGTGCGGATTGGTCATGCCGATCTCTTCACCCTGGTAGATATAGGGCGTGCCCTGCATGCCATGCAGCACCATCGCCAGCATTTTGGCCGACGGAATGCGGTATTTACCTTCATCGCCAAAACGCGACACGATGCGCGGCTGATCGTGGTTACACCAGAACAGCGCGTTCCAGGCCTGATTGTGCATGCCCTGCTGCCAGTGACGGAACAGGGTTTTCAGCGCGACATAATCGGGTTTGGCTAACGTCCACTTCTCACCGTTGGGGTAATCCACTTTCAGGTGGTGAAAGTTAAAGGTCATCGACAGTTCGCTGCCATCGAGCGCGGCGTACTGCTGGCAGTTTTCCAGTGTGGTGGAAGACATCTCGCCCACCGTCATCAGGCCGCGTGGCGTGAAGACGTCGCGGTTCATCTCGCGTAAAAACGTATGCGCGCGCGGACCATCGGTATAAAAACGCCGCCCATCGCCGTCGGGATCGTTCGGGAAGTCCTGATCTTTAGAGATAAGATTCACCACGTCGAGGCGCAATCCGTCCACGCCGCGATCGGCCCAGAACTCACAGACTTTTTTTAGCTCGGCGCGTACCGCCGGATTTTCCCAGTTCAGATCGGCCTGCTCCGGAGCAAAGAGGTGCAGATAGTACTGCTCGCTTTCGGCGTGCCAGCCCCAGGCGTTACCGCCAAATTTGGAACGCCAGTTATTCGGCGGGCTGTCTGGCGTGCCGTCGCGCCAGAGATAAAACTGACGATACGGGCTGTCTTTATCCAGCGCTTCACGAAACCAGGCGTGCTGGGTTGAGGTGTGGTTAAACACCATATCGAGAATAATACGGATGCCGCGCGCTTTCGCCTGCGCCACCAGTTCGTCAAAATCTTCCAGCGTACCGTAGGCCGGATCGACAGACAGGTAATCCGCGACGTCGTAGCCGTTATCAACCTGCGGCGAAATATAGAACGGCGTCAGCCAGATGGCATCAACGCCCAGTTTTTGCAGATAGTCGAGGCGCTGCGTCACGCCGCGTAAATCGCCGGTGCCGCTGCCGGTAGTGTCCTGAAAACTCTTGGGGTAAACCTGATAGATAACGCCGTTTTGCCACCAGTGGGGAATATTCATGGTTGTTTCCTGGAAATACGCTGGGGCGCAACTGCGCCCCGAAGAAAAGTTAGATAATTTGTAATGTGCCCAGCCGGTATTTACGCTGGTAAACAAATGAGGTCAGTATCATTGGGATAACAATTGCAATGACCATCGCCATGCCAAATACCTGCCAATAAGTCGGCTGGATGGAGAGGATGCCCGGCAAACCGCCGACGCCAATCCCGTTTGCCAGCACACCGTTCAGGCCGCACAGCAGTCCGGCGAGACCGGAGCCGATCATCGCGCACAGCATCGGGAAGCGGTATTTCAGGTTGATCCCGTACATTGCTGGTTCAGTTACTCCAAGATAAGCAGAGATCGCGGCAGGAACGGAGATTTCACGTTCGTTGTGCTTGCGACTGGAGATAATGATCCCGACCACCGCAGAAGCCTGAGCGATATTCGACAGTGCGATCAGAGGCCATACCGGCGTGCCGCCCATGCTCTGAATCATCTGCATGTCGATAGCCAGTGTGGTCTGATGCACACCGGTGATCACCAGCGGGGCGTACAGGAAGCCGAACAGGGCCGCGCCAATCGGAGCAAAACTGCCGGTCAGCAGATGGCGGACCGCAAACGCGACACCGTCGCCGATCATGCGGCCAAACGGACCGATAAAGGCGTGCGCAAGGAATACCGCAAGGATCAGCGAACACACCGGGACGATCACCAGATACAGGTAATCCGGCACGATGCGCTTCATGCGTGTTTCAATAAACCCGAGCGCCAGCCCGGCCAACAATGCCGGAATGACCTGCGCCTGGTAGCCCACTTTCTCAATGCTGAACAGGCCGAAGTTCCACACTTCCGGTACCTGCTGACCGAGCAAATAAGCGTTCATTAACTGCGGTGAAACCAGGGTTACGCCCAGCACAATACCGAGGATCGGCGTACCGCCCATTTTCTTCACCGCCGACCAGCAGATTCCGACCGGCAAATAGAAGAAGATCGCCTCGCCAATCAGCCACAGGAAGTCGTAAAGGGTTTTCAGCGAAGGATGCATCTGCGCCAGCGTCTGACCATTGCTCATCGGCAGATCGCCGATCACGTTACGGAAACCTAAGATCAAGCCGCCGCTAATCAGCGCGGGCAGCAGCGGGAAGAAGATCTCCGCAAAATGAGAAATCAGCTGTTCATGCCATTTCATATTCTGCCGCGCCGCTTTTTTCGCCTGCTCTTTGTCGGCGCTGGCTTGTCCGGTAGTCGCCAGTAGTGCTTTGTAGTAATCACCTACCTCGGTGCCAATCACCACCTGAAATTGCCCGGCGTTGGTGAAGCAGCCTTTGACCATCGGCAACTGTTCGATCTCTTTCGGCCTGGCGTTCGCAGGCTGATTCAGCACAAAACGCAGGCGAGTAATGCAGTGACTTACCGTGGCGATATTGTCGCGCCCGCCTACCAGCTCAATCAGCCGGTCGATGTCTGCTTGTTTTATTTTGCTCATGATGACGTGTGTTCCCCGTAGGCCGGATAAGACGCGTTAGGTCGCCATCCGGCAATCTCGCGTTGTTGGCGCCAGAGTATATCGTCGATGAATATTTAAAAATGGGAACGTTCCCGAAACGCAGCGAAGATCACAAATTAACGCTCAGAAAGCGGTCAGGAGAGGGTGGAAGGAATAACGATTTGTCGTGGTTCGCTGCGGCCGTTGATCTGCTCGATCAGCTGCGAGGCCGCTTGTCGCCCGGCTTCGGCGTATCCTGGGTCGACGGTGATAATTTCCGGATGGAGGAATTTCATCAGCGGCGTGCTGCCCACGCTCGCCAACTGCAGGTTCTCTATTCGCTGCTCCTGTAGATATTTACTGACCCCAAGGGCGAGGGTGTCCGTCGCGCAGACTAATGCGGTGGTTTCCGGGGTGATGACACTGGCGGCCTGCTCATAGCCCTGCTTCATGGCCAGACCCGGCAGCGCGGCAACCGGATGCAGTTTGTGTTTCTTACAGAATGCCAGATAAGCTTCATGGCGGCGCTTACCGGTGGTCACGTCGCTATGAGGAACGCCAAGAAAGCTAATATGGCGATGCTCGCGTTCATATAAACGCTGCATCAGGGTGCGAATGGCACCCTCATCGTCATAGCAGACGGAGGCAATGCCTTTGGCATCTCTTGCCAGCAGCACCAGCGAATCTTGCCAGGTGGTGAGCATGGATTCAGTAATGCCGGTAAAACCAAATAGCACCACGCCGTCAATGTTGCGGCGTCGGAGCATGCCGAGATGTTCTTCAACCAGCTCAGGAGAGAACTGGCTTTCCATCATGATCGGATCGTAACCCTGTTCATAAAAGGCGGGCAGCATGGTCTGCACGGCGAGATTTTCCGAAAGCGAGTCCAGACGCGTGACGATAATCGCCACTACCTTGTCGCTTTGCCCACGCATGGCGCGTGCGGAGCGGGAAGGGGAAAAACCGTGCTGATTCATCACCGCTTCAACGCGCTCGCGGGTGCGTTCACTCACGCCGCTTTCATTGTTGAGCACACGGGAAACGGTTGATTTTCCCACACCGCTTAAGCGGGCGATGTCTTTAATGGTCAGCCGATTTTGCATCCTGTTTTCCCATGTTGCGTGTGAAGTTATGCCAAATAGAGAATAACTTTACTCAAGCGCAGTGCAATGGGCAAAGTCTGGTATACATTTGGTTTAGTTTCCGTGCTGTATCATACCGCCATAATTGCCACAAACCTTATGGTTTTCTGCGTATAATCCGCAGCGCAAATCTTTCACTTACCGGAGGCTATATGGATCCCGATCCCACCCCTCTCCCGAGACGGAGAAACAACCCTTTCCGGTAAGCCTGTCTTTCACTGTCTTACCGGATGCGTAAGACAGTGACGTTCTGACGTCCCTGTTACGATTTTGAGATTGCCATCAGGCAAGGATTTGCCACGCCTGAAGGATTTACTGCGCCTGTTAAGACTGGCGCAGGGGGACTGCCTATGTTCAAAAATATTACCCGCCAGCTATTTGCCCGGCTAAACCGTCATCTACCACATCGTCTGGTGCATCGCGATCCGCTACCCAATGCGCAGACCGTTGCCAGCACGCCGATCCCACCCTCGCTGAGCGAACATTGCCTGAAAATGGCGCTGATGGACGAAGCAGCGCTGTGGAAAACGTTCGGCGCGCACCCAGAGGGGTTGAACGCCGCAGAAGTCGAGAACGCTCGCGAAATCCATGGCGAAAACCAGTTGCCGGCGCAGAAGCCGTCGCCCTGGTGGGTGCATCTGTGGGTCTGCTACCGCAACCCGTTTAATATTCTGCTGACCATCCTTGGTGCGATTTCTTATGCCACTGAGGATCTGTTTGCTGCCGGCGTCATCGCGCTGATGGTCGCCATCTCGACGCTGCTGAATTTTGTGCAGGAGGCACGTTCCACCAAAGCGGCGGATGCGTTGAAAGCGATGGTCAGCAACACCGCCACGGTGCTGCGCGTTATCAACGAGAAAGGGGAGAACGGTTGGGTTGAACTGCCGATCGATCAGTTGGTTCCTGGCGATATTATCAAACTGGCGGCAGGGGATATGATCCCGGCCGATCTGCGCGTGGTACAGGCTCGTGACCTGTTCGTGGCTCAGGCTTCGCTGACCGGTGAATCGCTGCCGGTAGAAAAAGTTGCAACCAGCCGCGACCCGCAGCAAAGCAACCCGCTGGAATGCGATACCCTGTGCTTTATGGGCACCAATGTGGTGAGCGGCACGGCACAGGCCATCGTGATTGCGACTGGGGCCAATACCTGGTTCGGGCAACTGGCGGGCCGCGTCAGCGAGCAGGAAAGCGAGCAGAATGCCTTCCAGAAAGGGATCAGCCGCGTCAGCATGCTGCTGATCCGCTTTATGCTGGTGATGGCGCCGATTGTGCTTATCATTAATGGCTACACCAAAGGTGACTGGTGGGAAGCGGCGCTGTTTGCGCTGTCTGTGGCGGTGGGACTGACTCCAGAAATGCTGCCGATGATCGTCACCTCGACGCTGGCGCGTGGGGCGGTGAAGCTGTCAAAACAAAAGGTTATCGTTAAACACCTCGACGCTATCCAGAACTTTGGCGCGATGGATATTCTGTGCACCGATAAAACCGGCACTCTGACACAAGATAAAATAGTGCTGGAGAATCATACTGATATATCTGGAAAGCCCAGCGAACACGTCCTGCATTCTGCGTGGCTGAACAGCCACTACCAGACCGGGCTGAAGAATCTGCTGGATACGGCAGTGCTGGAAGGCGTGGACGAAGAATCCGCCCGCCGGCTCTCTACCCGCTGGCAAAAAATCGATGAGATCCCGTTTGATTTCGAACGTCGCCGTATGTCGGTGGTGGTGGCAGAAGAAACCGATGTGCACCAGTTGGTCTGTAAAGGGGCACTACAGGAGATCCTCAGCGTGTGTACCCAGGTGCGCCACAATGGTGAGATTGTTCCGTTAGATGACAACATGCTGCGTCGGGTGAAACGCGTCACGGACACGCTGAACCGCCAGGGGTTGCGCGTGGTGGCGGTGGCGACGAAATACCTGCCAGCGCGTGAAGGTGATTACCAGCGTATTGATGAATCCGATCTGATCCTCGAAGGCTATATCGCGTTCCTCGATCCGCCGAAAGAGACCACCGCACCGGCGCTTAAAGCGCTGAAAGCCAGCGGTATTACGGTGAAAATTCTGACGGGCGATAGCGAGCTGGTGGCGGCGAAAGTGTGTCATGAAGTGGGGCTGGATGCGGGCGATGTGGTTATCGGTAGCAGCATTGAGGGGTTAAGCGATGACGAACTGGCCCAACTTGCCCAGCGCACCACGCTGTTTGCCCGCCTGACACCAATGCACAAGGAGCGTATTGTCACGCTGCTCAAGCGCGAAGGTCATGTGGTCGGCTTTATGGGGGATGGCATTAACGACGCCCCGGCGCTGCGCGCGGCGGACATTGGTATCTCCGTTGACGGCGCGGTTGATATTGCCCGTGAAGCGGCTGATATCATTCTGCTGGAAAAGAGCCTGATGGTGCTGGAAGAAGGGGTAATCGAAGGACGCCGTACCTTCTCTAACATGCTGAAGTACATCAAAATGACGGCCAGTTCTAACTTCGGTAATGTGTTTAGCGTGCTGGTGGCGAGCGCCTTCTTACCGTTCCTGCCGATGTTGCCGTTGCACTTACTGATTCAGAACCTGCTGTATGATGTATCCCAGGTGGCGATTCCGTTTGATAACGTTGATGAAGAGCAGATCAAAAAGCCGCAGCGCTGGAATCCCGCCGAGTTGGGCCGCTTTATGATCTTCTTTGGACCGATCAGCTCGATCTTTGACATTCTGACTTTCTGCCTGATGTGGTTCGTCTTCCATGCCAATACACCTGAACATCAGACATTGTTCCAGTCTGGCTGGTTTGTGGTGGGCCTGCTGTCGCAAACGCTGATTGTGCATATGATCCGTACCCGTCGCGTGCCGTTTATCCAAAGCCGCGCCGCATGGCCGCTGATGCTGATGACGCTGGTGGTAATGGTGGTGGGCATTGCATTACCGTTCTCGCCGCTGGCCAGCTATCTGCAATTGCAGGCGCTGCCGCTGAGCTACTTCCCGTGGCTGATTGCGATTCTGGCGGGTTACATGACATTAACCCAGCTTGTGAAAGGTTTTTATAGCCGCCGCTACGGCTGGCAGTAATCCTCAACTTCTCTTCTGCAGGATGGTGTTAATACCATCCTGCATTTCACTTTTTCATTCGAAAGATATTCTCCCGAAATATTGGTGTTTTATTTTTATTGAAATACTAACGCGGGTTGTTAGTATCAAATCGCCTTTCTTGCGTTGTTTTTTTATCAATAAAACGATCTACATTGCAAAAATGAAACAGTGTGCTAAAAAATTTAACTATCTGCGATTTTTTGTGAACGTAGTCATCGAAATAAATTATTACACCAGTTAGTCTGCGCAGGTAACGTCGTTAAGAAAGTTTCTCGCTGCCCGTTTTTAATTCCGGCAGTCATTTGCTCTGCAAGCTATTCCTGTTAATGGATATTATGAACTTCTGGAGAAGGACAAATGAAACTGACAAAAAACCTGTTAAGTCTGTGTATTGGCGCGTCTGTATTACTGGCGAGTCATGCAACGCTGGCACAAACCTTTCGCGCCGCAGATGTGCATCCGGCTGATTACCCGAACGTTGTTGCCGTGAAACATATGGGGGAAAAACTTAGCGCCGCCACCGAAGGTCGTCTGGAGATTAAAACCTTTCCCGGTGGTGTGTTAGGCGACGAAAAACAGATGATTGAGCAGGCACAATTAGGCGCTATCGATATTATTCGTGTCTCAATGACGCCAGTCGCCGCTATTCTCCCTGAAATTAACGTGTTTACCCTGCCATATATTTTCCGTGATGAAGACCATCTGCATAAGGTTCTCGACGGCATGATTGGTCAGGAGATTGGCGACCGCCTGACGGCCAACGCCAAATCGCGGCTGGTGTTCCTCGGCTGGATGGATGCCGGAACGCGCAACCTGATCACCAAAAATCCGGTGGTGAAACCGGAAGATTTACACGGTATGAAAATCCGTGTTCAAGGGAGTCCGATAGCGCTGGATACCCTGAAGGCGATGGGCGCTAACTCCGTTGTCATGGGCGTCAGTGAAGTATTTAGCGGTATGCAGACCGGTGTTATTGATGGCACGGAAAATAACCCGCCAACGTTTGTTGCGCATAACTATTTGCCGGTTGTGAAAAACTATACCTGGAGCAAACACTTTATTATTCCTGAGCTTTTTCTGTTCTCGAAAGCCAAATGGGATAAGTTAAAAAAAGAAGACCAGGACCTCATTATTAAACTCGCCAAAGAAGCACAGGTAGAGCAACGAAAACTTTGGCAGGATTATAATGCGAAATCGCTGGAGACCATGAAAGCCAACGGCGTTCAGTTCCACGATATTGATACGGACTATTTCTATAAAGCCACGCAGTCAGTGCGGGATAATTACGGTAAAGACCACCAGGATTTGATCAAACGAATTCAGGATGTGAAGTAATTCATCAGGTGGAGGATATCAACCCTCCGCCTGAATCTTTTGATTAATTCGAGGTGATGATTATGGGTGAATGCTATTCATCGGTAATGGATTTTCTTTATCGGGTGTCAATGTGGATTGCCGGTATCGCATTATTGGTCATGGTCGCCATTATCCCCATTGGTATATTCGCGCGTTATGTTCTGAATAACGCCCTGTCATGGCCTGAACCCGTCGCTATTCTGTGTATGGTGACATTCACCTTTATTGGCGCGGCGGTGAGCTATCGTGCAGGCTCGCATATCGCGGTAAGTATGGTGATTGACCGTCTGGGTGATGCTTCCCGCCGTTATTGCTCTGTAATCGCTGACGTTATGTTAGTGGCGATAAGCCTTTTTATCCTCTGGTACGGAACCAATCTCTGTCTTGAGCTGTGGGGACAGCCCGTGGCTGAATTCCCGCTTTTAAGTGCCGGGCAAAACTACCTTCCATTGCCGATTGGCTCTGCCATAACGCTGCTGTTTATCGCAGAAAAGATTTTCCGTGGTCCGCAGTACCAACGTCCCGTTGTCATGTTGGGATCGACCAGCTAGTTACCGCCCCCATTTCAGAAAGGAAAGCAGATGGATGCATTTATTCTCGTCTTTACGCTCGGCATTATGCTGGCAATTGGGGTACCGGTAGCGTATGCGGTTGGCATTAGCGCCATCATTGGCGCCTGGTACATTGATATTCCGCTGGAAGCGGTGATGATCCAACTGACCAGCGGGGTGAATAAGTTCTCCCTGCTGGCGATCCCGTTCTTTATTCTGGCCGGGGCTATTATGGCCGAAGGGGGAATTGCGCGGCGACTGGTGAACTTTGCCTATATTTTTGTTGGCTTTATTCGCGGCGGACTGTCGCTGGTAAACATTGTGGCATCAACCTTTTTTGGCGCTATTTCTGGATCGTCTGTAGCGGATACCGCATCCATTGGTTCGGTAATGATCCCGGAAATGGATAAAAAAGGTTATCCGCGCGACTTTGCCGCGGCGGTAACGGCCAGTGGTTCGGTGCAGGCGATTCTTACGCCGCCCAGCCATAACTCGGTTATTTACTCGCTGGCTACAGGCGGAACGGTGTCGATTGCTGCACTGTTCATCGCCGGGATCCTGCCGGGCCTGCTGTTAAGTTTCAGTCTGATGGTAATGTGCGTGGCTTTTGCGCACAAGCGCGGTTATCCAAAAGGGGAACGCGTACCGTTTCGCCAGGCGCTGAAGATTTTCGTCGATACGCTGTGGGGCCTGATGACGGTTGTGATCATCATGGGCGGCATCCTGTCAGGTATCTTTACCGCGACGGAATCTGCGGCGATTGCCTGCCTTTGGGCCTTCTTTGTCACCATGTTTATCTATCGTGACTATAAATGGTCTGAGCTGCCAAAGCTGATGTTCCGCACGGTGAAAACGGTCACGATCGTCATGATCCTGATAGGCTTTGCCGCCGCGTTTGGGGCCGTCATGACTTATATGCAGTTGCCGATGCGTATCACTGAAGCCTTCACCAGCATCTCGGACAACAAATACGTCATTCTGATGTGCATTAACATCATGCTGCTGCTGATCGGTACGCTGATGGATATGGCGCCGTTGATCCTGATTTTGACGCCGGTTCTGCTGCCAGTGACCAACGCGCTCGGCATTGATCCGGTCCATTTTGGCATGATCATGCTGGTGAACTTAGGGATCGGCCTTATTACGCCACCGGTAGGGTCGGTGCTGTTTGTGGCCAGTGCGGTGAGTAAGCAGAAAATAGAACAGGTGGTAAAGGCGATGCTGCCGTTCTACCTCGTGCTATTCCTGGTGCTGATGCTCGTGACATACATTCCGGCGATTTCACTGTTCCTGCCGAAATTGTTTGGCGTGATGTGATAAATGCCCGGTGGCGCTCACGCTTACCGGGCCTACAAACTACGCTTGCGTAGGCCGGATAAGGCGAAGCCGCCATCCGGCACAAGGAGACTTAGCGACGAACGGCGATCGCTTCAATCTCGATTTTCACGTCTTTCGGCAGACGGGCAACTTCTACGCAAGAACGTGCCGGGAAGGTCGCGTTGTGCTCGGTGAAGAATGCTTCGTAGGTCGCGTTTACGGTGGCGAAATCGTTCAGGTCTTTAACGAAAACGGTCGTTTTTACGATGTCGCCCACTTTCAGGCCTGCTGCTTCAACGATAGCTTTTACGTTTTCCAGCGACTGACGTGCCTGAGCGGACACGTCTTCCGCTACGGCACCGGTTTTCGGATCGACCGGGATCTGACCGGAAGTGATTACCATGCTACCCAGGTCAACGCCCTGAACGTATGGGCCGATTGCTGCTGGTGCATTTTCCGTCGCGATAGTCTTGCTCATGATTTCTCCTGAATTTACAGCGGTAGTAGAATGTTCCCGCCCATTATACACGTCATCCTTCACACTGCCTCTTCGTTGGCTACGTCCTCTTACCCTGGTCACATAGTTTACTATGCTCCCATGATAATCGGACTTGCCGCCTCAATGCATTGCGAATGCTTATGTGTAACGGGAGCCGGGATCTCATAACCAACCCCAATTAGTTGGCCAGCACCACATAATGCGAAAACTCTTTTTCACAGTATTTGCATTTGAGTGCGATGTCATCGGCACGTTTTTTCACTGCAAAACTGGAAGAAACCGGCTCAGCATGACTGATGCAGTTGCTGTTCGGGCAAACCAGCACGTTATCGATACGCTCAGGCAGGCTCGGACGTGATTTACCCACTACGTCGTAATCGTCAATGCGGTTTACCGTTGCCTGCGGGGCGTACAGGGAGAGCTGGTTTACCTGCTCGTCGGTCAGGAACGTGTTTTCGATTTTAATCAGATCCTTACGGCCCATCTCGCCAGACGGCAGGTTCAGACCGATGGTGATACGTTGGTCGGTTTCCGTCAGTTTGAACAGCGTCAGCAGCTTAAAACCAACCTGTGCGGGAATGTGGTCAATCACGGTGCCACGTTTGATGGCTTCAACCTGCAGTTTGTTATCGTGTGTCATCTTTTTTTCTCCCTTACAGTGCCAGTTCGCTATTCAGTACCAGTGCCAGTAACGCCTGGCGGGCGAAGATGCCGTTGCCAGCCTGCTGGAAATACCAGGCGTGCGGCGTCTTATCGACGTCGGTGGTGATTTCATCGATGCGCGGCAGCGGATGTAGCACCTTCATGTTTGCTCTGGCGCCGTTCAAATCGCTGGCGCGTAGGACAAACTGTGCTTTCACGTTGGCGTATTCGGACGGGTCCAGACGCTCTTTTTGTACGCGGGTCATGTAGAGGATATCGACCTCCGCCATCACCTCTTCGATAGTGCCGTGCAGGCTCCAGGCGATACCTTTTTCGTTCAACATATCCAGAATGTATTGCGGCATGGCCAGTGCGTCCGGGGCGATGAAGTAGAAACGGTTACCTTCGAACTTCGCCAGCGCCTGGGTCAGGGAGTGGACGGTACGGCCATATTTCAGGTCACCCACCATGGCGATGTGCAGATTGTCCAGGCGACCCTGCGTTTCCTGAATGGTAAACAGGTCCAGCAGCGTTTGGGTGGGATGTTGGTTGGAGCCGTCGCCTGCGTTCAGTACCGGAACGTTACCGGAGAACTCTGTAGCCAGACGTGCGGCGCCTTCCTGCGGATGACGCATGACGATGGCGTCGACATAGGTGCTGATGACGGAAATGGTATCGGCCAGGGTTTCGCCTTTTTTGCCCAGCGACGTGTTGCTGCTGTCAGAAAAACCCACCACGCTGGCGCCCAGGCGGTGCATGGAGGTTTCAAAGGATAAACGGGTGCGGGTTGACGCTTCAAAGAAGCAACTGGCGATAACCTTATGCTTTAACAGCTCCGGCTGTGGGTTAGCTTTTAATTTCGCCGCCGTCGCGAGGACCAGATTGAGGTCATCGCGGCTGAGGTCGTTTATGGAAATGATGTGTTTTTGATAGAGCGGGTTAGCCATGTTTATCTCCTGACGCCTGGGCAAAAAAAAAGCCCCTCAATTGAGGGGCTCGGAATGGGTGATCAACGGAAAGAAAAACGGCAGGCCAGCGTCCTTTTTCAGACGCGGTAAGACAAAATGTCGTACACACTGAACCATACATCCTCCCGGCAAATTGTCCGCGATTATACTCAGCTCCGTTATGGGATCAAGCGGAAAATGCACAATTTATTCACCGCAAACGGTTCTTATGAATTTTAATTCATTTTAAATAGATAGTTAATCTGCTTGTGCACCAGCCCCGTTCGCTGCACAACTCGCGGCGCAACCCAGACAATACTGCTGCCAGCGATGACACCCAGAATCTCTGGTAACGCGTGGTAATCGAGGATTCTGGCAACGGCACGGCCATAACCTGCCGCCGTGTGGATGAGGATAAATTCGCTATTGTGCTCAACGCTGACCACCATTTCAGCAATCGATCGGGCAGCATCAGGAGCGGGGCGCGACTGCGGATTTACAGAATAAATTTTTTGCCCTTTTGTATTTCTTATTTTTATAGCCCCGAGCAGTTTCAGCAGACGGGATACCGTTGACTGGCTAATTCCGGTAAAACCATGGTGTTGGAGATCGCGGCGAAGCGCTTCCTGAGAAAGGTAGCTTTTTTCGCTAATCAGGCGCTGACAAATCGCCAATTGTTTCTGCTCTTTGGTCGAGTAATCATCGAATTCCTTCATAAATACACCCTAAGTTTATCATTTGTATCAATGTGATGGCGAAATTCACCACATTTGCAGTATCAATAACGGCTCAAACGGGCGGTTGCGCAGAAAAACGAGAGTGCGCTCAAAAAAGCCGTCGGGATCCGACGGCTAAAAGGGCTACAACATCGCGCCGATACTCAGGACGGCCATGTTCAGTAACGTCAAAATGAGCAGGAGCGGGGCGACCCATTTCAGGTAGCGCACGTAAGGAACACGGGCGATGGCTAACCCACCCATCACGACGGCTGAGGTGGGTGTAATCAGATTCACAATGCCGGAAGCGGATTGATACGCGGTGACGACCAGATCCCTGGGGACATGCGCGAAGTCGGCCAGCGGGGCCATAATGGGCATCGTGAGCACCGCCAGGCCAGACGAGGAAGGGACCAGGAAGGAGAGCAATACTTCCAGCCAGTAGGTTACATTGATGAAAATGGTGGTGGACAGACCGGAGACTAAATTTTCGGCGCTGTGCAAAATAGTGTGGGTGATCATGCCGTTGTCCATCACCACCACGATACCGCGTGCAATGCCGATAATCAGCGCCACGCCAAGCAGATCCCGCGCACCGTCAATGAAGGTACTGGTGAAGGCTTCTTCACTCATGCGGGCAATCACGCCGACGATAATGGCAGAACCCAGAAAGACTGCGGATATTTCTGCCATCCACCATCCGAGTACCGCGACGCCATAAATCATTACCGCAAAGGCGGCGGCGAATATCAGCAGGATCCACTTACGCGTGGCTGTGAATTCAAGATTGGTATTGCCGCGATTGCCGAGAAAATGCGCACGGTTTTCCTCCATTTTATCCGCCACAATCGACAACTCCGGGTGATTGCGGACTTTGCGCGCATAACGCATGACCCACACCACACAGATAACATAGCCGACGATCAGCAGCAGAATGCGCATCAGCATTCCCTGGGTGAAGGGGATCCCGGCGGCGTTAGCCGCGATAACCGTTGCGAAAGGGTTGATTGTCGAGCCGAGTGTGCCAATGCCCGCGCCGAGCAGAACGGTGGCGGCGGCAACCAACGGATCAAAGCGTGCGGCCATCATGACCGGAACCAGCAATGTGTAGAATGGGAGTGATTCCTCCGCCATCCCGTAAATCGTACCTCCGGCGGCGAAAAGTCCCATTAGAATGGGGATCATCCACTCCTCTTTACCGTTCAACCTGACCGTCACGCGCTCGATACCTGCGTCGATGGCGCCTGTTTTGTTTACTACGCCGAGAAACCCACCAATAATCAGGACAAACAACGCCACATCAATTGCGCCTGCGGTATAGGTTTCGTGGTTGTAAAGACCGTCAATCGGGGCCAGCAGTACAGCGGTAAAACCTTGCGGGTGCGCCTCTGTGGGGGCATAAGTACCGGCAACTGGCACTTCTTTGCCCAGAGTAGCATTCATCGCCATCTGGTATTTCCCTGCCGGGACTATCCAGGTCATAACCGCGACGAGTGCAATGAGAATAAACAGGATGGTATATGCGCTGGGAAATTTGAATTTGCCCATGATGTTCTCCGGATAGCTTGGGCATATGCCGTCAGGCGACATACGCCCGCTGGGGTTAGTCGCCGAGGGTCGCTACCATTACCGCTTTAATGGTATGCATCCGGTTCTCTGCTTCGTCGAAGACGATGGAATGAGCTGACTCAAAAACCTCTTCCGTGACTTCAAGCCCTTTCAGGCCGTAGGCCATTTCGATTTCACGTCCAACCTTTGTGTGCTCGTTATGGAAGGCGGGCAGACAGTGCATAAATTTCACATTGGGGTTACCGGTTGCGTTGATGACCCGCTGGTTAATTTGATAGGGCGTCATCAGGCTAACGCGTTCTGCCCAGGCTTCTTTGGGTTCGCCCATAGAGACCCAGACATCGGTGTAGAGGAAATCGACGTCGTATACGCCTTCCTCAACATCCTCTGTGAGCGAAATGCGTGCGCCAGTCACGCTGGCAATTTCACGGCATTCGGCAACCAGCGCCTCGTCAGGCCAGAAGGATTTAGGTGCGACCAGACGGATATCCATGCCCATTTTCGCTGCGCCAACCATCAGGGAATTACCCATGTTATTGCGGGCGTCACCGAGATAAGCGAAACTCAGTTCCGGCAAGGTTTTACCCGGGGCGTGTTCCAGCATGGTCATCAGATCCGCGAGGATCTGGGTGGGGTGAAATTCATTTGTCAGTCCATTCCAAACAGGAACTCCGGCAAATTGCCCCAGTTCCTCCACAATGTCCTGGCCGTATCCGCGATATTCAATGCCGTCGTACATGCGGCCTAGCACGCGGGCAGTATCTTTCATTGATTCTTTATGGCCGATCTGCGATCCACTTGGGCCGAGATAGGTCACCTGTGCGCCTTGATCGAAAGCGCCGACTTCAAAGGCACAGCGGGTACGGGTTGAGGTTTTTTCGAAGATCAGCGCGATATTTTTACCGACCAGCGTCTGTCTTTCGCGCCCGGCCTTTTTTGCCGTTTTTAACTCGATAGCCAGATCGATCAGGTACTGGATTTCCGTCGGGGTGTAGTCCAGCAGTTTGAGAAAATTGCGATTTTTCAGGTTAACAGTCATGAAAATGTCCTTATGTAGGCCGGATAAGGCGAAGCCGTCATCCGGCAAAAAAAAGTCCTACGCGTTAGCGTCGGTGGTTTCGAGACGAATTAGCGTGCCTTTGTCGCCGGCGAGAATGGCCGAGCCGTCGGCCAGTGAACCGATGCCAGCAATTCCCCGACAGTGAGAGACGAATTCCGCGCAGGCGGTGACTTTGGGGCCCATTGAACCGGCGTCGAATTGCATTTCACCGAGCAGTTCCGGGGTGACCTGGGCCAGCGGGCGCTGGGTAGGTTTGCCCCAGTCGAGGTACACGGCGTCAGCATCGGTGAGGATCAGCAACGCATCGGCATGGAGTTGGCGGGCGAGTAGGGCGGCGGAGAGATCCTTGTCGATCACCGCTTCAATGCCGTGGTAGCCATCGGCTTTTTCCACCACCGGTACGCCGCCTCCGCCGTTGCAAATCACCAGATGATCGCGGGCGATCAATGTGCGAATAGCATCACTTTCAACGATACGTTTGGGTTGTGGAGAGGGCACAACGCGGCGGAACGCTTTGCCATCGGCTTTGAAAATCCAGCCCTTTTCCGCGTGTAGCGTTTTAGCCTGAGCGTCGTCGTAAATCGGTCCGATATATTTGGTCGGATTGCTGAAGGCTGGATCGTGGGCATCGACTTCAACCTGAGTCAGCAGCACACTAATTTCACGCTGTGGAAGCTGGTTTTTCAGCGCCTGTTGCAGCATATAGCCAATCATTCCCTGACTTTCCGCGCCGAGAATGTCGAGCGGATAGGGGGTGACGCTGGCATACGCACTGTTTTGCAACGCCAAAAGTCCAACCTGCGGGCCATTGCCGTGCACCAGAATCACGCGCCATTGCTGTGTGAGCTGAGCGATAGTTTTTGCCGCCAGCTCAATGTTCTTGCGCTGGATGTCAGCTTCCAGCGGCTCGCCGCGTTTGAGCAGCGCATTGCCGCCCAACGCCACAACCAGAGTAGGTTTGTTTTCCATGACTTTTCCTTAAATACCGTCGCGTTCCAGTGGGCAGCTCATGCAGCGTGCGCCGCCGCGTCCGCGTCCAAGTTCGTCGCCAGGAATGGGTAAAACGGTGATGCCTGCTTTGTCGTATTTCTCGTTGGTCCAGATGTTGCGCTCGTAGCCCACGACCACACCGGGGCGTAGCGTCAGGACGTTGTTGGCGTCATTCCACTGTTCGCGTTCAGCTTCGAAGGCGTCACCCCCGGTGGTTATCAGCGTGATTTGGTCGAGGCCCAGCGCTTTTTCGAGGGCATGTACCAGAGTACTTTCCTGGGTGCGTTTCAAGCCGCCGCGCCCGTCTGGCGTCAGGGTCCAGCACTGGACATCCGGGCGTACCACTTCCGGGTAGACGGAGAAGGTATCGATATCAATGTGGGTCATGACGGTATCGAGGTGCATACAGGAGCGATGTTTCGGCAGTTCAACCGCGATGACGCGTTCAGCCTGGCGATGCTTAAACAGCGACTGGGCAAGGAATTCAATGCCCTGCGGCGTGGTGCGTTCCGACATACCGATGAGTACCGCGCCGCGACCAATGACCAGCACATCTCCACCTTCTAATGTGGCGTGGTCGTAATTAATATTTTCATCGCCGAAATATTTAATAAATTCACCATCAGCAAATTGAGGGTGCCAACGGTAGATCGCCCGCAGGTTATTGGTTTCTCTTTGCCGCGCGGTTTTTGCCATTGGGTTAATTGACACACCGTTATATATCCAGCATGAGGTGTCGCGGGTAAATAAGTGGTTTGGTAATGGCTTCATAATAAAGTCATTAATATCGTGAGTATCGACCACCATATTTTTGATTGAGGCAGGAATTTCTCCGTAGGTTAGCCCACCGCTTAAATGCCGGGCCAGTTCCCGATGCTGCATATCTGCAAGCCAGGCACGAATATCCGTGGCGAAAGCGGGGCCAAGGCGATAATCAGAGATTTGTGTCTCCAGCAACCAGTCTTTGGCATCTTGGACATCTAAGGTTTGTGTCAATAAATCAGTGAGTAACAGAACCTCAATCCCTTGCTGACGTAACGTGTTGGCGAAAATGTCATGTTCTTCTCCTGCACGTTCTACCGAAAGAACATCATCAAAAAGCAGTTCCTGGCAATTTGATGGCGTCAGCCTTTTTAAGCTGAGATTAGGGCGATGTAGCATTACGCTACGTAATTGACCGATTTCAGACCCGACATAATGCTTTTCCATCATTATTCCTTTAATACTATTTTAAAAAATAAAGAGGATGTGCCTGCAAATAATATTTATTGCAGTCCTGACTTTTCAGCTGATTTCGGAATCTATATTTAGATCTTATTTGATGAGGAAACGTGATTTATTTCACAGTCAGGTCGATATTTGACTTTTGATGTTTAATTTATGATATGGCTCGGAGAATTAATAAAATAAAAATATGAATAATTGAATTACTACGCGGGAATATGTCTTGTTATTTATCGGTGTTAATTTTATGTACACTTTTAGTGTGCTGCAATATAAGTAATGCATTGATTTATTTGTTCTTTTTTCTGCGTGGTGAATTGTTATGCGAATATATGATTTTATTATTTGCGCGGTAAAGTTTATTTCAAAATAAATATGACGATGAAGAAGGATAGCGAAGGAGAGGTGAACTGTGATCGATAGCTGGTTTTTCTAATAAAACTTTTAATAACAGTATGTTACTGATCAGGTTGAAAAAGGGTAGCCGAAAGTTATGCAAAGTTTATGCATAACCTGTTGCTGAGAGTTAGCAATTATTTAACACCATCAGCGATAAACATGCGTTGACGCAAAATATCGGCAAATAGCAGTAGTATGGCAGGCCGTTTTTTCGTATAACAACTAAAATGAAACGATGTTTTAATTAAGGGGGTTTGAGATGATTGTTGGCAATATTCACAACCTGGATGTCTGGCTGCCGGAAGAGCTGCGTCAGGCAATTGAACACATTAAAGCGCATGTGACGGATGCGACGGAAAAAGGTAAGCACGACATTGACGGCGATCGCCTGTTTTATCTGATTGCCGAAGATATGACGGAGCCGTTTGCACAGCGCCGCGCCGAATATCACGCTCGCTATCTGGATATTCAGATCCTGCTCAAAGGCCAGGAAGGAATGACCTTCAGCACGCAGCCTGCGGGCGCGCCGGAAACTGACTGGCTGGCGGATAAAGATATCGCCTTCCTGCCGGAAGGGGTACAGGAGAAAACGGTGGTGCTGAACGAAGGTGATTTCGTGGTGTTCTATCCGGGTGAAGTGCATAAACCGCTGTGCGCGGTCGGTGCTCCTGCGCTGGTACGCAAAGCCGTGGTGAAAATGCAAGTGGCATAAGCGTATTTGCCGGGGGCGGCTTCGCCTTGCCCGGCCTACGAGAGCGCGGTTGTAGGCCGGATAAGATGCTTAGCATCGCCATCCGGCATTCTTTTCATCCATGCCCTCACTTCGCCAGCGTCGCCACCATCACCGCTTTGATGGTGTGCATCCGGTTTTCCGCCTGATCAAATACGATGCTGGCGGGTGATTCAAAGACCTCATCGGTCACTTCCATACCGCCGTGCAGACCATATTCCTGTGCCATTTGTTTGCCAAGCGTGGTTTGATCGTCATGAAACGCGGGCAGGCAGTGCAGGAATTTCACCTGTGGATTGCCGGTCAACGCCATCATCGTGCTATTAACCTGGTACTTACGCAGCAGCGCAATACGTTCGGCCCACTTCTCTTTTGCTTCGCCCATTGATACCCAGACGTCGGTATAGATAAAGTCCGCACCTTTCACGCCCGCGGCGACATCTTCAGTCAGCGTAATATTGCCGCCGTTTTTCTGCGCCAGCGCTTTGCACTCTGCAACCAGACTTTCCTCTGGCCAGCAGGCCTGCGGTGCGACCAGGCGCAGATCCAGCCCGGTTAACGCAGCGGCTTCCAGCATGGAATTGCCCATATTGTTGCGGGCATCACCGGTGTAGACCAGCGTCATCTCATTAAACGCTTTACCCGGCAGGTGTTCCTGCATAGTTAACAGATCCGCCAGCAGCTGGGTGGGATGAAACTCGTTGGTTAATCCGTTCCACACCGGAACTCCGGCATATTCCGCCAGCGTCTCGACAATCTCCTGGCCGTGTCCCCGATACTGAATACCGTCGTACATGCGGCCGAGCACGCGGGCGGTGTCTTTGATCGACTCTTTATGGCCAATCTGGCTGCCGCTTGGCCCGAGATACGTCACGCGAGCGCCCTGGTCGTATGCGGCAACTTCGAAAGAGCAACGGGTGCGGGTTGAGTCTTTTTCGAAGATGAGCGCGATGTTTTTACCGGTGAGCTTTGCGACTTCAGTGCCGTTTTTCTTATCTGCCTTTAGCTGCGCGGCGAGCTGGAGCAGTGAAGTGAGTTCAGCAGAGGTGAAATCAAGCAGTTTCAAAAAATGTTTATGATAAAACGCAGACATGGTTCCCTCACATGGCTTAGGCCATTTATTGAATTAAAATTCAATTTATATGGATGTTTATTCATTTGCAACCTTGTTTAACAAATCTTTCCAGGAAAGGTGGAGGCAATGACAGCGGTATGTGACAATAAGAGTATCGGCAGGACATTATGAGGAACGAGCCATGGCAAACCCGGAACTACTGGAAGAACAGCGTGAAGAAACGCGCTTGATTATTGAAGAGTTACTCGAAGATGGCAGCGATCCAGACGCGCTGTACACCATTGAGCATCACCTTTCCGCGGATGACTTCGAAACCCTGGAAAAAGCGGCAGTAGAAGCCTTCAAGCTGGGTTATGAAGTGACCGAGCCGGAAGAGCTGGAAGTGGAAGAAGGCGACACGGTTATTTGCTGTGACATTTTGAGCGAATGTGCACTGAATGCGGAGTTGATCGATGCTCAGGTTGAGCAGCTGATGAACCTGGCTGAAAAATATGATGTGGAATACGACGGTTGGGGCACCTATTTTGAAGACCCGAACGGCGAAGAAGGTGAAGACGGCGACGATGAAGATCTCGTCGACGAAGATGATGACGGCGTGCGTCACTAAGTCATCTACTGACCTGCGGTAGCCCAGGCTGCCGCAGGCCAAGGACAATGTATGGATTATCTGCAAATACTCTCCCCGATCCACAATTTCCTGCACTGTAAAACACCCCAGGCCTGGCTTGATAAAGCGCGAGACCCGGCTAATCTGCCTCTGTTATTGACCGACCACCTCGTCTGTGAGCTGAAAGCGGCGCAAACGGCGATGCTGCTGGTGCGTAAGTATGTCGCAGATAAACAGGGATCTCAGGCGCTGCTGGACTGGCTGAAACCCTATGAAGCGTTTGCTTTCAGAGAAGGGGATGAGCCGGATTTTATCGCGCTGAATAAACAGATAAGCAAAAGCGTGATGCCGCAAACCGACGACCCGTGGGGACGCAAGCTTATCGACAGCATGTTTTTGCTGATCAAAGAAGAACTGCATCATTTCTGGCAGGTGCGTGAGGCGATGATGAGTCGCAACATTCCCTATATTAAGATTACCGCCAGCCGTTACGCCAAAGGCATGCTCAAAGAGGTACGCACCCACGAGCCGCTGACGTTAATCGATAAACTGATTTGCGGGGCTTACATTGAGGCGCGTTCCTGTGAACGGTTCGCCGCGCTCGCACCGTATCTGGATGACGATTTGCAGGCGTTTTATCTGTCGCTGCTGCGATCCGAGGCGCGGCACTATCAGGATTACCTGGCGCTGGCGCAGCAGGTTTCAGCCGATGATATCAGTAGCCGGGTGCGGTTTTTTGGCGAAGTAGAAGCCGCGTTGATCACCTCTCCTGACGATGAATTCCGCTTCCACAGCGGTGTGCCAGCTTAGTTCCTTTCTTTGACGCGCGGTGCCCATCGCCGCGCGGTTTAATCCTTCCTGTTTCTGTTAGCAAAATCTGGTGGCTGGAAATAGCTCGCTGCTGCCGTAATAATCAAAACATCGAAGGGGAAATATATCCCTGTAACAGAGACGATTTGGCATAAGGATGGTTAATGAACTGGGCACACGTTTTGTTGGCAGGTTATATAGGGGCGGTGATTGCTATCGTCGTCGGCATGTTTCGCAAAAAAGGCTGGCTGGGCAAGGTCTCTGGCGCGGTGGTCTTTGTGGTGGCGATTATCGCGTGGAATCTGTTTGATGTGCACTACCTGATCCCACGCGAAAGCCCGGATTATGGTCTGACGGATGCGCAGAAATTTGAAAACGCGATGCTGTCCATGCCCGTTTATCAGGTGCTTAAGGAGCAGGAGCCAGCGCTGTGGCAGAACATCCTCACCCAGGCAACGCAGCTGAAAGAGGCGGGGAAAAGCGAGCAACAGATTATCGACGCTATTCAGCCGCAGATCCTGCAGGTACAGATGGCGCGTTTGCAGCAGGCGCCTGATGCCAACGTGATCGAGTATATGAAGATTAATCTCGAGCAGATTGCCGCAGTGGCAAAAGTGGGCAATGACGAATGTTTTCGCTTTTTGTTCCCGGCAGTGAAAGGCGGGATTAACCCGGTGCGTATTATTCCGCGCGAGCTCATGAACCGTCGTATGGCCAGCGACATGAGTATGATGCACGCGGCCTATGGCCCGAACAAACATACGGTTACGGCGGAAGAAAAACAGTTGGCGCTTCAGGATCTGCAATCCATCAGTCCGGGGCTGGTACAGCGTTTTGGACCGGATATCCAAATCATGGCCGATCCGAGTAAAGGCGTGGGCAAAGAGAAAGTCGCCTGTGAAATGGTGCAAGATTTATGGTCACAGGTGCTGAAGCTGCCAACCGCTCGCGCGGCTGGCGTTATTCGACTGATGCTCTCAGCCGAGATGCAGTAACGCGGTTAAAGCCTCTCGGCGTAAGGTCAGAGGGGCTTTAACATTCGCACTTCACAATCTACGTGCCCGGTACAGCCCAGCGCTTCGCTGATATGCTCAAAGCCTAAATGCTCATACAGGCGAATTGCCTCAGTCAGAAAAGCCGTGGTCTCAAGATAGCACTGCTTAAAACCTTGCTCACGGGCATGTTCAAACGCCATCAGCGCCAGTTTTTTCGCCAGCCCCTGACCGCGCGCGCTCGACAGGAAGTACATCTTTTGCAGCTCGCAAATGTCTGGTTCACTACATCCTAACGGTGCAACACCGCCGCCGCCCACGACTTCACCGTTTTGCTCAACCACCCAGTAGGCCGCGCCCGGCTGGCTGTAAACCTGGAACAATTCGTCCAGATTAGGGTCGGCAACGGTGTAGCCTTTATCGGCGGTCAGGCCGTATTCGGCGGAAACCTGGCGGATAACGCGGGCAATTGCGGCGTTATCATCGGCAGAAATTCGGCGCAGCGTTGCCGCGACGGAGGTAATGGCACTCATAGCGAACTCATGACATAAAAGTGAGACATATGCAGTTAATACCACTGCGGTGAGGGGAAGCGCAAGCGAGGATAATTCAATAAAAAGCCTCTGAGCATATGCGTCAGAGGCTTTTATTGTCTGCGGCGTCGGATGCGCTACGCTTATCCGACCTACGTTGACGGTGCCCGTAGGCCGGATAAGCGCAAGCGCGATCCGGCAAACGTACAGGCACGATGATTACAGCGCGGCGATGACCGCCTGCTGTTCAATCAGCTTCGCTTTGGCTTCTGCGTAACCGTCCAGCTTCTCACGCTCTTTGGCGATGACCGCTTCCGGTGCGCGGGCAACGAAACCTTCGTTGGAGAGCTTGCCTTCGATACGGGCAATCTCACCTTCGATTTTAGCCACTTCTTTCGCCAGACGCGCCAGCTCATCTTCTTTGTTGATGAGGCCAGCCATCGGGATCAGCAGCTCGGCGCCGTCGATGATTTTGGTCACGGAGACCGGACCTTTGTCATCGGCAGGTAGCACGGTGATGCTTTCCAGACGCGCCAGGTTCAGCAGGAAGCTCTTGTTGTCGTTGACCCGACGCATCGCATCCGCGCTGCAACCACGCAGCAGCAGCTCCAGCGGTTTGCCCGGGGCGATGTTCATTTCCGCACGAATATTACGTACGGCAACGATCGCCTGCTTCAGCCATTCGGTATCGGCCAACGCCGCTTCGTCTACCTGAGCCGCGTTATATTCCGGGAACGGCTGCAGCATGATGGTGTCGGCGGTAATGCCGCAGATAACCTTCACGCGCTGCCAGATGGTTTCGGTAATGAACGGGATGATCGGATGCGCCAGGCGCAGCAGACCTTCCAGCACGGTCACCAGCGTATTGCGGGTGCCGCGCAGTTCAGCATCAGTTCCTCCGGTCATTACCGGCTTGGTCAGCTCCAGATACCAGTCGCAGAACTGGTTCCAGGTGAACTCGTACAGAATGCCCGCGGCGATATCGAAGCGGAAGTTATCCAGCGCTTCGCGGTACGCTTTGATGGTCTGGTTGAATTCAGCCAGGATCCAGCGGTCTGCCAGAGACAGGGTCATTTCGCCGCCGTTGAAACCGCAATCCTGATCTTCGGTGTTCATCAGCACGAAGCGGCTGGCGTTCCACAGCTTGTTACAGAAGTTACGGTAACCTTCCAGACGCTTCATATCCCAGTTGATGTCGCGGCCAGTAGAGGCCAGCGCCGCCAGGGTGAAACGCAGGGCGTCGGTGCCGTGCGGCTCGATGCCGTTCGGGAACTGCTTCTCGGTACGTTTGGCGATCTTCTCGGCCAGCTGCGGCTGCATCATGTTGCCGGTACGTTTTTCCAGCAGCTCCGGCAGTGAGATACCGTCGACCATATCCAGCGGGTCAATTACGTTGCCCTTGGATTTGGACATCTTCTGGCCTTCGTCGTCGCGAATCAGACCGGTCATGTAGACGGTATGGAACGGAACCTGCGGCTTGCCGTTTTCATCTTTGATGAAGTGCATGGTCATCATGATCATGCGGGCAATCCAGAAGAAGATGATGTCGAAGCCGGAGACCATCACGCTGGTTGGGTGGAACTGACGCAGCGCGTCGGTGTTTTCCGGCCAGCCCAGGGTAGAGAAGGTCCACAGCGCGGAGGAGAACCAGGTATCCAGAACGTCTTCGTCCTGACGCAGCGCAACGTCGGCGCCGAGGTTGTTTTCCTGACGCACTTCGTCTTCGGTACGGCCAACATATACGTTGCCGTCGTTGTCATACCATGCCGGGATACGGTGACCCCACCACAGCTGACGGGAAATACACCAGTCCTGAATATCGCGCATCCAGGAGAAGTACATGTTTTCGTACTGCTTCGGTACGAACTGAATGTCGCCGTTTTCAACCGCTTCAACCGCCGGTTTTGCCAGCACGTCGGCACGCACGTACCACTGGTCGGTCAGCATCGGTTCGATAACCACGCCGCCACGGTCGCCGTAAGGAACGGTCAGATCGTGAGGTTTGATCTCTTCCAGCAGGCCCATCGCATCAATGGCAGCGACGATCGCTTTACGCGCGGCAAAGCGTTCCAGCTTCTGGAACTCAGCCGGGATTGCGTTGGAGTAAACGTCGGACTCTTCACCTTTGGTGTCGTACACTTCCGCGGTTTCACGGATGTCACCGTCAAAGGTCAGAATGTTGATCATTGGCAGGGCGTGACGTTTCCCGACTTCGTAGTCGTTAAAGTCGTGTGCCGGGGTGATCTTCACGCAGCCGGTGCCTTTTTCCATATCGGCGTGTTCGTCGCCGACGATCGGAATACGGCGGTCAACCAGCGGCAGAATAACGAATTTGCCGATCAGATCTTTATAGCGCGGATCTTCCGGGTTCACGGCCACGCCGGTGTCGCCCAGAATGGTTTCCGGACGGGTGGTCGCCACGACCAGGTAATCTTTACCGTCTGCGGTTTTCGCGCCGTCGGCCAGCGGATAGCGGATATGCCACATGGAGCCTTTAGACTCGCGGTTTTCCACTTCCAGGTCAGAAATAGCGGTGCGCAGTTTCGGGTCCCAGTTTACCAGGCGCTTGCCACGGTAAATCAGGTCTTCTTTGTACAGGCGAACAAAGACTTCTTTCACGGCATTGGAAAGACCTTCGTCCATAGTGAAACGCTCGCGCTCCCAGTCAACGGAGTTGCCGAGACGGCGCATCTGGCGGGTAATGGTGCCGCCGGATTCCGCTTTCCACTGCCAAATTTTATCGATAAACGCTTCGCGACCGTAGTCATGACGGGTTTTACCTTCTTCAGCGGCAATCTTACGCTCAACCACCATCTGGGTAGCGATACCCGCGTGGTCGGTACCAGCCTGCCACAGGGTGTTTTTACCCTGCATGCGCTGGTAGCGAATCATGGTATCCATGATGGTTTGCTGGAAAGCATGACCCATATGCAAACTGCCGGTGACGTTCGGCGGCGGGATCATGATGCAGAAGGACTCTTTGCTTTCATCGCCGTTAGGTTTGAAATAGCCCTGCTTTTCCCAGTGCTCGTAAAGCGGCTGTTCGATATCTTGTGGGTTGTATGTCTTTTCCATTATTTCCAGGTTGCCGTATTCAGGTTAAAACCAGCCACGCGGTAAGCTTTGTAGCGATCGCGTGCCGATTGTTTCAAAGAATCTTCGTAAGGAACGAAGTCTATCACTTCTGTGAAAGCGGTGGCAAAATCTGCAAAGCCAACGCGCAAACTGATGAGCAGGTCGCGCGGGCTGCTATTGCGTTTCTCCGGCCAGGCAATCTCTACCGGCGCGCCGCCTCTGGGGCCTTCGCCCGCCAGATTATGCGGAACAAAGCTTTCTGCCGGTCTTGCCCACAGGGCTTCATCCAGTCGAAGAGCCTGCTTTTCGTTTTCACAGGCGATAAGCACGCGCTTGCCAGCCCGCCAACGTTCTGCGGCAATTTCACACACCAGTTGCTCGACGGCGCTTAAACCATCTTGTTGTGTGTCGTTGTCCAGAAGATAGAACGTCGCATTCTTCATATATGGGGCTTCTTGTGGTGGATTTAAATGCAAAGCCGGGTGGCGCTACGCTTACCCGGCCTACGGTTGAGTGACGTTGTAGGCCGGGTAAGGCGAAGCCGCCACCCGGCGTTTTACATCACTCTTCGCCGTTAAAACCCGCGCGATTGAGCAGGAACTGCGACAGTAACGCGACCGGACGACCGGTTGCGCCTTTGGCTTTCCCGGAACGCCATGCGGTACCAGCGATATCCAGGTGCGCCCAGTTGTACTTACGGGTAAAGCGTGACAGGAAGCAGCCCGCGGTAATGGCGCCGCCAGGACGTCCGCCGATGTTCGCCATATCCGCAAAGTTAGACTCTAACTGCTCCTGGTATTCATCACCCAGCGGCAAACGCCACGCGCGATCGCCAGCCTGCTCGGACGCACCGATCAGCTCATGCGCCAGCGGGTTGTGGTTCGACATCAGGCCGGTGATATGATGGCCAAGAGCAATCACGCACGCGCCGGTCAGGGTCGCAACGTCAATCACCGCCTCCGGCTCAAAGCGCTCGACGTAGGTTAACACGTCGCACAGCACCAGACGTCCTTCGGCGTCGGTATTGAGCACTTCAACGGTCTGACCAGACATAGTGGTCAGCACGTCGCCTGGGCGATACGCGCGGCCACCCGGCATATTTTCGCAGCCCGCTAGTACGCCGACGACGTTGATGGGCAGTTGAAGCTCGGCCACCATGCGCATCACGCCGTACACTGCCGCCGCGCCGCACATGTCGTACTTCATCTCATCCATGCCTTCGGCTGGTTTGATGGAGATACCGCCGGAGTCGAAGGTTAACCCTTTACCGACCAGCACAATCGGACGCGCGTCTTCGGACGGATTGCCTTTGTACTCGATGACTGACATCAGCGACTCGTTCTGCGAACCGTGACCGACGGCGAGATAAGAGTGCATACCCAGCTCTTTCATCTGCTGCTCACCGATCACGCGGGTCACCACATTTTTGCTGTAGCTGTCTGCCAGCTGACGCGCCTGAGAGGCCAGATAAGCTGCGTTACAAATATTTGGCGGCATGTTGCCGAGATCTTTCGCCGCTTTAATGCCAGCGGCGATTGCCAGACCGTGTTGGATCGCACGCTCACCGCTGGTCAGCTCGCGGCGGGTCGGCACGTTGAAGACCATTTTACGCAGCGGGCGACGCGGCTCGCTTTTGTTGGTCTTCAACTGGTCAAAGCTGTACAGCGTTTCCTGTGCCGTCTCAACGGCCTGGCGCACTTTCCAGTAGTTATTGCGCCCTTTGACGTGCAGCTCAGTCAGAAAGCAGACGGCTTCCATTGAGCCAGTATCATTCAGCGTATTGATGGTTTTCTGAATGACCTGCTTGTACTGGCGCTCATCAAGTTCGCGCTCTTTGCCACAACCAATAAGGAGAATTCGCTCAGACAGAACGTTAGGAACATGGTGCAGCAACAGGGTTTGACCCGGTTTGCCTTCCAGTTCGCCACGACGCAGCAGTGCGCTGATGTACCCGTCGCTGATCTTGTCGAGCTGCTCTGCAATCGGAGAGAGGCGGCGTGGTTCAAAGACACCCACGACGATGCACGCACTCCGCTGTTTCTCCGGGCTACCGCTTTTTACACTGAACTCCATGCACTACGCTCCTGAATCTTAAAGACAACGGCGGTGGCTACGGATAGAATTGCAAGCTTTCGTAACTCATACCCGCTGTTGCGGTGACTTCGTGTTAATCTTAACGTTATTACGGCATTGGCACGTCAGAACAATTTCTGAGAGGTGGATCCGTTGAGTATAATGATCTTAGCGACGATTTCGACGACTCAAGAGAATAAATGACGTTTAAGCCATGAAACAAGCTAAATTCCGGCAAAAGACGGGTTTTTACGGGCGTATTTAAAGTGATAATCATAAGATATCTGGTTCGGGAAACGCTCAAAAGCCAACTTGCGATCCTATTCATCCTGCTTTTGATCTTCTTTTGTCAAAAGTTGGTCAGGATCCTTGGTGCGGCTGTTGACGGTGATATCCCGGCAAATCTGGTGCTCTCGCTGCTGGGGCTGGGCGTGCCAGAAATGGCGCAACTTATCTTGCCCTTAAGCCTGTTCCTCGGGCTGCTGATGACGCTGGGCAAACTGTATACCGAAAGTGAAATTACGGTCATGCATGCCTGTGGGCTGAGCAAGGCTGTGCTTGTTAAAGCGGCGATGGTGCTGGCGTTGTTTACCAGTATTATTGCGGCGGTCAACGTGATGTGGGCCGGACCGTGGTCTTCCAGACATCAGGACGAAGTCCTGGCAGAGGCGAAAGCGAACCCCGGTATGGCGGCGCTTGCTCAGGGGCAATTCCAGCAGGCGACCAACGGCAGTTCGGTGCTGTTTATCGAAAGCGTTGATGGCAGCAACTTCAAAGACGTGTTTCTCGCGCAAATCCGCCCGAAAGGCAACGCTCGTCCTTCGGTCGTCGTAGCCGATTCCGGACATCTTACCCAATTGCGCGATGGCTCTCAGGTTGTGACGCTAAACCAGGGGACGCGCTTTGAAGGTACCGCGCTGCTGCGCGATTTCCGCATTACCGACTTCCAGGATTATCAGGCGATTATCGGCCATCAGGCCGTGGCGCTGGATCCAAACGATACCGAACAGATGACCATGCGTACGCTGCTGGCGACCGACACCGATCGTGCCCGCGCGGAGCTGACCTGGCGTATCACGTTAGTATTCACCGTATTTATGATGGCGCTGATGGTTGTACCGCTGAGCGTGGTAAACCCGCGTCAGGGTCGCGTGCTATCGATGCTGCCAGCAATGCTGCTCTATTTGCTGTTCTTCCTGGTTCAGACATCGCTGAAGTCGAACGGTGGCAAAGGTAAGCTGGATCCGGTGTTCTGGATGTGGGTGGTTAACCTGGCTTATCTGGCGCTGGCGATTGTGCTTAACCTCTGGGATACGGTGCCGATGCGCCGCTTGCGTGCCCGTTTTATGCGTAAAGGAGCGGTATAATGCAGCCTTTTGGTGTACTTGACCGCTATATCGGTAAAACCATTTTCACCACCATCATGATGACGCTGTTCATGCTGGTGTCGCTCTCCGGGATCATCAAGTTCGTTGACCAGCTGAAAAAAGCCGGGCAGGGGAGCTACGATGCGATGGGCGCCGGGCTGTATACCCTGCTCAGTGCGCCGAAAGATATCCAGATCTTCTTCCCGATGGCGGCGCTGCTGGGGGCATTGCTGGGGCTGGGCATGCTGGCCCAGCGCAGTGAACTGGTGGTGATGCAGGCTTCTGGCTTTACCCGTATGCAGGTGGCGTTGTCGGTGATGAAAACCGCGATTCCGCTGGTGCTGCTGACGATGGCCATTGGCGAATGGGTCGCACCGCAGGGTGAACAGATGGCGCGTAACTACCGTGCGCAGCAGATGTACGGCGGCTCGCTGCTCTCTACCCAGCAGGGTTTGTGGGCGAAAGACGGTGACAGCTTTGTCTACATCGAGCGGGTGAAAGGCGAGGCCGAGTTGGGCGGGATTAGCATCTACTCGTTTAACGACAAGCGCCGTCTGCAGTCTGTACGCTACGCTGCGAGCGCGACGTTTGACCCGGAGCAGAAGGTTTGGCGTTTGTCGCAGGTGGATGAATCCAACCTGACCGATCCGAAACAAATCACCGGCTCGCAGACGGTGAGCGGCACCTGGAAAACCAATCTCACGCCCGACAAGCTCGGCGTCGTGGCGTTGGATCCTGACGCGCTGTCGATTAGCGGACTGCATAACTACGTGAAGTACCTGAAGTCGAGCGGCCAGGATGCCGGACGCTACCAGCTCAATATGTGGAGCAAAGTCTTCCAGCCTCTGTCAGTGGCGGTCATGATGCTGATGGCGCTGTCGTTTATCTTTGGTCCGCTGCGTAGCGTCCCGATGGGTGTGCGTGTGGTGACGGGGATTAGCTTCGGTTTTGTGTTCTATGTGCTGGACCAAATCTTTGGCCCGCTGACGCTGGTGTACGGCATTCCGCCGATTATCGGTGCGCTGCTGCCAAGCGCCAGCTTCTTCCTGATAAGCCTGTGGCTGATGCTGCGTAAATCGTAATCATAGTAATCGTAGGCCTGATGGCGTTGCGCTTTTCAGGCCTACTCCGGACCCGTAGGCCGGATAAGGCGTTAAGCCGCCATCCGGCAACGTAATACGGGCTAGCGTTTTCTCCCGCCCATCAAACTCCCCAACATGCCGCGGATTATCTGATTAGTAACCTGTCGTGCCGCGCTTTTCGCCACGCTCTGTACCACGCCATCACGCTTGCCGCCGCGCGGCCCTGTGCTGCCAAATAAAATATCCTTCAATCCACCGAGGATACCGCCATCCACCTCGACCGCTTTACCGTTGGCGGGAGGCGTATTTTGCTGCTCGGTACTGGCCTGCACGCCTTGCTGTAAACGTTCATAGGCGGACTCTCGGTCGATATCTTCTTCATATTTGCCGTACAGCGAAGAGTGATTAATCAGCCCGTTGCGCTCGTCGTCCGTCACCGGTCCCATCCGTGAACACGGCGCAATCACCATCGCCCGTTCAACCACCGACGGGCTGCCTTTGGCGTCCAGAAACGACACCAGCGCCTCGCCGGTTCCCAGCTCCTGAATGGCTTTTTCGGTATCAAATGCCGGGTTGGCGCGCATGGTTTGCGCCGCGGTTTTCACTGCTTTCTGATCTTTCGGCGTGAACGCGCGCAGGGCGTGCTGCACGCGGTTCCCCAACTGACCAAGCACGTTGTCCGGAATATCCGACGGGTTTTGCGAGACGAACCACACGCCGACCCCTTTCGAGCGGATCAGACGGATCACCTGTTCGATTTTATCCAGCAGCACCTGCGGGGCATCGTTGAACAGCAGATGCGCTTCATCAAAGAAGAACACCAGTTTTGGCTTCTCCAGATCGCCCGCTTCCGGCAACTGTTCGTACAGTTCTGAGAGCATCCACAGCAGGCTGGCGGCGTACAGTTTGGGCATCTGGTAGAGCTTCTCGGCGCTGAGGATATTAATCATCCCTTTGCCGCTGGCGTCGGTACGCATCCAGTCTTTGATGTCCAGCATCGGTTCGCCAAAGAAGTGTGCCGCTCCCTGCTGCTCCAGCGACAGCAGTCCGCGCTGGATAGCCCCGACCGAAGCGCTGCTGATATTGCCGTACTGATTCTGGAAGGATTTAGCGTTATCGCCGATGTACTGAGTAATGGCCCGCAGGTCTTTGAAATCGAGCAGCAGCAGGCCCTGGTCATCGGCAATGCGGAAGATAATATCCAGCACGCCGGACTGAACGTCGTTGAGATTCAACAGACGGGCCAGCAGCAGCGGTCCGAGGTCAGATACCGTGGCTCGCACCGGGTGACCCTTTTCGCCGAAGATATCCCACACCGTGACCGGATTACCATGCGGTTGCCAGTCGGTAATGCCGATGTTTTTCAGGCGGGCGAGTAGCTTTTCAGAGGCTTGTCCTTCTTCGGCTACGCCGGTTAAGTCACCTTTCACATCGGCCATAAATACCGGTACGCCAATCTCGGACAACGATTCGGCCAGCTTTTGTAGTGTGACGGTTTTACCGGTCCCGGTCGCGCCGGTAATCAGCCCGTGACGGTTGGCCATGCCTGGCAGTAAAAACAGTTCAGTGTCCGGCGTGCGGGCAATTAGCAGGGGTGCGCTCATTGAGATTTCCTCCATTTATCCTGCCTGGAGTATAGGCAACAGTGACGCACTCTTCACCGCTAAATTGCGGAGATTGTGAGGAGAATTTTACCTGCCTGGAATAGCGGGGAGAATAGCCGGGAAGCTTACGCCACCCGGCAAAGACGATCAGAAGTCGGCTTTCAGCACCACGCGGTAGCGGGCCTTGCCGTCACGCACATGCTGGATTGCTTCGTTAATTTGCGACATCGGGTACAGCTCGGTGGTAGGCGACACCTTGCTGCGCCCGGCAAACTTCATCAGCTTGCGCAGCTCGAATGGCGTCCCGGTCGCCGAACCGGAGATGCTGCGATCCCCGGCAATTAAGGTAAACGCCGGAACTGGCAGCGGCTTCAGCACTGCACCGACGGTATGGAAGTTACCGCCGTAGGCCAGCGCTTCAAAATAGGGCTGCCAGTCGAGATCGACGTTAACCGTGTTAATGATGAGATCGAACTGGCCCGCCAGTGCTTTTAGCGCATCTGGATCGCGGCTGTTGACCACCTTATCCGCCCCCATTGCCAGCACTTCCTGCTCTTTCGCCGGATTGGAACTGAACGCGGTCACTTCGCAACCCATCGCGTGTAACAGCTTAATGGCGATATGCCCCAGGCCGCCGATACCGATCACCCCGACGCGGCTGGTGGCGGTGATATGGTGCATCAGCAGCGGTTTGAACACCGTGATGCCGCCGCACAGTAATGGACCAGCTGCCGCCAGATCGATACTCTCCGGTAGCGGGATCACCCACTGCCAGTCGGCTCGTAGCTTCTCGGCAAAGCCACCGCGATTAAGAATAGTGGGAACGGAACCTTCCAGGCAGTTGATTTGATTACCGCTGATACAGGCGTCGCAATGCCCGCAGCTGCGGGCCGTCCAGCCAATACCGACGCGCTGACCAACCTTCAGACCTTTATCCTGCGCCGCGCTGCCGAGCGCCGCCACGCGACCAATCACCTCATGCCCGGCAACCAGCGGATACTGAGAGAACCCCCATTCGTTGTCGATCATCGACAAATCGGAATGGCAGATACCGCAGTAATCGACCTGGACTTCGACATCTTCCGGCTTAAGCTCGCCCGCATCATATTCATAGAGTTCGAGTTCGCTGCCCGCCGCTTTTGCAGCGTAGCTTTTTATCATCGACATCGTGTTTCCCTCAGTGTGGTGTTGAACTGGAAGTGTAGAGCATGGGGAAACGGGACGCTTCGCAGAAGGGGGGATTAAGAAGCGGGTAAACTGTGATGATGGTTACAGGTAAGAAAGGTAATGCTGAAATTTTCAACACTTAGCGAGCCAGACACACGCTGGCGCTTGCATGGTGGCGCACGACAGGTATAATCCACAACGTTTTCCGCATCCCTTCCGTGCCGGAGTGGCGAAATCGGTAGACGCAGTTGATTCAAAATCAACCGTAGAAATACGTGCCGGTTCGAGTCCGGCCTTCGGCACCAATCACTTAAATTTCTTATAAATCAATGAGTTAGTGTGAAAATTCCGCCTCATTTGCATGTAAGAAATGTCAGTTTCTCATCAAGTACAAAAGCCACTGTGATTGTTAATGGCTTATGGTATGTTATCACGCAGTGGCAAGTAGTTACCAGGCTCAACCTTGTACTGCATACGCCTGTATGCCCCCCTTTGAAGCCGGAAGACGTGCCGCCGTCTCTAAATCCTATACCAAACACTTACAGTGAAGCGCATTTTTTGCCGATGCTCCCACATGCCACACGTCGAGATGACGTTGCAGGGAATAAACAGGTTTTATGGTGGTGTTCGCTACGCTCACGTAGTGTTCTTACGTCCCTGCACACGAAATGCAGGCTCTGCCAGCGGTTCGGCCTCGCTCCTTCGGGTACATGGTCATCCTGATAAACTTCACTGTCTGACATACCCTGATGTTGTCGCCTAACGGCTCCGCGCGTTGTCTTACCACCAACGGGCTTATTGGCTGCTATTCCCTTAATTTAAGTATGGTACTATGTAGGGAAAATCTTAAAAGAAGGGTGGTTTATGAGCTGGTCTTCGTTGGTTAGGATAACCATTGGTACATTTCTATTAGCTGGGTTGTCGTTCTCTACATACGCGAAGAACTGCAAGAAAGGTATACCATGCGGTAATTCGTGCATTGCGGTTGGAAAAACGTGCAGGATTGGATCAAGTACCTCTTCTGCGTATAAAAATTATTCTTACTCTTACCCATCATCTTCTCTTCATAGTTCAATCCCTAACTCCTCTTCACATTCCCCTTCAGCGAAGGTTGAGGGAAAAAACACAGCTTCAACTGCGAAAACCTATCTCTGTCAGTACGCTATTGCAGCAGTACAGAATGGTAGAATAGGTGCTTTACGTGTGCTGGGTAGTGCAGAGGTAACGTTGTATGTCGATAGCTTCAAAGCTAACCGTTTAAACGGTACATACCTGCTCTCACCAAAGCTGAAAACTAACGGTAAGTTGATGATGGCAGATGATAAAAGCAAAGTGTATGCCTATGATTCGTCGCTGATGAACTTTGCAATTAGTGACCGCATCGCAAGAAGCACTGAGCAATGGGATAATTGTAAACTGGTTCACAATTAATAAACTCAATTCGTGGGGATGGAATGAAAAAATTACTAATGGCTTTCGTGATTCTAACTTTACCTCTGCTCTCATTCGCTAAGGGTATTGGTTATGGAAATACTAAATGGGACATGAATCCGTCAGAAGTTGTTGCGGCTCAGGGCAATGGCGCACATTTGATCTCACCAGAGAAGTATAAAGATAATTTTGGGAAAGTGCGGATTGATAATGTATCGATCGGTAGCGGTCTTTATACTGTCACATTCCTTTTTAATAGCGCAGATCGTCTTGTACAAACGAATGTAGCCAGTAATGAGAAAAAAAATGAAGGTATCGCTGCGAGTCAATTTGGCACATTGAGTCAATTGTTAACTCAGAAGTATGGGAAACCTGAGTTTTCAGATTCAGATAAAGCAACCTGGAAACTTCCTGAAACTACGGTTGAGTTAAGTAAGATGGTCATTTCTGGGATCATGGCCCAAACAGTTGTTCGTTACATTCCAAACAGTAGGGTGGCAAGCGATACTTCTAATCTTTAAGCCCTTACGCAACGAACGCACCTAACACCATAAATACAAAGGGGGCATCACGCCCCCTCGTATCATTCCTGTAAAGCCCGTAGCCACATCATAAGCAAATGAAGCTGGCTTCCAGTCATTGCTGGTACTTTAACCGCTTGACCTCGTTCTGCGTTGCACAGCGCGAGCGCTAACGCCATAATGCTGCTGTTCTGCATTTCCTTCTCTCCGTTGGGAATGTTGAATACGGCGGGGGCTGGCTTCTTGGTGGTTGGCGGCCCCTGCCACTTGCTGATCAACTGCTCTTCTAAGGTTTGTTGGTAACAGGTGACGCTGTATCGTCGTCCCTGCAAACTTCACTACCTGCGTATAAACGCACACCGTAGCACCACACCAGATAAAGCTGGTGATTAGCTCTTCTTCCTTTTTCAATACTCATCTCCGAGAATTGCACCTAAGAAAAATTCTGTTTGCTCTTCACTGCCTTTGATGCTGTAACACTCGATAGCCTTTCTCACCTCGCTTTCGTCCGTATAACCAGCCAGCCATTCTATCAGGCTTTCTAAATACTCCTCCGCTCTGTTCCAGTCGTGATCCTCTGGTAGCTCCTTGCTTGAATCAGCCATGAAACAGGCTTCAACGTGATCGTAATGAAACAGCAGGGTAAGAATACTTTCTTGTTGCCATTGTTCAGGCGTTTTCAATCCGTAACTGTTAGTCATTTGATACTCCCCCATTTACGATCCTCGTTTGGTGTTGCTTGTTGAATTGCCTCTTTCAACACATGTTCAAAGTTCACGCCGTGCTCCTGGCTTCTCTGCCACATGTCCAAAAATGCTACGGCGAATTTCAATTCTTCTTCGCTCTCAATAGGGCTGAAAGCGGTTGTGTGTTCGTTCATCTCTATAATCTCCATACTCATTACTCCTCTTCAAAGGTCATTGTGTAGCGGCATGTGCGAGGGCAGGCAATAGCGCCAGCGTGAGCACAATTAAGCCTTTCATGTTGATCACCATTCTAAAGAAAACTCGTCTGTTAAATCGTCCTGCACATCCTGACCATACCCGATGTAATACATCGTTGACCGTGGATCTGTCTGTCCCAGGAAATGGGCGATCTGTTCAATCGGCACCCCATTCTCGAATAAAATTCGGCCCCGACTTTTTCGGGGTGTATGGCATCCCACGTTAGAGAATCCCGCTCTACGGCCCATCTTGCCGAACTCGGCAAACACCGTGTTACGTGTAACGGGGTTTCCTCTACTGCGTAATGTGGCAGCACTGAAAATGTAATCTGTAGCTACAGGCATCTTAGCTTGTTCTGCCTTGCGTTCTGCCACCACTGACAACATGGACGCTGTAACTTTTGGCCTTACCACGTTCCCCGTTTTTTCCTGCTTCACCTTGAGGTGAGATTGCCCTTCTACATCCTCATACTTGAGCTTGAGCACGTCAGAGATACGTAACCCGCTCTCATACATAAACACCCACAAGCAATAGAACAGGTTGCTTCTGGCGTTGCGCTGTAGCTCTGCTGCCACTGCCTTAACATCGTCTGCACTCTTTAGCGCCTGGCTAATACCTTTCATCTTTACCCCTCCTCATGTTCGTTTCGTTGAAATTATCATTGATCAGAAATTGATCATTTTCAATAAGTTGTACGATACGTAAATTTAAGAAGAGCACAAAATGATCAAAATGTGTGCGCGGTTGCCTGACCTATCGAACACCGTCCGAGGCACTTCCCCAATTCCAGGCGCAGATTTTGGCAAATATCAGTAAGTGATTGAAAAATAGATGAAAATAAATTTAATCTCATAGTTCATGAAACGGTGGGTATGTCAAGAAATTTATTTTCGATGGTGGGGTGTTACTCCTGTTTGCACGGTGAAGTGATGGAAAAGTGTACTGAATTATTTAAATCAATTAGTTACAGAATACACTTTACTAAAGTGTATCGAATCGGGTGAGATTTGCACGGTAAATGAGAGGTTTTCTCATTTGTGGCGATGGGATTTGAGTTGATGAGAATTGTTCTCAAAAATGGCGGTTTTGGCATAAAAATAAACCGATGCTTCATTTTTAGAGAAAGTCGTTAAGCAGGACGGGTATACATCAAAGTGATGATTGTTACGACGATCAGCTACGAGCCGCATGGCGCAAGACTTTCGCACAAGTGAGTGATAGTTTCAATTGTTACTATCCTGATAACTATGGCAACTTTAACCCTGTAACAACGGCAATCTTTACCTGCCATTTACCAGCGGATTACATGCCAGTTTGATGGGAATTACACTAGGGTTGTTGCATGGGATAAATCGGAGTGAGCAGGGCGACGATTTACCGTTGGGTAAAGTGAGAAATGAGCCCCCTACAGAAATCTGTTACCCTTTAGACTTTCTATGCACCAGTACCCCTACAAAATACTGTGACCCTACCCCCACAGAAAACTGTTAGACACCCCCACAGAATTTTGGGGGAGGGGGTAACAGAATTCTGTTAGCTATTAGATCACTTATTAAATTACTTTATTAGATCAGAACTTATTATCTTTTTACGCTGTCCCTGGTCGGTACTCTACGGGAAATCTCACCTACGCCACCCTTGACGGGCTGACGGTTCGACCCCGTACCGCTCAGGAACAAGCACAAGCGTAACTCTGTACCTTCTTGACTCGTGCAAACTCCGTTTCTGACGAACGTCAGGCGCGAATGAATTTATGCCGTAGGCAAAGTACCGTTGCGCTGCGCGCGGAATAGTCGTGTGCTTCGCCAGTGGCTAAAGTTCACTTACCCTCGTACCTCGTGCAAGTTCACTAAGCCTCAATCCAATACCAACACCTACCATCCTGATAACTACCGTTATCCCTCTGTAGTTGTGCTATTGGTTTCGGGAGTAAGTGCCAGAGGTGCGCCCGTATGCCGTTAGGCTTCACAGGAGCCTCATAGAGCGCTTTAAACAGGTAGGGGAATACAGATGTAGCGCATGTGTATGCAAACCTTGTGTGGCTCGATACAGCGCGTTTCATGTTGATTGGTAGAGGTTGATCACAATTGAGAGGTGTGCTATGATCTTAAATGGGATAAATTTGCCTGAATCTATTGACATTTGAATCATTTCATGATAGAGTAACTAAGTAGGGTGTGGAAAGCATTCATCCTGTCATCTTTAAAGGCATCCTGCCTAACCACAAAATCCAAAATCCACCGCACTATCAGGCAACGTTAATAACGTTCTCCCTGGATGGTGTTTCCGTGTATCTCACGCAAGGAGAACCCACATTAAGTATTTTAATCCAGAGCTTGTCTTCGAGGCTTTAAAAGCCGGAAGCCAAACACGTAAGGCAATTAACAGCCAGCGAGCAGCAGCAAAGCGTCAAGGTTATTTCGAACACGCTGAACGATTACGCAAAGGAATCGAACTTTACGATCAGTGGAAAGCTGAACAGGCTGAAACCACTACCAACAATTAAGCCAGAAGGAGAAAACCACATGAGCGACATTATAAATTCGAAGAAAGAACCGCGCACTTGCTTACACATTCCTGATGATACGTTCCAGGCCTTATTTAAGGAGGCGAGAAATCAAAGAGTGACAGTTACAGAATACATCCTCAATGTTCTGAATAAAGAGGCAACCAATCTTAACAAGGGCAAGTGATCCCATTATCACCATAGTAGCGCCGTGAGCGCGATTACAATTAAGGAAAAATTTGAATGATAACGAAAGATGAACAATTTGTTATGGTTCCAATGTGGATTCTGAAAATAAGCCACGTCAACGGACATAAATTTACCGACAGTGCTAAAAATCTTTATTGCTATCTCAAAGGGTTTGACCGCGCATTTCCATCTTATGCAAAAATAGGTGATGTATTTGGTATTAAGCCCAGAGCCGCAGAGGAACGAGTTAAGAAACTGATTGAAATGGGATTGATTATTAAAGATCTGCGCCCTGGGACTTCTAACCTTTATCAAGTATTAGAAATTCCACGAGAAGAATCTCCAGAAATACAGCCTACTCCCCTTGAAGTGCATGAAAGTGCTCCAGCACCTACGCCAGCCCCTGAACCAATAAAGACCGCAGAGGAAAAGCCGGATGATGATGTGATTATTGATTCAGTGTGCGAACTGCTGTCAAAGCCTGATAGTTTACGACAGCAAAACAGGGGAGATACATTTATAAATTATGCTCGTCGTGTAATGCAAAGTAACCATAAGAAACTACCTTCCAGATTCGAAGAAGAGTTAGAGATGAGATTTGAAAATCGTTATCCACACTTTCATGAACGATTCGGAACACCATTTTAACCAAGAGGAACAATGAACAAACTATACCTATTGAACGAAGCAACACATCATCAAATCGAATGCAACACCGTTTGCCAACGTCTTTATAATCACCTTGCATCTCTCAAACGTGAAAGCGGAGCAATAAAAGCCACCGTGAAACACATTGCTGATGGTGTCGGTATAAGTGAAAGTGGGGCGCGGTATTGGATGTTATTAATGCACGATGCAGCCGTTATAACTATGGAACGTCACGGCAAGTATTACGACATTACCGTTAATGATGCGGTGAGTTTTATTACTACACCCCACTGATAAGCAACACTAACACACAATCGGGAAACTTTTTATGATCGTCGCTATCTATTGGCTATTTGCATTTTACGCAGTATGGACATTAACGAGAAAACACGGAAGTTTCCCTTTAAGAGGAATTAATGGGAAAAAGAAAACGTAACGTAGTTACAAAGCTTGAACGAAACGCACAATCATTATTACGAACATCTGATTTTCAAAATCTCTCTCGCCTTTCGAAGGAACAGAATTGTCTTCCTGGTGAATGGCAAACTGAAACAATCGAAGAGAATAGCCCTGCAATGTCTCCAGATGAGATGGGCGCATTACAGGACATTCTCAATAGCTGCCCTTCTGCATTCTGGAAACCCAGGAAGATGAAATTCTTCAACGTAGATTCTTCGAATCTCCACAAATGGCAAATTCTTAATTTCTCCTCCTACGAACATTATTGCGGCTGGCTTTCGGTAAATCACCTTAACAATTTAACCCGCGATTTTGACACCCTATTTGATACTAAGGAACATTATGACTAATAAGACTATGGACACCATAAACACCCTACTTAATTCTTTCCACGAGAATTGGCACCAACCTATTCTTGAACTGGTTAATGCAGCGTGGCGTGACAGAACGCCAGAAGCGCTGTTATGCGCGTCTAAACAGACAGAGCAGGGGATAGACGCGCTGGAGCAGTTAGAACGCGCCATAGCGCTTCTGATGCGCTCTCAAAATAGTACGGTTACAGAACATGAGGTTTGGAAAGTGATCGATGAGTGGACGGAACTTGCATGTTCTCTAAAGTATGTCTCACAGGAACTTTCCGAGCTTTCCATAGAGATCGCCGAAGAATACGCCATAACATAAAAGTTACGAAATGTCTTGACATGTTGTGCTATTTGTGTCATAATAAGTTACAGGAATAGTATTCGAATCACTTCCCCCCTCCTGAATGCCGTTTCCCATAGGCGGCGCTCTCTTCAATGTCTTTCCGTAAAGAATAGGGTTATGTTCTTTAGCTACGGTTATTTCTTCTTTGTCGTTCCGAAGGTAATGCACGGTCACATTATTATTGTGTTGTAATGGTGTGAGCAATCACCGTGCATCTCCTTTCTTTACGGAAAAGCATTGTGCTTTTTACATCTCAAGCCCCGTTAGGGTTTGCGGTGGTCAGACTTAACTACCATGAATTGTGAGAGGTTCAGGAATTACGTTAAGGCTGGCAAATCTTCTATTAATTACACTCCCGAAAGTGTCAGCTAATAGATAATGAAATCAAGATCTGTTATTGCCAGCGTGAAGGGCTTCACGTTTAACAGATGCAAAGTACCCCCGATCTTTTTAAATCTCCTAAGGTAATAAAACGGGGGTCTTTTTATTAGATTGTATTCTTAACTTCATTTCTCCTGAAAAATGACGTTAATAATGCTTTCTTTAGCAAGGGGCATTCTCTCCAGGGGCTTAACCGCCCCTTCTTACTGTTACACCTTACGTGTAACAAATAAGTTAATACAACGCGAAGGAACAACAACAATGTTCTTATTAAATAATCGCGACCGAATCCTAAAATACAAAGATGAAGTGATTTTGTGTAACCATGAATTAATAGCTAAAGTGGCTGAAATGGCAGGATGCACTGTAGAAGAAATTGAAAAAGCTGTTGAACAGTATTTCCCTTCTGAAAACACCAATCCAAATAAATTAAGTATTCAGGAACGGATCGCCAATAAAGTAAAAAAGGAATCAACCAAACAATGATTATCACCCTATCAGACGTTTTTCCGGTTCGTAAAAGCTACACAGACATTGTGAGTGCTGCGACCGACAATTTTGCAGCAGTAGACAGTAAAGTGTTCGCTTCTCTTCCTGCTGATGTGCAGTGCGGCGATGTTTTAGACGCCTCCGGCGCTCTCTATACATCTGGGAACGTGGCTTATGTCTGCGTGTCCGACTTCGTTACAGCAGGTAGTAATAAGCCTGTGAACGTCCTACGCGCTCCCAACGTTGGATCATACGTTGCCCTCAAGAGCGACAATCTCAACGCAGCTAACCACGCAGCAGCGATCAGCGCATTACAGGCGCAAGGCTTCGCCACTCGTGAATTTTTCACCTCTTAAGCAAGGAAGATAAATAATGATTATTGGAAACGAGCGTATCGACCTTTCCCCATTATTCCAGCTAACCAGCACCCGCAATTTTTTACTGTCGTCACTAAACATTTTTGATGGCGACGGAGTTACATCTCATAAGGTGAGTGTGTCCCGTCTGCTGGAAGATAACACTAGCCTTTATAATCAGCCTACTGCAAGGTTCTCCAACGAACATAACGTAACATCCCGTCAAAGCGGTAAAGAATGGCTGATCGAGCTTCCGTATTTCCTCCGTGAGGATCTTATTGTCCCGGCAGACATTCAGGGCAAGCGTAAGCCTGGAAGCGACATTCAAGAAACCGTGACTGACATTTACAGCGATTACATGAATAAACACGCTATAGCGTTTATGCGCACTCGTGAAAGCTATCTTGCACGATCTCTCTTCTCTGGTCAGGTGTATACGCCTAAGACAGACGATCTGTTAATCGACTTTGGCGACCTGTTCGGCGTAGCGCCAATGAACACCACGCTTGATCTGTCTGCTACAGACAGCAGCACCCTACGTGCGATTGATGACATGGTGAGTCAAATTACCGAAGCGGCACAAAGCCAGGCGTCGGCAGTGGAGCGAATTATTGTTTTTGCTAAAGGCTCATTCTATAGCGATCTGCGTTTCAGCCCTGCAATGGAAGCGGCTTTCCGCTATGTCAGCCCACTGGACGAAGGGAACGTAGTATTCCAGCGTCGTGACCTCCTGCCAGGCGTGAGCACTTTTAGCATTCCAGGAACCAACGTTGATGTAATCAAAGTAACTGATCCGCTGTTACTTGCACAAATGGGTGATTCTGACGCTATCGCTATCGCGAAATTCCAAGATGGATCAGGTATTTACCAGAACATTTACGGCGCGGCTTCGTCAACGTTCGAACTCCTTAATGCAGCACCTGCGGAAGTGTATAGTTGGAGCTTCGAAAGCGAGCGCGGAAACGCGATTAATGTGATCTCGGAAAATTCGGCGTTGCCTGTGAATCACGGATTGGGCTTCTCCGTTCACATTAAAGCCTCAGAATAATGAGCGATAGACGTTAGCTCTTCACGTCTGAAAATTACAGAAGAGCTTTTAATCAGGGGCGTAGGGAACTGGAACACGCAAAGCAAATGCGCCAGCCCTTGCCCCTTTTTTTATTTCCAGAATAAGAGGAAAGATGAAATTGGAAATTATCCTAAAGAGTCGAGGCTTGCATTTACAACTTAATGATACAAGCGCAGAGCAAATACTCAATTTAGCAGCCGTATCGAGAGCACTTGATGTTAGTCATTCACACTTGCGACAACTTATTTTCAGAGGAATGAGTGTATCAGATGCACTTAATTATCTTGTGAACGAAAAGAAAGGTGGTGAATAATGTCTGATGGTGGATTATCGATCAACGTTGCTTCTATTAAGACAACCGTTTCTTTTGTGGTCGATAAACAAAGTATTGCGCAAGCCCGTAAAGCTGGCGATGACCTGAAAAAATACTTTGAGAAAATCGCAGATCCTAAGATTCGTTTTCAGGCTCAAAAGAAAAACAGACAGAAAGCCCGTAAACAAGCCGATGATGCGAAGTTTAATAGCTCTCCTAAGAATACGGCTGAAATGAAAGCGCAGCGTACAGCAGAGAAGCAGAAAGCGAGAGATGAAAAAGCACGCTTAAAGGATCAGGCGCAGCTACAGAAACGGCAGGAAACAGCCGAGCTAAAATTTCGTCATGCAGGGCTACAAGTTTCAGGAATTAAAGGTAAATACGGGCTTGATCCTAAGTCTCAGTATGAAGCGTTACGTTTCATACGTCAGCAAACAGAGGAATTTGCCAAAGGCAATCTGACCAGCGCCCGTATGAACGCCTCTATTCGTGAGCGTGTAACCCTGTTACGCAGAGAAGCCGCACAGCAAGCGAAGGTGACACAGGCACAGCGTACCCAGTATGCCGCAGCAGCCACTAAGCTAAAGGCTCAGAAGGGCGGGAATGCTCCTATCGTCGGTGGTGGAGTGTTAGGAAGTCTTGCGTTAACGGCTGGCTCCCTCGGAGTGGGGCAGCGAATTGTTGACAAAGGGAATGAAAATCTTGAGCTTGTCCGTATGTCGGAACGCACGAAGTTGAATCCCAACGCTGTTAAGGCGATAGTCACTTGGGGACAGCAACACGGTGTTGATTCCGCATCTGTGGACAAAGTAACGGATGGCTTCGGTAAAGATACCCGCGAGAGAATCAGCGAAACGGTATTAAACAGCCAGTTCAAAGGCGGTAAATGGTCTGGTGGAAATAGCGCTGTTGACGAAGTGTTAAATAAGTTTGGTTGGAACAAATCGCAGCTATCACAGTATGAAGATGATCCGCTTGATTACTTACAAGCAATAGTCAATGAAGGCCAGCGTCGTGGCATGAAAGACGGTGAGATCGGGCATCTTCTCGAAAATACTTTTGATGATGGGATGCACTACCTCGATCTTTTCAAAAATAACGGTGAACAATTTATTTCGACTCTGAAAAATCTGGTTGATTCCGGTCAGACGCTGAACGACGAGCAGATCAAACAAGCCTACGCTTACGGCGATCTGTCCGTTGCAATGGGTAATCTGATGAATGGTGTTGATAACAGTCTATTCACTGGCTTTATGTCCAGTTTCGCCGATGGAGGCAATGAGCTTGTTAAAAACACTCAAGTTATCACTGAATCGGCTGGAATGCTTGGAGAGGGCTTAGGCAATCTTTCTAAAGAAATCACAGGGTTTGTGGGAGAGATTTCCGGCGTTATCTCCGATCTGAATGCAGGGCTTCGCTCTCGTTTCCCTCAGTGGTTCACTGATAGTGATAAGCCAGCGGCCCAGGCCCTCTACGATGGTGCTGTGGGTGGTTCTGCGAATGCTACAGCGGATTGGATTCAGGATAAGACGGGCTTTGATACCCGCTCAGTGGGGCCAGCGATCATGGATTGGTTGGGCGTTGGTGGTGGTAATACCGGATCAGCGGCTAATCAATACAGTCTATCTGGTGATTCTCTGCGTGATAGTGCTATGTCTCTTGGTGGTGGTACGCCAGCGTACACGGTGAATCCTACATTCAATCTAAATCTTGAGGCATCCGTACCGCTCACTATCGCCAGCGATTCGAGCAGACTTGCGGATTATGTCGATTTCACGGCTAAAGCCTCACAAGCCAGCTTCATGCAATCGCTCACGTTGTCAGCATTAAGCGGTCAATCTTCTACAGGGGGATGATGTTGGTAAAATGTACTGAATAACCACATCTTGTATTGTTTTTTGTTAAGTGTGTCTACATGTTGTATTTTTGGTTTGACGCCGCTTCGTTTACCCCTTAACCTTACAAGGGTAAGCAATTCAATCTTTTTCTAAGATGAGGTGTTTTTATGGCTAAACAAAAAGTAGTTCGTGATGCGATCACTGGTCAGTTCGTAAAGCCGATAGAGGCACAGCGCCGTCCTCACACCACGGTAACTGAAACTGTCAAAATTCCCTCTAAAAAAGGGAAAAAGTAAAAACATCTCAAAGCGCCTTTAATGGCGCTTTTTCTCTTTCTGGAGATTTACTAATGGAAAGTCATAACTTTGAAAGGTTGAAACAGCACATTTTATCTTTATCAGTCTCAACGAATTTTGAAGTCGCCAGAACCGAATGGAAATTGCATTCTATTGAGGTTTCGGATGAATTTGATAATTGCCCGTGTGGGCAGGAAATAAAAGAACACTGCTACATTGAAAATAGTAGCAATGGTAATACTACTTATGTTGGGAATGTTTGTATAAATAGATTTCTTGAGATTTCCACCGGAACATTATTCGATTGTTTAAAAAGAATCAAGAAAGACATTCATGCTAATCCTAATCAAGCATTAATTGAGTATGCGAATCGTAAAGGGTATCTATTTGATAAAGAGTTTGACTTTCTAATTTCAACAATGAAAAAAAGAAATCTCAGCGATAAACAAAAGGCTTGGAAAGAAAAAATAAACAACCGAATTTTAAATGAAATAGTTGTCAAGAACCGCACGGTAAGATAATTAAATGTAGCCCTGGTTAGGGGCTACATGTGTATCAATGCGCTTTAATCAAAGCATAATTATTGCTATTAACACACCTACAATTACATGTTTTCTCTTTTTCATTGGTTCTCGATCTCTGGATAACGTAGTAATTCGATGTATTGCCGTAATTCAACCGGAGAGGCGGCATTCTTGCTATAAGTCTTGAAACTCTCTGTATTGCCACGCTCATGACCGAGTAGCAGCGCAACGCGATCCTCTGGGACGGGCTTTAATCTCCTGCCTATGCCGCCCCTGTCCATAAGCTGGGCCACCTGGTGCCGTAGTGAGTGGAAAACCTTCCTTTCTGATCCCACTTCCCCCAAAGCCTTACGTTTAGCCCTCGTAAAACGCTGTGAATGCCACGTTGAGCGCTTTCCGTCTGCACGGTCAATGATTGACGCACGATAGAATAAAAATCCGTTGTGAGGCTTCTCACGCAGTGACAGCACCAACGGAGTGATCAGGCTATGCACCGGAATAATACGAGCGGCTGATTTGCTCTTACCCTCCGTCACTTCGAAGCATAACACCCCCTCGATCTCCTTGATGTTACTGGAGCATAGCGAACAGATTTCATTAAGGCGCATCCCGCTGTACATGCCGATCAGCGTTACATTCTGCATCTCTTCATCATCTGCCATCACCGCGAACACTTTCGCCAATTCGCCAGGCTCAAACACTTCGTAGCTCACTTTGCTACTTTTGCTTTCTAAACCATGACCACGCCAGATGTTTTCCTGTGGTGCATCGTGATAACGGTTACGAGCAAGATCCCAGATTTGAGCTAATGCACTGACGTAATTTTGTATGGTCTGTGGTGCTTTCTCCGTCTTGAGTTTATCCAGCCAGCCTGTAACGGTGGTTCGGTTAATGTCACGAAGCTGAACATCGCGCTTTTTCAGATGTTCTAAGAGCACTTCTACGGCCTTATTGGTCTTCGATAGTGTGGTGAGCTTACGCTTCTCGCTGAACTGGAGAATGTACTGATCCCGCATCCTCAAGAGGGAAGGGCAACTCGTTACAGGGGCGCTTAATGGCTCTGGCGCTTCGTGTGCATACGTCCCGATCCGGCGTAGCTCATTCAGTATTTGCTCCACCTTCGAGCCTCGATCACGCTCTGGTTTTAGCTGGCTACGTATCTTGATCCATTCCAGGGCCACAGCATCACGAAAGAGACGGGCTTCGCGCACATCGCGTGTGCCTGTGCTCTTCACGTAGCTGTGCCGTCCTCCGAACAGGTGACGCATGTACTTTGGTATGGCGATCCTCACCAGATAGTTTCCACAAGGATCTAAAACTAAGTAACGATCTCTCTTGTAAATCATGCAAACCCCAGCTATTTTGTCAGGGCTTTTGCACTTGAAATTGTATAGTGTGAAATGTCGAAGTCTTTTCCTGTTTTTGCAGTTGATTCAAAGCATTACAGGAGCTTGCCAGACAAGCGAACGACCGTAGAAATACGTGCCGGTTCGAGTCCGGCCTTCGGCACCATTAGTACTTCCAAGATCATCCGAGAAAGTCCAATTATCCCTTTAAAATCAATGCTTGCAGCGATTTTTACATCCTGAGTCGTCCGAGGTAGTCCGTTGAAATCCGGATGTCATTGGGGGCATCTTAACTTCGATAAGAAATGTGCCCCCAAATGAAGCTCAACGGCAGACAAGTCGAGACCGCAAACCCAAAAGATAAAACATATAAAATGGCCGATCGCAGCGGTTTGTAACTCGAAGTTTCGCCAAAGGGTTCTAAATACTGGCGTATGAAATTCCGAAGCCCCTCTGACAAAAAAGAGGATCGTCTCGCTTTTGGTGTTTGGCCTACAGTCACGCTTGCTCAGGCAAGAACAAAGCGTGACGAAGCTAAAAAGCTGTTAGTGCAGGGCATTGACCCAAAAGCCGAACAGAAAGAAGCTCAGGCCGAGAATTCGGGTGCATACACTTTCGAAACCATTGCTCGTGAATGGCATGCCAGTAATAAGCGATGGAGTGAAGACCATCGATCGCGCGTTCTTCGCTATCTTGAGCTTTATATCTTCCCCCACATCGGTTCGTCCGACATTCGCCAGCTCAAAACCAGCCACCTATTAGCTCCGATTAAAAAAGTTGATGCTACAGGTAAGCATGATGTTGCTCAGCGCCTGCAAAAGCGGGTCACGGCCATAATACGTTACGCCGTACAGAACGATTACATCGACTCTAATCCAGCCAGTGATATGGCAGGTGCGTTATCGACAACCAAAGCGCGACACTATCCAGCTTTACCCTCAAGCCGTTTTCCTGAGTTTCTTACCCGTCTTGCTGCATATCGTGGTCGTGTAATGACACGGATCGCGGTCGAGCTTTCATTACTAACTTTTGTGCGTTCCAGTGAGTTACGTTTCGCGCGTTGGGATAAGTTCGACTTTGATAAATCTCTCTGGCGCGTACCGGCAAAACGAGAAGAAATTAAAGGTGTGCGTTACTCGTACCGTGGCATGAAGATGAAAGAGGAGCATATCGTTCCGCTTAGTCGACAGGCGATGATTTTGTTAGAGCAGCTTAAGCAGATTAGTGGTGATAAAGAGTTACTTTTTCCGGGGGATCATGACGCAACTAAGGTTATGAGTGAAAACACGGTAAACAGCGCATTGCGTGCGATGGGCTATGACACGAAAACTGAGGTCTGCGGGCATGGTTTTAGGACGATGGTGCGCGGTGCGTTGGGGGAGTCGGGGTTATGGAGCGATGACGCTATAGAGCGTCAGTTAAGCCATTCAGAGCGGAATAATGTACGTGCTGCATATATTCACACATCTGAGCATTTGGATGAGCGCCGATTGATGGTTCAGTGGTGGGCTGATTACCTCGACATAAATAAGCTTAGACCGGTAACTCCCTTTGATTTTGCTAAACTATGATAATCAAAAGCATTGCAACGATTTTCTAATTTATCGCTGCAATGCATTTTTTATTTAGAAGTAACTTTAGAATATTTTGTCACAGATCTTAATATTTCCGTTTCATTTACTACCCCAATTTTTTCGTATTCCTCTTTCTCGTCAAACCCCCCCCAAATTTCTTTAATCAAACTTTCTAATTCTTCTACATAATTAATTCTAGGTAGGTTATATTTTGTAATGACTTTATCAAATGTGAATGTTTCGTTTAAATAATAAATGCTATTTGAATGGATGATTATAACATTGTCTTCGAGTATTAGGTCACGTTCGAAATCTGTTCTTCTTACGTTATCATCGTCATCGTAATCCAGATCGCCGTTATGAAAGAGAATTTCATCTGAAGCAACAAGAATATTTTTAATCTCTGATAATGAACATCTTTTATTGCTGGTCAACCAAACATTTAGATCATCATTTGGCAAGAGAACGTGAAGTTTAAGTAAAAGATCAATCGAGAGCATTGATTCTGAATTGACCATTTCCCTAGCCCAATCAACCCAGCTTTCAAGAGGATAGTTTGGTAAGGCATCATTTCTCTCTGCTTTTCCATTATTTTCAAATGATAAGCATAAACCATCTAGACCATAAATTTTTCCTGCACGAGCGCCTTTGTAGGATACAATTAAAGGTGAGTGTTCATCAATGAGAAAATAAGAGTAGTCAGTAATTCTTAGACGTCCAACGGTACGTCCGTCAATCTTTAATGGATAAAGTTTTTTATCTTTATTTTTATTATTTATTCTTGTAAGTAGTTCTTTGTCGGATATTGTCAGCCAATCATTTGCAGTTATTATTTTTTCACTTTTTCCTTTAGTTATTAGATGCAAATCTATTTCACAAGAAGGAAATATCCACTTTATGAGTTTTTTGATTTCGTCATGTATTTCCTCTTCGCTAATTATTTTTTCTTTATTTTCTGTCAATAAATCATTTAGAGTAGCATTTTCAATGCGAAGTGAGATGGTAGTACCATGCTTTTTTAATTCTTCTTGATCACTTGGTTTTGAAATAAATGGTCTTTCTTCAAGGCCGTTAGGGAAAGTTAATTTCCAATGGGAATTGGATTCATCAGATTTGAGCCTATATCGATGTGTTATGATCTTTACATAGTTAGATATCATGAATGCTGAATAAAAACCAATTCCAAATTGACCGATGGAACTAAAACCAGTCTGTGCAAGTTTTGGGTGTTCATACCTAACAGTATCATGGTTCCATAATGATTTCCCAAAATCGAGAAGGACATCAGACAACACATATCTACTCATTCCTAATCCATTATCAGATATACTTAACATCCAACTGTTGTTATCAACTTTATTTAGTTGGATGGTAATATGACCTTCAAAACTTTCAAGATAGCCAAGGTTTCGAGCTGCGATGATAGCGTCAAACCCATTTTGAATTAATTCTCTTAGAGCTACGTATTTATTTTCTCCATATAGTGCCTTTCCTCCTAATGTTGAAATTAATCTTGGAAGATTGCTCACATGAACTGAAATATCCTCAGGTTCCCAATTATTTGCTAAAACATATTTTGAAAAAGACGTTGGTGATTCTGCTCCTAATACTGATTTGGCTCCTAAATGAGGGCGGCCTGATTCGATTAAAAAACTATTAGCATCTTTCAGTTCTCTATTGATCATTCGTGCTGTATCGAATGCTAACCACCATGCGTTACGTTCATCTTCATTAAATGAGGAACCCGATGATATTCTCAGGCTTCCTCCATCAACCAATTTAGCTCTACCAATTTTATTTTGGAAATGCCAATGATCCTTTGAAATACCTTGCGGGGTAAGAATGTTGTAGGCATAGGTAGGTGCCCTTCTCGAATCTATATGTGTTGCATCAGTTGTACGCAGAATAAATGCAATTTTGAGAGGGTCGACTTCCCAATTTGTACTTTTGAAGAATGCAGGGGGGTTAATTATTCTACTTGAGAAATTGTCATTGACTTTTTTTGCCGACCAATGATGGCTTTCAGCTATTTCCCCAATTATCTCTGAATAATAGTCTCTAATCTCTTCATCAGCTATAAGGAAGTAATAGTTTTGGTTTGCTTCAGATTTCCAAGATTGTTGAATTAAATTCCTTGCTTGTTTTGCATGTAATTGCCTAACTATCTCAAATAAAGCTATTTTTTCTAGTTCAGAATTTTTTTCTGGCTCAATATTGTTGTATTTTAGTGAGATAAGATCTTTCCATTCATCTCTCTCTTTTAAAGCATTGAAACCACCATTGTATGCTGCACTTACATGAGCTGCATCGTGTAATAGGAATGAACCTCCTAAAACATATGCTTCTATTGGGTTTAAATAAGAGTTCTCACCTATTATTTGATCGGCTACTTCCCAAAGCGAATCTATATGAGATATATCATGAATGGTTAACCCAGGGAGTTCAAATTCAATATTTTTTACTAAAGGTTCAATTTTTCTTCTAAAGTCAAAATAGCTACTCCTCAATCTTTCTATATCTTCATTGTCGGTCAAACCCAAAGTTAATTGCCAAAGGTTGGATTTTTCAAAAGCATTTGTCATATTAGTTCCTTTCTAATGCGAAATGATTTCTATTTGGTTATTTTCAATAAAAATAGATAGATTAGCCATTTGTGCTTTTTCGTTGTCATTTCGAGCTTATCACATATGTATGTTCTTATTACTAAATAATTCACTTGAGTGTTTGCGCGCAATGCTCTCCCCGCCACGCCTGCCCGCTTCCTGGGGCGCTTTTAATGCAGGTGCGTGAAGGGACTCAGGCCGCGCCAGTGCTGGTGCGGCGGGGTGTGGAAAATTCAGGGTTTTGCATGCAAAGCCATGCATGGCTATTTTTACTAAAAAGACGGGTATTTTCGGGGCGTTTTATGCGGATTTTTTGCGGGTCTGCGCGGCCTGTCGGCGCATGAAAATCTGACTCTGTTCAGGCGTATATTTTGCCCGGTTGTCGTCTCTCGATGCTCTGTCAGGCCGGAAACCGATGGTTGTCAGAATGTCGCGATCATTCTCTGCGTAATCAATTTTTCCTCCGCGGGTTACATAAACGGACAGCGCTTCGCGAACACTGGCGGCTGCCCGAGCCTGACGGTATGTATATGGGGAATGCGAATATCATCCCGCGACAGCCGCGCCTGTACCTGTATCACGCCTATCTGGTCTACATGGAGGCGCACGGCTACAAGAACACACTCAGCCTGACCATGCTCGGCAAAGGACTGTCATCGATGCTGAAAGAGTACGGGCTGAATTACGCCAGGCGACGAACAAATCAGGGGATGCAGACGAACCTTGCGCTCAGGGAGGAAAGCAACGCCGACTGGCTGCCCCGGTGCGACGAAACCACCGCGACATAACCTACCCGGACCGGCATCAGCCGGTCTTTTTTTATCTGAAATCCCGGAAAGTGAACAGTAAAGTGTTCACTGTTCACGGACTGTTCACTGCATATCGCATTGAAATTAAAGATAAATAATGGCGAGTGAACAGTGTGAACAGTTTTCCGTAAAAAAAGTTTTTTTTAGGTTCTTCATTCTTCCGGTTTGGATCCGTAGCACGGATCCAAACCGGAGATCATGTTTTGAAGTTATTAATCTTTCTTATCAATGTGTTGTCGTTTGAAGGGGGTTAAAAAATGATGGGGGCACAAATGGGGGCACTTTAATGAGATGTGGTAAATAAATTCTTTATATTTAACATGTTAAGTTGTGATTTGAGTCCGGCCTTCGCACTCATTCCCTGAACACCTCCTTCCTGTGCCACTCTACAAACCCTTCTTTTGGATAATTCTCGCGTATCATCGGTAGAGCAATCTCCTTCCCGACAAAATCCCAGAACAGTCTGCCCACTATGCCGCTGCCATTTACTGCGGGTGACACCCGTACTCGCATACGCTCATCCAGGCCAATCGAACCTTTATCAAAGGCTTTATGATGAATTGCACACAGCGCCAGGCCGTTTGAAATCTCGCACGGGCCGCCGTGCTGTTTCCATTTGATATGGGCGGCTTCCAGGGCGACCGAGGTGCTGTCGTGGCGCATATTGAAACCACAAATGGCGCATTCATAGTTATAGGCACGCAGAACCTGCTGGCGGAACAATGGATCCCGCTGTTTGCGGATTTGCAGGATATCAAATCCCAGTTCATCCGCGATCTCTTCCTGGATGCTTTCGGTGAAGTGCGCCTCGAGGATTTGCTGGGCCAGGGAGTTTATGAGGTTTTTGTTCTTGTTCAGCAGGGCAAAATGTTGTTCATCAAAACCTCCGGCGACGTTGTGCGTTACCAGTTCCCCGGCAGGGGGCTGTTTGCTGCTACCGGATGTTGAACAATGCTCGGCGTTTTGTAGCTCCCAGAACCCATCTCCCTGTAAGCGCCAGAAAGGCATATCCGGGCGGTATTGCGCGCGCTGTGGTCCAAATCGCTCCAGCAGGCTATGCAACGGGTCGCGAACCTCCGAACCGTAGTCAAACAGGCGGCCATGACCCTGCTGATAACCGGCCAGCACATGAAGCAGCAGCAGGGGCTTGTGCGGCGCACGCTGCTCGCCTTTACGCCAGATGGTGATGTCGGCAATCGCCTGTTGCAGGGTTTTACTGGAAGTCATTGATTTCATTATCAGGTAAATAATTGCGATGATGCTCGCAAAATATCACCTGATCAAGAGGAGTGAGGCCGATACACTATCGATGTCACTTTATCGCTTGCCGTTATTTCTGAAAGCCTTTGGTTAAAGGAACCAGCCCCATGAATGAACTACCTGACACGCTGCCGCGCGAGTACATCATCAAGGCCATTCACGCCTATGACTCGGGCTTCTCACATCGTTTCAAAGAGGCACGGCTTTACGAGCTGGAATTTCAGGGGCGTCGCTATCCGTCAAAAGCCATAGCCGGAATTGCGGCGACGCTTTTGACGGGCAAAGCGTTTACCCCTCAGGATTTCTCCGGCGGTATCAGTTCGAAATGCGTCAGATTATTGACTGAGCAAGGTTTTCATATTGTTCAGGATAAAAAGCGTGCTGCGGCGGTGAGCGACACGATCTTTCCTGAAGAACTCGAAGCGCAAACTGAATATATAGAAGGAGCAGCGACTCAGGTGACCGTGAATCGCTATGAGCGCGACCGCAACGCCCGACAGGCAGCTCTTCGCCATCACGGTTGTCAGTGCAAAGTCTGTGGCATCGATATGTCAAAGGTCTACGGTAAGATTGCCGAAGGGTTTATCCATGTTCATCACCTGGTACCCTTATCGGCAATTAAAGAAGACTACCGCCTTGATCCCATCAATGACCTGATCCCCGTGTGTCCAAATTGTCATGCTATGCTGCATCGGCGCCTACCGCCGTATACCCCAGAAGAACTGAAAAATATGCTGTGCTAAACGCTCAAAAAAGGCGCCCGCAGGCGCCTCAATTACAATGACAATCACACTCTCACCCCTTCAACGCTTTCCCCGCAATTACCCCGATAAACTCCAGCACCTGCTTTTGCTTACGCGCGGAGATTTTTTCCACGGCGCGCAGGGATTTCATCAGTTCTGACTCTTCGGGTTCGGCAGCGCGGGCGGTAAGCACGATGCAGCCTTGCATTACCCGCACATCAACGTCGGTGCCGGTGTCGAATCCGGCGGCTTTCAGCCACAGGCCCTTCATCACAATGGACGGAAATCGGACGTACTTCACCGGAATACGGCTGTAATCAGGATAACGGCTCGCATAACCCACCTTCAGGCGACGGTTATCTGCGGCGTGGACTTCTGGATCAAATGAAACTGCAATACAATGCGTATCAGTCATGGTGACTATTCTCTATTAATAGTTACTGCGATCAGCGATGCATTGGTGCGCCAACACCTTTGCATCGCGCTAAAAAAACACCTGTAAATTACCCCAGTAATCTGGGGAAAGTCCAGATGTAAATAAGATGAAATAAGCGCGAATAGCACGCTTTCGGAATAAATAGAAAACGCCTTCACCCCAATAAATCCGGTATTATTCACCGTATAAATCCATTCTCATCCAATCCGCCAAATACCTGCCATTTCCAGAAAATAATGCTCCTCTGCATCTGGCCAAAAATGCGATCTAACTCACTGAAGCAAATAGTAAACTCTGAAACAACACCGTTTTGTACACTTTGCTTTACACTTTTGGTGATGTGAATCACAAATATCACTCCGTGAAGTGATCCGACTCTCACAAAATGAGGTGTACTCATTCACCAATACATTATGCGCCCAGCCTGGAAAGTTATGTTTTCAGTATTTCCACTCTCCGCAGACACACTACGACGAATGGCAAATCGAAACGCAAAAAAAAACTTGTTGAATATTAACGGGTAAAAAAATGACGTGTGATTTGCATCACTCACATTTACAGCTTTTTAAATTATTGCCAGTGATTAATGTTGATCGGGCTATTTCCATAATCAATCAAATCTTGCATAGTGCCTCCACATTATTTCTCCCCCTGACTCAGGAGGCGAATAGTTATATTTCATCAGGATTTGTTGATGAACCAGGTATGATTTACTTCACATTAATACGTACATGACCACTGTTACTGGAGAAACAAAATGAATTATCCGGCAGAACCCTTCCGTATTAAAAGCGTTGAAACTGTATCTATGATCCCGCGTGATGAGCGCCTCAAGAAAATGCAGGAAGCGGGTTACAATACTTTCCTGTTAAATTCGAAAGATATTTATATTGACCTGCTGACAGACAGTGGCACTAACGCAATGAGCGACAAGCAGTGGGCCGGAATGATGATGGGTGATGAAGCGTACGCGGGCAGCGAAAACTTCTATCATCTGGAAAGAACCGTGCAGGAACTGTTTGGCTTTAAACATATTGTTCCGACTCACCAGGGGCGTGGCGCAGAAAACCTATTATCGCAGCTGGCTATTAAACCTGGGCAATATGTTGCCGGGAATATGTATTTCACTACCACCCGTTATCACCAGGAAAAAAATGGTGCGGTGTTTGTCGATATCGTTCGTGACGAAGCGCACGATGCCGGTCTGAATATTGCGTTTAAAGGTGATATCGATCTTAAAAAATTACAAAAGCTGATTGATGAAAAAGGCGCAGAGAATATTGCGTATATCTGCCTGGCGGTGACGGTTAACCTCGCGGGTGGGCAGCCGGTCTCTATGGCTAACATGCGTGCGGTGCGTGAACTGACAGAAGCGCATGGCATTAAAGTGTTCTACGACGCTACCCGCTGCGTAGAAAACGCCTACTTTATCAAAGAGCAAGAGCAGGGCTTTGAGAACAAGAGCATCGCCGAGATCGTGCATGAGATGTTCAGCTACGCCGACGGTTGTACCATGAGTGGTAAAAAAGACTGTCTGGTGAACATCGGCGGCTTCCTGTGCATGAACGATGACGAAATGTTCTCTTCTGCCAAAGAGTTAGTCGTGGTCTACGAAGGGATGCCATCTTATGGCGGCCTGGCCGGACGTGATATGGAAGCCATGGCGATTGGCCTGCGCGAAGCTATGCAGTACGAGTACATTGAGCACCGCGTGAAGCAGGTTCGCTACCTGGGCGATAAGCTGAAAGCCGCTGGCGTACCGATTGTTGAACCGGTAGGCGGTCACGCGGTATTCCTCGATGCGCGTCGCTTCTGCGAGCATCTGACGCAAGATGAGTTCCCGGCGCAAAGTCTGGCCGCCAGCATCTATGTGGAAACCGGCGTGCGCAGCATGGAGCGCGGAATTATCTCTGCGGGCCGTAATAACGTGACCGGTGAACACCACAGACCGAAACTGGAAACCGTGCGTCTGACTATTCCACGTCGTGTTTATACCTACGCACATATGGATGTTGTGGCTGACGGTATTATTAAACTTTACCAGCACAAAGAAGATATTCGCGGGCTGAAGTTTATTTACGAGCCGAAGCAATTGCGTTTCTTTACTGCACGCTTTGATTACATCTAAAAATAGTTATGGCCCCATCACGTGATGGGGCTTTTTTGTATTCCTTTTCCATGAACAGGAAGCCTTTGCGGTGCCCGTTACCGTGACATAACTAAAAAAAGTAAACCCTGACTCCGACATTTTTATTATCCGCATGATGTACAAATGACAGCTGTAATTATAACGAATAGTCTACAGGAACATTTATCATGGATATTAATGCCATTGAGCGACAGAGTAGTACCCCCGGACTGATTAGCGGAACCATGTTGGTTATCGCGACCGTAGTGGGTGGCGGGATGTTCTCCCTGCCGATTGCGATGGCCGGCGTATGGTTCCCCGGTGCGTCTGTTATTCTTCTGTTTATCGCCATCATGATGTTATTAACCGGTCTGATGCTGGTCGAAGTTAACCTGCATTATGGCGCCGGTGCCAGTTTTAATACTTTTACTCAGGATTTATTAGGCCGGAAGTGGAATATCGTGGTTGGTATCGCTTTCGGCTTTGTGCTGTATATTCTGACCTATGCCTATATCTCCGGTTCGTCGGCGGTGATGGCGCAAACCGTGTTCAAATACAGCGGCGTGCGCTTTCCGGCGAATATCTCGGTGGTGATCGTCAGTATGCTGGTAGGGGCGATTGCCTGGTATAGTTCCTTACTGGTCGGACGCATCACTACCGTGCTGATTATCGGTAAGTTTGTGGCGTTCTTTGCCACGTTCTCCGGGCTGATTGGCCATATCGAAGTGGCAAAACTCATCGACAGCGTGGCGGTGGCGTTGCCCAATTCGCAGTATCTGCCGTACATCCTGATGACGCTGCCGTTCTGTATTATCTCGTTTGGTTTTCACGGTAACGTGCCGAGCCTGGTCAAACTGTATGGCACAAGCGGAGTCTCGAATATTACGCGTTCGATTATCATCGGTACGCTGTTTGCTCTGCTGCTGTATATTTTCTGGCTGGGCGTGACGATGGGTAACATCAGCCGTTCCTCATTCCCGCCGATTATCGCCAAAGGCGGCAATATCGATGTGTTTGTCGAGGCCATCAGCGGGCTGTTCACCAGCCGGTATATGGATCTGATCCTCACCTTTTTCGGCAACTTCGCGGTAGCCAGTTCCCTGCTGGCGGCGACGCTTGGCCTGTTCGATTACATCGCCGACCTGTTTCACTTCCCGGACGACGGCATGGGCCGCCTGAAAACCGCGCTGGTGACCTACTTCCCGCCAGCCGCCGTGTGCTTCTTCTTCCCGAACGGTTTTGTGCACGCGATTGGTTACGCCGGTCTGGCCTTTACCATCTGGAGCGTGATCCTGCCGCCGTTCCTGGTGAAAGCCGCGCGGAAACGTTTCCCAACCGCCAGCTATACCGCGCCCTGTAATAACACCGTGCTTAACCTGGTGATTGTCTGCGGAGCGGTTGTCTATCTGACGGTTGTTCTGGACGTATTTGGTCTGCTGCCAACGTTTCGTTAGACGGAGTCAAAATGAAAAACGTGTTGTCTGTTCAGTCGTCGGTCGTTTATGGCTATGCCGGAAATAAAGCCGCTGTGTTGCCGATGCAGCTCTCGGGGATCGATGTCTGGCCGTTTTACACCGTACAGTTTTCCAACCACACCCAATATGGGATGTGGCAGGGCATGGCGATGCCGCACGGCGAGCTGAGCGCGATCATCAGCGGGCTGGATGACCTGCAAAAGCTGGCGCAATGCGATGCCGTATTGTCCGGGTATCTTGGAGATAAACGCCATTGTGAAGAGGTGAAGCACGCGGTCATCACCATTCGTCAGCGTAATCCGCAGGCGCTCTATTTTTGCGATCCGGTAATGGGCGACCCGCAAAAAGGCTGCATTGTCGCGCAGGGCGTGGAGTCATTTTTTGTCGATGACGCCATTCAACTGGCCGACATGATGGGACCGAATCTCTATGAGCTGGGCGTGCTGACGGGCAGACAACTGCGTAGTTTTGACGAGGTGGTGGAAGCGGCGCGGCAGCTGGTGTCGTGGGGCGTAAAGAAGGTGCTGGTGAAGCATCTCGGCGCCTGTTCGCGGAACAAACAGGCGTTTGAAATGCTGCTGGTGACGCCGGAACAAACGTTACACATTGCCCGGCCGCTGTATACCTTTGCCAAAATGCCGGTCGGCGTTGGGGATCTGATTTGCAGCGTGATGCTGGCCTCACTGCTCAATGGCTATGAGGACAAGCAGGCACTGGAGCGGACCACCAGTGTTGTTGACGCGGTAATGCGGCTGACGAAAGAACATGATTCGTATGAACTGCGGCTGATTGACGCGCGCCACCAGATTATGGACCCACAGGTTCGCTATCAGGCAACAGTGATCTGACGCCGCAAGGGGGCTCTGTGTTTCTGACATTGCTGAGGTTTCAGCATCCGCTGGTCTACCGTTTTGCATGGCTTCGTATTTGGGTTGTGATGTTAAGAGCGTGCGGACTGCGTAAGAGAAAGGGGTGAACATTTTACGCTGCTGCCGGATGCGGCTAGCGCCTTATCCGGCCTACAAATGAGCGTGAAACGCAGGCCTACAAATGAATGCGAAACGTAGGCCTGATAAGCGAAGCGCCATCAGGCATAAGTGCCCAGTATTACACGCGGAAGTAGCGTGGTGGAATCAACGCGGAAAAGGCGTCAAACTTCTTCACCATCTTTTTCCAGAACAACATAACAACAATCCTCGATTTGAAACATCGGCGCTATTTTAGTCAGCGCCGACAAATCGTAAAGTCTGTCGCCTCGTTCCGTTCCCGGGGAGGTGTAAACCTTTTTGGTCACCGCGTCGTCAAATACGGTTGCCGCAAATTTGACGGGGTTGACAATGGCTTACGCCATAAACCAGTAATAAAAGAGGCCAACCTTTAAGCCGAGGATCACGATATAGGCGCAGCAGTATTTCATGGTGCCAGACATGATCTGGTTGGCCTGACCGTCCATTTTTGTGGCGGATACCGCGATGGCGATGCTTTGCGGCGAAATCATTTTCCCGCCCGTTGCGCCAGAGGTATTGGCCGCTGCCAGCCAGTTGGGATCGATATGCAGTTTGCTGGCGGCAATGGTTTGCAGTTTTCCGAACAAAATGTTCGAGTTGGTATCGCTGCCGGTAACAAACGTGCCCAGCGCGCCAATCACCGGGGCGAGGAAGACGTACGAGCTGCCGGTCAGATCGACAATCGACTGCGCCAGCGTGGAGATAATCCCGCTGAGATCCATCACCGTGGCCAGCGCGACGATCGCCATAATTGCGACGATAGAGTTTTTAAGCTGGAAAATCGTTTTGATAAATACTTCCAGCATCCCGCGTGCGGACGCTCCCTGAATAAAACCACCAATAATGGTCGCAAAGATGATCAGCATCCCTGGCGTGGTCACCCATTCAACTTTCAATGCCATCGTTTTGCCGTCAGCCAACGTGAAATGCAGCACCGAGGCCAGTTGTGAGGCTGCGCCTTTTATCGTCGGGAACAGCGGCGAACACATCAGGATAAACACAAAAATAAACAGATAAATAGAGCCAACTCGGAACAACACTTTTGCCGAGCGCGGCGTGGTTTCGCGGGTATGGCTGACTTCAATTCGCCACTCGGGATCGGTTTTCCCTTTGCGCAGGCGACTAACCATCGCCACGGCAAACAGGCTGACCAGGCTACCGGCAAAGGCGGGTAATTCAGCACCGAGATGAATAGCGACAAAATACTGCGGAACCAGTGTGGTAATACCGCAAATCAACGTGATCAGAAATACGCCGCGAATGGCTTTCAGGCCGCCGCCAATAATGCAGACAATCACAAACGGCAGCAGGATATTAAACAGCGCGAGCTGCAGAATAATGGTTCCGCCTAAGGTATAAACCGGCAGGTTAACCTGTTCTGCCAGAATAGAAACCGGGATCCCGACCGCGCCGAATGCAGTGGGAACGGTATTTGCCACCAGAGAGGCAATCGCCGCCTTCAGCGGATTGAAACCCAATGCGATAAGAATACCGATCGGAATGGCGACCGCTGTACCATAACCCGCCGCGGCTTCAAGAAATCCACCAAAGCACCATGAAATCAGCAGCACCTGAATACGCTTATCTTCGCTAATACTGGCGAGAATATCGCGCAGAATATCCAGCGCTTTGGTCGCCTGCATGACGTTATAACTGAAGATAGCGCCGAGGATCACGATCACAATCGGCCATAATCCCTTCAGCGCGCCATAGCCTATCGCGGCTTTCAGATTTTGTACGGGCATTTCCCAGAATACTGTCGATAGTGCAGCGGTGAATACCAAAGAGATCAGTACTGAATAATGGATGGGCATTTTCAATTTCAATATTAAAAATACCATCAGTAGTAACGGAGAGAGTGCCAGGGCAAACATAAAATATTCGTTCATTGCTATTCCCAATTGGTTCATTAAACCTGATTTATATTTATGGTGGGGAGGCTACATTGCTGTTCTAATAAAGTATGCAAACTGAATCGCTTCAGTGAATAAAGTAATTATGATTTGTAGTTTTGTAACTATTGTAATCTTTTAATTAAAATCCAATACCGGGTAAATATACTTAAGTGCCGATTAAATACCTATAAGTAGTTATTTAATAAACTTTTTAATAATGGTAGTGACAACAGTGGTAATCACTTGAAACTGTTTTCTAAGGTGTTAATAACGCTGTGGTTTCCAATGTAAAAATGTGAGCGAGGCCGAAATAAATAAACCAGGGTATTGCATGTGCGAGTCGATTAGGGGATTATTTGGTTTTGTCATACAAATGAAAATACAGACATTTGCGATTGTCCTGATATAAGAAGAGGAGAGTCGTCATCAAAGGAAAACGATCAGAGCATCACCATGAACCCAGGTATTGGTAAAACCAGCAAACAGAAAAACTGGGCATGAAATACGAATGAACATTTGTTTGATATCGCGATATCAAGCGCAATAAACAGAAATGAAGCAATGGAGTAGTTATTGTGAATGTAAATTTCTTTGTTACCTGTATTGGTGACGCACTGAAATCACGGATGGCACGAGACTCCGTATTGCTGCTGGAAAAACTGGGTTGTCGCGTTAATTTCCCCGAGAAGCAAGGGTGTTGCGGTCAGCCAGCCATCAACAGCGGTTACATCAAAGAGGCGATCCCCGGGATGAAAAACCTGATCGCCGCCCTGGAAGACAACGACGATCCGATTATCTCCCCGGCAGGCTCCTGCACCTACGCGGTAAAAAGCTACCCGACGTATCTGGCGGATGAGCCTGAATGGGCGCTGCGCGCCGAGAAGGTTGCCGGACGTATGCAGGATCTCACCTCTTTTATCGTCAACAAACTGGGCGTGGTGGACGTGGGTGCCAGCCTGCAGGGCCGCGCTGTGTATCACCCTTCCTGTAGCCTGACCCGCAAACTGGGGGTGAAGGAAGAGCCGCTCACGCTGCTGAAAAACGTGCGCGGACTGGAGTTGTTGACGTTTGCCGATCAGGACACCTGCTGCGGCTTTGGCGGGACGTTCTCGGTCAAGATGGCCGAGATCTCCGGCGAGATGGTGAAAGAGAAAGTTTTACATCTGATGGATGCGAAGCCGGAGTTTTTGATCGGCGCTGACGTCAGCTGCCTGCTGAATATTGGCGGCCGACTGCAACGCGAAGGCCAGCCGGTCAAAGTGATGCATATTGCTGAAGTGCTGATGAGCCGCTGAGGGGAAAGAGATGTCGATAAAAACCAGCGATGTAGAATTTAAACTGCGCATTCGTCAGCAGATCGAAGATCCGATCATGCGCAAAGCCGTGGCCAACGCGCAGGAGCGTATTGGTGCGAATCGGCAGAAAATGGTTGATGAGCTAGGCCACTGGGAAGACTGGCGCGATCGTGCCAGCCAGATCCGCGATCACGTTCTGAGCAACCTCGACGCTTACCTGTATCAACTCTCCGAGAAAGTGACGGAAAACGGCGGCCACGTCTATTTCGCCAAAACCAAAGAAGACGCCACCCGCTATATTCTGCAGGTTGCGCAGAGTAAAAATGCGAAGAAGGTGGTGAAGTCCAAGTCGATGGTGACCGAAGAGATCGGTGTCAACCATGTGCTGCAGGATGCGGGAATTCAGGTGATCGAAACCGATCTCGGAGAATATATCCTGCAGTTGGATCAGGATCCGCCTTCGCACGTCGTGGTCCCGGCTATTCATAAAGATCGCTACCAGATCCGCCGCGTGCTGAACGAACGTCTGGGGTATGACGGCCCGGAAACGCCAGAGGCGATGACCTTATTCATTCGCCAGAAGATCCGCGAGGATTTCCTCAGTGCCGAAATCGGTATTACCGGCTGTAACTTTGCCGTGGCGGAAACCGGCTCTGTTTGCCTGGTGACCAACGAAGGCAACGCGCGCATGTGCACCACGCTGCCGAAAACGCACATTGCGGTGATGGGCATGGAGCGTATCGCGCCGACCTTTGCCGAGGTGGATGTGCTGATCACCATGCTGGCGCGCAGCGCCGTGGGCGCACGTCTGACGGGCTACAACACCTGGCTTACCGGCCCACGCGAGGCGGATAACGTCGACGGCCCGGAAGAGTTCCATCTGGTGATTGTCGATAACGGCCGCTCACAGGTGCTGGGCTCTGAGTTTCGCGATGTGCTGCGCTGCATCCGCTGCGGGGCTTGTATGAACACCTGCCCGGCGTACCGCCACATTGGCGGACACGGTTATGGTTCTATCTATCCCGGCCCTATCGGCGCGGTGATCTCTCCGCTGCTCGGCGGCTATAAAGATTTTAAAGATCTGCCATACGCCTGTTCATTATGCACGGCCTGTGACAGCGTTTGTCCGGTTAAGATTCCGCTGTCAAAACTGATCCTGCGTCATCGCCGGGTGATGGCCGAGGAGGGCATTACGCCGAAAGCCGAGCGACGGGCGATCAAAATGTTCGCCTACGCCAATAGTCATCCTGGGCTGTGGAAAGTCGGGATGATGGCGGGCGCACATGCGGCGAGCTGGTTTATCAATGGCGGCAAAACGCCGCTCAAGGTTGGCGCGATTGGTGACTGGATGGAGGCACGCGATCTGCCTGATGCCGACGGCGAGAGCTTCCGTAGCTGGTTTAAGAAACATCAGGCGCAGGAGAAAAAGAATGGATAACCGTACCGCGTTTTTAAATACCATCGCCCAGGCGCTGGGTCGCCCGCTGCGCTTCGAACCGCAAGCGGATGTCGCACCGGTTAACAACTATGCTAACGAGCGCCTGACCGAACTTAGCCCGCAGCAGCGCTGCGATGCATTTGTCCAGTTTGCCAGTGAAGTGATGCTGGCTCGCTGTGAGCTGACTCGCGAAGACCAGGCCGCAGATGCGGCGCTCCGTCTGTGCGAAGAATTGGGCCAGCAGCCGGTGGTGCTGAGCGGCGACAGCCGGCTGGCGGCGCTGGGCATTACCGAACGCTTGCAACAGGAATGCAACGCCGTGGTCTGGGATCCGGCGCGTGGCAGCGAAAATATTACCCAGGCCGAAAAGGCGAAAGTGGGCGTGGTGTATGCCGAGTATGGCCTGACCGAGTCCGGCGGCGTGGTGCTGTTTTCCGCGCCGGAGCGCGGGCGTTCCCTGAGCCTGTTGCCGGAATCCTCAATTTTCGTGTTGCGTAAAAGCACTATCCTGCCGCGCGTGGCGCAACTGGCAGAAAAACTGCATCAGAAGGCGCAGGCCGGTGAGCGTATGCCATCGTGCATTAACATCATTAGTGGGCCCAGCTCGACGGCGGATATTGAGCTTATCAAGGTGGTTGGAGTGCATGGCCCGGTGAAGGCGGTGTATCTGATTATTGAGGATTGTTGAGGCAGGATGGATAACCGCTCTGGCGCTGCGGGCCAGAGCGGTATCGACGTTATGCAATCATGCTGATGATCAATACGATAATCAGGCCAACCACGGAGTTCACCAGCTCCAGCAGACCCCAGGTTTTCAGCGTATCCTTCACCGACAGGTCAAAGTAGCCTTTGAACAGCCAGAACGAGGCATCGTTGATATGGGTCAGGGTGTTGGAGCCCGCCGCCGTTGCCAGTACCAGTAACGCCGGATCGACGCCCACCAGTTGGCCGGTTGCCGGGTCGAGAATGGCGGCGCTAATAATCCCCGCTGCCGTCATGGCTGAGACTACGCCCTGACCCGTTGCCAGACGAATCAGCACGGTTATCAACCACGCCATGATGTACGGAGAAATATTGCCGTGCGACATCAGCATGCCGATGGTATCGCCAATGCCGGTATCAATAATGGTCTGCTTCAGTACACCGCCCGCGCCGATGATCAGGATAACCATGGCGATGCTTTTCACGGCGTTTTCAAAGGCATTCATCACCCACTGCATGTCGTGACCACGCGCGGTACCAAACAGCACGAAGGCGACAACCATAGCGATAAACATTGCAATCGGTGAAGAGCCTAAGAAGTTGACCACTTCCCACGCCTGCGTCCCTTTCACCAACCAGATGTTGGCGATGGTGGTGGAGATCATGATGATCGCCGGGATCAGCGGCACCAGGATAGAAACACCGAAGGATGGCAGGTTATTCTGGTCAACCGGTACGTCGGCCTTCATGAATGACGGCGTTGGGCGATCGAGGTTGCCGAGGAACTTCGGCAGGATAAGCCCGGCGCAGATCACGCTCGGAATGGTCACCAGAATACCGTAGATGTAGACCATGCCCATGTCCGCGCCGTAGGCGTTAACCAGCGCCACCGGACCCGGCTGTGGTGGGAACAGCGAGTGGGCGGTGGTGGCGGCGGCAACGGCAGGAATCGCCAGCTTGAGGAACGGGATCTTCGCTTCTGCTGCAATGACGATCACCAGCGGCGCCAGCATAATAAATGCCACTTCATAGAACATCGCCAGGCCGAAGATCAGACCAATAATGATTACCGACAGCTGCACATAGCGCAGGCCGAGGCGCGCCAGCAGCGTATGGGCAATCTGATGCGCCGCCCCGGAATCAACCATCAGCTTACCGATGACCGCCCCGAATACCACGATAATCGCCAGTTCACCCAGCGTGCTGCCAAAGCCGGATTTCATGGTGTGCAGCAGCTCCATTAAATCCATACCCGCCAGCATACCGACCGAGAGCGCCGCCAGCAGCAGGGCGACCATCGAGTTTATTTTGAATCTTAGATTGAGCACCAGCATCAGACCGATGCCGAATACGACCCACAGAATATTGAGAACGTGCATATAACGTCTACCTTTATTGGTTGAACTATTATGATTTTGGTTGAGATGTTACATATATTGGTTAACCATTGATGCGATGAATGTCACATTGCGTTACATGTTTACATTATTACTGAGCAACAGGGCCGTAAAATGGCGATCTCAATAGAATAAATCGTGATTTGGTTAACCAATTTTAAGCTTCAGGTTGACATGTCATACCAAAAGGAGGAATTTATGTGCCATATCGTCGAGTCCATAACGTAACGAGGAATAAAACATGGAACAGACATGGCGCTGGTATGGTCCTAACGATCCGGTCACCTTAGCGGATGTACGTCAGGCGGGTGCCACAGGCGTTGTCACCGCCTTACACCATATCCCGAACGGGGAAGTGTGGACGGTTGATGAGATCCTAAAACGCAAAGCCATTATTGAGCAGGCGGGCCTGGTCTGGTCGGTCGTCGAAAGCGTGCCGATCCACGAAGACATTAAAACCCGTTCCGGCAACTATCTGCAGTGGATCGCCAACTACCAGCAAAGCCTGCGTAACCTGGCTCAGTGCGGTATTCGTACCGTGTGCTACAACTTCATGCCGGTTCTCGACTGGACCCGTACCGACCTGGAATACGTTCTGCCGGACGGCTCCAAAGCGCTGCGTTTTGACCAGATTGAGTTTGCCGCCTTTGAGCTGCATATCCTCCGGCGCCCGGGCGCGGAAGCGGATTACACCGCCGAAGAGATTGCTCAGGCAAATGAACGCTTCGCCATCATGAGCGATGAAGACAAAGCGCGTCTGACCCGCAACATCATCGCCGGTCTGCCGGGTGCGGAAGAGGGCTACACGCTTGACCAGTTTCGCCAGCATCTTGCGCGCTATAAAGATATCGACAAAGCCGCGCTGCGTGAGAATTTCGCCGTCTTCCTGAAGGCGATTATTCCGGTGGCGGAAGAAGCCGGCGTACGCATGGCGGTACACCCGGACGATCCGCCGCGCCCGATCCTTGGCCTGCCGCGCATTGTTTCCACCGTGGAAGATATGCAGTGGATGGTCGATACGGTCAACAGTATGGCGAACGGTTTCACCATGTGCACCGGCTCCTACGGCGTGCGGGCGGACAACGATCTGGTCGACATGATCAAACAGTTTGGTCCACGCATTTACTTCACCCATCTGCGCTCCACGCTGCGTGAAGATAACCCGAAAACCTTCCATGAGGCGGCGCATCTTAATGGCGATGTCGACATGTACGAGGTGGTGAAAGCGATCGTTGAAGAAGAACAACGCCGTAAAGCCGAGGGTAAAGAGGATCTGATCCCGATGCGTCCGGACCATGGCCACCAGATGCTGGACGATCTGAAAAAGAAAACCAACCCAGGCTACTCCGCGATTGGTCGCCTGAAAGGGCTGGCGGAAGTGCGCGGCGTTGAGATGGCTATCCAGCGCGCTTTCTTTAGCCGCTAAAGCGAGTTGCCGGCCACCTGTCTGGCCGGCTTTTTCTTTTCTCATCCGTTGGCCTTTCAACGGGTTCTGGAGTTCACGATGACAACGACAATTGCCAATAGCGACCTGCCGGTTGCGCGCCCTGCATGGGACCGCTCGCGCCTGCAATCCCGCATTGTTCACCTGGGATGTGGCGCTTTTCACCGCGCACATCAGGCGCTGTACACCCATCATTTGCTGGAAACCACTGACAGCGACTGGGGGATCTGTGAAGTTAACCTGATGCCGGGTAACGACTGCGTACTGATTGAAAATCTGCGCAAGCAGCAACTGCTGTATACCGTGGCGGAAAAAGGCGCGGACAACACCGTGCTGAAAGTGATCGGGTCAATGAAAGAAGCGCTGCACCCGGATCTTGACGGCTGTGACGGTATTTTACAGGCTATGGCGCGCCCGCAGACGGCAATTGTTTCGCTGACGGTCACCGAAAAAGGCTACTGCACCGATGCGGCCAGCGGTCAGTTAGATCTCAATAACCCGCTGATTAAACACGATCTGGCGAATCCGACCGCGCCGAAATCGGCGATTGGTTACATCGTACAAGCGCTGTACCTGCGCCGTGAGCAGGGGCTGGCGGCTTTTACCGTGATGTCCTGCGATAACGTGCGTGAAAATGGGCATGTGGCGAAAGTTGCAGTTCTGGGGCTGGCGCAGGCGCGCGACCCGCAGCTGGCGCAGTGGATTGAAGCTAATGCGACTTTCCCGTGCACTATGGTCGACCGCATTGTTCCGGCGGCGACACCGGAAACGTTGCAGGAGATTGCCGACCAGTTGGGTGTTTACGATCCGTGTGCTATCGCCTGTGAACCGTTCCGTCAGTGGGTAATTGAAGACAATTTTGTCAACGGTCGTCCTGACTGGGACAAGGTTGGCGCACAGTTCGTGGCCGACGTGGTGCCGTTTGAAATGATGAAACTGCGCATGCTCAACGGCAGCCACTCTTTCCTTGCGTATCTGGGCTATCTCGGCGGCTATGAAACCATCGCCGATACCATGACCAATCCGGCGTACCGTAAAGCAGCGTTTGCGCTGATGATGCAGGAGCAGGCGCCGACGCTCTCGATGCCGGAAGGCACCGATCTCAACGCCTACGCGACACTGCTGATCGAGCGTTTCAGCAACCCGTCTCTGCGCCACCGTACCTGGCAGATTGCGATGGACGGCAGCCAGAAACTGCCGCAGCGCCTGCTGGATCCGGTGCGTCTGCACCTGCAAAATGCCAGCGGCTGGCGTCACCTGGCGCTGGGCGTGGCGGGCTGGATGCGCTACACCCACGGTGTGGATGAGCAAGGGCAGGCCATTGATGTTGTCGACCCTATGCTGGCTGAATTCCAGCACATTAACCAACAGTACCAGGGCGCCGAGCGCGTGACGGCGCTGCTGGGGCTGTCTGGCATTTTTGGTCATGACCTGGCGGAAAACGCTGGCTTTGTGGAGACCATTATCGCGACGTATCAACAGCTATGTGAACACGGCGCACGTGAGTGCGTTGCGGCATTAAGCGCTGACGCATAACCTCCGAACTATGACGGGTCAATCAAAATATTGGTTTGGTTGACCCGTTTTCTGTTTTTGCCTTCCCGCAAATGCTATAGTTCGATACCTATTCCCCGTATCTGATTACACGCATCTGACGGACATAACACGATGAAATCGAACACTTCTCAGCAAAGACCCTACCAGGAAGTGGGTGCCATGATCCGCGATCTGATTGTCCAGACGCCGTACCAGCCCGGTGAACGCTTGCCGCCAGAGCGTGAAATTGCCGAGATGCTCAATGTCACTCGCACGGTGGTTCGCGAAGCGTTAATCATGCTGGAAATTAAAGGCCTGGTGGACGTGCGCCGCGGGGCCGGGATCTACGTGCTCGACAATGCGGATGCGCAGACTATCGACAGTACGGATGCAAATCATTGCAATGATGCGGGCCCGTTTGAACTGTTGCAGGCGCGACAGCTGCTGGAAAGCAACATTGCCGAATTTGCCGCGCTGCAGGCTACCCGCGAAGATATCGTCAAAATGCGCCAGGCGTTGCAACTGGAAGAGCGGGAGCTGGCTTCCAGCGAGCCGAACGGTTCTGAAAGCGGCGACATGCAGTTCCATCTCGCCATAGCTGAAGCCACGCATAACAGCATGCTGGTGGAGCTGTTTCGCCAGTCATGGCAGTGGCGTGAGAACAACCCGATGTGGATCCAGCTCCATAGCCACCTCGACGATACCCACTACCGGAAAGAGTGGATGGGCGACCATAAACAGATCCTGGCTGCATTAATCAAAAAAGATGCCCGCGCAGCCAAGCTGGCCATGTGGCAGCATCTGGAAAACGTCAAACAGCGTCTGCTGGAGTTTTCAAATGTCGATGACATTGATTTTGATGGTTATCTGTTTGATTCCTGGCCGCTGGATAAAGTTAACGCCTGATTTCCCTTCCTCTCATACGCGGGCTATTGCGGCCCGCACCGCGTTTTCCGCATCCTCATTCATTGCCCGGCAGGGCCGCTTTTCACGTTCTGAAAGTCACGTAAAAAATTGTTTCCATCGCCTCGGATGAACATTTTTTCGTCCCCTTTGTGCGGTGCAAATTGATTTAAATCAATTAAAAACAACTTATTTTCGCATGCGAAAAAATGTGTCGTTTACCTTATTTTTACCTTTCCGTGCTTATTTTTAGACAAAATGGGTCTGGGTTAAGTGAGAATCAACGCGATCTCTGCAGTAATCAGGATAAGGTATACCGGCATAACTACACATAAAAACAAGCGGTTCGCGTAAATGTAGACATTAATAACGGTGCGTAACTTATTGGTCATAATGATGTTTTGAGTTGTGATATGTCTAATGTAAATTCCTCATGTTTTTTTAATCAAATGAATAAAAGCCAATATGCGTAAAGTTAACATTACACATTATTCCATAAACAAGTTATCTTTCATTTGAAATATCGTTCCATTCTTCATTGGTTTATTAACACTTTCATTACTATTATGACGGTATTTTACCGTTGACATGTTTTTACACTAACTGCATATTTCATCGCCATAAGCGTGTTATTACGTTCAGGAGTTGAAAATGCCATCTCGAGACTATCCCGATATTCGAAAACCCAGAGGGACCCGATCAAAAGATATGGTTCTTTTAAGTGCCCGTGTCGATACCTCTTTGTGGGAATATGTGCGAACGCTGGCATTTGAAACCCGTAAAAGTAAACAAGATATTATTGCTGAAGCATTAATGTTGCATCGCTCAGTTAATGAGAGTGAAAGTCTCGAGTAATTATCGCTGTCCGGTTTTGATTGAAAATCCAAAAATGAATTATGTCTTGCCACTTCATTATTACCTTCATTGGTATTTTTTTGGTGTGTTATTGGTATTGCCCCTTAATCCATAGCTGTAATGGCATTAGGGGTAACCTCCGTTCATGCAGCGGAAATTTATAATAAAGATGGCAACAAACTGGATCTCTACGGCAAAGTAAAAGCAGCCCATTCCTGGACTGATGGTACTAATGCTGATGAAACCTACGCACGTCTGGGTTTTCGCGGTGAGACGCAAATCAACGATCAGCTGACCGGTTACGGGCAATTTGAAAGTCAGTTTGATGCCGCTAAAGCAGAAGGTTCTCAGAATGGCGTTAATACACGTCTGGCGTTTGCTGGCCTGGATTATGGTCATGACGTCAGTTTTGACTATGGTCGCAACTATGGTATCGCTTACGATGTGGGAGCTTATACTGATACTCTCTCAGAGTTCGGCGGTGACTCCTTTGAAAATACTGACCGCTTCCTTACTACACGCACTTCTGGCGTTGCAACACTTCGCACCAAAAATCTGTTTGGTGCCGTTGATGGTCTGAACGTCGGGGCGCAATATCAGGGTCAGGACGATACCAATTCTGATCCGTCGAAACAACACGGCAATGGCTACGGCTTCTCCCTGGGTTATGACAACATTGCGGATTCTGGCATATCTGCAATTGCGGCCTATACCAACAGTTCTGTGACTGCTCAGCAGAAACAAAAAGGTTGGAATGGCGAAAACGCAAAGTTCTGGGGCGCGGGTCTGAAATATGATGCTAATGCTATCTATGTAGCGACTATGTACGGAGAGTCCCACAACCTGATTCAGGATGCGGACAAAGCTGAGCACTTTGAAGCGATGGCTGCGTATGTGTTTGATTTTGGTCTGCGTCCGAACGTGGCTTACGTCCACGCGCGTGATAACAACAATAATGACCTGATCGAATACGTCGCGCTGGGTACAGACTACTATTTCAACAAAAACATCGTGGCTGATGTAGGTTACAAAATTAACCTGCTCGATGGTAAAGACAGCGATAACCAGGTTGCTGCGGGTCTGACCTATCAGTTCTAACTTTTTGTTCTGGTATGAAAAAGGCGTCCTGGTTAAGACGCCTTTTTTTATATCTGCCGGCGTTTAAACCGGCTGACTCTCTTCCTGTTGTACACCGCTAAACAGCCATTGCCAGATGCCCATTGCCATAAAAATGTTGTTGATAACAGGAAGATAATAAACAACCCCAGTAATATTCTTTTAAACCACGACATGTATTTTCCCGAAGATAGTGTTGATGTTGAATTAATATGTCCATTTTTACGCATTTTAAATTGAGTTTATAAATGAACGGACGGGAATTATAAATTGTCTGGTGGGTAATTACCGATTATTTGCGGTTTATTAAATGTTGACATTTAATTGCGGACTAATCCGAATATACCTTCTTTAGAAGGTTGCCGGTTATACCCTTTTTGGCGAGGCGAAACGCTGTTTGTATAATTGCGTGAGGCTGATAAGTGCCGCAATAAACAACGCGACGGCGCCGCACACCGTGGCGTTAACGATCGCCAGTGCGCCGCTTCCCAGCAGGCTGGTTAATAGCGGACCAAGTATTTGCCCAATGCCGTAAGTCAGAGTGACCAGGCCCAGCAGATTAATATTGCGCGGTACGCTAAGTTGTCGCGCAAGCGGCATCACCAGTGAAGTGGTTCCCATAAACGTTGCGCCAAAACCCATGCTGCTTATCACCAGCAGCGGCAAAGAGCCGCTGGCGAGCGTCATGAGCACGCAGGCGCTTTGAATCAACAAATTCGCCGTCAGGCATTGCAATACTCCCCAGCGTCGGGCGGCCCACAGCCAGGCGAAACACCCCGGAATTATCGATATGCCGACCAGCGACCAGAGATGGGCAGTCAACAGCGGCGAGCCGGCGCTTTTCGCCATTAGCGGCAGGTAGGTGGCGACAATGATGTAGCCAAATCCGGCCAGCCCGTACAGCAGCGCCAGCAGCCACCAGGACATAGGCTGATGCTCTGTTTTTACCGGGGCCGCGGCGGGGAGCACGTGGTCCCGAGATGGCAGGAGTATAACCAGTAGCACAAAGAACAGAGCCGAGGCTGCCGCCGCGCCCAGCCAGAGGGTGTGCGAGGACAGCGCAAAATGCAGACCGCTAATGACATATTCATTGCCCAGCAAAATGCCTGCGCCAACGCCGGAGAACAACGCCGCAATCACGAAGGGATGCCGGGTATGATACAGAACGATCATCGAGCCAAAGATCATCATACCGGCACTGGCGACGCCCGCCAGAAAGCGGATCAGCATCACCAGCGCGGGCTGCGTAAAGCTGGCCATCGCCAGAATCAGCCCTGCGGTAGCGAGCGCGGACGTTAGCAACATCGGACGTAAGCGTGAGGGGAGATGAAAGAGCCCAAAGGAGAAGAGCAGGCTTCCCGCCAGATACCCGGCGTAGTTGGCGCTGGCAATCCACGAGAGTTGGTCAAACGTAAATTGACCTTCCGACAGCAGCACCGGCAGCATTGGCGTATACAGAAAGCGTCCAATCCCCATGCCCAGCGTTAAGACCAGCATGCCAAAGAGCGCGACACTGATGGCGTGGCGATTTGAATCTGGGCTTCCCTGGGACATACGGACTCTCATTTCGCGCTGTTAGTTGATGATTGTTATATTACATGCGTAAATGATAATGAAAAGTAAAAATAAAACCGCGTAACGCTGAATGCCATCAAAGGTTTCGGCTGTAGACCCGCGAGACTTCCCCCCACGGATGATAGCCCGGCCCGTTAAAGTAAAACCCTGCTTTCTCGTATAAACCTTCCAGGTCAGTACACAGATGGAGCTGCGTAAAACCCAGCTGTCTGGCCTGCTGTGCAATATGTTCGATCAGGCGAAACGCCAAACCGTGACCACGATAGCGAGGATCGATATAGAGCGCGCATAGCCACGGCCACAGTTCGCCGCGACTAATAAAATCATTGGTGATCAATCCAGCACAGCCAACAATGCTGCCACCATCCTGTAGCCAGTACCACTGCGGTAGCGGATTCTTTGCGCCAATACAACGGCGCAATGCATCCTCGTATACCACCATGGAGTCTTCTGAGGCCCATTGCTGCTGAAAGTAAGCGGTGATCTCGTGCAGCTTTTCAGGTGTTTCGCGCAGGGAAAAAATGCGGATGTTCATCGTCATTGAATCTTTCTCCTTAAAAATTCGCCAGCGTCAGCAGGGACGGAATTTGCGACAACAGATATAACACCAGCCCGATTGAACCGCCAACCAACGTGCCGTTGACGCGAATAAACTGCAAATCTTTACCGATGTTTAACTCAATTTGCTGCGACATATCGCGTGCATCCCAACTTTTCACCGTGTCGCTAATATGGCGCGTCAGGAAGGTGGCGAACTCTGGCGCTACCTTATGCGCGGCCTGCTCCAGATGCCCATTTAGTGAGGCACGCAGGGCGCTGTCGGCTACCAGCGTTTCGCCGAACCACTGGCCGGCGCTGGCGATGCGCTGCTTCACGCGGGAATCATCTGCGTTAATGTCAGTTTTCACCCACTGACGCAGGTCTGCCCACAGCTCGCCAAGATAACGGTTGAAGGCTTCATCTTCCTTCAGATAGCTTTTCAGGCTTTCGGCCCGTGCGGCCATTTCCGGATCGTGTTTGAGCTTATCGATGAGCTTAAATGTAGCGCGATCGAAGGCATGGCGGATCTGATGCGCGCGATCGTGGCTGATGTCATCCAGCAAGGAGTTAACGGCATCAGACACCAGCTCGGCGCTGTGCTCGCCCAGCCATTCGGTTGGCAGGATCTTCGCTTTCAGCGGATGTTCGGTTTCCAGCCAGTGCACTACTTGTCTGGCGATAAACGCTCGTGAGCTGTCGCGCTGTAGCAGGGCGATCAGTTGGGCGATCAGCGTATCGAGCAGCACCTGATGGCGATTGTTTTTGGTCATGCTTTCCAGCATCAGCGCGCTGGTTCCGGAGAGATCGACCTTGTCGATGGCCTTGTGCACCGCCCGCTTGATCAGCCGCTGAATGCGCGAATCGTCGGTCAGTTCGAGAAAACCGCTCATGATCTGCAACAGATGCTGGCCGATGCGCTGGGCGTTTTCCGGCTGGCTGAACCAGTTGCCGATCAACAACGCCGGTTCATGGCGGCGGATCAGGGCTATCAGCGACTGGGTATCGAGGAATTTCTCTTGTACAAACTGACCAAGATTTTCGCCGATCCGATCCTTATTGCGCGGGATAATAGCCGTGTGTTGCGAGATAAACGGGATCGGCACCCGGCGAAAAAGCGCCACCACGGCAAACCAGTCCGCCAGCGCGCCGACCATCGCCGCTTCGGCGATTGCTTTGATCCCGAGTACCCAGAAGTTGGGTGGCAGAAATAGCGTGATGACGAAGGTCGCGGCAGCGATCAGCAGCAATGAGAGCGCCAGTCGCTTGGCACGTTTGAGTTCAGCAATTTTATTCATAGGCTTAAGGATAGAGCCAGACGGGGGGATCGCGCAAAAAATGTGGTGCGCCTCCCATTTTCAGGTGGGCTGGGTTTACTCCGGGATCCAGTTATCCCACGCCGGTAAGGGACCAAGTTCTGCGACCAGAAAATCGATAAACGATCGCACCTTCGGATTGCTGTACTTGCTGGGAAAGTACAGCGCATACAGGGCATGAGTTTCACAGGTGATGGTGCCGTCGAGCATCAGCGGCGTGATCTCCTCTTTTTGAATATGATCGCCAATCAAATAAGTGGGCAAATATGCCACCCCCTGATCTTCTAACACCGACTTCAACAGCACCAGGCTGCTGTTGGCCTGGATCGGCATATGTAGTTTCAACTGATGCAGTCGATCCTGTTCATCTGCCACCTTCAGTACCGGCGTGAGGCCCGGGTAAACCAGGCAATCATGATCTACCAGATCGCTGCGACGCTGGGGCATGCCTTTTTTAGCGAGGTAGCCGGGTGAGGCACAGTACGCCCAGCGAACAGGCACCAGCTTGCGCATCGCATAGTTTTGCGGCGGCGCGGTGGAAATTCGCAGGGCAATGTCGAAATCCGTTTCGTTCAGATTGACGAAGTTATCGTTGAGATCGATATACAGATTCACATCCGGGAACTGGGAGCGGTATTTATCCACCAGGTTCACCAGCCGGGAATAACCAAACGCAATTGAGCAGGTTATACGTAATTCACCCTGCGGGTTATGGTAATAACCGGAAGTAGTGTTCAGCGTTTCATCGAATTCTTTCAACAGCTTGTTAGCGCGATTAAAGAGATATTGCCCGGCGTCGGTCAGGGTAATACTGCGGGTGGTGCGTTTAATTAATGTCGTGCCTAACGTATCTTCCATCGCTGCCAGGCTTTTGCTGACCGCAGACGGCGAGACGTTGAGCTGCGCCGCGGCTTCTGACAATCCTCCGCAGTCGACGATTTTAGTAAAAAACTCCAGATGCTTGAGTGAAATCGGCGTACTCATAATTTCCTTTAATTCACAAGTGATTTGCAAAAACGGTACGAATAGGCCGTTACATTCGCCTTTTAAACATGCAACTATTGAATCACAGGAAACAACTTGCTGGCAAAATGAAAAAATAACAACTTAGGTGAGTTACGTCACAAATTAAAAGGAGGCGAAACGGAAACTCATCACATTGTGAATTTAATCTCATTAATTATTATTCTAAAGGTACCGATTATGTGGTCACGACTCGAACCCTACAGATCGTCGATTATTTTATTAGTTGCTCTGGTGATTGGCGGCTTATTAGGTATTTATGCCCCATCGTTTGCAAGTAAACTCCAGCCAATAGGTCAGATATTCTTAAACCTGTTATTTATGATTATTGTGCCGCTGGTGGGGATCAGCGTCATGTCTTCGATCGCCAGTATGACTGACCTGAAAAGGCTGGGGCGTATTATGGCGATTATCTTTATTGTTTCGATCGCGATGGCCTTTATTCCGGCGGCTGGGATCGTCGCGCTGGCGCTCTGGTATAACCCGGCGCAGGGCGTCACTATCGATCTCTCGCAGTCGGTGCAGGCGGGCAGCGGCAAGATGGATTTTGTCAGCATGATCACCACCAGCGACTTTATTGGGCTGTTCTCTAAGTCCAATATTCTGGCTCTGATCGTGATGGCGATCATCGCCGGTGTGGCGATTGGCCAGTCGGATCAGGCCGGTAAACGTATTGCGTCGCTGCTGGAAGACGCCAATACCGTGATCATGAAGATCGTTTCGATCATTATGAAGGTCGCGCCGATTGGTCTGGGCTGCTACTTCGCCGCCACCATGGCCAGTCAGGACTCTGCACTATTGTTAACCTTTGCCCGCGCCATCGGCCTGTTTATGGTTGCCACGCTGGTCTATTTTGTTTTTGGCTCGATTCTCTATTCGTATATTGGCGGCGGTATTCCGGCGGTCAAAGCCTTCTGGCGTAACGCGATTGAACCGTCTGCGACTGCGCTGGGGACCTGCTCTTCGCTGGGGACGCTCCCGGTGACGCTGCGTGCCGGTAAGGCGATGGGGATTAACCCGGAAATCGTTGATGTTTCCATTCCACTGCTGGTTAACCTGAACAAAGGCGGTGTGGCGATGATTGCCGCGCTGAAAATCGTCTTTATCTATTCCGTGCTGGGTATGGAATTCACCACCGAAACCTTCTTCCTGACGATGCTGATTGCGGTGCTCTCCGCCATTATCGTTGGTGGCGTGCCGGGCGGGGCGTTCCTCGGTGAAATCTTTATCGTTACCACGCTGGGCCTGCCGATGGAAGCAATCCCGATGCTGGTGGTGCTGGGCACCATTACCGATGCGCCGGCCACACTGATTAACGTTATCCATGATTTGAATGCGGCGCAGATTGTTGAACGGTTCGCTGGAAAAAAGCAGACCAACACTGAAATAAACTCTACTGCTGCGGTGGTATAGGTTTCACACGGATTAAGAACAGGAGATGTTATGAAAGACGCAATGAAGCTTGAGACGCAACTGGTTGTTGCTGGTCGTGACAAACGCTACACCCAGGGAGCGGTGAATCCGGTTATCCAACGTGCCTCTTCACTGGTATTTGATACCGTGAAGGACAAGAAATTTGCCACCGCCAATCGCGCAAACGGTGAGCTGTTTTACGGTCGTCGCGGAACCTATACCCACTTTGCCTTCCAGAAGGCAATGAGCGAACTGGAAGGTGGCGTTGGCTGCGCGCTGTACCCATGTGGTGCTGCGGCGGTGACCAACGCGATTCTGGCGTTTGTTCAGGGTGGCGATCATATCCTGATGACCGGCGCGGCCTACGAGCCAACCCAGGATTTTTGCAATAAGATCCTGAGTAAATTCAATGTGGAAACAACGTATTACGATCCGCTGATTGGTGCAGGTATCGTCGATCTTCTGCGTCCGGAAACGAAGGTTGTATTCCTTGAGTCACCAAGTTCTATCACCATGGAAGTCCAGGATGTGCCGGGGATGGTGAAGGCTATCCGCGCGGTGAATCCGGAGATTGTCATTATGATCGACAACACCTGGGCGGCGGGCGTGCTGTTCAAAGCGCTGGATTATGGCGTGGATATTTCCATTCAGGCGGGAACGAAGTACACCATCGGTCATTCGGACGGCATGCTGGGCACGGCGGTGTCTAACGCCCGTTGTTGGGATCGTCTGCGCGAGAACTCCTATCTGATGGGGCAAACGCTGGATGCCGATACCGCCTACAACGGCAGCCGCGGATTGCGTACCCTGGCGGTACGCCTTAAGCAGCATCAGGAGAGCAGTATCCATATTGCTCGCTGGCTGTCGGCAAGACCGGAAGTGGCGCGGGTGAACCATCCGGCGTTACCGGAATGTCCGGGCCATGAGTATTTTCAGCGTGATTTTACCGGAAGCTCAGGTCTGTTCTCATTTGTGCTGAAAAAGAGACTGACCGACGAACAGATGGCGAATTTCCTCGATAATTTCTCGCTGTTCCATATGGCCTATTCGTGGGGTGGATTTGAGTCGCTCATTCTGGCGAACCAGCCGGAAGAGCTGAACAGCATCCGCCCGGCTGGAGAGGTGGATTTCAGCGGCACGCTGGTCAGGGTGCATATTGGCCTGGAGGATATTGGCGACCTGATTGCCGATCTCGAAGCGGGATTTGCACGCATTGCGTAAGGTGATGTGAGCGTAGCCGGATGCGGCGCAAGCGCCTTATCCGGCCTACATAGTTGTCGTAGGCCGGATAAGCGGGCAGGTTAGTTTTCAGTGACTAACGTCGTTGCCTCATGTTGGCGTACCCGTTTGAGTAAGCCTGCCAGCGTGAACACGACAGCGAGCCCCGCCGCAACCGCCAGCAGATGAAACGAAATCCTGCCACCGTTAAACCATAGCCAGCGTCCAATTTCGACAGAAACCGCCATCACCGTCAGGATCACCATATTCAGCGATGCCGAGACCGTTCCTTTAGGTAAGTTGTTGGAAAAAAGTGTAAAGCGGAACAGCGTCGGGAAGATCATCCCAATACCAAATGCATACAGGCTGGTTCCCAGCACCGACCACAGCCAGACGTGCGGCCACAGCAAATTACCCGCGATCAGCACCGCTAACCCGCTCAGTTGAACAGGCACGGCGCGCCAGATAAAACTGGGTTGGGTTGGATCCTTCACAAAACGCACCACCACCATATTGGCGACGATTACCGCGCCAAATACCGGCGCCTGCGCCCAGGCAAACTGTGATGTGGTCATGCCGCCCGCATCAATCAGTATCACCGGTGAGACCGCCACCCAGCTCATCATCGGGATATAGCTTAGCGATAGCGTGGCTGCGCCAAACAGGAATACCCGGTTGCGGAAAACGTCGCGAAAATCGCGCAGTACGCCGCGTGCACTGAACGGCACCGCGCCGCGCTGGACGGTTTCCGGCATGGCTAGCATTAACCCAATCAGGGCGATAAGCCCCATGACGGCAATGATGGCAAACAGGATCTTCCAGTGTACAAAGTGCATTAGCGCCGCTCCGGAGAGCGGGCCGATAACCGGTGCAACCAACACAATGGAAGTGATTATCGCCATTAACTTAATGGCCTTCGTTTGCCCAAACGCCTCCTGCACCGTGACATAGCCCACAGTCGCGATAAAGCAAATGCTGGTGCCCTGCACAAATCGGGCGATCAGAAATTGCGTCATTGAAGTAGTAAACAGCGTGGCAGCGCAGGCGAGGGTAAAGATTAACGCCCCCACAATCAGCACCGGTCGACGGCCAATCCTGTCGGAAAGCGGCCCCAGCAGCCATTGCAGCGCCATGCCGCCTGCCAGATAGAGGCTCACCGCAGCGGGCGCCAGGCTGACGTCGGCGTTGAAATCGCGTACGACATTAATGATGCCGGGCTGAATCAAGTCCGTCGACAGATAGGCGGCGAAATCATACAAAATCAACGCAATAGGAAAAAATAGCGTCGTGGCGCGTTGGGAGAAAAACGCGAGAATCCGTTGCATAAAACAGCTCCTTGTCGGAGAAAACCCTCAACGGGAATAGCGAAATTCAATACCGTCTTTGAGACGTCAAGCCGATGACAGAATAAAAGCAGACTGCAAATGTACTGAATTTCATGTAATCAAAAACGCTGCCTGCGTGAAGCGCAAACAGGAGAAACGCTCACTAACGCGGGGTCAGAAAACGTAACGATTACAGGTAACAATCAGCACATCGCACCTCAGGAAGAGTAAGTTGAACGGGTAATAACCATCCGCAGTGTAATGCGGATTGGATATTAATTAAACGAGTTTATCCTGTTTATGTGTAGAAAATCGCACCGCAAATCAGACTACGATGCTCTGCAAAAACCGCAGCGCGATAGCACAGCCGAAGATAATCAATACACCGCCAGCGATACGCTCTACCCACAAGATCCCTCTGGTTAACCGCCGCTGGATCTGCGGTAAACCGATGAACATCACGATCAGCAGATCCCAGCACAGCACCACGCTGGTCATCCAGATCCCGCTCATGGTTTGTTGCAGCAGCGTCACCGACGGGCCGAGCAGGGCGGTCATTAGCGCCAGATAGAACAGTGCATTTTTTGGGTTAAGCAGTGACGAACCCAATCCCAGCAGCAGCTGTTTACCAAATCCTGGACAGGTAGACCGGGCATCTGCTCCGGTCAGAGTTTGCGGGCGACTGCGTATTAGCAGGCTGCCTATCCACAATAAGTAGAGCGCGCCCAGCAGCTCAATAATGGTAAACAGCAGGGGAAGCTGGCGCAGGATCCCCCAACCGATAATTGCCAGCAGGATATATAGCCCATTGCCGACGGCGATACCCACGCACAGCCCGGTGCTGCCGCGCATCCGGTATCGTACGGCATAACCGACCAGTAAAAAGAAGTCCGGACCGGGGCTGAGTAGTGCGACAAAATGTGCCAGCGCCAGCGCGGGAAAAGCAGACGGAAAAAGTACAGAAAGCAGCGACATAGCGACCTCAGACAATGAATCTGAGATCACCGTACGCCTGACGCAGCGCTAATTATTGTCTGTTATTGATCGCCCCAACGCGTACTGGCGCGGTGTGGCGGCGGTGTAGCGAACAAAGGTGCGATGGAAATGGCTCTGGTCGGCAAACCCGCTCTGATAGCCGACATCGGCAATTTCGTCCCCGGCCCGCAGCCGCTGGCGGGCATAGTCAATCCGTATGATGTTCAGATAACTTCCAGGCGTCAGCCCGGTGTCCTGCTTAAAAGCGCGGATCAGCGTCTCTTTACGCATGTGGCACTCATGTGCCAGCTCATCGAGGGAGGGCGGCGTGAGCAGGCTGGACTGCAACCGTTCGCGCAGATACTGGCTGGCGGCGCTTAGGTTTTCCGGTGCTACCGATTGCAATGGCAGCGAACGCAGCAATGCTTGTGCGGCATCCGTTACCCGCGTCGTTTGCCGTTGCTGTATAAGTGCCACGAGGTTTACATAGTGCTGGAACAATTGCCGATCGCGGATAACGGGATCGCGCGTGCAAAGCCGCTGATTGTTGTTCAGTGCAAGCAGATGGGCAAGGCACCACCGGGCATCAAGATAAAGCATGTGATAGCTGCGAAACTGCCCGTTAACGGGGTTGCAGCTGTGGGGTGCCAGTGGCGGGATCACGATGAGATCGCCCACTTTTAGACGGTATTCCTTGCCATCGCACTGGCAACATGTTTCGCCCTCCAGAATCGCCCCGATTGAGAGCTGAGAGTGGTGATGCCGCTTATAGGCCTGCTGGCTTTGCCAGGTGCTGCGCAGTTCCAGCCACGGGAGCTGTTCATCACGCCAGAACGATTGTGGAATATCCCGGGTGTGCGTCACATCGCGTCCTCCCTGAAAGTAATGATTCGTTATAGCACAGGCCGAGTGGTGAAAAAGTGGGAATGTGCATTGAGGTCGTGATTCTGCGTGACGGGTTCCAGACAAATGTAGACGTTACATAGGGACGTTTTTATCCCGGAAATCGTCTCGTAAACAGAGAAAGTTGCAGGTGAGGGGGCAGTTTTCCGGCGCTACAGTTACGGCATCTTATTTCCAGGTGACGGATCGCCATGAACAAAGCGCCGACTTCCACACCGCATGATGCGGTTTTTAAAACATTTTTACGTCATCCTGAGACTGCACGGGATTTTCTGCAAATACATCTTCCTGCCTCGCTACGCGAACTTTGCGATCTTCAGACGCTGAAACTCGAGTCAGACAGTTTCATTGAAGAGGATTTACGTGCGTACTATTCCGATGTGCTGTGGTCGGTGAATACGACAGAAGGGGATGGATATATTTATGTGGTGATTGAACACCAAAGCACACCGGATGCACATATGGCATTCAGACTGATGCGCTATGCAGTTGCGGCCATGCAGAAACATCTGGATGCCGGACATCAGCAGTTACCGCTGGTGGTGCCGATGCTGTTCTATCACGGCGCTAAAAGTCCGTACCCTTATTCGCTATGTTGGCTGGACGAGTTTGCCAATCCGAAGCTGGCACGTCAGGTGTATGCTGCGGCGTTTCCGCTGGTGGATATTACGGTTATTCCAGATGACGAAATTGTGCAGCATCGACGCATGGCGCTGTTGGAGTTAATCCAAAAACATATCCGTCAGCGCGATCTTATGGGGCTTGTTGAGCAAATTGTTTCCCTGCTACTTACTGGAGTGACTAATGACAGCCAGATAAAGACGCTGTTTAATTATATTTTGCAAACTGGCGATGCACCTCGCTTCAGTGAGTTTATTCGTGGGGTTGCTGAACGTTCACCGCAGCATAAGGAGCATTTAATGACGATCGCAGACAGATTGCATGAGGCTGGATTTCAAAAAGGGTGGCTTGAGGGTCTGCAAGAGGGCCAGCAAAAAGGTAAGCAGGAAGGTAAACAAGAAGGTTTAATTGAGGGGCGACGTACTGAGGCGGTGCGCATTGCCCGCACCATGCTGGCCGACGGTACTGATCTCAGCACGGTGCAAAAAATTACCCGACTTTCCGTTGAAGATATTCAGGGCGTAAGCCATTAAAAATGACTTAATCCGTGCTATCGCCAGCCCGGTAGCACCGGGCGGTCTGATTTACTCTATCGCCACCTTTACCGCCTCGCCGAGCTTCTGCATCACTTCCCGATGCTTCTCGTTTGGCGGCAACGCGCAGTTGATGCGTACGCAGTTGCGGTACTTTCCTGATGCGGAGAACAGCGAACCCGGTGCGACCTGGATTTTGAGGCGACAGAGCTGCTTAGCGACACAGACCATATCGACCTGGTGCGGCAGCTCAACCCACAGCATAAAGCCGCCTTTTGGTCGGGTGACGCAGATCCCGCAGGGGAAGTATTCCCGTACCCAACAGGTGTAGATCTCCATATTCCGCTGGTAGATCTGACGCATACGGCGAACATGCCGATGATAATGCCCCTCACGCACGAAAGCGGCGGCCGCCAGCTGCGTAGCAGGAACGTTAGTGCCGATGACGGCATATTTCATATGCAGAAATTTATCGTGATAACGACCGGGAATAACCCAACCGACGCGCAACCCCGGCGCCACGGATTTGGTAAATGAGCTGCACAGTAGCACCCGACCATCGCTGTCCCAGGAGTGTATTGTGCGCGGACGGGGATATTCCGTGGCAAGCTCTCCGTACACATCATCTTCAAAAATAACAATATCGTGCTGCTGGGCGAGGGCGAGCACCGCCCGTTTACGCGCATCCGGCATAATAAATCCGAGGGGATTATTGCAGTTAGGAACCAGAATCACCCCTTTAATCGGCCACTGATCCAGCGCCAGTTCCAGCGCTTCAATGCTGATCCCTGTATCCGGATCGGTTGGGATCTCTATAACTTTGATCCCTAATCCGCGTAGCAGCTGCATCGTGCCGTAATAGGCGGGCGATTCTACGGCGACGATATCTCCTGGCTGGCAGACTGCCAGCAGCGCCAGTGACATCCCGCTCTGACTCCCGCTGGTGATCACAATATCATCCGCATTGATGACCGAACCTCCGTCCAGCATGAGCCGGGCAATCTGTTGACGCAATTCGCGACAGCCTGGTAATTCATCGTAGCCCAGAACCGCCTTGAGATTATGCTGCGCCACGCGGCTTAGCTCGCGCCAGAGCGGCTTCAGGCTGGGTTGATTGATATCGGGCACGCCACTGCTAAAAGGGATTATCGATTTGTCTGCATGACCTGCAAGCATGTCCAGCACCTGATCCCACTGGGTTATCTCGACTGGACGTTGGACCGGGCGCGACATCAGCGGCACCGGCGGCTGTGCTTTTTGTGGTGCGACAAAATAACCGGAACGCGGCTGCGGTGTGATCAGCCGTAATTGTTCCAGCGTCTGATACGCCTGCTGGACGGTGCTGATGCTGACCCCGTGCTCCTGGCTCAGGCTGCGTACCGAAGGCAGTTTTTCGCCATGGCGATACAGACCTTGCTCAATGCGTTCGGCCAGCAGATTGGCCAGATGTTGGTAACGCGTCATGCTGTATCCCTCATGGGTACCATACAGATTAACAAACCGGTACAGATTGGCGTGAAAAAAGCGATGCAGAACTCTTTTTAACCAATCTGTATGTTAAATAAAAGTACTTTGTGAGTCTGTATTGTTTTGGGCCAAATCCGTGAAGATAAAGCCTCTGGCAAGGCGGGGAGGCAAGGTATGGAATTTCACGAGAATAAAGCAAAACAGCCGTTTATTGGGTTTGTACTGATCTGGCGGGCATACAAGGCGTGGCGGCTGCGAGCGCAAACGCGGCGCCTGTTGCAACAGATGAGCGACGAGCGGCTGCGGGACGTCGGACTGCGACGCGATCAGGTGGAGTGATTTTCTTTCATCGACAGAGGCTGGGGTTATCGCCCGGCCTCTTTTGTATTCATGAGATTTATCAATTCATGCTTCTGAATGCAGTGTTTCTTGATACTTACCCTGATAAGTATTATTTTCTTCTCAGCGATGAGGGGAAGGATACATGACTGAAGATGAACTGTTTGCCCGCCGTCCGATGGGGATGCGCATGGCAATGGTGGTGCGCCAGTGGCGGGCCATTATTGATGCAGCCATTACCGACACTGGCCTGACGCAGTCAAGCTGGACGGTACTGATGCAGCTGTATCAACTGGGAGACAACGTCTCGGTCAGTGAACTGGCGGAGGTGCAGGGTATTGAACTGCCGCCGCTGATGCGCACTCTCTCACAGCTGGAAAAGCACGGCTATCTGTTGCGTTCCACATCGCCTTATGACAAACGCATTCGCCTGCTCACGCTGACCGAGCAAGGCCGCGCAAGGCTGGAAGAACTAAACCGGGTGATTGAGAACTACCAACATCGCGTCACGTGTACCATCCCCGAAGCGGAGCTTGCCGCCTTCAGCTCGACCTTAAATCAACTCGCCTGCAATTTGCGGACAATCCGCGAAGAAGACAATCAACACTAAAAAACTATGATGACCCCAGAACAAAAATTTGCCCGTTGGGTAAGGGTGAGTATTGCCGCTTTCCTGGTAATATTCGCCTGGTTTATCGTTGCCGATATCTGGATCCCGCTAACACCGGACTCCACGGTGATGCGTGTAGTAACGCCCGTTTCCTCACGCGTATCCGGCTACGTCTCGCAGGTGCATGTACATAACAATAGCCAGGTGAAAAAGGGCGATTTGCTGTACGAACTGGATCCGACGCCATTTATCAATAAGGTCGAGGCTGCGCAAATCGCCCTTGAGCAAGCAAAGCTGAGCAACCAACAGCTGGATGCGCAGATCGCCTCTGTGCGTGCCAACCTGCGTACCGCGCAATTCAACGCCCGGAACGACAAGACCACCTTTGACCGCTATCAGCGCCTGAGCGCCATGCAGAACGTGTCGCAAGCCGATCTCGACAAGGTGCGCACCGCCTGGCAAACCAGCGAGCAGTCGGTGTCGGCGCTCAATGCCAGTATTCAGAACCTGCTGATCCAACGTGGCGAGCGCGATGAAAACCGCAACGTGACGCTGCAAAAATACCGTAACGCGCTGGAAGAGGCGCAACTGAACCTCGGCTGGAGCAAAGTATATGCACAGACCGACGGCACGGTGAGCAACCTCCAGCTTAGCCCCGGACTTTACGCCACTGCCGCCACGCCGCTACTGGCGCTGGTCAGCCACCAGACCGATATCGTGGCCGACTTTCGCGAGAAAAGCCTGCGCCACACTCGGGTGGATACCGATGCCGCCGTAGTGTTCGACGCCATGCCGGGCAAGGTTTTCTCTGCTCGCGTTACCAGCAGCGATGCCGGTATTCTGGCAGGTCAGGAGCAGGTTAATGGCCAGTTGTCGCAACCGGAACAGTCTACCCGCTGGGTGCGCGATGCCCAGCGTATGCGTATTCACGTCGCGCTGAACGAACCGCTCGACACGCCGTTGCCGACCGGGGCACGCGCCACAGTGCAGTTGTATAACAGCGAAGGGATGTTCGCCCGCACCTTTGCCGGAGCGCAGATCCATCTCGTTAGCTGGCTGCATTATGTCTATTAACACCCTGGCTCACGTCTTTACGCCGCACGGGAATATTGTCTACACCGCCAATGATTTTCGCCAGACCCTGCGTATCTCGGTTGCCGGGACAATCGCGCTGAGTATCTCGACCTTTTATAACGTGCAGTACGGCGTATTTTTTGTGGTTTATCCGCTGATGCTGCTGTCGCTGGTACCGGTGTTCAACCGCCATCTGGCCAAACAGTTTGTGTTCAGCGCGGCGGTGAATTGCGTCGAAATGGTGCTGATTGTCGGCTATCTCTCACAATGGCCGCTGATTATGACGCTGGTGGTATTTGGCCTGTACGTGGTGCGTTTTCGTTTGATGAGCAAAGGACCGCTGTTTCTGTTCGGCTCAATGGGCGTGGTGTGCCAGAGCACGATGCTCAATTTTATGAGCTATCCCACCACCAACTGGCATACGCTGATGTTCTCCAATATGGAAGCCTGCGTCATGGCGGTGGCGCTGAGCGCGTTGCTGCATTATCTGATCCCGGACGTGGAACCCCGCCAGCCGCCGCCGCGCATTGAAAAAGATGCCGCCCGGGTACGCCACGAGTCGCTGCTTTCCGGCACGGTGGCGACGATGATTTTTGTGGTCTTCCAGATCTGTGACTTGAGTGATTCGCTGTCGGCGCTGATGGCGGGGATTTTGATCCTGTTTCCGATGCATTATCGCGGCGCGGTGTTGAGCTCTCTCTGGCGCGTGGTCGGCGTGGTTCTGGCTTGTCTGTACATTCTGCTGGTGCAACTGCTGGTGTATGATTTCAGCAACCATATGCTGTTGATGATGCCGCTGATTGGTCTTGGACTGGCGTTCAGCGCCCGCCTGCACGTGATGGAAAAAGTCGGTGCGGGCGTGGGTTTTGCCAGTATCACCACCATCGGCATTATGTTCGGCCAGAACCTGCATCCGGATCAGGACCTGGTGTTCAGCGATCTCTATCGCATCACTTCCGTTACCGTCGCGCTGCTGGCCACGTTAACGATGGTATTTCTGGTGCACCGCGTTTTGAACTGCTTTGCGGCGACACGATTTGTGATCACCGAGTGAGTGGGGGGCCAGTGCCGGATGGCGGCTGCGCCTTATCCGGCCTACAGAAGAAGGTTTGTAGGCCCGGTAAGCGCAGCGCGCGGGGATTATCCCTGTCTGCGTGTCTTGGCTGAAATTACGTCGATAAACTCCTGCACCTGCTGTTGCTTACGCGCGGACAGCTTGCACACCCGACGCAGCGACTGCAATAACGCCGGTTCTTCCGGCTCCGGCAGTTTTGCCGTCAGTACAATGCAGCCTGGCATCACTCTGACATCGAATGGGGTTCCGGTGGTAAAACCGGCAGCTTCCAGCCACTGGCCTTTCATAATAATTGCCGGAACATGCGTGTAATCCGGATAACGACTCGCATAACTGACGGTGGCGGCGCGGTTATTTGCCGGGGAGACTTCTGGATCGTTGAATTCTGCAATAGAATGCGGGGTAGTCATGATGGCTATTCCTTGAAAATAGTGATTGTGATTAGCGAGGCGCTCGTGTTGCAGCACGGGCGTCTTGCGTTAAATAACACCTGTAAATTTACCCAGTAAATAAAAATAAAGCCAGCTGAAAATAGACAAAAATAAAGACGTTACTGGAAATATTGATGGGGTAATTAATTTGATGGGAAATATAAAACAGGCCGGATAAATAGAGCGCCATCCGGCCATAAAATTAATACACTGTATTAATGTGGTGCTGCTTAAAATTCTCCGCCTGCGACAGCACGCCCATATACACATCGTCATTCGCCACCGGCGGGAACTTGTGTTTATGCAGCAGCAGGATCAGCTCCACCTTCAGTTTCGCTTTAATATCATCACGCTTGCTCCAGTCGGGGTACTTCGACGTGTTATCGACTACCGCCTTCATCTCTTTCGCCAGCGCCAGCATCTTGTCTTCTTCGTAGGTAAACTGATACTTATCGCGCATATGTGCCAGAATGTCGTAAAAGGCTTTCTCTTCGATATCAATCCCCATCTCGGCGTAAGTGCCCATTTCGGTTTTAATATCGTAGATAATATCGGTCATCTCCTGGCTGAAATGATCGAACTCTTCACCGTTGAGGACGTCATCTTCCCGGCGCTCGTTATATTTATCCATAATGGACTGGAAACGACGGGTGAAGTTAATCCCCTGTAACTGGTTAACTTTTTTAAAGTCGCTGATGGCTTTTTCCAGCAGCTTTTGCAGCAGCTGGATTTTGGTGGCCGGCAGTTTGATCTTATTAATGCGCGCCAGGTAATCGTCGTCGAAAATATCGATCGACTCCGCTTTCTTGTCGCCAAGGAAAAACAGCTCTTCCACGCCGTCGGCTTTCAACGCCTCGGCGATCATCTCGCGCACGCGGGCGTTCATCTGCGTGACGTCCGGCGCATCGCCTTTGGTCAGCTTGAAGACAATGGAGCGCACGGCAATATAGAAATGGATATGGTCGCGCTCGGCCTGCGACAGCGCCTCGCTGCCGCAGCAAACGTCATACGCCGCTTTCAGACGCTTCACCAGCCCCATAAAGCGGCGTTCCAGCTTCTGGGTACGCATGACAAATTCTGCTGCGTTGTTCAGGCAGGCTAACTGCGCCTGCGGCTCGCCGCTGAAATAGGCGCGGCTGTCGAAATCGTGGAATACCTGTGTGAGCAGATCGAGATGATTTTTCACCTCAATCACTGACTGTTGGATATCTTCAAAGTTAGTGGCATCGATGCGGGAATACATCGCCAGCGCCTGGTTCATCTGGCGCTTAATGCCGATATAGTCGACGACCAGCCCTTTGCTTTTGCCTTCCAGCTTGCGGTTAACGCGGGAGATGGTCTGGATCAGGTTATGCTTTTGCAGCGGCTTATCGATATAAATGGTATCCAGCTCCGGCACGTCAAAACCGGTCAGCCACATGTCCACCACGATGGCGATTTTGAAATTCGACTTCGCGTTTTTGAACTGTTTATCCAGCTCTTTGCGGTACTCTTTACTGCCCAGCAGATCGTACAGTTTGCCGTCATCGTCTTTGCCGCGCGTCATCACCATCTTGACCATTTCGGACGGCGGCAGCTCTTTCTCTTCCTGCTCGGTCAGCTCAACCCCATCCGGGGCCTGTTTCACCTCAAACCATGCCGGACGAAAGTCTTTCAACTGACGATAGAAATCCCAGGCAATTTCGCGGCTGGCGCAGACAAACATCGCTTTGCCTTTCACCGTTGAGCCTTCGGCGACACGCTTTTCATAGTGTTTCGCGAAGTCTTCCGCCAGCGCTTTCAGGCGATCGTCATCGCCGAGGATAGCGTTCATAGTGGCGCTGGCTTTTTTGCTCTCGTCGATTTGCCACTCGTTGGCCCCGGCGTCAGCGCACTCTGCGTAGTACTTTTCTACCTCTTCCAGCTTACCGGCATCAAGGATGACCTTTGCCGCCCGGCCTTCGTAGACAATGCGTACGGTGATCTCATCCTGCACGGATTCGGTCATGGTGTAGCTGTCGACGATGTGGCCAAAGACTTCCATCGTGGCGTCGATAGGCGTGCCGGTAAAACCGACGTAGGTAGCCTGTGGCAGCGAGTCGTGCAGATATTTGGCGAAACCGTAGGTCTTGCGCACCTTGCCGCTCTCTTTATCGACGATCACTTTCTGATCGAGGTTGACCTGGCTGCGGTGCGCTTCGTCGGAAATACAGATGATATTGCTGCGTTCGGAGAGCAGTTCGGTGTCTTCGGTAAACTTATGGATGGTGGTCAGGAAGACGCCGCCGCTGTTACGACCAGCCAGTTTCTCCCGCAGATCCTCACGGCTGGTGACGGGCACCACGGTGTCGTCGCCGATATAGTTTTTGGCATTACACATCTGCGCCGAGAGCTGATCGTCCAGATCGGTGCGGTCGGTGATCAGCACGATCGTCGGGCTGGCGAACTCGACGCTTTTCATCAGCAGGCGGGTTAAGAACTGCATGGTGTAGCTCTTGCCACAGCCGGTCGCGCCAAAGTAGGTGCCGCCCTTGCCGTCGCCGAAAGGTTTACGCGCTCGTTCGATGCTGTAGTACAGCTTGCGCGCCGCATAGTACTGTGGGTAGCGGCAGCAGATTTTCACTTCATGCTTGGCTTTATCCGGAAAGCAGATAAAGTTTTTGATCACGTCCAGCAGGCGGACCGGATGAAACAGCCCCTGAATCATCGAGTGCAGGGACGGGATGCCGTCCTGCTCGCGGTTTTCATTGCCGGTGACTTTACGCCAGGAGTAGAAATATTCGTACGGCGCAAACAGGTTGCCCATGCGGTTATTGACGCCGTCGCTGATAATGCACAGCGCGTTATAGACAAACAGCTGCGGAATATCGCGACGATAGCGGGTGCAGAGTTGTTTATACGCATCGCCAATATTGGCTTCCTGCTCGCGCACCGCGCTTTTAAATTCAAAGACCACTAACGGCAGGCCGTTGATATACAGGATGGCGTCCGGAATGCGCGGCTGACTTTCTTTGCCGGTGATGGTCAGCTGATTGACGATTTTCACCCGGTTCAGCGGCTGAGTAAGATGATAACCTGCTGGCGTTTCCGCGGCCTGTTGCAGCGGAACCTCTTCGGTATCGAACAGTTCACGCAGCGCGGCGGGCAGGTGTCGGGTGTCGAGCAGTTCGATATAGAGATCTTTCTGCTGGCGATCGTCGCGTTTAAACAAGAAACCGTTGGCCAGCCAGGCGCAGAAGGTTTTGTTGCTTTCGTAGAGATCGGAGGCGGGTAGGGTGGTGAACTGCTTGATCAGCCGTTGGATCTCTTCTTCGGTGATGCCGTCGGCCTGATAGCGCGCGGCGAGGTAATGACGAAGATCGTCTTCGATAATCACCTGATTGAGGCTGGAACGCGGCACATTGTCGCCGATCAGGTGCTGATAGCCCTGATCCTGTAACAGTTCAATTATCGCCTGTTCTAACTTCGCTTCACTGAATGAGAGATGCATATCCCGCTCCGGCCCTGGCTGATTTCTGGTAAGAGTTCCTGTAACAGAGAAAACCTTAACAGAAAGCCCCTGATTTTTCAGGGGCAAAATGCGTTATGCGGCTTCGGTTTGAGCTACTAAGTTTGGCAGATCCTCCAGGGACAGTTCGCCGGAGATGAGTTTCGGGAGCAGGGTGTCGCGGAGGGCGGTTAGAGATTTGTTTTCCATATTACAGCAATACATTTTATCAAAATAACTACTGACCTTCCCGGCAAATAAACTCATTACAGAAGGTGTTGGTATCGCAATATAAAAGCTATCAAAGCAGCTATTCTGTACCCGTTGGCGGCCAGATGAGCCGACCATGTTTTGTATTGCGTGTAACCTGAAATTATTTTCTCGTGCTAAACAAGCCACATACGAATAATGAACTTTCGTAGTGCCTCGCATCACAATAAATTCGGTAGAACCAAACGCAGTTTCTTGTTCATCTAAGAAATCAACGAATCCCGTTTTACCATTCTCTAAACAAGGCGTAATTCTAGCGAATAATGTGTCATTTTTTTGGAACTTGGCACCGCCAGCATATGGCTTTTCAATAACATCTGAGATTGAATACCCTTGGGTGGGTAAGGATTTCATATCAACATACTTTGCGATTGTATTTTTAGGTAATTTTACACTAGGATTTATATTTATGGCTTTTGCTACAGACTCCAGTATCCAACCTTTAGGCACCCAACCCATTTCCGTTTCTTCAAATTCTGCCGGGAACAATGCACGAATATCCGCCGGAAGTGGTTTGAAATCTGCACTATTGCGTACTTTTTGACGCAGTTCGGCGCGAGATTGTAGCGCTTCCGGGATTGGGTTTCCCGCATCCATCGCGTTATCGATCACCGGGTCGAAATCCACAAACCAGGATTTGAACAGGGTTTGGGACATTTGTTCCAGGGTTTGGTTTATTTCAAAAGATAAATTTATCTTTTGATCAAAGTTGTGTATAAAATATCCGATAGATATTCTTTTTTCACTTAAACTAGGTATGGTGACAGAAATTGCATTGATTATTGTTTGATTAAGGAGAGGTTGGCCAGAACCAGTTCTATAATTGTTCAAATCTATCTTTTTTAAAAGATAGAACCAAAAGTAACTTTCATTCTTATTCTTTGTGGTACCAATAATCGCGTTATCAGTAACCCAACACTTTTTATCAGATATGTAAACCGCACCACAATACGACCCAACGCGCCCAATAATTATTGTATTTTCGTTGGCATTATATTCATCAGAATAACCTATTATTCCATTTGAACCGTAAACAGGATATTCTCCGGTTTCAGTTCTTGATGGTGACGATTTGCCATTTCTCATCTGTAAATGTTCGCCAATTGTTGTAATAGCATTACTCCCCATAACCCAGCGCCTCCAGGTTCTGGCGAATTGCGTTATCCAGTTCTTCCGCCTGCTTCATCTGTGCAAACAACGTCTGCGACAACTCGCGCATTTTGGTTTCAAACGCCACGCCGTCGTCTTCCTGCTCGGCGGCACCGACATAGCGGCCCGGCGTCAGCACGTAGTCGTTAGCCTTGATCTCTGCAATGGTCGCGACTTTGCAGAACCCGGCCCGATCGTCGTACTGCGCCAGCTTGCTGTCGCCGCGCTTCACGCGTTCAGCCAGCTCTTCCGGCGTGCTGCGCCATGCATGGTAGGTGTCGGCGATGGTGGCGATATCGTCTGCCGTCAGCTCTAAAGTGGTGCGATCTATCTTAGTGCCGAGGTTACGCGCGTCGATAAACAGCGTTTCGCCCTGACGGTTGCGATAGCCTTTGGCCGGATCGGCTGCCTTCGATTTGGTCATAAACCACAGGCACACCGGGATCTGGGTGGTGTAGAACAACTGGCCGGGCAGGGCAATCATGCAGTCGATTAGATCGTTTTCGATCATCTGCGCGCGGATCTCGCCTTCGCCGCTGGTGTTGGAGCTCATTGAGCCGTTCGCCAGCACAAAACCGGCGGTGCCGTTAGCCGACAGCTTGGAGAGCATATGCAAAATCCAGCCGTAGTTGGCGTTCCCGGTTGGCGGCGTGCGATAGCCGGCAAAGCGCGGGTCTTTGGTCAGCTCGGCGTCGTTACGCCAGTCTTTCAGGTTAAACGGCGGATTGGCCAGAATATAGTCGGCTTTCAGGTCCGGGTGCTGGTCGCTGAAGAAGGTGTCCGCCGGGCGCTCGCCAAGGTTGGCGGAAAGGCCGCGAATCGCGAGGTTCATCTTCGCCAGCTTGTAGGTGGTGGCCGTCAGCTCCTGACCGTACAGGGCGATATCACGACTTTTGCCCTGATGGCTTTCAACAAACTTCACCGACTGCACAAACATCCCCGCCGAGCCGCAGCACGGGTCATAAATTTTACCCTGGAACGGTTCGAGCATTTCGGTCAGCAGCGTGACCACGCATTTTGGCGTATAGAATTCACCGCCGCCTTTGCCCTCGGTGGCGGCAAACTTACCGAGAAAGTATTCGTACACGCGACCGACCAGGTCTTCTTTCGACAGCGCTTCGACGTCGGTTTCGTGGGCCAGCGTTTCGATGTTATCGATGGTGTCGATAAGCGACGCCAGCTTCTTGGTTTCCAGATTCTGACGGCTGAAGTAGTTGTCCGGCAGCGCACCTTTCAGCGACGGGTTGCGCTTCTCAATGGTCGAGAGGGCGGTATCGATGCGCACGGCAATATCATCCTGCTTGGCGTGCTGCTTGATGAACGACCAGCGCGCCTCTTCCGGCAGATAGAAGATGTTGTCCTGCTGATAAAAGACTTCCATTTCGAGGAAATCGCCCTGGCCTTCGTCTTTCATCTTCTGACGGCGGGCTTCAAACTTATCGCTGATAAACTTGAGGAACACGAGGCTCAGCACCACGTGCTTGTACTCGGAGGATTCTACGCTGCCGCGAAGCTGGTTCGCGGTATCCCATAATGTGTCTTCAAAGCCTTTCTTTGCTTTGGCTTTTTTCGTTGGTGCTTTGGCCATGATGAACTCAATCAGGAAAAATTTGGGGGCTATTGTAGCGATAAAAGCGGCGAAATTCGCCCCCCTCACTCAATCTCCAGCTCATCAAACAGCGGTAAATCCACATTCTGCAACGCTTAACACGGATCGCTTTTTCGTGCCGGTGGCGCTTTTCCTGGCCTGGTTTGTCCGGCATCGGTGATGCGATAGCTCATGCCTTTACGGTTAACCATCCTCTGCCGGATGGCGGCTGCGCCTTATCCGGCCTACTAAAGTTCATCCTATCAACAGCAAATGTGATGTTATTTCCAACAATTTCGCTATAATCATAAGATAATTGTAGATACATTTTTGTATATACAATTAGGGATGAAATACATGCCAATAGAGTTTGAATGGGATGCAAACAAGGCACAAAGCAACCTGAGGAATCATTATGAACATGGTTAAGCATAAACGCGGCAGCATATCTGCGCTGAGTGCTCAGCATGAGGCTGAACTGAAAGCGCTGGCGAATAAACCGGACGATGATATCGATTACAGTGACATTCCCGTGACCGAAGATAAGCAGTGGTCAGAGGCCACACGCGGTAAGTTTTTCCGTCCGTTAAAAACGCAGGCCTCGGTGCGTATTGATGCCGATGTGATGGAGTGGCTGAAACGTCCAGGAAAAGGATATCAGACGCGCCTTAATGCCATTTTGCGCGAAGCGATGCTGCGCGAGCAAAATAAGAAATAGTCAGAATATACTGGGGCAGTGAATGCCGGATGGCGGCTGCGCCTTATCCGGCCTACAAAAAATCTACTTCTTCAACCCCGCAAACGCGGCTCTGATCTCGTTTTCCGGCAGATTAATACCGATAAACACCAGTTGGCTGTACGGTTGTTCGTCGCCCCACGGGCGGTCCCAGTCGGCGCTGTACAGGCGCTGGACGCCCTGGAACAGTAGGCGGTTTGGCTCGCCTTCAATCCACAGCATACCTTTGTAGCGCAGCAGCTTCTCAGCGGATTCCAGCAGCAGGTTTTCCATCACTCGGGACACGTCGCTGATGTTCACCGGGTAATCCAGCTCGACGACGATCGAGGAGATATCGTTTTGTTTGTCGGCAATAAAGTGGAAGCGCGGTTTGGCGCTGACCACGTTCTCTTCCAGCATGAAACCGTTGGTGTCGAACAGCAGGGATAGGTCAATATCGCCATGCGTCACGGTGTAAATCGGCGCACGGGCGTTGATGCGCGCCAGGCGCTCTCGCAGCTTTTCGCTTTCGCCTGCTACGTCGGTTTTGGTCAGCAGGATGCGGTCGGCGTAGCCCACCTGAGACTGGGCAATGGTGAACTGGTTCATCTGCTCGTCGGCATGCACCGCGTCAACCAGCGCAATCACGCCGTCCAGCAGGTAGCGTTCGCAAATTACTTCATGGGAGAAAAAGGTCTGAATAATCGGGCCGGGATCGGCCATGCCGGTGCATTCGATCACCAGACGGTCGAAATTGATGGTGCCTTTGTCGAGGTTGTCGAGCAGATCGAGCAACGCATCTTCCAGTTCGCTCGAACGGGTGCAGCAGATGCAGCCGTTGGTCAGGGTTTTGATCTGTGTTGCGCGATCGCCAATCAGCTGATCGTCCACCGAGACTTCGCCGAATTCGTTTTCGATAACGGCAATCTTGTAACCGTGCTGCTCGTTGAGAATATGGCGCAGCAGGGTGGTTTTACCCGCGCCAAGAAAGCCGGTGAGTAGGGTGACTGCAATCGGGGTCATTTACTTCTCCTTCTAACAGCAACTGCTTCCGCCGCTACCATAGCGGGCTTCCTGGCGCTCGCGGAAGAATTCTTCGTAGGTCATGTACGGCTTATCGGGATGGTTGGTCTTCATGTGCTCGACGTAGTTGTCGTAGTCCGGAATGCCAATCAGCATCTTTGCCGCCTGACCGAGATATTTTTTTGCCTGACCTAAAGTACCAAACATTCTGCCGTCCTGTTAATGAATAAAGCCGGATGGCGGCTTGCGCCTTATCCGGCCTACATACTGCACATTTTGTAGGCCGGATGAGCGCAGCGCCATCCGGCAATTACGGCTTAATGATGTGAAGAGGTTTTCACGCCGCCTTCCGGCACCGGTACATACGGTGTCTCTTTATCAGAGCGACCGTTGATGGTACGGGCTTTCTGCCAGGTACGGAACCCGTAGAAAATGATGCTGTACACCACCACCAGGAACAGAATACTCAGGCCTGCGTTGGTGTAGTTGTTGACGACGATGTGGTTCATGTTGGCAATCTGTTGAGCGGTCAGTTCGCCGCCGTTAGCAATCTTCTCTTTGTACTGATTCGCCATGAAGAAGAAGCCTTCCATCTGCGGGTTGGTGCTGAACAGTTTCAGACCCAGCGCCCAGGTGGTGCAGATAAGCAGCCATACTGCCGGAACCACGGTAACCCAGATGTATTTGGTGCGCTGCATTTTAACCAGCACCACGGTGCCGAGAACCAGCGCCACGGCAGCCAGCATCTGGTTAGAGATACCGAACAGCGGCCACAGGCTCTTAACGCCGCCCAGCGGGTCAACAACACCTTGATACAGCAGGTAACCCCACAGGCCTACGCAGCCCGCAGTACCAATGATACCCGCAACCAGAGAGTCGGTTTTCTTCAGGAACGGAACGAAGTTACCCAGTAAATCTTGCAGCATAAAGCGGCCAGAACGGGTACCGGCGTCCAGTGCGGTCAGGATGAACAGCGCTTCGAACAGGATACCGAAGTGGTACCAGAAGCCCATGTCAGCCATCGGCAGCACTTTATGGAACACGTGGGCGATACCAACGGCCAGCGTCGGTGCGCCACCTGCGCGGTTCAGAACAGACGGCTCGCCGATGTCTTTCGCGGTTTGCAGGATCTGCTCAGGTGAAATCACAAAGCCCCAGGAGCTGACGGTTGCCGCTGCGTGTGCGGTAACGTCTTTCAACTGCGCCATAATCAGCGGGGCGTTCTCACCGCTCATTTCATGCAGGTTCGGCATGGTGATGCCAAGGCCAGCAGGCGGGGTGTTCATTGCGAAGTACAGACCCGGTTCGATGATGGACGCAGCAACCAGCGCCATAATCGCCACGAAGGATTCCATCAGCATCGCGCCGTAACCAATGAAACGCGCGTCGGTTTCACAGGCCAGCAGCTTCGGTGTAGTACCGGAAGCGATCAGCGCGTGGAAGCCAGATACCGCACCACACGCGATGGTGATGAACAGGAACGGGAACAGAGCGCCTTTCCACAGCGGGCCAGTACCATCAACGTACTGGGTCATCGCCGGCATTTTCAGTTCCGGGTTGAGAATAACAATCCCCACCGCCAGACCGACGATAACGCCGATTTTCAGGAAGGTAGCCAGATAGTCGCGCGGGGCAAGGATCAGCCATACCGGCAGCAGCGCGGAGATAAACGCGTAACCGATCAGGGTGAAGGTAATGGTGGTGTCTTTAAAGGTCAGCGCCGGGCCCCAGTACGGGTCGTGCGCAATCACGCCGCCGAAGTAGATGGAGGCAACCAGCAACACAATACCAATCACCGACACTTCGCCCACGCGTCCTGGGCGCAGGAATCGCATGTAGATCCCCATGAACAGCGCGATAGGTACGGTTGAGCAGACGGTGAACACACCCCACGGGCTTTCAGCCAGTGCTTTCACCACGATCAACGCCAGTACCGCGAGGATGATGATCATGATTAAGAAGCAGCCGAACAGCGCAATGGTTCCCGGCACCGGGCCCATCTCTTCTTTGATCATCTCACCCAGAGATGCGCCGTTACGGCGAGAAGAGATAAACAGCACCATGAAGTCCTGTACCGCACCGGCCAACACTACGCCCGCCAGCAGCCACAGCGTACCAGGCAGGTAGCCCATCTGCGCGGCCAGTACCGGCCCAACCAGCGGACCTGCACCTGCGATAGCAGCAAAGTGGTGACCAAACAACACGTTACGGTTGGTTGGAACGTAGTTCAGACCATCATTATTGATGACCGCCGGCGTGGCGCGCGTCGGGTCAAGTTTCATCACCTTTTGGGCGATGTACAAACTGTAGTAACGATAAGCCACCAGATAAACAGAAACTGAGGCGACCACGATCCACAGGGCACTGATGTGCTCACCCCGACGTAATGCCACTACCGAGAGGCAGAATGCACCGATGATTCCGAGAATCACCCAGGGTATGTGCTTGAATATCTTTTTCGTATCCATAGTAAAACCTGGTATCTAATTAATAATTGGCCGAAGCCGCGTGGGTTTGATCTTGTGTTTGAGGAGGTAAATTGACTGCTATGTTGGGGGGATCTTGCCAGAGAATTACGCGCGTAAAGTAAGGTAAATAAGTGAGCGGTTGTATGTCAGCTTAAGCGGTCCCAAGTGTCAGCGAGCGGTTTTAATATGGGGGGTAGACCGGTAATTATGTGATTAAAATCACATAATTACCGGTATGAGGTTCACGCGACGGGAGTGGACGCCTGTATTTGAGTGGCTATAAGGTAGAGGTAGTAGGCGAAAATGGCGATAACCACGGTATAAAAGGTACATCGTTCAGTTTTGCCAACCGCGTTTTTACTCATGTGGCTCAGGAAGTCAAATAGGGCCCATATCACGATCAACATCGCAGAAAAATATAGGCCGACTCCCGCCATGCGAAATTCGCTATAGGGAAGCATTGCCAGCGTAAGCCCGAAAAGTGTACCAAACGTGGCTGCGGTAATGGATTTTCCCAATTCATTGAATTTAAATAAAAATCTTTCATAGATAAAAGCAGATTTTTCTTTTTTTGAATCGAATACACCACATAGCCTGAGTAAAATTACAGTAAATAACGCATCTATAATGAGCAGAAACATGATGCTTTTAGGTGCGATGCTCTCCATTAAGATGCCTGAAATCTCCGGGATAAGAAGCTTTGGCACTATGGGGGTCATTAATCCTAAAATGCCTCCCAGCAGTAAGAAGGGAGCAGCATTAGATAATAAATCGAAAAATTTCTTTTTCACAAAGGGACTTCCTTGTTTTAGAGGCGGGTGACAGGACTTCCATTGGTAATCGAAGTGCGTATAAATGAAAAGCCCTCTGAAAAGGTGGGGAAGCCACTACGGCAACTTTTGCGTGGTATGTGCCGAGTGTGTTTGCTGCTTTTTTCAGCGAGAGATATTGCCAGAACACCGGCTTTTCGAACGATATCCATAAAGTTTTCCCTTTCCAGGCCGAAAATTCTGACATCTGTCTAGCGGAAAGAGAAAACATGTTAAAACGTATGAAGATTGTTACCAGCTTACTGCTGGTATTGGCGCTGTTTGGCCTTTTACAGCTCGCCTCGGGCGGCTTGTTTTTTAACTCACTTAAGAATGACAAAGAGAACTTTACCGTTCTGCAAACCATTCGCCAGCAACAGTCTGCGCTGAACGCTACCTGGGTTGAGCTGCTGCAAACGCGTAACACCCTGAACCGGGCGGGCATTCGCTACATGATGGATCAGAGCAATATCGGCAGCGGCGCGACCGTTGCCGAGCTGATGCAGGTGGCGAGTACGGCGCTGAAGCTGACGGAAAAAAACTGGGCGATTTACGAGTCGCTCCCGCGCGATCCGCGCCAAAGCGAAGCCGCTTTCCAGGAGATCAACCGCACCTATGACATCTATCACGGTGCGCTGGCGGAGCTGATCCAGTTACTGGGTGACGGGAAGATCAACGCGTTCTTTGATCAACCGACGCAGAGCTATCAGGATGGCTTTGAGAAGCAGTATATGAGTTATATGCAGCAGAACGATCGCCTGTATGACATCGCGGTGGAAGATAACAACAGTTCTTACAGCCAGGCGATGTGGGTGCTGATCTGCGTGCTGATTACCGTACTGGCGGCGATTATTGCGGTGTGGTTTGGTATCAAACTGACCCTTATCTCCCCAATGAACCGTCTGATCGACAGCATTCGTCATATCGCCAGCGGCGATCTGGTGAAGCGTATTGAGGTGGAAGGTTCCAACGAGATTGGGCAACTGGCGGAAAGCCTGCGTCACATGCAGGGTGAGCTGATGAATACCGTGGGTGACGTGCGTAACGGTGCCAACGCGATTTACAGCGGGGCCAGCGAGATTGCGATGGGCAATAACGATCTCTCCTCCCGTACCGAACAGCAGGCGGCCTCTCTGGAAGAAACCGCAGCCAGCATGGAACAGCTGACGGCAACCGTGAAGCAGAACGCCGAAAACGCGCGTCAGGCCAGCCATCTGGCGCTGAGTGCGTCGGAAACCGCGCAGAAAGGCGGCAAAGTGGTGGACAACGTGGTGCAAACCATGCGCGATATCGCTTCCAGTTCGCAGAAGATCGCCGACATTATTAGCGTCATCGACGGCATTGCCTTCCAGACCAATATTCTGGCACTCAACGCCGCGGTAGAAGCCGCACGTGCGGGCGAGCAGGGCCGTGGATTTGCGGTGGTTGCGGGTGAAGTGCGTAACCTGGCCCAGCGTAGTGCGCAGGCCGCGCGCGAGATTAAGAGCCTGATTGAAGACTCGGTCAGCCGTGTGGATGTTGGTTCAACGCTGGTTGAAAGCGCCGGTGAAACCATGGATGAGATCGTCAATGCGGTAACCCGCGTGACCGATATCATGGGTGAAATCGCCTCTGCTTCTGATGAACAGAGCCGCGGTATTGATCAGGTTGGTCTGGCCGTTGCCGAGATGGATCGTGTGACGCAGCAGAACGCCTCGCTTGTGGAAGAATCCGCCGCTGCCGCTGCCGCGCTGGAAGAGCAGGCCAGCCGCCTGACTCAAGCCGTTGCCGTGTTCCGTATTCAGCATGACCAACAGCGCGCGCGTGACGTTGCGGCCGCTAAACCGGTTTCAACGGTCCAGCCGCGTAAAGCCGCGGTAGCGGATGCCGGGGATAACTGGGAAACGTTCTAAGACTGTGATGCCGGATGGCGCTATCGCTTATCCGACCTACGGGAATGTTACGTGATGCCGGATGGCGCTATCGCTTATCCGGCCTACGGGAAAGTTATGTGGTTGCTGGATGGTGCTATCGCTTATCTGGCCTACGGGAATGTTACGTAGGCCCGATAAGGCGTAGCCGCCATCGGGCAATTAGCGCAACATCAGGCGCATGGCGCAGCGCGATTCATATGCCAGTCCATGCGCCGCTTCCTCTTCTCTTTTCTGGCGCAACTTTGCAGGCAGCGTCTCTTCAGCCAACATTTCAAATCCCAGACGCGCGTACCATGGCGCATTCCACGGCACATCGCGGAAGGTGGTCAGCGTGAGCGACGTGTAACCTTTCTCGCGCGCCTGTTCGGCAACATAGCAAATTAATCGGCGGCCAATTCCTTTTCCCTGCCACTCCTGATGCAGCGACAGTTCTGCAATAAACAGCGATGAATCCAGCGTTTCGGCGACTAAAAAGCCGACCGGATGCTCATCGGCCTGCGCCAGCCAGCTCAAGCCAGTGGCGGCAAATGCCTGATGCTGAGCAGACGATATAATCTGGTCATCAGCAATCCACGCCAGTTCTGGGATCTGTAAAAAACGTTGCCCCGCAGATCGTTCGATGGCGGGAAGAGCGGCTGCGTCTGCCAGAGTAGTAGCGCGTAAGGTGATGTTCATACGAGGAGCATAACATGCCCGATAAGCACGGTGTTATCGGGCATCTGGAGGATTAATCTTTACGTGGATCGCTAATGGGCTGGCGAACCAGGAAGATGTAGGCAAGGGCCCCCACCATGGTGACGCAGCCGCAGATGATCAGCGCCAGGCGGAAAGAGTTGGTGGTATCAACAATAAATCCGGTGACGATCGGCGCAAACGACGCGCAGATAAAGCTGGCAAAGTTCTGGATACTGCCCACGGAAGCGGTCATGCGTGAGGCGACGGCGACGTGGATCAGGCCCCAGCACGAGGTACCGGCGAAGTGGATACAGAACAGCGCCATACCGATCAGTAACACGGCGGCCATCGACGTTGTGGCCTGCGGCACAACGAAGGTGAAGGCTGCAGAGCAGAACATTCCGGCGATTATACAAATCTTACGGCTCTTAATCGGCGCCATACCGCCCTTCACCAGCCAGTCGGTGACAAAACCGTTAATCAACATGCCGGCTGCGCCAAACAGGAACGGGATCGCCGCCATTAATCCGGTGCTTTTTAAATCCAGGTTGTAGGAGGTTTGCAGGTAGCCCGGCAGCCAGGCCAGGTATAACCATGCGGTATAGTTGATGCCGCCAAAGCCCAGCATCATGCCCCACATAGTGCGGTTGCGAAACAGACTGCGCCATTCGGCAAAGCTCAGCGGATCGCGGCGGGCATTGACGCTACCAGCGTTCAGGTACGCTTGTTCCGTGGCGCTCAGCTCAATTTGCTCGCGGTTGCGATACAGCATGTACCAGCCGATGGCGAGGAAAATACCCAGCACGCCAATGGTGATGAACATCCAGCGCCAGCCCATTACCAGCATCATGGCAGCCAGAATCGGCGGGCTAATGGCAACCCCGATGGTGGAGGCGGCGTTGAATAATCCCATCGGGCGGCCGCGCTCTTTGATGTTAAACCAGTCGTTGATGACCTTTACGCCGCACGGGTTCATTGGCGCTTCGCCGATCCCCATCCCGATACGCACCAACACAAACTGGGTGAAGCTGTGTACCATGCCAGACATTGCCTGAAACAGCGACCAGAAGAACATCCCCAGTCCCAACATAATGCGCGGACCTTTGCGATCCAGCAGCGGGCCGCAGGGCAATTGCGCAATACCGTAAGCGAGAGAAAATACCGACAGCAGCACGCCGATTTGCGTGGCGCTTAGCCCCAGTTCTTCACGAATCGTTAAGTTGGCGACCGACAGAGAACTGCGGTCGAGGTAATTAATAACCGCAGCAAAAAATAATAAAATCATTGCCGTGGTTTGAATACGTTTTATTCGGCTACTGCGTTGCACCATGCCCTCAGGCGGAACATTAATATCCGCAGATGATGACGTGCCAAACGAAGAACTCGGGTCGAGGGTAATATTATTTTTTTCCACGCCGGACTCCTGAACCTCAATAATTTATTTTTCACACAGCAGAACTGTGCAGTATTGAAAAAATACCGGTGATGAATCAATTTGCTCATCACCGCTCACAAAAGTTTTTAATGCAGTCGACTTAGCGTGAGCATAGGCAAGAGGTATTTTTCAGGCGTTTTTATTTTTATAAAATCGTGCTCCCGGTAATGATTTGCTGTTTTTTATCGGTACTTAATGGGCGGCGCTATGACTCTGGTTGATGGAACGAATCATTGATTGTTTGGCTGAATTCAAATGGTTACAGAGCGCCAGGGTGGCATCCAGGTCGCTGCGGCAGATCAGCGCGCTGAGGATGGTCATATGCTCATCGATGGCAATGATGTTGCGTTGTTTGAGGTCGCTCTCATCCCACTGATAGTGGAAGTGGAAAATCACGGAGATGATTTCAAGTGATTGATTGAAAAATATATTATCGGCAGCAGAGAGCAGCAAAGCATGAAACTCACGGTCTAACTGCGAGAACATACGAAAGCTGCTGCCGATGCTGTCGCGCAGGATCCGGTGGCGTTCCAGCAGCGTTTTCGCTTGCAGCCAGCGTGGGTCATCGTCGGGCAGATTGAGAAAATGCTGCAGGGAATGGGTTTCCAGCATTTCTCTGAGTTCAAACAGCTGCTCCGCATAGGCCTGATCGAACTGCTTCATGCTCCACTGACCGCGTTTTTCGTTTTTGATCAGGTTGTAACGTTCGAATTTTAAAAGATATTCCCGTACGACTACCGGACTGACGCCCGCGGCTCTGGCAAGCTGCAGTTCGGAGAAGCTCTCGCCTGCACGCAGCTGGCGCTGGTTGATCATGGTGAAAAAAGCCTGCTCAAAAATCCGGTTTTGCTCGGTCATGGAGGCGGTGGTGCAGGCAAAACCGTCGTCATGGTCGGGTTTACGCACGATAACATAGTGGCTGCCGACCTGGGTCAGCACGCCGCACTCGCCTAAGTGGCTCAGCATATGACGCACGGTGGTGCGGCTGATGTTGTACATCTCCGCTAGTGCGCTTTGCGACGGGAGAGGGGAAGGGATATGACCACGCGCCATATCATCGATAATCTGGTTAATCACATTGTGGCGTAAGTTCTGCGAACGGCTCATGGCTTCTCCTTTTTACCTATTAAAACCCGATTTAAAACATTTTTATGCGCTGGGATTCACAGATTGTGTTTCTGCTTTCTCCGTCTTTTTTATTTTCGTTGATATCTGAGGCAACAAAAAACAGGAGAGCAGAATCATGTCTACGATGAATACGTTGATTTGCCAGGAACCTAAAAAATTAGTCTGGAAAGAACGCGAAATACCTATTCCGGGTGAGAGCGAAGCATTAATAAAAATTAAATCGGTAGGGATTTGTGGTACCGATATTCATGCCTGGGGTGGCAATCAACCTTTTTTCAGCTACCCACGTGTATTAGGGCATGAAATATGTGGGGAAATTGTCGGGCTGGGTAAGAATATACAGAATCTGAAAAATGGTCAGCAGGTGGCGGTTATTCCTTACGTGGCCTGCCAGCAGTGTCCGGCATGCCTGAGCGGGCGCACCAACTGCTGCGAGAAAATTTCAGTAATTGGCGTGCACCAGGATGGCGGTTTCAGTGAATATTTGTCCGTTCCGGTGACCAACCTGCTGGATGCGCAGGGGATTGACCCGCAGGCGGCGGCGCTGATTGAGCCTTATGCCATCAGCGCGCATGCGGTACGCCGGGCGGCGGTGGCGCCGGGTGAGCAGGTGCTGGTGGTCGGCGCTGGTCCGATTGGCCTGGGGGCTGCAGCGATTGCCAAAGCCGATGGCGCACAGGTGGTGGTCGCCGATACCAGTCCGGCGCGCCGAGACCATGTGGTTTCCCGCCTGGGACTTCCGGTTATCGACCCATCCGCTGAAGATTTTGATGCGCAGCTGCGCGCTCAGTTTGGCGGTTCGCTGGCGCAAAAGGTCATTGATGCCACGGGGAATCAACATGCGATGAATAACACGGTGAATTTGATTCGTCATGGCGGCAGCATCGTTTTCGTTGGGTTGTTTAAAGGCGATTTGCAGTTCTCTGACCCTGAGTTCCACAAGAAAGAGACCACCATGATGGGCAGTCGCAACGCCACGCCGGAAGATTTCGCCAAAGTGGGCCGCCTGATGTCGGAAGGCAAATTGACCGCCGACATGATGCTTACGCACCGTTATGCGTTTGCCACACTGGCTGAAATCTACGAGCGGGATGTGATCAATAACCGTGAACTGATTAAAGGCGTGATCACGTTCTGAGAGGGAAAACAGGATGAAAACATTGAATCGACGTGATTTTCCGGGAGCCAGCTACCCAACGCGTGTGATCCAGTTTGGAGAAGGTAACTTTCTGCGGGCGTTTGTCGACTGGCAACTGGATATCCTCAACGAGCATACCGATCTGAACGCTGGCGTGACCATCGTTCGGCCAATTAATACCGATTTCCCGCCGTCGCTGAATACCCAGGACGGGCTGTATACCACGCTTATTCGCGGGCTAAACGAGCAGGGTGAGGCGGTGAGTGAGGCGCGGCTTATCCGTTCGGTGAATCACGAAATCAACCCGTACCAGGATTTCGCGGCGTATCTGGCGCTGGCGCACAATGCGGATATCCGTTTTGTGTTTTCAAATACTACCGAAGCCGGAATTAGCTATCACGCGGCAGACTGTGTGGATGATGCGCCGCCGGTGAGCTTTCCGGCCAAACTGACGCGCCTGCTGATGGAGCGCTTTAACCACTTTGAGGGCGCGGTGGATAAGGGCTGGGTAATTATTCCGTGCGAGCTTATCGACTATAACGGTGAGGCGCTCAAATCCCTGGTGCTGCGGTATGCGCAGGAGTGGCAGCTTCCTCCGGCATTTGCCGACTGGGTGGAGACGGCAAACACGTTCTGTTCCACGCTGGTTGACCGTATTGTCACCGGCTACCCGCGCGAAGAAGCCGCTGCGCTGGAGGCTACACTTGGCTATCACGATGCGTTTCTCGATACCGCGGAGCATTTTTACCTGTTTGTGATCCAGGGGCCGCAGTGGCTGGCAGAGGAGCTGAAGCTGGCGCAGTGTCCGCTGAATATCCGTGTAGTGAGCGATATCAAACCGTACAAAGAGCGCAAAGTCGCTATTCTCAATGGCGCGCATACGGCGCTGGTGCCGGTGGCGTGGCTGTGCGGGTTGGAGACCGTTGGTGAGGCGATGCAGGATGCTGATATCCGCCGCTTTGTCGAGCGGGCGATTAGTGAGGAGATTATTCCGGTGTTGGATCTCCCGGCGGACGAACTGCGAGAATTTGCCGACGCGGTGAGCGGGCGTTTTCAGAACCCCTACATTCGCCACCAGTTGCTTTCCATTGCGCTTAACGGGATGACTAAATTCCGTACCCGAATTTTGCCGCAACTGTTGGCGGGTGAGCAAAATGGACGCTGGCCAGTGCGGTTAACGTTTGCCCTCGCTGCGCTGCTGGCGTTTTATCGCGCAGAGCGTAACGGGGAACGCTATCCGATACAGGATGATGAGCAGTGGGTAAGACTCTATGCCAGCCTGTGGCCGCGAGTTGGCAATGATTTAACGCTGCGTGAACTGGTGGATGCAGTGCTTGGCGATGCGGCGCACTGGGGAGAGGATTTGACGTTGTTACCTGGGCTTGCCGGGCAGGTGACGGCCAACCTGGAGATGATTCTGGTGCAGGGTATGCGCCAGGCGGTGAACTGTCTGGAATAAGGTTGCCATGCAGCGCCCGGTGTGGTGTTGGGCGCTGTTTTTTTTATCCCTGAGCAGCCACTATTTTGATTTCAACCATCCCGATCCCCAGCTTACGCGGTGAGTGACCGAGAATATTGCCCTCGTTGGTGGCGACCGGATCGGGTGGAACAATAACCAGCGTATCGGCATCCGCCGGGTTATCAAAATGTAAGGTAGTGGTGGTGACGTCATGGCCTAACACCAGCGTCTGTTCCTCGTTGCCAACGCGCACGGGGATCGGACGATTGGCATTGTCACCGAAGGCTTTCGCGGTAATGACCAGATCGAATTTCTTCGGTAGCGGGGCTTTGTACTCAATCGTTACTTCTTCGCTGAGCTGCGCATTGGACCAGCGTCCCCAGGATTCGGGGCGTGAAATACCGCTAAATTGTTTCACCTCTTCCGGCGCGCCCGCCACGTTGAAAACGAAGCTATCTGCTTTGTAGCGAATGTCGTTATCGACAATTTTCAGCGTATCGACGTTACCTTTGTAGCGCTCCATGTCGATCACCGTATCTTTAAATACGGTTTTACTTTTCCATTTTGCTTTGTCGACGTGCTGCACAATTTGCTGCCCGCCTAACTGACCCTGTGAAACGCACCAGTCGGTAGAAAGCGCCAGCTCCGGCGCCCACAGTTGCGCCATTTTGTAGCAGCGATCGACCCAGACAAAGTTATCGCGCGGGGCGAAATCCGCCAGTTGGAAGCGCAGCGGGGCCGAGTATTCGCTTTCCGGCAGCGGCTCTACGCGTTTGTCCGATACACGCAGCAGCAATGGCAGGCGGAAATGGCTGCCGGAGAAGGAGATCATATTTTTGTCCTGGTCGACGGTGAACTCTTTCATCTCTTTCGGGAAATTCCACAGACGAATGATATCGGGCTTCCACGCCAGCATTTTTTCTTTAATGTTCAGGAATACTTCCGACACGGATTCGCTAGACAAGCTGCTACGGCCAAGACCGATAAAGTTATCGCCGCCGAGAATATCCAGTACCGTTGCGCCGTTATCCATCGTATTACGTTTTACCGCCAGCGTGTCCTGTTGCGGTTGGTCGCCGCGCAGCACGAAGAACAGGTTGTTACGATCCTGCTTGTTCAGATACTTCCATGCGGTGTTGTTCATCGCCAGATGATCGGAAGAAACCACGATAACGGTATCTTTAAACCACGGTGATGCTTTGATTTTATTGATAAATTCGGCAATGTTTTCCTGGCTGCAGCTGACCGCGCTGAACGACTGGTTGGCCTTCCCGTCGATGTCATAACGTTTACGGTTGCAGCTACGTGAGATAAATCCATCCGGATGATGGGTGTCCACGGTCAGGGTAAACAGTGAAAAACGCTGGCCCGAGCGCGAAAGCTCTTCGAATTTTTTCCATGCTTCGTCCAGCACGGTATCGTCGTAGAAGCCCCAGTCGTTACGATAGGCCGGGTCCGCCACCACGCTTTTTAACTCTTCCGCACCGTACAGATGGTCAAAGCCGTGAGATTTCAGGAACACGTCTTTGCCGGCAAAGCGCAGGTTGGCACCCTGCACAAAGTAGTTCTGATAGCCGGAGTTTTTCAGGATATCGCCCAGACAGATATTGTTAGGGAAGAAACTTGAGACCGACGCCGAGGCGTTGCCTTCAAATGGCGCAAACAGCGGAATACCGCACTGGGAGGCGACCATGCCAGCGATGGTGTAATCGGTACCCGGCAGTTGCATGGTATTGCTGAAATCCAGACCTTCATTTTTTAACGCGCCGAGCTCCGGGGTCAGATCCGGGAACGCGTCGTTATTAAAATAGGTGCGCTCGAGGCTCTCGCCGTAGATATACACCAGGTTCAGCTTCGGGTTGGGAATGGTTTTCGATGGCTCTTTATAATACGTCGGGAAATCCGGATCGCCATCGCGCGACTGCGACTTCACCAGTTCGGTTATCTGGTGAAACGCCGGGCTTGCGTCAACGGAGGCCAGCGCCAGCAGCAGGGCCAGCAGACTGTAACCCACATGATGCGGGTGATGGCGACGGCGGCGCAGGATCCAGCCGAGCGCGACAAAAATGGTCGTCAGCGCCAGCGCGATGCCGACCCCCGGCAAAATATATTTTCCAATCCCCGCGCCGGTCAGACTGTTGGTCAGCGTGTAGAGTACCGCGTCATTGATCCCGTCGCCGGTGAAATAGTCACTGGCGTACAGCGTGATATTCAGAACAATAAAAATCCCCAGCACCGATAACGTGGCGGCAAACCACCAGGTGTTGCGACCCGCTTTCCAGGCGTAAATCAGCACTGAAGCGAGAAACAGAGTGATGGAGATTAATTCTGACAACGGTCGATCCTCAGTAAACCGGGCACATGCCTGGCAGGCTAATCATTAGGGGGAAAGCACAATGTAATAGCGTTGTTACATTGCTGCAATTGTAGTGACATTAAATTACGTTGTTATTCAGAATTGGTTTAGATATGCGCGTTTTTGTGGGGAATTACTATTTATTTGAAATGTGAATGCATTGGCGGAAATAAATAGATGCCGCGCAGGTTATACGCGGCGTGTCGTGCGTCAGGAAATGAAGTTCATGCCCTGTTTTAACACCAGATCGCAGGCCTTGGTTTTAACCTGTTTCGCCAGCGAGCTGTTGCCAATCGTGTTCAGGTCCAGCTGTTGACCATCTTTGGCGTTGAGCAGACCCTGAATCCCGTCCATATAGTTGGTGTCTTGCTTCTGCTCAGGAGCACTGAGCCCCAGTTTATCCAGCACCTGGTTTTTGACGTTTTGCGTGTCGGTGACCGAGGCCAGCTTCTGTTTCGCGCAATATTCCAGGATCCCGGCGGCGTTATTCATGCTGCTGGAGGTCAACGACTGATTGCTGCCATTCAGCAGGCTGGTCAGGGAAGAGAGCGACGAGCTGCTTTGCGAGCCGGAGCTTTGTTTGCTTAGCTCACTGGCTGCGCTGGAGAGCGAATCCTGCCAGGAGGCGGCAAAAACGCTGGTGGAGATGAGCGTGCTGGCGGCAAGTGCACAGCACAGCAGACGTTTGGTAGTTTTCATCATTATATGCAACTCGTGTTATGCCTTTTCAGCGCAGTATAGCGCTGGCAGTCTTAGGAGTGGTCCTAATACGTTAATACTCTTTACCGGTGACCCGACTACGGTAGCTTTCCCAGTTAAAAATGACCCACAGACTGTTGCCAAGGCGCATACGATCCATCACGCGCTCGCCCAACAGCTTGTTCATTTCATCCATATTGCTGTTAGTTAACATGCCGGTCGGACGTTTTGAGGATGAACGGCGATCGACAATTTGATTAATAATCACTTTTTCATAGCGGGATTCGGTCTGCATGCCGATCTCGTCGATCACCAGCAGATCCACATTGCTCAGATCGTTGAGTAGCTGTTCTTCGCTGGTTTCACGATTGCTGAACGTTTCTTTCATCGCCGACATGATATCGGCCACGGTAATGATCAGTACCGACTTGCCGCGCAATAGCAGTTCGTTGCAGATGGCGGCGGCCAGATGGTTTTTGCCGGTGCCGGGTTTGCCGGAGAAGATAAAGCTGGCGATGTTGCCGTCAAACTCTTCAACGTATTGGCGGGCTTTGCTCAGGGCGTTCATCTGACCTTCGCACTCTACCCGATAGTTTTCGAACGAACAGTTCTGATGCAGCGGACGGATACCGGATCGGTTGAATGTGCGCTGCATTTTCATGGCCCGGTTTTCGCGGGCCAGCGCTGCGGCACGAATTTCACCTTGCTCTTTTTGCCATGCCAGCAGCTCCTCGCCCGTTTTAAAGGCGGGCTCGACATTAGGTGGCATCATTTTTTGCAGACGTTTCATCAGGTCGCCAACGTTTTTCATCGTTATCCTCTAAAACCCGGTGGAATGTGGCTGTCAGGTTCACTGACGCTGTTCACATCGCGCTTTGGCATTCCGCCATTGCTGGCCCGTCCAATCTGAATGCTGCGCGCCAGTTTTTGCTGCCACTGAATATGGTGAAAGACTTTGCCTTCAGCCTGCCAGTAGGCAACAAATGAGGCCAGTTCTTCAGCAGTAACCGGCTCTCGCAACGCTACGCCCCATAAAGCGGCCTGACGCTGAAAGTCGGCATCAGGCTGCCAGGCAGCGTACATCGCAAATTTCCCCATTGGCACGGCAACGGGAGCGGTTTGCGGCTCTTCATAAAATTGATCATCCAATGTCACATCGCTTCCCGGGCGTGACAGTTTCTCCTCAAGCGCCAACAGCTCAGCCAGTCTCGCAGGCGTCACCGCGTAAAACGCTGGTGCATTGTTAGCGAATACGGCTACGGCGCCACCCGCAGACTTGGCCAGCACAGCGTGGTGATCGTGTAATAAGGCGTCAATGCTCGTGACGTCTGGCGTCAAAATTTTGCAGGGCATAATGTTTCTCAATACTGAACAACAACCGAGAAGGGGACTGCTTTTATAGTAACACAGAGAAGAAGGAGAGCAGCAGGTGAGGGGAGATTCCCCTCTCTGCACGGCATTAAAGAAAGTGTACCGTCAAACGCGTGGACGTTTGCGATACAGCCATAATCCTGGCACGGACAGACCGATGGAGAGCGCACCGACAATCGATGAGGCTTTCAGGAAGTTGGTCAGCAGGGTAATCATCAGCACTTCGCTGTAACCAAAATGGCCGATTTTTACTGCTGAGATCATGGCTGTGTAGGCGGAGATCCCCGGAAACATAGGGATCACTGCCGCGACGGTGAAGACTTTCGGATGCGCCAGATACCAGCGCGACCACTGGATCCCAATGCAGCCGACCAGCAGCGACGCCATAAATGTTGACCATTCAATATTAAACCCTGCGGTCATCATCACCATTCGTGAGCCGTGACCGAGTGCACCGAGTAATGCGCACCATGGGAGCGCCCGATGGGGGACATTGAATACCATGGCAAAGCCAAGCGCTGGGATCGCCGACAGGATCATATCCTGCATCAGCGCCAGTATGAAATCGATCACGCCCATCCGCGCAGCCCCCATAAGGTCATCGACACGATCACGCCAATACAGGTCGCCAACGTAAGCAGACTGGCAATAGCCCAGCGAGCGAGTCCGGTATTAATGTGTCCCTTAAACATATCCGCGACGGAGTTGATCAACGGAAAACCCGGAACCAGCAGTAGCACGCTGGCGGCCATAGCGATAGTCGGAGTATTGCTAAAGGTCGGCAACGTCAGCAGCAAACCTGAAATGGTGGTCGCCACAAAGGCGGTGATGCAAAAATTGATTTGCGGATGCAAATGCCGGGATGCCAGTATCTGGCGGATATACATCGCCACCATGCTGGCGAAAAAGGTGATCACCGCACCATCCCATCCGCCGTTATTGAGTTTACAAAAACAGGCGCAGGATAAACCGACCATCAGGGCGACCAGCCATCTTGGATAGCGCAGTGGTTTAATCTGGCTAAAGCGTTTCTCTACGCCTTTAACATCCAGCAGTTTATGTTCCGCCAAAATGACAATGTGCTGCACTTCCGTCACGACGTGCATATTAATGCCGCGATCCTGATTTTTTCGCGTTGATGTCAGGCATTGCCCGTCTTTAATGGTGGTCAGGACGATAGCGTTAGAGGAGATAGCGCTTTCTACACTATCCATGCCAAGCGCCAGCCCGAGGCGGGTGGATAGCTCGTCAACCAGCGCGCTTTCTGCCCCATGCTGAAGTAAAAAAAGACCGCATTGAATACATAACCGTGTAACCGTTCGCTGTGACAACTGCTCTGTTTGCATGGTTCGCTCTGACTGAAAAGGATCTCTTTGAGTGACGAATGTTTACTTTTATCATGAAGCATGAGCCCGCTGGCTCTGGCTAAGATCAATCTTTGTGTCGAAAAAAGACACCGACGATACGGTTATGGCATATTAACACTCCCCACTCGCCGAGGTATGAGAGGGCGCATGACTGTAATGTAGCGTTATTTATCCGGATGGCAAATACATAAGCCATGCTAACGACCTATTGTAGTTATTTTAATTTTACAAATAACGTATTTATGCGTAATCATGTAATAATAGCTTGACAGTTTGGCTTTATCTGGATTGTAGTGCCAATACTTTTATTTTAATAAACGCCAAGGATAAGCAATTCACCCCGTTTATTGTTCGGAGTATTTTTCCGTGAATTAATGGCTATTAATTTATTCGGGAGAACTGAATTAAGTACGATTACGGACTGGTGAGTGTGGAGGGGATATGTTGCAAGGACGCTGCAAAAACGCAATTATTATTAGTAAATCACCGATTATACAGACCGGGCTTAAAGGTATAATACAGGCGCAGTTTGCCGATTACGAACTTACATACTGTTGTTCTGCTGAAGAACTAACATTATTACAACTACGGTACGCTGATTTGGTGATTGCTGATTTAACTGGAGACTGCAATTATCCTCGTTCAGTCTGCGAACAATATTATTCTTTATTATCTCAATACCGTGATATTCACTGGGTCTTTCTCGTCTCTCGTATTTTTTATCCTTTGGCTATTGAGCTACTGATGTGTCCTGTCAGTTCGCTGCTCTCTGATGCAGAGCCGATAGAAAGTTTAGTGAGCGTCATTCACGCAGGAAATGCGCGAGCAGAAAGAATAAGTAAGACACTACTTTCTCCACCTGCCATGCCGCAATTGTTAGATCATAGCGCGCGCTCAATAGTCCTCACTCTCTCTGAAAGGAAAGTGCTGCGCCTCCTTGGGAAAGGCTGGGGAATTAATCAGATTGCGATGTTGCTGAAGAAAAGCAATAAAACAATCAGTGCCCAAAAGAATAGCGCTATGCGTCGCTTGTCGATAAATAGCAATGCAGAAATGTATGCCTGGATAAATAGTTCTCAAGGATCGCGAGAACTTAATTTACCTTCAGTTTATGGAGAAACCACGGAATGGAAAGCAGAATCATCAAAAGAAACGTTGCACTGGTAGAAAAGTGTACAATGAGCAGTGTAGGTATTAATAGTTTATTTAATACCATGCCAGATGACCAATATAAACTTCATCTCTTTTCTAGCCAGCCCACTTTTAGTCAGGCAATGTTAAAGATGTCGTTTTCGGCAGTTATTTTTTCTCTCTCTGCAATCAGAAGCGATCGCAGAGCTGGGTTGGCCTATTTAACGGAACTGGCGATAAATTTTCCACGGATTCGCCGTGTGGTGATTGCCGATGATGACGCTGAAGCACGTTTAATTGGCTCCTTGTCCCCCTTGCCGCTGGATGGCGTTGTGAGTAAAGCTTCTTCGTTAACGGTGCTACAGGACGCTTTATTAACGGCGTTAAGCAGCCCAAGCCGAGGAACCGAAAGCACGAAAAACCATTGGTATATTAATCAAAGCCGCATGCTCAGTCCGACAGAACGAGAAATACTGCGCTTTATGTCAAATGGCTATTCGATGCCACAGATTGCCGCTCAGCTTGAACGGAACATTAAAACCATTCGGGCACACAAATTTAATGTGATGTCCAAACTGGGAGTAAGCTCAGATGCCGGGTTACTGGATGCTGCCGATATCCTGCTGTACCTGCGTGCTGGCGAGCCAGCGCCTTTTATGCAGGCGGCTTCGTGACAGGCAACGTTGACGTGCTTTGTGCCGGGTTTGGTCGCCGATTTGGCGCGTGAAGCATTACTGACACACGTCAACCCAGGTGGCAGAAGTCAGTTCAGCCATCCTCTCAGGCGTGATGCGAACCGCGCTGTGGATGGCACCTGCGGCAGGCAACACTTCAGCGTAGTGCTTCAGAGAAACATCACAGTACACTGAAATCGGTGTTTCTAATCCGAAGGGGCAAACGCCGCCAACGGGATGCCCCGTCGCGCTCACGACCTCATCGCTACTCAACATACGGGCTTTGGCACCGAACGTACTCTTTAGCTTTTTATTATCCAGTCGGGCATCACCTTTTGCCACGACCAGGATGATGTCGTTCTTCACCTTTAGCGAAAGTGTTTTCGCTATCTGGCCAGGTTCAACGTTATGGGCTTTTGCTGCCAGATCAACGGTTGCTGTGCTCTGATCTAATTCGATAATCTCAATATCTGGTGCATGTTGCGCCAGGAATTGACGTACTGATTGCAAACTCATTCTTCTCTCCCTATCGCTTACAGATAACCCTGCACAGCAGAAAACATGCAGGATGTAATTTGTCATAGGGGCAACCGCACTGTAAATATTTTATTGTAACAATATAGCAACATTAGCAGTTTTTCGATCGTCTTCACAATCAAAGAAACCGGTTACAGTAACCGGTTGCAGAATGCTGAAATGACGATTAATACTGAAGTTGTCACTTCCTCTGTATCACATAATAAGAGCCATCTATGAAACTTAACTCGAATAGCGGTAGTGCTGGTGTTCCCCCCGGCACGGTTGCGAAAAGTGGTAATGGGATTTACGTGGTGGTGTTGATGCCAACACGGTTGCAGGATTTTGCACAACGGGAGAACGGCTATGTCTACTAACCATGCTGTGTTTAACGTGATTTTCCGCTTTGTTGAAAACTATGTTAGCCCTGTTGCCGGGCGCATCTCTTCACAACGTCATGTCATGGCTATTCGTGACGGTTTTATTTCGGCGATGCCTTTTATGATTGTAGGCTCTTTTCTGCTGGTTTTTGCCTATCCGCCGTTTTCTCCGGATACCACCTGGGGATTCGCCCGTGCGTGGCTGGATTTGGCAAAACAGTTTGAAGGCCAAATCCTCACACCGTTTGATATGACGATGGGGATCATGTCGGTCTACATATGTGCGGCTATTGCTTATAACCTGGGCAAGCACTATGTGAAGTCGCATCAGTTAGATCCGTTTATGTGTGCGATGCTATCAATCATGGCTTTTTTGCTGATTGCCGCGCCAAAAACCAAAGGCACGATGCCGGTTGATAGTCTGGGAGGAACGGGGATTTTCACCGCCATCCTGGTAGCCATTTACTGCGTTGAAATGATGCGCTTCCTGAAGGCGCACAACATTGGCATCCGTTTACCCGATCAGGTGCCGCCGATGATCAAAAACTCTTTCGATCTGCTGATCCCGGTGCTGGTGGTGGTGCTGACGCTGTACCCGCTAAGCCTGGTGATACAGTCGCAGTTTGACATGCTGATCCCGCAGGCCATTATGGCCATTTTCAAACCACTGGTGTCGGCTGCAGATTCTCTCCCGGCGATCCTGCTGGCGGTATTGATCGGCCATCTGCTGTGGTTTGCCGGTATTCACGGCGCGGCTATTGTATCGGGAATGCTGCAAATGTTCTGGCTCACCAATCTCGGGATGAACCAGTCGTCGCTGGCGCAGGGTGCGCCATTGCCGCATATCTTTATGGAAGCGTTCTGGACGTTCTTCATTGTGGTTGGTGGTTCCGGCGCGACGATGGGGTTGGTGATTTGCTATCTGCGGAGTCGTTCCGCTCATCTACGCTCGATTGGGCGTCTGAGCGTGGTCCCCAGCATTTTTAATATTAACGAACCGGTGATATTCGGTACGCCGATTGTCATGAACCCGGTGTTTTTTATCCCCTTCCTGCTGGCTCCGATGGTGAATGCGGTACTGGCGTGGGCGGCGATGAAACTGGATTTAATTGGGCGGGTAATTTCAGTGGTTCCATGGACGGCCCCGGCACCGGTTGGCGCCGCATGGGCGTTAGGTTGGGATTATCGTGCGGCTATCCTGGTGGTGCTGTTGGCGCTGGTATCGGCCGTTATCTACTTCCCGTTCTTTAAGGTCTACGAAAAGCAGTTATTAGCGCAGGAAAAAGAAGAAGCGCAGCGTATGGAAGAGGAAAACCAGCAGGTTGCATAAATATCTGGCGAGGGGCTACGGCTCCTCGCTTACTTCAGCGTGCAGTCTCCGCATTGCTGAACGTCAGGCAGGCGATAGCGTTGGCAGCAGGTTCTGCGCACTAACAGCCCTTCACGCGGAACAACGGTACGCCATAGAGGATTATCCTGACCGCAGGAAAGTTGTTTCTCAAAAAAGCAGGTCTGGCGCAGCGTGGTCAGCAGTTCTTCACCTAACAACGGCTTCATTTCCGTTAAATACCAGTGAATTAAGTATCCGGTGTTGCTCCAGATAAGCTTTGCGTTGATCTCACCCGTTGCTTCCAGCGCCTGCACAACCGGCGTTAGCGCTGAGAGAATCAGTGTTTCCATGCGTTGTTGAGGAGACAGGGCTGTAGCCAGATGATCCTGATGGACATCGATCCAGAAGCAGGCTGCTCGGCCCGTTTCGTGGAATTCTACGTGCATGTGTTCAGGAGAGACGTCTATAGCCTCTTTTTGCGTCAGCAGGGCCACCATTAACGGAGGCATCATCAGGCCGATATACCATTGCGCCCAAAGAGATATCAGGGGCTTATTTTCGCGGGGCAGCGTGGGCTGGTTGCGATAGATATGGTCTGAATAAACAGCGAGCAATGAACTTAGCGTCGTCGGTTGCGTCCATTCATGCAGCGTCATTGCACCTGGCACAGGCGTTTCGTCAAGACGAATGAAGTCCAGCAAGTGCTCGCGAGTTTTGGCTATCGTTGCGCGTACGGCAGCAGCCAGCGAGGGCATCTCTGAGGGGAGATGGCTACGCCAGATGACATCTTCAACGATCGGTGCGGAACGATAAGCCATGTCGATACAAGGATGTTAATCTTAATGATAATGATTGCTAATCCTATAATTGGTGTTAGGCGATAGCAAGATCTTTGTCGCCATCTCGGGTGGCACCGCACAGAAAGCTCAGGTAGAAGGGCTGTTTACCCGTAGCTCATCGCTGACCAGAGTATTGTTACGCCCAAGATTCTTGGCCTCGTAAAGGGCTTTATCCGCTTTGGCAATAGCAGCATCAATATCCTGTTCGACCAGAGGTGCAATGCCGATACTGACGGTTACGTTGGTTGCCACGCTCTCATTAAACATGTGAGGGATTTTAAGGTCGTACACTTTCTGGCGGATACGTTCGGCGGCAGCCTGGGCCTGCTGTGGATCGACTGCGGTCAGCAAAATCATAAACTCTTCACCGCCAAAACGCGCCACCACATCCCTGGAGCGGACGGAGTCTCGGATGGCGGCAGAAACACGGATCAACGCCTGGTCGCCCATCATATGTCCGTAATGATCGTTATAGGATTTGAAATGGTCGATATCCAGCAGCAGAACGAAGTGTCTCGAATTACTTAGGGCCAACAGCGTATCGAGCCGGTGTTGCAGCCCCCGGCGATTATACAAACCGGTTAGCGGGTCGAGCATGCTGAGCCCGTTCAGGGTTTCTCGTTCTTCCAGCAGTTTGTACATCAGTTGCTGAGCGAACCCATCGTAGCGCTTTTGTATCACATGCTGGATGGCGATACCGGCCATAGGCAGCGCCATAAAATAGAAAATCCGCAAACCATGCTCGCTGCCGTTAAGCCATAAACAAACGGCGACGGAGGGGAGTGAGTGGAGCGTAAACGCGATGATATTATTGGCAAAAGCGATAGAGCCAATAAACAGTACGCTGAGAAGCGCTATTAACAGGAAATAATAATCATTCTGACCTAAAGCATTATATTTCAATAATATGTGTAACGCCCATAACAAGCCAAAAACGATTGAAATAAAAGGGAGATTAATTCTTTTATCTGCGTATTTCCCATGCCATACCAGCAGCAGTGTACTCATCACCAGTATCAGCAACGCCGATACTGATAAGGCTTTGACCGCAAACAGTGGGAAAAAAAGCGTAAACAGCGCGGAGACTGCGTTGAGCAGCAGAAACAGTCGTAAAGAGAGTTGGTATTTTTTGGTGCGCAGAGTTCGCCAGGATTGTACTGTCATAGGTAAATATTGTTAGTTATCTGCAATGTACGAAGGTGTGTTGGTAAATAAAACAAATAACGAACGGGGTATCATTCGCAGAGGTTTTTATTGTTTTTAGTTGAAGAGCTAACCGGTGAGCAATTTATCACCTTGGGTTATTCGTGTCATCAATCGTTAAGTAAAACTCATATAATTGATAGTGCTTCACGGCTGACAAATGAGAAATTTTATCATATGATATTGGTTATCATTATCAGTGTCATAGGTGGAATCATGTTGCAACGTACGCTGGGCAGTGGATGGGGTGTTCTGCTGCCGGGAATGCTGATTGCCGGGATGGCATATGGCGACCTGTCGGTCTACGTATGGAAGGTGATGATTGTATTAGGATTACTACTGACTTCGCTCATGTTGTACCACAAGCGTTTACGGCACTTTGTTTTGTTACCTTCATGCGCGGCGCTGATTGGTGGCATTGTTCTGGTAATAATGAACTGGAATCAGGGATGAACAAAACTAGAGAAGGAAATCGAGAGGGAAATAAGATAATTGGTGCGAGGGGGGGGACTCGAACCCCCACATCCTAAGGACACTAACACCTGAAG